>Ga0163144_10020148_pt1 | contig 13362 bp, 8 predicted proteins | sample OliLak19BULKMAT1_FD_123175 | JGI IMG/M metagenome (GOLD analysis project Ga0163144, IMG submission 123175) | Freshwater microbial mat bacterial communities from Lake Vanda, McMurdo Dry Valleys, Antarctica - Oligotrophic Lake LV.19.BULKMAT1 | ecosystem: Environmental > Aquatic > Freshwater > Lake... | reverse complement strand
CTACATGCAGACGCCCGAGTTTGCCGAGAATCTGCTCTGGGCGATGATCCTCGCAGGGCAGCAGCGAATCGCCTTGATGTGCGCTGAAGCGGTGCCATGGCGCTGCCACCGTTCGCTGATCGCGGATGCGTTGCTCGTGCACGGCTTGGCCGTCGAGGAAATCGTCAGTCCGACTCGCCTGCAGACACACAAGCTGACGCCGTTTGCCAGGGTCGACGGAAAGGCAATTACCTATCCGCCCTACGAATGCACGGCCGCGGGAACTCCGAGTGCACCAGTATGATGGTTTCTCCAAACCTTGGCGGCTAGAAGCAATCATGTCGGAAGCCAAAGCACAGCAGAGGGGTGCCGATTTAGCCCGCGGGGTTCATCTCGCGTTTGGCACTGAAGGCGACGGCCCCCGTCACGCGGTCACGATGGCGTTCATGACGCTGGCCCTGGCCCAGGTCTTTCACGCCTTCAACGCACGCTCCCGGCACTGCTCGGCGTTTACCGCCCGCTTGTTCACGAACGGCTGGCGCTGGGGCGCGGTGCTGGCTTGCTTGCTCCTGCAGGCGGCGGCGGTTTACGTGCCGTTGTTGCAAACCGTCCTTCACACCGTCCCGCTCACTGCCATGGACTGAGGGACTATTGCCGCCTGCTCCCTGACCCCGGTAGCCGAGGTGGAACTGATCAAGGTCGTGCAGCGATCGACGACGCTGAAGCAAGCGCGGTGACGCCTTCCGTATTGGCGCTGAATGGCGGCTCGTCGAGTATCAGGTTTGCGTTGTATCAGATAGGCGACCTGCCGAAGCGACGGCTGCATGGCAAAATCGACCGTGTCGGCTCGCCCGGCACCACGCTGACGTTCGATGGTCCCGTTCGGACGCAACGAGACACGCCCGGCATCGGAGACCTCGATCATCGTGCGACGGCCGACTTCCTGATCGATTGGCTCGAACAGCAGATCGGCCTCGCGTCTCTCACCGCGGTGGGCCCACCGGGCACCGGCGCATGGGAGCCAATCCGCATGCCAACGGTGGACGGCTGCTCCGCGACCTGAAGATGCCGGACTTCCGGGATTACGCCGTTGCCGTTCCCCGCCCCGGCATCGAGGTAGCGGAAGCGACCCGCATCATGGGAGCGTTCGTCCGGGATGTCATCACGCTCAGTTCAGAGAGCCGCAATTTTCGGGTCGTCGGACCAGACGAGACCGCGTCGAACCGTCTGACGGCGGTATTCGATGTCACGGAGCGCGTCTCAACCGCCGAGATCTGGATCACTGACGACCACATCTCTCCAGACGGCCGGGTCATGGAGGTGCTCAGCGAACATCTCTGCCAGGGGTGGCTGGAGGGTTATCTGCTCACTGGCCGGCACGGCCTGTTCTCGTGCTACGAAGCGTTCATTCATATTGATTCGATGTTCAATCAACACGCCAAATGGCTCAAGGTCACGCGAGACATTCCGTGGCGCCGGCCCATCGCATCCTTGAACTATCTGCTCACGTCGCATGTCTGGCGTCAGGATCACAACGGGTTCACGCACCAGGATCCCGGCTTCATCGATCTCGTCATGAACAAGACAGCGGACATCGTCCGGGTCTATCTGCCGCCGGACACCAACACGCTGCTGTCAGTGAATGACCATTGCTTGCGGAGCCGTCACTACGTCAATGTCATCATTGCGGGCAAGCAGCCGGTGAAGCGCCGTGATCGCGCGTGTGAGTCGCGCGCGCTACTTCCGGATGTCGGCCTGCTCGATGACGGCGTCGTAGGCGTAGCCGGCGCCGAAGTCCTTGCCGGTCGTGAGCACGCCCGCCACGGTGACGACGTCGCCCGTCTTCACCTGCGCACGGCTCGTCACGACCAGGTCGTGGGTGCCGTTTGCCACCACGCCGCTGCCGTCCTGCAGGTGGTACCAGTTGGCGCCCAGGATGTCGTAGTTGACCTTCACGATCTGACCGCGAATCACCACCGGCTTGCCTGAGAGCGTCGCGCGCCTGGTCCACACGTCAGCCACGGTCATGCCGCCGGGCGCAGCCGGCACGGCGGCAATCAACACCGCGGCGTAAGTCGCGGGCGTCGGGTCGGGCGCACTGGCCGTGCCGTGGCTGCCCATCATCGCCGGCGCAGACGGCCCCGCCGACGATGCGGACGCCGATGCCGCCTGGCCGTTGCGCACCACGTCGCGCACGAAGTAGATGATCGGAAAGTCGCGATTCAGCGTGCGGCTGTGGAACCGCTCCATCGGCATGTCGACCGTGGCCGTCACCGTGTCGCCCACGGCGAGGCTGAACTCCGTGCCGGCAATCCACGTCTCGGCGCCACCGGCTGCGAGGCGTGCGTAGGTGTAGCCGCCGGAGTTCATCGTTTCGGCCACGACGCCGGCCACGGTGCCGTCCGTGCTGACGGCCGCGGGTGCGTTCGCAGGCGCGGCAGATGCGGGTGCGGGTGTGGTTGCCGGCGCGGCAGGTGCGCCTGCGGGCGACGGCGAGCACGCGGCGAGAGCTAGCGCGGTGGCGACAATCGAGCAGGTGATGGCGGAGCGCTTCACGGCAGACACACCGCCAGCTTGACATACCTCCGCGCCAGGCGTAGGGTGATCGATAGACGCATCGAACGCCGCACGGCGGGGGCCCGATGAGTCGTTCTGAACCAAGGCCCCGCACGGAAGGAGGTCGCAGGTGACGATAGTCGCGAGCGAGGATCCACCGGGCTTTACCAAACCCGACTGACGCGTGCGCCGCGGCTCCATGTGAGCGCTGCGAGCCGCCTGCGGAAATGACATCACCCAGGCTGTGCCTGAACCCGTAGTGGAACGCGCCGACAGGCGTTCTCTCGGAGGTGTGATGGACAACCCGTGGACGCCGGCCCGCCACGACGCCCGGACGTCGTGGCGCCCACGTCGCAGGGGCACCCGGACGTGAAGACACGGCTCACGACGAGTGAGCGGGGAAAGGGCATCCAGATCACCGGATGCCCTTTCTTTTTGTGGGTAGGACGAGCGTCGCGCTCAGCGCGCGGTGGCGCGCGGCGCCTTGAGGTCGAGCGGCGCACCCGCGTCTGGCGCGAGCGACACGCCGAGGATGCCGGCCAGGGTCGGCGCGATCTGCGTCATGCGGATCACGCCCACGCTGCCCCGCCGCTGCACGGCCGGACCACCCATCACGAAGGCGGAGTGCAGGGCCCGCCGATCGGGCGCGAAGCCGTGCCCGCCCTTGTTGCTCGAGGCCTTTACGAGCACGTCGTGCCCAGAGCCCGAGTAGAAGCCGTCCACCACATCCAGCCCGAACGCCGCGTCGGGATGCGCGCCCTTGGCGGCGAGCTGCTCCGCATTCCAGACCTCGCGAATGCCATTCGAAGGGTCGTGCTTCAGCGACTCGAGCAGCGCCGCCACGCGTGGGCGATCGGCGGCGTCCTTCACATAGACGAAGCCCGACCCGCCGCTCGAGTGGTAGTAGGCGCGCCACGAGCTGACGGCGCCCCGCTCGTTCACCGTGAGCAGGCCGGCCTGCTTCAGCGCGGCGTTGGGCTGCAGTTGCTGCTGCAGCGGCAGGAAGCCGTGGTCCGACACGACCGCCGTCGTGGTCATGTCGGCCCGGCCCGCCTGGCGCACGGCGTCGTGCAGCTCGCCGACCATGGCGTCGATCTCCTTCAGCGTCTGCAGCGACTCGGGCGACCCCGGCCCGTAGTTGTGCTGGGCGCTGTCGAGGCCGATGAGATGCAGCAGGAACACGTGCGGGTCGTAGGTCTTCACGATGAAGAGGCTGAGGTCGGTGCGGTCACGGTCGGTCTGGGGCCAGGTGAAGGCCTTGCCGCGCGCCGTCTCCGCCGCCTCGATCAGGCCGCGCGGACGCGACAGCACCTTCAGCATCGACACGCTCTCATCGTGCTTGGATCCGATGTACTCGGGCGCCAGGTAGTCGAGGTCCATGCCGATCGTGACCGGCCAGGTCACCGCGCCGGCTCTGAGCCCACGGGCGCGCGCCGCCATCGGCAACGTAGGCACCTGGATGGCATCGGCGTACCAGTACCACGCGCCGTTCGAGCGGCCTTCGGGGTCGAAGATCTGGTTGTCGTAGATGCCGTGCCGGGCCGGCTCGACGCCGGTGATGAGGGTCGTGTGCGACGGATAGGTCACCGTCGGCAGCACGCCCACCACGCCGTCGGCCCACACGCCGTCGCGCGCCAGCGCGCGAAGGTTGGGCGTGTAGGGCGCCAGCGCCGGATCGGTGTAGGCCGAGGGCATCAGCCCATCGATCGAGATGAGGATCACGCGGGCCCGTTCCGGCACCTGCGCGTCCGACGGCGGAATGCACAGGATCGCGAAGGCGAGCAGCAACAGCGCAGACAGATATCGACGCATGGGGATTCCTCTAGAACGAGACGCGAAGGGCAAGCTGGAACTGCCGGGCCGTTTCGGCGGCGGTCGGCGTGTTGAAGGCGGCGTTGGCGGTGGCGTTGGGCCCCCAGGTGCGGTTCACGTTGGTCGGATTCAACCGGTTGGTCAGGTTGAAGCCCTCGGCGATGAACTCGACCGTGCGGCCGCCGCCTATCGGCAGCGTGCGGTCGAGGCGCAGGTCGAGGGTCACGTAGGCCGGCAGCTCGAAGCTGTTGTAGCCCTGCCCGGCCGGCCGGTCGTTGAAGACCGTGTCGCCGTTTGTGTCCTGACCGGTCGTGGCGTTGAAGCGGAAGCCGTCGGAGGCAATCACGCGCGACGAGAACTGCCAGCCGTTCACGAGCGCGCCGGCCGCGCCGGTGAGCCGCGCGATCTCGGGCTGCCACACGGCCGTGGCCGAGAACCGGTTGCGCATGTCGAAGTCCGACGGGCCGTCATCCACCGACGCGTCCTGGGGGTCGGAGGGCGACGTGAAGATGCCGAAGCCGATGAAGTCGTTCACGAAGGCCGCGCCGCGCGTCTTCGACAGGTGGTATGACAACTGGAAGCTGTTGCCGGCCGAGTAGCGCTTGCTCAACACCGCCACCAGGCCGTCGTAGCGCTGCTCGCCGGTCGACGACGACACGAAGATGTTGCCGAAACGCGGGTCGGGCCGGTTCGCGGTGGACCACTGGCGCCGCCCATCCGGCAGCACGCCCACCTGGCGCAGGTTCTCGTTGAGGGATACCGGCAGATTCGACGCCTGGTTGCCCTGATAGGTGAGCGAGAAGGCCAGGTTGCGGCGCAGCTCCTGGTCCCACGTGGCGAACCAGCTCGCCACCTGCAGGTCCTTGAAGTCCTCGTCCATCACGCGCACGTCCGACACCACGCTCACGCCCGTGGGCGGCGCCACTTTGCCGCGCGAGAAGGCGGGGGCGCCTGGGGTGGCAGGCGTGACGTTCATGCTCACCACGTCGATGCCGTTGCCGCGCAGGAACGTGTTGTAGGTCTGCGCCACGACCACGTTGTAGTAGAGGCCCGCACCGGCGCGCAGCACCGTGCGACCGCTGCCGGTGGGGTCGAAGGCCAGACCCAGACGCGGCGCGAAGTTGTTGCCGTCGGTGGCAAACGCCGCCGTCTGCGGCAGGGCGGGATTGGGATTTGCGTCGGGCCGGCCGAAATACTCGTAGCGCAGCCCGACAGTGAGCTTCAACCGGTCGGTGAGCCGCACGTCGTCCTGAAGGAAGTAGCCCTGATTGAAGGTCTTGGCGGTGAAGTACTCCGCGCCGAGGGCCTGCGTGAAGCGGGAGTAGGAGTAGAGACGCCCGGTGGACGGATCGATGGCGCCCTGCTGCGTGAGCAGGAACTGGTCGAGTGGCGTGATGGCGCCGCGCCCGCTGGCCACCGCCGCGAGGCCGCCGAACACGAACGACCCGTTGATGTTGGTGGTGCGTTCCCTGAAGCTCACGGGCAGCAGGTCGATGCCGGCCTTCAGAGTGTGGCGCCCGGCCGTCCACGTGAGGTTGTTCACGATGTGGATGCCGGCCTCGCGGGTCTTGCGCGTGCCGTTGGCGTTGCCGTTGAAGCTGCCGACGCCGCTGATGTCGATGTTGGGCGCGTCGGGGTCGGCCGCCACGCCGTTCTCGATGCCGCGCGTGGCATACAACACGCGCGCCTCGTTCACGAGATTCGGGCGCAGCACCGAGACGAGCTGCGCGGTGTAGGAGAACGGGTTCTCGTCGAACCGGGTCGCGACCTCGCGCGAGATGAGACCGCCGTTCAGCGGCGACTCGCGGTCGTAGTAGTAGTTGAAGCGGAACGAGAGCCGGTGGTTGCCGGTGAGCTGGGTGTCGTTGCGGGCCGTGAGCGTGTGCGCGCGGAAGGTGGATGTAAAGGCGCCGATGCTGCCGGCGGGAATACCGAGCGCGGCGGCGTTGGCCGGTGTGATGGTCGAGACGACCGGCAGGTCCTGCGACCAGCGCTCGTAGCTCAGGAACATGAACGACTTGTCGCGCACCAGGGGACCGCCGACCGTGCCGCCGTAGTTGTAGCGCTGGAATTCGGGCTTGGGCGCCGTCGGTGCCAGCAGGAACGGCTTCTCGGCGAGCCAGTCCTGGCGGGTGAACAGGTATCCCGAGCCGTGCCACGCGTTGCTGCCCGACCGCGTGAAGGCGTTCTGGAGTCCGCCGGCGACGCGGCCGAATTCCGCCGAGAAGTTGGTGACCGTCTGGAGCTCCTGCACCGCCTCCTGGCTGATGACGAGGTTGCGCGCGCCGCCCTGCAGGTTGTTCGACACGCCGTCCACGTTCATCTGACGCAGGCCCAGGCCGCCGTAGACGGTGCCTGGCGTGCCCGTGCCTGAACCGCCGCTGGAGATGGGCGGCGCGTTCACGCCGGGCTGGAGCACGAAGAAGTCGAGGATGCTGCGGCCAATCGTGGGCACGGCTCTCACGACCCGCTCGTCGTAGGTGTTGCTCTGCACCGTGCGACCGACCTCCACCGTCGGCGCCGTAGCGGTGACCTGCACGGTCTCGGCAAAGGCCGTGTTCGACAGCGCGAACTCGACGGTGAGCACCTGCCCGGCGCGCAGCATGAGGCCGGTGCGGCTCATGGTGGCGAAGGCGGGCGCGTCCGCGAAGACCACATACTCGCCCGGCGGCATGATCGGCATGGTGTAGCGGCCCGCGGTGTCGCTCGCCACAGATCGCTCGTAGCCAGTGCTGGCATTGAAGGCCCGCACGGTGGCGCTGGCCACCGCCGTGTTGCCGTCCGCGGTTCGCACGACGCCCTCGATGATGCCGTCGATGGCCTGGCCCTGGGCCGACGCGGGCCGGGCCATGAGCAGGCCCGCCAGCAGGCCAAGGCCGAGAATGAATACCGCACGCAGTCGCATGTCGCCTCCTGGAAGGGCCGCAGTGCGCGGCCACTCACATTCAGCCAGACCGGTGTGTCGGTTCCGTCTCGATGGCCGCGCAATCACGCAACGGCGCAAGTGTTTGCACCGCCGTCATCAGGAGGCTCAGTGCTCTTCGAGCCAGTCGGCCAGATTCACCACGCGGTAGTCGCGAAATCTGAGCTCGGCTGGCTGCACGAGTTGCAGGTCGACCGTGGCGCTGGCGCGCTCGATCACCAGCCGCGTGCCATCGGGCGTGTCAATGGTGCGAGTGGCCGAGGACGGCGTCACACCGGCCAGGATCGCCGGGTCGACGCCCATCGTGAGGATGTGCGCCCAGCCAGGAATGCCGAGCATGGTCTGCAGGTCGCTGTCGCTGTAGACGACGATGGTCTTGGCGCCGTGCGCCACGTAGGTGGCCGAAGCGCGGCGCGGGTCTACGGGATTGCGCTCGAACAGCCACTCCACGCCACTCGCGGCGCCTGCGACGTCACCGTTGCCGACATGCACACGGTCAGCGGTGCGCGTCATCGTCTGCCGCCGTTCGCTGACGCGGCCCGACGCGCGCGTGGTGACGCGCACGTACAGCGTGAGCGGCGTCACGCGCTCGGCGCCGGGCGGCAAGGGCGTAAGCGCCCGGGGCGCGGGCTGGGCACCCTTGCGCACCGGCATCACGGGCACGGCCAGGTCGCTCATGGATGGCGTGTGGCCGGCCTGAGCCAGGGCCCGGCTGGGACAGAGCGTGGCTGCGACCATCAGCGCCACGCAGGAGCAGCGAAACACGAACATCGGCAATCTCCACGACGAAAAAACAGGGCTACGCGCGGCGCGTAGCCCTGAACAGAGGCGACTTGCGACTAGAAGCCCAGCGCGCGCTTCATCGTGAAGAAGATGTGCGTGTTCTTGACCGTGCCGCGCACGTAGTCAGCGCCAGCGCCGATGGCGTAGATGGCGACGTCTTCACCGGCGTGGGTCTCGGCGCCAGCCGTGGGCACGGCCGACTCCTGCAGGTAGGCGGGATGGGCCGGGCCGTTCGGCACGACCCCGCCCAGTCCCGGGAACGCGTCCAGCCGCGGATCGACGCGCGCGGTGCCGCGGTAGCCGGGGCCGTTCTGGTAGCCCAGCGTCGTATAGGGCACCCCATTGCGGTCGGTGCTGGGTTCGACGAACCCGGTGGTCTGGTTGAGGTCCCACACGACGTCGAGGATGCCGTGCCCGGCGGACTGCGAGTTCTCGTAGCCGGGCGCGAAGCCGGTCACCGCGTAGGGCAGTTCCTGGAGAGGCCGCATGGGGTAGCCCGCGATGCTGAACACGTGGCTGTGGTCGGCCGACACGATGATGAGCGTGTCGCGCAGGTCCACCATCTGGGCCGCAGCGCCGATGGCCTCGTCGAGCGCCTGCGTGTCGGTCAGCGCCCGATAGGAATTGCCGGCGTGATGGGCGTGGTCGATGCGGCCCGCTTCGACGTGCAGGAAGTAGCCCTCCGAGCGGCGGCGCGACGAGGCCTGCAGCAGCGCGATTGCCTTCACCGTCATGTCCTTGATGCTCGGTTCGCCGCCGAGGTCGCTCGGCCGGTCGTAGTCGAACTCCATGTGACCGCGCTCGAACAGGCCCAGCACCGGGCCGTTGCCGGGGGCGAGCGTGTCGAAGCCCGCCTTGTTCCACACGTAGCGATAGCCGGCGGTCTGGAACTCGGCGCGCAGGTCGCGGCCATCGGTGCGCGCGCCCCGGTCGCCCTCTTCGTCGGTTGCGGTCGTGGGCAGGAAGTGACGGCGGCCGCCGCCGAGCAGCACGTCGATGCCCTTGCCCAGACGCGCATTGTAGGTGGCCGCAGTCGGCAGCGCCTGCAGCGCAATGGCGTTCTGGTTGTTGCGCTGGTTGATGTGCGCGAAGGTGGCCGCCGGCGTGGCGTGGGTGATTTCGGCCGTGGAGACCACGCCCACCTTCATGCCCCGCGCCTTGGCCATCTCGAGCAGCGTCCACTGGGCGTCGCCGTCGCCGTCGCGGTTGAAGTCGTTGGGCTCGGTGCCTTCACCGAAGCCGAGCACGCTCTGGTTGGTGTTCACGCCGGTCATCATGGCCGTCATGGTCGGCGCGCTGTCGGGCGTAATCGAATCGGCCGAGTAGGTCTTCGAGAGCGCGGTGTAGGGGAACTGGTCGACCACCAGCTGCCCGCCCACGCCCACCGAGTAGACGCGCGTAGCGGTCACGGTGGACACGCCCATGCCGTCGCCAACGAAGAAGATCACGTTCTTGGCGCGGCGCCGCGGGGCACGTTCGTCGTCGCGCTCGCCGCCGAAGCCGCCGCCCGCGCTCACCGCCGCCGTGATGGCCGACACGGCCACGACCGTGGCGCCGATGGTCTTCCAGGGTCTTCCCGTGAACAAAGCTGGTCTCATCTCGCTCCTCCGCAATTCCCGCACGGAACCGTCACCGTGCCGACTCGAAGGCTACCGGACCAACGTCACGTGAGCGCGGCGACGGCATCACGTCGATGTGACTCCGGGCTGTGCCGGCCGCTGCGTTACACTCGCGGATCATGCGTCTTCGCCTGCTCTCCCTCGCCCTGGCCGCCGGCTCGGTCGCCGGACTCGCCGCCCGCCAACCGTCGACGCCCGAGGTGCCCAACCCGGTGCGCTCGGCCTACACCAAGTACGAACACATGATTCCGATGCGCGACGGCGTGAAGCTCTTCACGTCGGTCTACGTGCCGAAGACGTGCGTCTCGCCGCAGCCGATGATCATGCAGCGCACGCCCTACTCGGTAGCGCCCTACGGCATCGACATCTATCGCACCACCATCGGTCCGTCCGACCACTTCCTGAAGGAGGGCGTGATCGGCGTGTATCAGGACGTGCGCGGACGCTACCTGTCGGAAGGCGAGTGGGTGGAGGTACGGCCGCACAACCCGAAGAAGGGCGCCCAGGACATCGACGAGAGCAGCGACACCTACGACACCATCGACTGGCTCGTAAAGCACGTGCCGTGCAACAACGGACGCGTCGGCATGTGGGGCATCTCGTATCCGGGCTTCTACGTGAGCGCCGGCATGATCGACGCGCACCCGGCGCTGAAGGCGGCGTCGCCGCAGGCGCCGGTGACCGACTACTTCATGGGCGACGACTCGTTCCACAACGGCGCGTTCATGCTGGCCGCCAACTTCGGCTTCTACACGAACTTCCCGGTGCGCCGCGCGCCCGAACGTCCGCAGGCGCGTCCGCCGTTCGACTACGGCACCCCGAGCGGCTACGACTTCTACCTGCAGATGGGTCCGCTCTATCCCGGCGCCGCGCGACTCGGCCTGGCCGAGAATCCCTACTACCGCAGCAACCTGGATCACACCTCCTACGACGACTACTGGAAGGCGCGCGCCATCTGGCGGCACCTCAAGAACATCGCGCCGGCCGTGCTCACGGTGGGCGGCTGGTTCGACGCGGAAGACATCGCGGGGCCGCTGCTCACCCACAAGACGCTGACGGCCGACAGCGCCGCCACCAAGCACCATCTCGTGATGGGCCCATGGACGCACGGCTCGTGGGCACGCGGCGATGGCCGCGTGGTGGGCAATCTCGACTTCGGCGCCGAGGTGTCGGCGTGGTACCGCGAACACGTCGAGTTCCCGTTCTTCATGCAGCACCTGAAAGACAAGACGCTCGAGCCCGTGGCCGTGGCCACGATGTTCGAGACCGGCACCAATCGCTGGCGCACGTTCCCGGCCTGGCCGCCGGCGGGCACCGCGCAGACGATCTACCTGCAGGCGAGCGGCGGTCTGTCGCCAACCGCACCGGCGGAGGCCGAGGCGTTCGACCAATACCTGAGCGATCCCAACAAGCCCGTGCCCTACGTGGGCCACGTGCAGATGGGCATGCAGCGCGACTACATGACCGAAGATCAGCGCTTTGCCGCGACGCGGCCAGACGTGCTCGTCTACCAGACATCGGTGCTCGACGACGACCTCACCGTGCTCGGTCCGATTGGCGTGGACCTGCACGTGTCCACCTCGGGTACCGACTCGGATTTCGTCGTGAAGGTGATCGACGTCTTCCCCAGCGACTACCCCACGCCCGACTGGAAAGGCCCGCAGCCGGAACCCGCCAACCGCGTGCGCATGGGCGGCTACCAGCAGCTGGTGCGTGGCGAGCCGTTCCGCGGCAAGTTCCGTCAGAGCTTCGAGAAGCCGGTGCCGTTTGTGCCGAACCAGCCAGGTCGCATTCGCTTCGAGCTGCCCGACGTGGCGCATACCTTCCGCCGCGGCCATCGCCTGATGGTGCAGATCCAAAGCTCGTGGTTTCCGCTGACCGACCGCAATCCGCAGGTGTTCGGCGACATCCCGAAGACGCGGCCCGAGGATTTCCAGATTGCGACGCAGCGGGTCTATCGCAGCGCCGCGCGCGCCTCGGCAATCACGCTGCGTGTCGAACGCCCGTAGACCGTTTTCTCGAGAGAAAGGACCCGCGATGTCATCGACCGGTTGTCGGCGTGCGGCTCGTCACGCCCTCCTCATCCTGCTCGCCGCCGGTCTCCCCTGCGTCGCGCAGGCCCAGATCGCGCCCACTGGCCTGCCCGCAGCCGACCGTCCCTTCGGCACGCTGCGCGACCAGGCCACGATGCAGCAGGCGTGGCTCGAGGCGCGCCTCGACACGTTCCTGCCGGCGTTGATGCGCCGGCACGGCGTCGACCTGTGGGTCGTGCCGATGCGCGAGTACAACGAAGACCCGCTGTTCTCGTCGATCACCGCGCCCGAGACGTTCTTCGCCCGCCGCCGCACCATCTACGTGTTCTTCGACACGTGCGCCGCGGCCAAGGCGCCCGTGGCGGCGAGCTGCGTGGAGCGCATCGCGCTCGGCGGCACCTCGCAGGGCGGCGTGTTCCAGGCGCGCACGTCGACCAAAGCGGTCACCGCGGCCGTGGGCGGCCGGCAGGCCGAGCTGTGGGGCGACGAGCAGTGGCAGGCGCTCGTGCAGGTGATCGAAGAGCGGAAGCCGCGCGTGATCGGGATCAACCGCTCGAAGACGTTTGCCTTCACCGACGGCCTGTCGAGCGGCGAGCTGCAGGGCATGAGCGAGGCGCTCGGCGCCACCTGGGCGGCGAAGTTCCGCGACGCCGAAGCGCTGCCGCTCGAGCTGATTGCATCGCGCCTGCCCGATGAGGAGGCGTTCTTCGCGAAGATGACCGCGCGCGTGTGGGACATGACCCAGACCATGTTCTCGAGCCAGGTGATCGTGCCCGGCACGACCCGCACGAGCGACCTCGCGTGGTGGTGGCGTCAGCGCACCAACGACCAGGGTCTGGGCACGTGGTTCCAGCCGAGTGTGTCGGTGCAACGCCAGGGCACGACCGCCGAACAGCTCGGTCCCGACCCGGTGATTCAACCGGGCGATGTGCTGCACTGCGACGTCGGCATCACGGTGGCGCGCCTCAACACCGACACGCAGCACAACGCCTACGTGCTCAAACCGGGCGAGAGCGACGCGCCGGCCGGGCTCACGCGCGCGCTGGCCAACGCCAACGTGATGCAGGATCTGTCGATGGAGGAGACGAAGCCGGGCCGTACCGGCAACGAGGTGCTGGCGGCGGTGCGCGCCAGGATGAAGGCGCAGGGCATCGACGGCACGGTCTACACCCATCCCATCGGCATGCACGGCCACGGCGCCGGCCCGCTCGTCGGCCTCTGGGATTATCAGGACGGCGTACCGGGACGCGGCGACGCCGTGGTGGTGCCTTCGATGTGGTTCTCGATCGAGCTGCAGGCCACGACACCCGTGCCGGAATGGGGCGGGCAGCCGGTGCGCATGGCGCAGGAAGAAGACATGATCATCGGCGCCGACGGCAAGGCGCGGTGGGCGCTCAAGCGCCAGGACCGCTTGTTCCTCGTGGGCAGTTCGCGCTGATCGCCGCGCTGACCGCCGCCTAGCTCTCGAACCGCTCGGCCCGGGCCCGCATGGCCTGGGCCAGCGCGCCACTGGCGCGGCCGCCCTCGGCCAGCAGCCGGTCGAAGCCCGCGCGATCGGTCACGAGCGTCTCGACGTCGTGCGCGCCCGCCGCCGCTACCGTGGCGTTGCGCGGCGTGCCGTGCAGCAGCCCGATCTCGCCGAAGTAGTCGCCCGGAT
>Ga0163144_10020146_pt1 | contig 13363 bp, 12 predicted proteins | sample OliLak19BULKMAT1_FD_123175 | JGI IMG/M metagenome (GOLD analysis project Ga0163144, IMG submission 123175) | Freshwater microbial mat bacterial communities from Lake Vanda, McMurdo Dry Valleys, Antarctica - Oligotrophic Lake LV.19.BULKMAT1 | ecosystem: Environmental > Aquatic > Freshwater >... | reverse complement strand
GCTGCTACTTGGGGAGCTTTTTCAAGCGCTAAACGAGCGATGTCTCCTTGAATTTCTTCGGCTAGGTATCTAAGATTCGCCATAAGCTCAGGAGCTGCTACTTGGGGAGCTTTTTCAAGCGCTAAACGAGCGAGGTCTCCTCGGATTTCTGTGGGCAGGTATTGAAGATTCGCCATAAGTCGAGGAGTTGCTACTTGGAAAGCTTTTTCAAGCGCTGAACGAGCGATTTTTTCTTGAATTTCTTCGGCTAGGTATTGAAGATTCGCCATAAGTGCAGGAGCTGCTTCTTGGGGAGCTTTTTCAAGCGCTGAACGAGCGAGGTCTCCTCGGATTTCTGTGGACAGGTATCTAAGATTCGCCATGAGTAGAGGAGTTGCTTCTTGGGGAGCTATTTCAAGAGCTGAACGAGCGATTTTTTCTTGAATTTCTGTGGGCAGGTATCTAAGATTCGCCATAAGTCGAGGAGCTACTACTTGGGGAGCTATTTCAAGTATATTTTTAATATTATTTATCCAATCACCACTTTTATTATCCGCCCGAAGTAAACTATTTATTTCTGATATAATTTCAGTTCTTATTTTTTCACGCTGAAGTGCACTAGTGTACTGTATAGCTAATGCTTCGGCTGTTGATTTTAACTTTTCACCATTTAATTTTTGCTTGTTTGGCAACTCAAACATACGCGAGTTTTTTATTATCGTTGTAATTGAAGGATTAAAATTATTGTCTATTTCGGGTGGGAGGTCACGCTGGTTTGGTGTTTCGAATCTCATAGTTGTGTTTGTGTATATTATAAATGATTTTCGGAACGAAGTGTATTTGAGTAGTTCGGGACTAGGAACTGACAGTTTAGCATAAACTAGCTGATTTTCTAGAATTAGTCTCCTCCAATGCAAAACAAGCCTGAAAAGACTTGTTAGGTGTATACGAAGGTAATGTGGTCAGTCACCATTACCCAGTACTAATTTTGAGTGGATTTTTCAGCATTTGGTTAATTACAACCCCTCTCAGTTGGATAGTAGCTTTAATAACGATACCTGACACTGATTCCTGATTCTGACACTGATTCCAATTTTCTCTTTAATCAATGATTCATTTTTATGAATCATTTAGTCGGTATACACATCGCAAAGTGAAATTTTTTTCCGCCTTTCTTCGATTTCATAGAAATAAAGAAGTTTGATAAGGTTTATGCTCAATAGCATGTTTTGAGTTCACTCTCAAGACATGTGGGTAGCATATACAGAAATAAAGAATAATAAATGATATCATTTAGATATTATTTATTATTTATATAATTTACCATGTTCACTATAGTATGTGTTATTATCGGTATCTATCTTTTTATTCAAATCTCTTCCCTCAAGACATCTCTAAAGATTTTAGAATCAGAGGTTTCTGATCTCAAAAAAGGTAGTGTTCGTTCGCCTCTGGTTGCTCCCGAAACAAATCCAGTCCCCACCGCAATTCCCGAACCACTGCAAGAAAATAGACTGTCATATTCAGTGCCTGAGCAAATACGCACAACTGAAACTCCCCCAAAAATCACACAGGCTATACCATCAGAAAGCCGTATAACAGAATGGTTCAAAGAAAACTTATTGTTAAAAATTGGTGTTCTCATGATTCTGCTTGGATTTGGATGGTTTGTAAGTTACGCATTTATACATAACTGGATCGGACCTGTCGGAAGAATTACGCTCGGTTTTATTATTGGAACACTCGTAACCCTCTTTGGAACGACTCGGCTTGGTAAAAATGAGACTCAGGGTATTGCATGTACAATCCTTGGGTCTGCACTTATTATTATGACTGCACTTGCGGGTCAGTATTACTACCAATTCTTTTCTTCCGTCGCGGTACTCGGAATCGTGTTCATTATTTCTATATACATAAGTGTCAGTGCGATTGCATATGGACTTGAAAAACTCGTAGTGTATGGACTACTTGTCTCTCTCTTTGCTCCGTATTTTTCCCACACATCTTCAATGGATCCTGTTGTTTTGTACCTATATCTTGGTGTTGTATCCGCATCGACTATCTGGATTTCGGTTTCAAAAGGATGGAAAACTGTCACTGCCACAGGGATTACAGGAGTATTATTTTACAGTCTTGTGATATTTGTAGACAAATCGTATGTACATCTCGACACAAAGTATCTTGTTTTGTTTGTAGCATATGTCATTTCCGTTCTCTATCTTGTAACCAGTGTATGGAGTCTTATTCGAAACAAAGAAGATGTTCAAACTCAAGATGTATATATCACTATCGTCAATACAGTACTCATCTTAGGCTTTACTCTTCAAATTGTTCCAACGATTTATCAAAGTCTGACAGTTTCGGCATGGATGCTTATGTATGCATTTTCTGGATTTTATGTTTTTTACAAGACTCAAAGTGAAAAGCTGTTTTACATTCACTCATTAGTTTCTATTCTCTTGTTGGCCATTGCGACTTCTATCGAACTCCGTGGCCCGACTCTCGTGATTGCATTTGCGATCGAAGCGGGAATTATTTCAGTAGCATCGTATGTCATCACAAATAAAATAAAGACTGCAGAAATATTTGGATTACTTATGTTTGTTCCATGCATGTTGTCACTCACAAGTTTCAACTCTCCATTGTGGCAGACGGCAGTATTTCATTCAGATTTCGCTGTACTTGCTGTCACAGGACTGGTTCTGGCTGCTTTGGGTGTTTTGTACCAACAGCACAAAGACCAGACTACAGGAACCCTGAAAGCGTATCATATTGCCTATATTGTCTCCACAGTGTACGCATATGCTCTCATATGGCTGTCTGTGGATTCTCTACTTTACAACAGTGACACGGCGGTATTTATCTCTCTTTTCATCTTTACTGTTATTGGACTAGCGACACATTTTACAGGGCTTTTCCACCAAAATATTATATTGAAAAAATATGGAATGGGACTACTGATTATTGTTGTTGCCCGATTGATTTTGGTGGATGTATGGAATATGGAATTGGTTATACGAGTTATTACATTTATTGTTCTTGGAGTTCTATTTATGAGTACTGCTTTTATTTCAAAAAAACAGGTCGGACAGCATACAATTATTTCTTAATAAATCTATGAAAAAATATATATATTTAGGAATTTACGTATTAGTTCTCGGTTTAGGATTGAATGAAGTAGTATTTGCTCAGGATTGGCGACCAGTTCAACAGGTCAATCCCGAAACATACCGCGACATATTTGGATCTTACAAAGATTATGCTCGGTTACCCACTCTAACTTTTCCTGTACCAACTGTAGTAGAAGCAAGTTTCAGCACCAATGTGGTTTATAGTGATGTGTTTGCAGTATATGATCAGACACGTGGACAATTTATTCCGAATCTGTCTGTACACAAAGAGCAGTTGGTAGTTGTACCCGTGAATGCAATTGAGACTAACATAAACAAAAATCTAATGAGCCTGTTTGATGAAAATTACACAACTACAGTGGATTTTTATTTGAACTCGGATATTGGTTCTGCTACTATTCTCATCGATTTTGCTTCGGCAATTAAATCTAGCTCGTTTACACTTGATCTTGATAATTATGTTTCACTTCCAACGAGCATAACCGTAAAGGCTGTTGTGGATGGATCAGAAATTGTAGTTCTAAATAAGCTTAGACCAAATTCTAGAACAATTACTTTTCCTGAAACTGTTTCGGGGCAATGGAATATACAACTAGAATACGCTCAACCTCTGCGAATTTCAGAAATACGTTTTAGTAATACATTCAATACTATTTCAAAAAGATCTGTACGATTTATCGCAGTTCCCAATAGCCAGTATTTAATTTATGCAAACCCAGAAGTCATGATTCAATCTCCTGAAAATTATGGAGAGAGACCTGATTTTTTGGCGTCAGAAGATGTAAAAAACATCGGAACACCCACGATTACTTCAAACCCTTCGTTTGTACTCTCTGACATCGACAAGGATACAGTTCCAGATATTCGCGATAACTGTGTGAATGTTTCAAATCAAAACCAAGAAGATTTAGATACCAATGGTAAAGGTGATATGTGTGAGGATTTTGATCGAGACGGAATTCTCAATTCGACTGATAATTGTAAAAATGTATCGAATTATAATCAACTAGACACTGACGGAGATACAATCGGTGATACCTGCGATCCAGACGAAAGTCGTCTGACAGAAAAGTACCCAGCAATTGTATGGGGCGGAATTGGTATTGCATTTTCAGTATTCCTCGGATTACTTTTTGTGGCAGGAAATAAAATAAGAAAGAATTCTCAGCAAAAGTTGCAAGACAATAATAAGAATCCTCAAATATAAATTTCAAAGGAATCCTTGGTAGTTTTATACAGACCAAATCTTGACGTATTTCATTCCAATTCACAGTTCTGAACACACCCAACCACTCCCCACGGTGATATACTTAAAGCATGAATATAAAACAAATATCAGTGCTTTTTGCACGCATTGCACTCTCTATTATATATGTGTGGTTTGGCGCACTGAAAATAATTGGTCAAAGTCCTGCAAGCGACGTGGTTAAAACACTTCTCCACAACACCGTACCGTTTTTTCCATTCTCTTCGTTCATTGTTCTCTTTGGATTATTTGAAATCATCATTGGTGTACTTTTCATGATTCCACGATGGGAGAGGGTGGCACTTACACTTTTTACTCTACACATGATCACAACCACACTCCCCCTCTTTATCATGACTCAGTTCATCTGGACACATCCGTTTGTTCCCACATTTGAAGGTCAGTATATTATTAAAAATTTGGCACTTATCGGATGTGCACTCACTATCACTGCAACAATCACACCGAAAGTAAAAAATAAAATTGATAGTTTCCAAACTACATCTAGTGTAGAATTAACATAGTTATATGGATAAAATTTCTTGGAAAACACCTGAGTACCTACATACAGAAAAAAATTCTGATTGGTATTGGATTGTAGGAATTGTCACACTCACCCTTGCTATTATTGCAATCATACTCAACAACCTCATCTTTGGAATACTTATTATTGTGTCATCTGCAACACTCACCCTGTATGCATCTCGCCATCCTCGCATATTACAAATAAGTCTTGAGAAAAACGGTGTTCATGTTGGTCAAACATATTATCCGTATTCAGAAATAGAATCTTATTGGATAGAAACTCGAGAATTCCACCCAAAAATAATTCTCAAATCGAAGAAAAAACTCATGTTCTTCATTGGAATATTAATTATAGACACTGATCCAGAAGAGATCGATGAGTATCTATCACAATATTTACCAAAGATTGAGCATCGCGAACCCTTTCTCGAAAAAATCTTTTTTTACCTCGGATTTTAAATGTCGCACAAAACTTGTTAGGTAGATTTTATGCATACTTTATGGTAGTTTTGTGTTACTCGTCCTTGTAGTTTAATGGATAGAATGTCGGCCTGCGAAGCTGGCGATCCAGGTTCGATTCCTGGCAGGGACACAGAAAATACGAAGTATCTTGGTGCCCTGATACAAGGCCATATTATGGTTCTGTATCAGGAATCGAAAAGTGGAGCGGATGTCCTGACACCAATCAGTGTCGCGATCTAGGGAGACGAGAAAAGTTTTTGACGAAAAACTTTTCTTTGTCGAAGATTGCTAGTGATAATACCCAGTAACAAAAAAACCACCGAATGAATGAACGGTGGTTTTTTTGTTACTGAGCTTTTTTAATCATTGCAACGATTCGAGATTTCTTTCGAGAAGCTGTGTTTGCCTTGAGAAGTCCTGTCTTCATAGACTTATCAATAATCTTCTGAACCTGTGGCATGAGTGCCATCGCCTCCTTTACCTTCTTGTCTGCAATGAGTTTTTTAATCTGTTTTACATTTCGAGAAAGAGCATCCTTTTTTCTAAGGTTGAATGATCTCTTTCTCTTTGAACCCCTGAGGGCCTTTTTAGCTGAAGTTGTTATTGGCATATGAAGGAATATAACAGAAATACCTATTTATAGCAACAACAGAGTATATTGACATTTATATATTAAGTGTCATTGTGTGTACTACACCACCTGCGAACCATGCCACACACACCCTATTTTGTAGCTTTTTCGTTTATACAAACTAGAGTACAATAAACCCATGATAGGACACCTTACTGGCACCATAATCCATTCAGACATCAAGTCTGTACTGCTCAATGTGCACGGAGTTGGATACAAAATATTTACCAACACAGCCATTCTTCAGGGTGAGATGACCTTACCAGTCAGCTTCTGGACATACCTTGCGGTACGTGAAAACGCCCTCGACCTGTATGGATTCAGTACAAAAGCAGAGCTAGATTTTTTTGAACTACTCCTTACTATTTCTGGCATTGGACCTAAATCTGCAAACAACATCCTGAGTGTTGCGAGCATTGGTAGTCTTAGACAAGCTATTACCACTGGGGACACATCACATCTAACCAAAGTCTCTGGAATCGGCAAGAAGGTGGCTGAGAAAATAGTACTCGAACTTAAAGACAAGATGGTTGGACTTGAGAATACGGCAGATAGAAATATGTCAGATGATGTCGACGCACTTCTTGCACTCCAATCTCTTGGCTACAGTGAGCGAGATGCAAGAGAGGCCCTCAAAAAAGTGACAGGAGAAAATACAAAAGACAAAATACGATCTGCCTTGAAAAATCTCAATAAGTGAGTAGAGTGATGCTATGCCAGAACTACCTGAAGTTACAACAACAGTCCGAGGACTCAATGAAGTTCTCCCCCATCTTACCATTGCCGATGTGTGGACGGACTACCACGTGAATAGCAAAAATAAACGAAAGGACACAATTAAAAATCGAGATTATTTTTTGTATTTCAAAAAAGAAATTATTGGTGAGAAAGTGCTCTCGGCAGAACGGCGAGCAAAAAACATACTTATACACTTAAGTGGAAACAAGACCATTCTCATTCATATGAAAATGACCGGACACCTACTCTTTGGAAAATATAAAAAGACTGCGGATGACAAGGAAACATGGGTGGCGAATGAAGAGGGCTTGCTTCAAGATCCGTTCAATCAGTTTCTCCATCTCGTATTCACATTCTCGAACAACACACATCTTGCCTTTTCTGACATGCGTAAATTTGCCAAAGTTACTTTATTTGAAACAGACAAACGCACAGAAGTTATCGATTTAAAAAATCTCGGACCTGAACCACTTGAAAATCTTTTACTCGAAACGTTTGTCTCTCAACTTTCTCAAAAACCTCGAGGCAAAATAAAAACAGTACTTATGGATCAAAGTATTCTTGCGGGTATTGGTAATATTTATTCAGATGAAATACTGTGGGAATCTAGCATACACCCCGAAAGAATTACCCGAGACATTACCCAGATCGAAATGAAGAAAATGTGGCACGCAACACAAAAAATACTTACCAAAGGAATCAAGCTTGGTGGCGACTCAATGTCAGACTATCGCAATATTCATGGAGAACGTGGTGGATTCCAAAATTCTCACAAAGCATACCGTCGAACAAAACAGCCATGTTTGAAAAAAGGGTGCGAAGGTATAATCGCTCGTAAAATAATAGGAGGTAGAAGTGCACATTTCTGCACCGCACATCAAAAATAATTGATATACTATAGAACATGAAAGAAAATCTCTTCCCTTTAGCCGTAGTTCTTGGAATTATCGCAATAGCTCTCTTTGGTGGTGCAAAAAATACTGGACCACTCTTCCCTCCAACAACAGGAAGCACTGTTCCAAACCCAGAGACAAGACAACTCACACAAGCAGAGATTGAAGTGGAGATTCAAAACACACGATACAAAACCACTGAATTACAAAAGAAAATTGTTCTCGAGGAAGAAGCAAGAAAAGCCTCTATATACAAAGATAAACTTAGTATCCAGTGGGGTGGGTGGAGCGGAAATGTAAATCAGGAATACATCGAAATATATGCAAACTATTACAACGTAAACCCAGTAAAAATAACAGGTATGAAACTCGTGAGTAGTTCCACTGGTCAAAGCATTGCAATCCCTCAGAGTACATCTCTCTACTTTTCAAATTCACAAAATCAAGATGTAGATGTATGGCTATACCCCGGAGAAAAAGCGCATATCATTACAGGCCGATCTCCTATCGGCAGTGGTATGCGCGTCAATATTTGTTCTGGATATTTATCACAATTCAATACGTTTAATCCAAATTTCTATACATCATGCCCACAACCTCGAAACGAAAATCTTTCATCTATTCCCAGAAGACCTGTTAATGATAACTGTTTTGACCTCATCGATAACTATCCATCATGCAGAGTACAGGTTGAACCACTCAACAATGCTTACTCACCCGAGTGTCAGACTTTTGTGTACACCAAGATCACATATCAAAGTTGCGTTGATACACACAAAAATGGTGCGAATTTTTATTCACCAAAACAGTGGTACGTATACCTCAAACGAGCTGATCCCCTCTGGAAGACATATCGTGAAGTGGTAACCCTATACGATGAGTCTGAAAAAAAGATCCAGACAATATCAAGATAGAATTATTTACTATACTCTCTTATTTCCTGAGCTTCGTACTTACTAAATATATTTCGAACAATAGTTACTGTGTCTGACTGGACAGATATGAGGATTCCTCCACCTCTGATTTTTTCTTCGTAAATTTTTGCCTCAGTTTCATCAACTCCCATACTCACAAGCGCACCGACAAACCCTCCCGCCATAGCACCAGTCATTGCGCCTGCAGCGGTAGTAGCCACACCACCAGCAAGACCTAAGGCGGCTGCAATAGGCCCTGCAACAAACAGTGTTCCTATCCCTGGAAGTATTCCGTTTGCCACAACCAATCCTACAATAGTACCGAGAACCGCACCTGTCGTAGCTCCGCTCGCTGCTCCAGTAACAACATCGCCTGATCCATCTTGAGTAACAGTCTTCCCTTCTGTAGACGTATATACGTACGAAATATCTGATTCGAGGATATTAACGTTGCGAAGTTCGGCGATGGCTGACTCAGCATCAATTTTATTTTTAAAAACTCCAATTGTAGTTGTTTTCATGTGTGTAATATTTAATTCTAATATAGGCAAAAAGAAAAACGGGTTCATACAACACATACCCGTTTTTCTTTTCCTTCATGATTATAACCCCGACACAGTGAAGTTACTGTGAATTTTTGTTTTTTGATGTCATTTTTTCTAGACGCTTAATATCGTTCTCTATACTTTTAAGTCCTGATTCAAAAAATGTCTTATCTTTTACATTGATTCCTATTTTTTTAAATATATCTTCCGGACTCATAGAGCTTCCACTACTGAGAAACTGGTAAATCTTTTTTTCATACAAAGGATCTTTCTTCCAGTTTTCAAAAAGAGCTCGGCTAATAAGCTGTCCGTATGCGTACGTATATACATAGAAAAATCGTCTGATGTGTGACCATCCAACAAAACTATATCCATCATCATCTGTTACAGTAACACTATCACCTACATAAGATTTCATGTGTACAGAAAGAAGTTTGGCAATATCTTCTTTTGAGATTTGCCCCTTACTTCTGATATTTGCGTGGAGATCTGCTTCAAAATTAAAACATGCAATTTGTCTAAATATAGTCTGAACATCCCCTTTTATTTTATTGTGGAGTAAAATAAGTTTCTCATCATCAGAAAGATAGTTTTCCAATTCACTCGTTACAACTTGTTCAAAAAATGTACTCGCAACTTCAGCAACTGCCATTGAATAGTCTCTATATCTCGGTGGTTGAGATTTTGAAAGTTCTGTATGAATCGCGTGTCCCATTTCATGCGCCAAAGTTTCAACTGAATTTATATCGTTCGAGTGGTTAAGCAGGACAAAAGTCGGTAAATCGCCATTCCCCCAACAAAAGGCCCCTCCGCTTTTACCCTTAGAGGGATACACATCTATCTGGCCATTTTGTATAAAAGAATCAAAAATATCAACGTATTTTTGATCTATCTTTGCAAATGAATTACGAACAATCTGCACAGACTCACTCAAATCAAATTTCTTTTGTATGTCTCCGATATCCGCGGACCTATCTGCATAAGAGAGTTTATTTTCCTGTAGTAATTTTGCATGAATTTTATAAAACCGTTTACTTATAGAAAAATATTTAGTGACTAAGGTTATGAGCAACTCTATGGTTTTTTCATCATTCTCATTTCCTAGAATAGTCTTATCGTAAGATTTTTTATATCCCCTTTTTTCATCGACAATTTTTTTGTAGTTATATACGGCGTTTATTTCTGCCTCAGCAAAACTACTCATATTTTTTAAAGCAAAAATAATTTTCCCCCACAACTCTCTACGCTCTTTTTTTTCTAGACCAGAAAAAATCGAGAGCGCTTTTGTGAGAGGAATGCTTTCTCCTCTAAACTCAACGACTTGTTGTTCGAGCAACTTCTCCTGACCATCAACCCACATATCATAACTAGTCTGAGAAAGAAGATTAATCATTTGCTCCTCAGGATCAGAAAGTTTATGCTCTGCAGTTTTAAATATTCTCACAAGCGCATACCAATACGGTTTCAATGCTTGATTTTTTAAAAACACGCTTTGATCTTTTTTGGGAATTTTTGCAATCTCTAAATTAAAAAAGTTAATTTTATTAATAGCCTTTATGATCCTTTGGTTGAACTTCGTTGACTGAGCAACAGCAACGTCATCACTTGAGTTTAGGCGTGTTTTAAGCGCAAAATACCACCACGGTTTATTGCCGTTAATCTTTTTTTCCAAATCTTCCATGTCTTCAAGTGCCTTAAACAACTTCTGTGGAGTGGATGTAAAATCTGATTTCTTGTATTTTTTTTCAAAACTGATGCATGCTTTTTCAATACTGTTCAAATCCTTTTCAATGTGTGGATCTGCGGGACTTGTATATAGCAAGCTTAAATTCCACGTGGTTTTAGTATTTTTCATATTGACCTGAGTCTAGTACGAGTATATCAAAAAAGCAAGAAATGCCTTGAGGTATTTCTTGCTTTTTACATCTATTACAATCTCTATACTTATTGTGTATACCACGCACTATTCCAACCCTTCATCTGTGCTATTTCTATGTTTTGGGCTGTGATTATTGCTTGAGCCAAGTCTTTAATCTCCTGATGTTTTGCGTTCTGTAGAGCAAGTTGTGCCATCTGAACTGCACCCTCATGGTGAACGATCATTTCACTTAAAAACACCTTGTCGAATTCGTCCCCGGTTTTACCACGTAGCGCCGCGTTCATATCCATCATCATACCTGACATACTCGTATTTCCATTATTCATCATTTGACCGTTTTGCATCATATGTGCACCCTTCTCATTCCCATACCCCATCCGTTTCTCAATATTTCTGCCTCCAAAGCCGAAACCGATAATAACACCGATAATGAGAGCACCTACCCCGACAAGCATTGTTTTGTTTTGATTCATGAATATGTGTTAATTGTAATCTAATTATACGACTTCAGTATATACTACAACCTTTTTGATATTATATTTCAAGTATTCGAAACAGTGCAACCCCGAACGCCACGGAAACATTGAGAGATTCTTTGTTACCGTGCATTGGTATCTCAGCAATAACATCTACATCACCTAGAAGTGACTCCTCTACCCCGCAAACCTCATTGCCGACAATAAACAACACCGGTGTAGATATGTGAACCTTTTTATAGTCCACAGATTTGACATGTTGTTCAAGTGCGACAATTGTATAGTGTTCTTTTTTTAAATTTTTAATCACTGTGTGCGGGTCCAAAATCTGTTCCCATGCAATATCTTTTTCTGCACCTAAAGCGACTTTTGCAACATCTTTACGAGGTCTGCCAAACCGATCAAGAGGTGTTGGTGTGTACCCAGAAAAATATATTTTAGTTACTCCAAGTGCATCTGCAGTGCGAAAAATAGACCCTACATTATGAGTGCTTCGTATATTATGCAGGAGAACAGCGACATCGTGGGACTTTTTCATGACGACACTATATCATATTTTGATTTTTCTTCTCGTATCTACTATACTATTTATATGATTTCATTCTTTCATCCACTTTCTATATTTCCAGATTTATTTACATACGCACTTATCGCCCCAACACTTCTTCGAGTTACCATAGCAACAGTTGGTCTTATTGCGGGATACTCACGTTTTACAGGAAAAATGAAATGGGCTTCAATTTTTTATTTTGTAACAAGTCTCTGCATCCTCTTTGGATTCTACACTCAAATAGCGATTATCGTCGGTCTTTTTGTAAACAGTTTTGATTACTACATAACAAAACAAGACAACGAGTTCTCTGCGGAGAAAAACATTTTATATGTGCTTGTAAAAATTATCCTCCTCTCTCTCCTCTTCACTGGTCCCGGACTGTTTGCACTCGATCTACCTTTGTAGGGAGGCAGAATATCGACCATTACATAGTCAGTACACCTGTTCTATTTTTTACTTCACAAACTCGAAAAAATTATCACAGGTTTTCGATTCCTGACAAAACAGTCTCCCTCACTGTTTTTCCGGTGCCACAAAATTTCGTAACCGAAATTTTGTGCGCCCGGCAGGAATCGAACCTGCGACCATCTCCTTAAAAGGGAGCTGCTCTACCGACTGAGCTACGGGCGCATATAAGTAACTTTAAAAATATATCAGAAAAACAGACAAAGTCCAGCAAACAAAACCGTCTACAACCCCAGCATCCACTTCTCAACCATCACCTCCATCTCCCCTTCACCACTTCGAACACGGTGTGTCATGTGAACAAGATCTGTGGACATCTGAGTGAGTTCTTCCTTCGTGAAATTCCTACTACCAGTGAGCGCATTCTTGTAGACAAACGGAGAAAGTCCTGTGTCTTTCTGACTATCTGCCTTACTTGCCAGTAACATGTTTTTAACCTGCCAGAAAAGTATGCCGTGTATCTCCTCTGAACCCGCTCCTTTAGAAAGCAGGTCTACATACGAAATCCACAGACGCTTTTTATCTTTTTGTACCAGCTTATCTGTAATAGAGAAGATATTGAAAAACTCTTTCTTGCCTTCTGTCTTGGCAAACTCTTGTGATTTTGCAGAAAACTTTTCTATTTTTTTAAGTGTTGGGGCATCTACCTTGCCCTCGAGAAGGAGGAATACATGTTCAGCATCCTTTGTCCCCTCTATTCGATCTACCACAAACTCTTTTGCATCCTTTTTTTCAAACACATTATCAAGTACTACAATATACTTCTGATCAAATAGCCCTTGGGACGAAAGAAGTTCCTCAAACTGCACATCACTCCAGTTTTCAGAAGTAATCTTAAAAACCTCAGAGTCTGGTCTCTTTTTAGTGAGTGTGTCGAGCAAGTCATGCAGTTTTGCCCGAGCTTTGTGTGTATCTGTGCCGTATAG
>Ga0163144_10020145_pt1 | contig 13363 bp, 14 predicted proteins | sample OliLak19BULKMAT1_FD_123175 | JGI IMG/M metagenome (GOLD analysis project Ga0163144, IMG submission 123175) | Freshwater microbial mat bacterial communities from Lake Vanda, McMurdo Dry Valleys, Antarctica - Oligotrophic Lake LV.19.BULKMAT1 | ecosystem: Environmental > Aquatic > Freshwater >... | reverse complement strand
CGCGCTGATAAGGAGTTGGCTGTTCCCGTCCGGGTGCGGAGTAGGCGCGGCGTCTGCGTGATCGGCGTCGCCCGCGGTGGGTTCAGAGAGCCGCTCACCGCGGGTTCCAAGGCCAGGGCGGTCAGTTGGGGAGGGTGAACGACGACCGCGCAGGCCCAGCGCCGTGGCCCGCGCGGTCGTCTTCGCATTGCTGCCGCGCACGATTCGGCGACACCCCGGCTCCCCCGTCCCTGAACCCCAAGCCACCGGCGTCGGGTAGACTCGGGGAGTTACGGCACGTTGCCCCTTTGACACTTCGTCTCGCCCCACCATGCCGGACTCGCTCCTCCACACCCTGGGCCGCCTGCACATCGTGCTCCTGCACCTGCCCATCGGGCTGCTGCTGGGGGTGGCGGCGTGGGAACTCTGGCGGGCGTGGTTCGGGCGCAAGCGGGCGATCGAACTTGGCGCGTCCGCCCTGTTCTTCGCGTGGCTGAGCGTGCTGGGCAGCGGCATGGCGATCGGCACCGGGCTGTTGCACGAACTCGAACTGGCCGATCAGGCCGACGCCATCTGGCTGCACAAGTGGCTGGGGATCGCCGCGGGCGTGATGAGCCTGCTGACCGCGATGCTGGCGACCGCCGCCCGCACTGGTCGGCGCAAGACCCTTACCCGCGCGTACCGCGTCGTGCTGTTGCTCACGATCGGCGTGCTCATCCCGGCCGGCCACTTTGGCGGCGAGCTGACGCACGGCGAGGGGTATGTGCTTGAGCCGCTGCTGAGGCGACCATCGGCCGGCGGCGCGGGCGGCAATGGTGAGAGTGAGAATGGAACCCCCGGCGCGATCAACGGCGCCAACAACGCCAGCGCCGACGGCGGGGGCTTGGCAGGGGCGAATCTCTCCGAGGCCAAGCGGGCCGCACTCGCCAGCCGCGCACGAGAGATCCTCGCGGCTCGCTGCGCCGGCTGCCACGGCTCACCCCGCGTCCGCGGCGGCCTCCGACTCGACACCACCGAGGCCATGCTCCGCGGCGGCAACACGGGACCGGCCCTGGTCTTGGGCGACCCCGCCGCCAGCCTGATGATGCAGCGGATGCTCCTGGCGCTCGACCACGAAGACCACATGCCGCCCGCCGATCGCCCGCAACCCACGACCGATGACCTCGCGACCATCGAGGCGTGGATCCGAGGCCTGCAAACTAACCCCACAGCCCCGCCCAGCCTCGCGCCGCCCGCCGCCGGCACGACCCCACCGGTGCCCGCCGAGATCGACCGTCCTGCCATCGACAACCTGCTTGAGCGCGACATCCTGACCCAACGCCTCTGGCCAGACTCCACGCTGATCCGCGTTGACTGTTCGACGTTTCCAGCCCTGACCGACGACGACGCGCTCGACCTTCTTGTCCCGCTGGCGCCCAACATCGCCGAGCTTTCGCTGGCTGGCACCGCCATCACCGATCGGACCATCGCGGCGCTCGCCTCCATGCCCCATCTGACCCGCCTGAATCTCACCGCCACCGCCATCACCGATCAGTGCGCCCAGCGGCTGGCCGCCATCCCATCGCTCGAGCATCTGACGGTCACCGGCACCGCGCTGAGCGCGGACGCGCTGGACTGGCTCTCGTTCGCCAGGCCCGAGTTGACGATCAAGACGGACGGGACCGATTGACCGATACGCAACCACGTTGCCACACGGGCCCGCGATGATCCGAGCGCCCCGCCCGGCGGGGGCTCGGACTCGGACCGCGATCGGTGGCCTGTTCTCGCAGTCTGGCGGCACGCCCACCTCTACGTCGCGCACAACATGTCCAACAACCCACGCCACTCGGCGTACAAGTACGGCACGCCAAACCTGTCGTGCAACGCCCGCACGCGCTCGTGCATCCGCTCGCCCAGATCATGCTGCCACGCCTGGGCCGACTTGTCGCAGAAGTAGACCCGACACGCGACGGGCTTGATCGTGTGGACGCCGCAGAGGTTGGCCTCCTGAAACGGGCACCCACCGCGGGCGCGGGCGGCGGAGACCTGTGTGAGCGAGAGTACCCGGCCCCCGTGCCACCGATCGCGGCTCTGAGCGATCGGTGCTCCCCCGGCCTGACCGCCCTCTTCACCAAGGGCTTCCCGACCTGCCTCGCCAGCCGCACCGGCGCCGGGTGCTTCAGGCGTCACCGCCGACCCTCCGGCCCGCACCACCGTGTACGCCGCCTCCAACCCCGTCACATACAACCGGTGCCCGGCGGCCTCGAAGTTGCAGCACCGCCCAGACGCCCAGCACGCCGGGCCGCGGGAAGAAATGGCAACGGCGGTGTCGGCGAAGACGGATTCGAGCGCGGCAACCACCGCGCGGTCGGTTGCGGCGGCGAGCCAACGCTGTGAATCTGGCGTCGTCAAAGCCCCTCCATCCCTGCCCACTCTCAGTCCAGCCACCACGTGACCATGAAGGGAGGGTACAGCCACAACACCACCATCGCGATCGGCCAGGCGATGCGGGCTCCCACGATGATGAACCGCGGCTTGCGCCAGCTCCGATCGATCGACGTGACCCAAACCGAAAGGCTGATGGAAGCGAGGGTCATCGGGAGCGACATCAACATGCCGATGATGACCAGCCAGTGCATGACATCGTTGGCGGCACTGAGGGTCTTCGGATCATCCTGAGATGGACGGGGACGATGCCCCAGGACCGCCCATGCCAGCGCGTACGCAAACCCGATGCCGAGCGCCGGCCACAACCGGCCCGGGCAGAACAGCAACGCACCAAGCGCAAACCATCGCACGTTCGTTCTCGCGCACGGTCGCCACGACCCCGCATCCGCTGGATCAAACTCCCGCCCGCACTCCGGGCACGGCCCGCGCGCGGACTTCGACAAGTCATAGCCGCAGGTCAGGCAGAACATGCTTCCCCCGGTACGCTAGCTCTCCGAGCCGGCAGCCCTACCTCTTCTCCAAGCCGCGAACGCCGGGGCGCGCCCGTCGCGGAAACGAACGGCCGGATGCCGCGTGTCCACGTCGCGATGAGACGCGGAGAGTGAGTGGAAAGTCCGGCTCGGAGAGCCGGTCTACCTCACACCCGCGGTCCACTCTCCCCAAGCCCCCCCATCGCATCCTTATATCGCTCGCGCAGCGGCTCCACAACCTCTTTGATAAACCGCTCGGTCTGCTCCACGCTCCGCCCAACATACCGCATCGGGTCGAGCAGCCCGCCCGGACCCTCGCTCCAGTCGAGCTCGTTCGCCAGCGGGCCGCCCCGTGCCTTGCCCCAGAACGCCTTGTCCGCCTTCAGCCGGTCCAGCAGGTCGTTGTCCAGCCCCTCCTGCTTCACCCGCATCCCCGCGGCCTGCGCGTACACCCGAATGATCTCGTGGTACTCCTGCCGGTCCCCACCCGCCCGCACGCACGCCATCAGGACGTTCTCGGTGGCCATGAACGGCAGCTCGGCCATCAGGTTCTTCCGCACCATCGCCTCATGCACGATCAGCCCCGACGCGACGTTATGCATGAGGTCGAGCGCACCATCCAGCGCCAGAAACGCCTCGGGCAGCGACAGCCGTCGGTTGGACGAGTCATCCAGCGTCCGCTCAAGCCACTGCGTCGCGGCCGTGTCGTACCCGTTGCCGACCAGGTTCATGACGAACCGCGTGAGGCCGCAGATCCGCTCGCAGCGCATGGGGTTGCGCTTGTAGGGCATGGCCGACGACCCGATCTGCTTGTCCTCGAACGGCTCGTCGAGCTCCTTGCGGTTGGACAGCAGGCGGATGTCGGTGGCGATCTTGTGGAGGACGGCGGCGACCGAGGCGAGGTCGGCGAGGATGAAGGTGTCGATGACGCGGGGGTAGGTCTGGGTCGTCCACTCGATCGAGAAGTCATAGCTGAGCAATCGGTTGGTTCCCACGCCAAACACGCGGACGCCGATAGGACCCACCACTCGACCAACGGCATCCTGCTCCATCAAATCAACACCCAACTCATCGTCCTTGAGCAGTTCCATGAACGCGGCCTGCGTGCCCGTGGCGCCCTTGAGCCCGCGGGGCTGGATCCAGTCTTTCGTACCCCCGAGCCGACCCCGCGCCAATTCGAGCTCGCTGGCCCATTGAATGAACCGCCTGCCGACCGTACAGGGTTGTGCTGGCTGGTAGTGCGTGAAGCCCAGACACGGGAGCGACTTGCAATCCGCCCCAGAGCCAGCCAGTGCCAGCACACATCGCACGAGTTTCATCTCGATGATCCAGAGCGATTCGAGCAAAACGACGTAATCGGCGTTACACACCACATCCTGGCTGGTCATGCCGAGATGGATGATCGGGCGCGCCTTCGGGCAGACATCTCCCAGGGCATGCACATGCGCCATCACGTCGTGACGGAGATCGCGCTCGTACTTCGCGGCCAAGAGGATTTCATCGTCCGTGATTCCGCCGTCACGATTGACGACCGCTTCCAACTCCTCGACCTGCTCCTGCGTGACCGGGAGCGTGAAGCGGTCGCGATGAACGTAGGTTGTCGCCATTCGCAGCTGGGCCTCCGCCACCGCCAGCCAGATCCGCCGCCAGGTGTTGAACTTGTGGCGGGCCGACCACAGACGCAGCATCTCCGGGCTGGCGTTGCGGGTGGCGAGGGGCGACGTGTAGGTGTCGTAGGGGCTCATCACGCCGACCGCCGCTTCCGGTGGCCGTTCTCGGACACCTCGCGCAACGACTCGACCAGCAAGACATCGATGTCCACCACTGCGTCATCACCCACCCACAGCAACATCCTGCGGCCTCCCGGGGAGACTGAGACAAGCTCCGAGTGCTTCACGGTGAACGACTCACCACTCCCCGTCGACAGGACGAATGGTCTGAATGGTGCGGCCGCGAGTCGCTCTTTGATGGCGTCGGCGATCATGCGTGTTGCCCCTTGCGGACCGGCTTTCCGGCACTCTCAAGGATAGGACGATCGCCAGAAACTCCCCCAACTCGTACCCGCATTGCGAAGCAAGGAGCCAATCCCATGTGGTGGACACCTCAGGAAGCGGGCTGGATCGGTGGCGGCCTCGGGGGCGTGATCGGCGTCCTGGGCGCTGGGCTGGGCGTCGCCGCCGGGCTCCTGGTCAACAAGGGCAAGGGCAAGCCCCTCATCCTCGCACTGCTGGCCCTCATGCTCGCGGTCGGCGTCGCCTCCCTCCTCGCCGGCCTCATCGCCCTGACCGCCCGCCAGCCCTACCACGTCTCCTACCCCCTCCTGCTTATCGGCGGCATCTCGACCCTTGTCGCCGGCATCAACGCCCCGGTCATCCTCGCCCGCTACCGCCAGGCCGACGCACGCCGCCTCGACGCCGAGCAACTCCGCAGGTCGCAGCCCTGATCCGAATGCCTCCCCGGAGGCGGGCGGCCCCGAACGCCCACCTCGAGGTGAGCTCGCACCCCCTCCCGGCTCCCCCGTGACAGCGCAACGTCTGCGCCTAGGCCACCCAAGCGCCACGACCGCCCCGCGCGCGACGCGCCCGACACCCCATCTCCCCACGCCTCCCGCGCCAGCCCACTCGTCCCCGACTCCCGGGCTTCCCTCTGTTCGGTCACTCCCGGTCAACCCGCCCCCCGCCCGGACCGATGTTGCAGGACCGGGAGGCGTCGCATGTTGACTCCAGGATCGCCCGCTTTGCCCGCTCTGACGAGCGAATACGCCACCGATCCCGACATGCGGGACCTGGTGGCCGAGTTCGTCGACGCCATGCCCGCCCGCGCCCTGGCCCTCCAGGTCGCCCTTGCCGAGCAACGCCTCCGCGACCTGCAGCGCCTGGCGCATCAACTCAAGGGCGCCGCCGGGGGCTACGGCTTCCCCACCTTGGGCTCCGCTGCCGGCATCCTCGAATCCACCCTCAAGTCCCCGGGCCTCAAGTCCGCCGACCCCGCGCCGCTCGACCGCATCCGCACCCAGGTCGACGACCTGATCGCGCTGTGCTCCCGTGCCGTCGCCGGACCGCGCTGAGCGTCCTTCGCACTCGCCTCGCAGACTCGCCACATACTCGCCACAAACTCGGGGACTGGGCTTGAAGGCAACACAGAACACAACTCCTCCAGCCCAACCGAGCCCGCAGCCCAACACGCCCTCGGACCAGCAGCCCGGCACCGCTGGCCCGCAGACCGCCTCGCAAGACTCACAACCCCGCGTCCTGCTCATCGACGACTCACCCGACGTCCACCGCCTGCTGTCCGCCCGCCTGCGGACCGAGAATCTGACCATCGTCAGCGCCGCCAACGGCGCCGAAGGCATCAAGCTCGCCGCCGCCAACCCGCCGGACATCGTCCTGCTCGACATCGAGATGCCCGAGATGGACGGCTTCGAGGTTCTTCGTGCGCTGAAAGACAATCCGGCCACCCTCGACGTGCCCGTCATCGTCATCTCCGGGCACTCCACCATGCAGGACAAGGTCACCGCCTTCGATCTGGGGGCCATCGACTACGTCACCAAGCCGTTCGAACCCACCGAACTCCGCGTCCGCGTCCGCTCCGCGCTCCGCCTCGCACGCCTCGTCCGGATGCTCGCCCAGCGGGCCCATATCGACGGCCTCACCGGCCTCTGGAACCGAACCTACTTCGATTCCCGCTGCGCCGAGTGCGTCTCCACCAACGACCGCCACTCCCGACCCTTGGCCGTCGCACTCCTCGACGCCGACCACTTCAAGTCCGTCAACGACACCTTCGGACACCCTGCCGGAGACCTCGTCCTCCAGGGCATCGCCGACATCCTCCGCAAGCAGTGCCGCGCCACCGACGTCCCATGCCGGTACGGCGGCGAAGAGTTCGCCATCCTCATGCCTGACACCGCCCCCGAAGACGCCCGCATCCTGTGCGAACGCATCCGCAACGCCCTCGAGAAGATCGTCTGGACTAGGCACCCCGAACGCGCCGTCACGATCTCCATCGGCCTCATCGGCTCGGGCACACGCTGCCCACTGCCAGCGGGCAAGTGGGTCGAGTCCGCCGACAAGGCCCTGTACGCGGCCAAGAGCCAGGGACGGAACCGCACGGTGGTGGCGGACCTGTCGAGCCTGGGGCCGAAGCTGGCGATGGCGGGGTGAGAAGTCGGCCGCTCCCTCCTCCATGAACGCAACCGACGTGAAGGGTATGAACCCGACCCCGCGCTCCGGCATCCCGCACTCATACGAACTCGTGATGGAACGCGGGCGTCGTCGTGCCACCGATCGCTGCGTTGAGCGATCGGTGCCTGGCCACAACCGGCCAACCCGCACCGATCGTGCACAGCCACGATCGGTGGCACGCCCGAGTCGCAACGACGATCCGTATCACGCGTGGAACGCCCAAATGCCCGGCCCGATGTGCAAACACGGCAACCTGGCCCCGGGCCCTGTCTCGGTGACGCTCGCGCGCGACCAGCTCACACCTGTGTTCAAGGGTGTGCCCGCGCGGGTCTGCGACCACTGTGGCGAGCCTCTCCTCGACGAGCAGGTCTCCGCCCAACCGCTCGCCCAGGCCTCGGCGGCGGACGCGTCGGGCGTGCAGGTTGAAGTTCGCCGCTACGCCGCGTCCTGACGGGCGTCACTGCCCGCTTCCCGTCTCCGCGGAACAACTCGCCGATTTCACCCCCTCCCGCCGATACTCTCCCCCATGCTCAGACCCGGGCAGGTGGTTATCCTCTGCGCGCTCGCCCTGCTCACGCTGGGCGTCGTCATGGTCAACTCCGCCGGAATGGCCGTCGGCCCGCTCGGCCAGCCCGGCGGCCCCCCCGAAGGCACAACTCCCCGCAGCATCCTCTTCAGCAAGTCGTCGGCCTACTTCGCCCTCTCCCTGGCCGCCATCGTCCTCGCCTCGAGCGTCCCCGTGGGCCGCATCGCGCGCGCCCTCGAACGCCCCGCGCCCGGCTCACCCCGCCCCGCGCTCGACGGCCTGGTCCCCACCGCCCTGGCCATCGCCGCCATCCTCGCCCTGCTCGGCACCGTCTACCTCCCGGGCCTGGGCCATGAGGTCAACTACTCCCGCCGCTGGCTCAAGGTCCCCGGCACCAACCTCACCTTCCAGCCCTCGGAGGTCGCCAAGTGGTCGCTCATCGCGCTCCTGGCGTGGTACGGCGCACGCCGCGCCGCCATGATACCACGCCTCATCCTGGGCTTCGCACCCGCCGTCGCCACCCTGGGCATCATCTCGGGCGTGGTCGCCGTTGAGGACTTGGGCACCGGCGTGCTCATGGCCGCCGCAGGGGGGCTGGTCCTGCTGGCCGCGGGCGCCCGCCTGTGGCACTTCGCCCTCTTCATCCCCCCGGCCGTCGCCGGAATCGTCGTGCTCATCCTCACCAGCCCCTACCGCATCCAGCGCCTCATGGCCTTCATGGACCCCTTCGCAAACTCCCGGACCACCGGCTACCAGATGATCCAGTCCATGGCCGCCATCGCCGAAGGGGCGGGCTTCGGGCGTGGCCTGGGCAACGGCCTCTTCAAGTTCGGCTACCTGCCCGAAGACACCAACGACTTCCTCTTCGCCATCATCTGCGAGGAGCTCGGCATCGCCGGCGCCTTCGTCGTCGTCGCCCTCTACATGCTCCTGCTCTGGTCCGCCTCACGCATCGTCGCCGCTGAGAAGAGCACCCTCCTCCGACTCTTCGGCGTGGGCGTCGTCTCCACCATCGCCCTGCAATCCCTCATGAACCTCGTCGTCGTCACGGGCCTGGGCCCCACCAAGGGCATCGCCCTTCCACTCGTCTCCTCCGGCGGCACCGGCTGGATCCTCACCGCCTCCTGCCTGGGCTTGCTCGCCGCCATGGACCACCACCAGGCCGTCGAATCCGCCCAGGAACCGCAGCCCCAACCTATCGCCCTCCCCGCCTGATCCCGTGCCACGGATCGTGGCTCTGCACGATCGGTGCTCCCCGTCCGCCTGACGCCTCATGCCTTCCCCTCCATCACCATCCCGACCTGGCGCGACCACCCCGCGCCTGTTCCTCTTTGTCGGCGGCGGCACGGGCGGCCACATCTTCCCCACCCTCGCGGTCGCCCAGAAGCTCCGCGCCCGCCTGGGCGATCAGGCCCACTTCCGCTTCCTGTGCAGCACCCGCCCCATCGACACCACCATCCTCGCCCGCGAGGGCGTCAACTTCACCCCTGCGCCAGCCTCACCCCCATCCATCCGCCCGCGCGCCCTGCTCCGCTTCCTGGGCGGCTGGGCGCCTTCCGTGCGACTGGGGCGTGAGGCCATCGGCGCCGGGCGCAAAGCCGGGCAGCACGTCACCCTCATCGCCTCCGGCGGCTTCGTCGCCGCTCCGCTGGTGCAGGCCGCCCGAGTCGAGAAGTGCCCGATCCTCATGCTCAACCTCGACGCGGTGCCGGGCAAGGCGAACCGATGGATCGCGCGGCATGCGACGCGAATCCTGACGACGGCGCCGGTCGCGCAAACGGGTTGGGATCGCATCCCGCCCATCGTCCGCCAGGCCGCGCTGACGACCGAATCGCCGGCCGCCTGCCGTCGCGCGCTCGGGCTCGACCCCGACATGCCAACCCTGCTCGTCACCGGCGGCAGCCAGGGCGCGGCGTCCATCAACCGTTTCCTCGCCGCGTTCGTGAGAGCCTCGGCGCCCGCGATAACGGGCTGGCAGGTCCTGCACCAGACCGGCGGCAAGCCCGACGACCGCGACGCGACGGATGTGGCTGCCGCCTACCGCCAGGCCCGCGTTCCCGCGGTCGTGCTCCCGTTCCTGACCGACATGGGGCGGGCCTGGGGCGCGGCCGATCTGTGCGTGTGCCGGGCCGGGGCGGGCAACATCGGCGAGGCATGGGCCACCCGCACACCCTGCATCTTTATGCCGTATCCGTACCACAAGGATGCGCACCAGCGCGCCAACGCCATGCCGTTGGTGGAGCGCGGCGCGGGTGTGCTTGTCCACGACATGATCGAGCCTGAGGCCAATCTCCAGGAGGCCGGGACCGCACTGGCAGACTTGCTGGGATCGGAATCGGCCCGCGCGAAACTCAAGGCCGGGCTGGCGTCGCTGGGCCCGGCCAACGGCGCGGAGCGTGTGGCCCAGGTGGCCCTTGAACTCTGGTGACCTCCGTCCCGCGTCGAGGGTGAAGCCGCCGAGTGCCTCGGAGGCCGCCGCACGACGAGGCGCCAGACGCGGAGGACCACCTGCCTCCCGGCGGCGGCTCCGATCCGGGCTACGACCGGGGGTCCATCGCGGCGATCCGCTACCATGTCCCCCCTTGTCCGCGCCTCGATTTGGAGACGCCCAATGCTGCAGGCCGCGCTTGATCTCGTGCAACTGGTGATGGCCGTGCCGCCGGTGGACCCGGGGGTGGCGGCTCCCATTCAAGAGGCTGCTGCCCGCGTTGGGGAGGCGGCGCACCAGGCGATCAACGCGGCCCAAGGGCCGACCGAGGCGCCGGCGATCAACTGGTCAATCGCGGAGGTGTTCACGGCTGCGGGGCTGGCGGCGCTGGGCACGCTGCTGGTCATGGAGATCGTGCTGGGGATCGACAACATCATCTTCATCTCGGTGCTGACCGAGAAGCTGCCGGCCGAGCAGCAGGAGAAGGCCAGGCGGACGGGCATTCTGGCGGCCATGGTGATGCGGCTGATCCTGCTGTTCTCGGTGACCTGGATCATGACGCTGCGCAACGAGCTGTTCAGAGTGTGGGGGCACGGGGTGACCGGCAAGGACCTGGTGCTGCTGTTCGGCGGCATCTTCCTGATCTATAAGGCGACCAAGGAGATCCACCACAAACTGGAGGACGACCCCGAGGGGGAGATGCACAAAAAGGCCCCGATGAGCTTCGCGTCGGCGATCGCCCAGATCATGATCCTGGACCTGGTGTTCAGCCTGGACTCCGTGATCACGGCGGTGGGCATGGCCGAGGGGCGGATCTGGACGATGGTGATCGCGATCGTGGGCTCGGTGGTCGTGGTGCTGGTCGCGGCCAACCCGATCGCCAACTTCGTCAAGAAGCACCCGACGACCAAGATGCTGGCGCTGTCGTTCCTGCTGCTGATCGGGGTGATGCTGGTCGCCGATGGGATGGGACACCACGTCCCGAAGGGCTACATCTACGCGGCCATGGCGTTCAGCGTCCTGGTGGAGGCGTTGAACCTGTGGCACAGCGGGATGGTGAAGCGGCGGACGGAAAGGGCGAGGGAGAAAGCGCAAGGCGCGACACCCGCGTGATAGGTTGGCGGTGACGCCCGGGGCGGTATCCTTCCGCGATGCCCGACTCCCCTTTCATGCTCGAAGCCATCGCCCAGGCCCGGGCCGCGATCGAGGCTGGCCAGTCTCCCTTCGGCGCCGTCATCGTCCGCAACAACCACATCCTGGCCCGTGGTCACAACCACGTCTGGGCGTGGACCGACCCCACCGCCCACGCCGAGGTCGTGTGCATCCGCCACGCCGCCAAGGCCGCCGCAACCATCAGCCTCGCCGGCTGCGTCATGTACACCACCTGCGAACCCTGCCCCATGTGTGCCGCGGCCATCCACTGGTCGGGGTTGGATGAGGTGGTGTGGGGCGCGAGCATCGAGGATGCGCGGCGGGCGGGGTTCCGGGAACTAATCATTTCCGCGCCCGAGTTGTATCGGATGGGGGGCAGCGCGGTGCGGGCGACGGCGGGCGTGTGCCGCGAGCAGTGCGCGGGGCTCTTCGAGGAGTTTTTGCGGGCGGGGGGGAGGGTGTATTGAGCGGCGATCTGCGAGGACGGGAGCCGCGTGCGTGAGCACGCGAGGCATGACTCGCGAATAGAACTGGCCGCGCGAGCGGTCGGCCACCAGCCGACCGCGGCGCGACCCGGATCTCGCCGTCGCTCTGCGAGAGAACCATGAGGCGCGCGGCGCGAGCCCGCGCACTCAGGACCCGCGGCGGCGTCGCGCCCCTGGAGATCCATGCGCGGGCTCGCGCCGCCCGCGTCGTCGCAGACTTGCGGCCTTTGGGCTTGGGCGCCATCCACCTGCGCCGTTCTCGGACGATGGCCGACCGCGCGCGCGGCCGGCACTGTGGGTGGACGCCGTGACCGCTGGCGCGGCGGGTTCTGTGGAGCGGGGACGATCGGCCGCTTGCGCGGTCGGCTCTTGTGGTGAATGATCTCCCCATGCCTTCGCGTCTGACCATTGGCGTGCCTGATGACTTCGTGCTGGCCCGTGACTGCTGCTCGTACGGGTACTTTCTGCTGCATCCGAACCACTGGGACCCGCGGACGCGGGTGTTCTCACGGGTGCTGCACCTGGCCGACGGCGCGATCACCGGCGTGCGGGTCGTGCAGTCGGGCGACGAAGGCACGCGTCCGTGGCGCGAGTTGCGCGGGCGACCGCTCCTCACCACCACCAACGCCGCGCTCACCCGCCCGCAGCGAGTGCTGGTTCAGCAGCAGGTCACCCGCATGTTGCGGCTGGATGAGGATGCCGAGCACATTGCCGCGTTCCATCGGCTCGACCCGCGGTGGAAGCGCACCGGGCGCGGGCGGCTGTTCCGCTCGCCGACGATGTTCGAGGATGTGATCAAGACCGTCACCTCCTGCAACGTGCACTGGCCCAGCACGATCACGATGAACCGGCGGCTTTGCGCGGTGGTGGGCGAGGGGGGTGGGTTTCCGTCGCCGGCGCGGCTGTCGCGGACGCGGGCGGCGACGCTGCGGGCCAGGTGCCGGACGGGGTATCGCGATGCGCGGATGATCGAGCTGGCGCGGGTGTTCAGGCCGCGGGGGAAGCGACCGCCGGAGATGGACCCCGCGTGGTTCGAGGACCCGGGGACTTCGGATGAGGCGGTGCGGGATGCGTTGTTGGAGTTGCCGGGTATCGGGCCGTACGCGGCGGCGAACATCATGCAGTTGCTGGGGCGGTATGCGCACCTGCCGCTGGACAGCGAATCGGTGCGGCATGGGCGGTCGATTCTTGGATTGGGTGGATCGGACAAGCAGGTGATGAAGCTGATCGATGTCCGCTTCGAGCCGTTCGGGGCGCACAAGTTCCGGTCGTACTGGTTCGAGTTGTGGCGGTTTTATGAGGTGAAGCGCGGGCGCTCGGACACGTGGGATCGGGAGACGACCGGGGCCAGCTTCACGGCCAGCCAGTTCTGAGCATCAACTGACTCCACTGCGCGGGCAGTGGAACTCGGCAGAGCCGACTGCGCAAGCAGTCGGGCACCGCTCGGCCTGGTGTTGGACGCGATCTCGCGGCGCATCGTCGGCCGCCCAGCATGGTCGCACCGGGTCACGCCACCCGCGTCGCCCAAACACCGTGCCCGACCGCTCGCGCGGTCGGCTCCGTTGGTCGTCCGTGCAGGCCACCGCGCGCGGCCGCGGGGCAGCCATGTGGCCGCCCCGCCCGGTCAACCCATCACTTCATCGCGTGCTCACGCACGCGGCACGGCTCAGCACCCCAGCCGGTACTGCGCCAGGTAGTAGAAGAAGTCATCGTTG
>Ga0163144_10020144_pt1 | contig 13363 bp, 12 predicted proteins | sample OliLak19BULKMAT1_FD_123175 | JGI IMG/M metagenome (GOLD analysis project Ga0163144, IMG submission 123175) | Freshwater microbial mat bacterial communities from Lake Vanda, McMurdo Dry Valleys, Antarctica - Oligotrophic Lake LV.19.BULKMAT1 | ecosystem: Environmental > Aquatic > Freshwater >... | reverse complement strand
CGCGGCCAGGATCCGCGAGCAACAAACAGTCTCTTTGCTTGAAACGCGCAGCACTTTGGCGTGGTCGGGCGATACTGGCGCCACGGCGCGACCGCGCGCACGGAGTCACGAGCGGCCACTCGGCCGATCGTCCCGCAACGGCAACACCCGAGCCAAACGAAAAGCCCGCGCAGGAACGTCGGCGAATTTTTATGACGATGCCCGTCGGAAACTGACCGAAGGTTTCCGCAAGACCGACGACGCCATTGGCGCGAATCCCTGCCAGTCCCTCGCGGTCGCGCGCGGGTCCCGGCGCCAATCCATGCGCAGCATTTGCGGCAAAGTGCGGAGCAAGGCGCGGCGGCCTGTGGCATGGTTCGAGTGGCAAAGGCCTCGCTCCATGAACCAATTCCTTCGGAGGTTCTTCGCGATGGATGGCGCTGCCGTTACGGCGGCCGGCGGCACAGCAGCCTTGCCCGGCAGCCAACGCACGGCGGCACGTTTCGGCGCGGACCTGGTCGTCCTGGCCACGCACGGCCTCGGTGCCTCGCAGGCGTTGCACGGATCCGTGACCAAGACGGGGCGCAGGAAAATCCGGCGGCCGCTCCTGGTGATCCGCCGGCCGGAGGAATGAGCGCAGCCTTGGTGCATTCACCGGGAGAGGCTCGCTCCGCCCGACGCGGCAAAACCCTGTATCATGAAAACTGACACCGCAGCACCGTTCCTGGCGGGTAGCGCACGCGAGAAGCGCTTCAGCTTCGCGCATTTCTTCGCGCCGCGCAGCATCGCGGTGATCGGGGCGAGCGAGCGCGCCGGCAGTGTGGGCCGCGCGCTGGTGGAGAATCTCGCCCCGTTCGAAGGCGAGGTGTTTCCCGTCAATCCGCGGCACCCCAGCGTGCTCGGCCGGCCGGCCTGGGCGCGGGTCGGCGAGTTGCCGGTGACGGTGGATCTCGCCGTGATCGCGACGCCGGCGGCGCTCGTGCCGCAGATCGTGCGGGAGTGCGCGGAGGCCGGCGTTAAGGCGGCGATCGTTTACGCGGCGGGATTCAAGGAGGCCGGGCCGGCCGGAGCGGAGCTGGAGCGACAGGTCGTGATCGAGGCGCGGCGGAGCGGACTGCGGCTCATCGGACCGAACTGCCTCGGACTCATGGTGCCGCGCCGCAAGCTGAACGCGACCTTCGCGCCGGCGGTGGCGCGGGCCGGCAGCGTGGCGTTCATCAGCCAGAGCGGCGCGCTGTGCAGTGCGGTCCTGGACTGGAGCCGGCGGGAAAACGTCGGCTTCAGCGCGTTCCTTTCCGTGGGCTCCATGGCCGACGTCGGCTGGGGCGATCTCATCACGGCACTGGGGGACGATGCCTTCACGCGCAGCATCCTGCTCTACATGGAATCGATCGGCGACGCGCGGTCGTTTCTGTCGGCGGCGCGGGAAGTGGCCTTCACCAAGCCCATCATCGTGGTGAAAGCGGGCCGGACCGGGGCGGCGGCCGCGGCGGTCGCCGCGCACACCGGAGCGCTCCCCGGCAGCGATGCGGTGATGGATGCGGCGTTCCGCCGCGCGGGTGTTTTGCGTGTGGATACGATCGAGGATCTCTTCGACCTGGCCGAGGTGCTGGGGAAACAGCCGCGGCCGCGGGGCCGCCGGCTCGGGATCGTGACGAATGCCGGCGGACCGGCGGCGCTGGCGGTGGATCGGCTGGTGGCCGATGGCGGCGAGGTCGCGCCGCTCACGGAGGAAACCAGGCGCGAACTCGATCGCGTGCTGCCCCCCGCGTGGAGCCACGCCAATCCGGTCGATGTGCTGGGCGACGCGGACGGGGGCCGTTTTGCCCTCGCGGTGGAGCGGGTCGCACGCGATCCGACCGTGGACGCCGTGCTCGTCATCCTGACACCGCAGGCGATGAGCGATCCGCTCGCGACGGCGGAGCGGATCAAGACGTGCATGGCCCTCGCGGGGGAAAAGCCGCTGCTGACCAGTTGGATGGGCGGCGCGGCGGTGGAGGCGGGCGAGGCGGTGTTGAATGCCGCCGGCATTCCCACGTTCAAGTTCCCGGAGCGGGCGGCGCAGGCGTTCAACTACATGTGGCGCTACAGCGCGAACCTCGAGGCGCTCTACGAGACTCCGACGCTGCGGGAAGCGCCGCCGAAGCGCAGCGACGGTCACCAACGGACGGATCGCGCGATCGCTGCGGCCCGCCGCGCGCGTCGCTCCTGGCTGACCGCGGCCGAAGCCAGGGAGGTGTTGGCGGACTATGGCATTCCCGTGGTCGCGTCGTTTCCGGCGGAGACGGAAGGCGAGGCGGCGGCAGCCGCGGCGAAGATCGGATTTCCCGTGGCGATCAAGCTGCACTCGGAGACGATCACCGCGAAACGGGCAGTGGGCGGTGTCTGCCTGAATATCCGTGACGTCGCCGAGGTGCGCCGGGCGTGGGAGGCGATCCGGCGCGCCGTGGTGGAGACGGTCGGCGCGCATCATTTCCTGGGCGTGACCGTGGAACGTATGGTGGCGACGGAGGGACTCGAGCTGAGGCTGGGCAGCTTCGTTGATCCGGACGCCGGGCCGGTGCTCGTGTTTGGCGCCGGCGGGCGCGGGACCGGGGCGGCGGACGACACCGCGATCGGTCTGCCGCCGCTCACCTCCACGCTCGCACGCCGGCTGATGGAACAGACGCGCGTGCATCGCTGGCTGCACGGTGGGGTGGACGCGGCGCCGGCGGATTTGCCGGCGCTCGAACAGATCCTGGTGCGCTTCAGCCAGCTCGTGGCCGAGCAGGGCGGGATCAAGGAAATCGACCTCAACCCGCTCTTCGTTCTGGCCGACCAGGTGGTCGCATTGGATGCCCGCATCGTGTTGCACGAGCCGGAACTCGCGGCGGCGCAGCAGCCGAAACTCGCGATTCGCCCGTATCCACATCACTACGCCACCACCTGCACGCTGGCCGACGGCACGCCGCTGGTGCTGCGTTCGATTCGCCCGGAGGATGAGCCGATGATGGTGCGATTGCACGAGTCGCTGTCGGCGCAGAGTGTGTATTTTCGTTATTTCACCGCGGTGTCCCTCGAACAGCGCACCCGTCATGCGCGGCTCGCGCGGCTCTGCTTCATCGATTACGATCGCGAGGTCGCGCTGGTGGCGGTGCATGACCATCCGCGCACGGGCCGTCCGGAGATCCTCGGCGTGGGCCGGTTGTGCAGGGCGCATGGCAGGAACGAGGCGGAGTTCGCGCTGGTGGTATCCGATTCCTGGCAACGCCGTGGATTGGGGACGTTGATCATGGGGCGGCTCCTGGCGATCGGCCGCGCGGAGGGGCTGACGCGGCTCACTGGCACGATCCTGGGTGAGAATCACGCGATGCGGCGGGTGTGCGAGCGGGCCGGCTTCCGGCTGCGCTGCCGCGCCGGCCAGGCAGATCTCGACGCGACGTGTGTGCTTTGAGCCGATCGCGCGGTCGCCACGAGCGGTGAACCAAATTGTGCGCACGATCTGCCAACAGGTGCCGAGCAACGGAGCGCGGACGAGACTACGTTCGCGCGGTAAAAAGGCGGGATGCTCCGCCGCCCCGATTGCCTCCACTGCATGCACCCCAACCTCGTCGCCCGCGCCGGTGTTCGCGGCGCCCGTTATTGATCCCTCATGAAGACTCTCTTTCACAATCGAGTGGAGGCCGGCCGTCTGCTGGTCGCGCGACTGGCCGGTTACACCGGTCAGGCGGGCGTGGTCGTCTGCGGCTTGCCGCGTGGCGGCGTGGCCGTGGCGGCCGAGGTGGCGCGCGGATTGGGGGCGCCGCTCGAGGTGCTGGTGGTGCGCAAGCTCGGCCTACCCTGCCAGCCGGAGCTGGGGATGGGTGCGATCGCGCCGGACGGCGTCTGCGTGTTGAACGACGACGTGATCGACCGGCTCGATATCGAGAGCGATGCGATCGGCGCGGTGCATTTGAACGAGCAGAGGGAGCTGGAGCGACGCGAACGGCTTTATCGCGGCGGGCGCCCGGCGCTCACGCTGCGGAGCAAGACGGTGATCGTCGTCGACGACGGCAGCGTCACCGGATCGACCTTGCACGCGGCCATCGTCTACCTGCACCGGCAGGACGTCGGCCGTCTCGTCGTGGCCGCACCGGTGATTGCGGCCGGCGCCTGGCGCAAGCTGCGCTCGCTCGCGAGTGAGGTCGTCGCGCTCAGTGTGCCGGACAACCTGAACAGCGTGGGCGAGTGTTTTGAGGAGTTCACCCCGACAAGCGACGAGGAGATCTATCGGCTGCTCGCTGAAAGCACGACGCAACTGCCGGCTTCGGGGGCTTGGATCGGGCGGTGAAGCTGTGATTCGGTGGTGTCACGGACTCACCGACCACGGCGCGGCGGGCGATCAACGCCGGGCGGTGGCAGCGCGTTCGTGGCGCTCGGCGGCGGCGCGGGAGTAGCGCGTCCACGGAATCGCGCGCAGACGCGCCGGCGAGATCGGCTGGCCGGTTTCCTCGCAGACGCCGTAGGTGCCAGCGCGCAACCGCTGGAGCGCGGCGTCGATCTCGCGCAGCCGATCCGCTTCCGCGTGCAGCTCGGCGAGGATGACATCGTGCGCCGATTCCTCCTGGGCGGATTCCGCGGGATCGAGGGCGTGCTTGTCGACAGGGGACATCGCGGCTTTTTCGTGTTCGGCCTGCGCGTGCAGCGCCTTCTGCTGGAGGGCAAGGAGAGTGCGATGGTGCCACGCCCACTCCGGGGCGGTCTGTTCCAACGGATCCGCGAACGCGGGGATGATCGGCTGGGGGTTCATCTCGCCACTGTCGCTCACGGAGGTGTTCCGGGCTTCGCACAATTTGGCCAAAGGGGCGCGCCGATTGGCGCCGGGGACGCGCGGCGGGCGTTCAGCCCGCATCAATCACACTTTTCTTGAAGATTTTTTTGCCACAGAGCGCACAGAGCTCGGACACAGAGGCGGCGGAGCCAAGCACGCTGTCTTGCGCTGTGGCCTCGGTGGCTGGGCTCCGTGTCCTCTGTGGCTCATGCCTTGGCTTGATAGGTGTGAATTTTCCAGGTTAGGCACGGTGCGGCAACACCAGTTTCACGCGCATGTGGGCCAGGCGTCGCAGGATTCGCCCCTCGTCGCGCAATGGCCACCAGTCGTAGAGGTAAATCTCGAGTGGGCGCCACATCGCGACCCAACCGACGATCATGAAGCCCTCGCGCACCAGGTCCTCCGCGGAGGCGTGCACCACGCGTATGGCCAGACGGCTGGCGAGGAGGCAGACCGCGAGAAAAAGCAGTCCGATCGTCAGGCTCACATGGCCCCGCCGCATCAGGAGGCGCAACTCGCGGCGTTTGATCTCCGCGCGGCTGGCAAAGTAATGCCGCACGGCGCTCTCGGCGTCGGCGGCGCGCTCCGCGTCCGGTGGCGTCGCAAGATGAATGACCAGTTCGAGGGAGTCTCCCTTCGGCAGCTCGCGCGCCGAGCTCACGATGAATTCCTCGGCGTCCTGATCCAAATCGCGATCGAGAAATGGCGAAGGGTCCATCGAGTTGAACAACTGCGCGAGCTCGCGCAGCTTCAGGTCGATGCGGCCGGGATGATGGGGGGCGCTCACGCCTCAGGGTCTTGTTCCTGCGGCCAGCCAGCGCTTCGACGCCCGGGGTTTCCGCATGCGCGGGGGAATCACCAGCACCGGGCAACGCGCCCGTTTCACCACCGCCTGCGAGGTGCTGCCGAGCAGGAGTTCGAAGACGGCACCGTGCCCGTGCGAGCCGATCACGATGAACGCGGCGTCGGTCTCCTTCGCAACGGCGAGGACATGCCGGGCCGCGGCGCCGCGGCGCAGCACCGTCTCAGCGGCCACAGCGTCCGCCCGCAAGCGCGCCTGAATTTCCGCGAGCCGCTGCGCGAGCGTTCGCTCGTGCGCGACCGTGAGCTTTGCGGTCCGCTTTGGCGGCGGCGCGTATTCGGGGAGGTAGACCGGCTCGACCATGACCGTGACGAGAATCACCTTGGCCCTCAGCGCCTGGGCGAGGGCGGCCGCCTGGGCCACGACCAGTTCGCTCATGGGAGAGAAATCGATGGCGGCGATGATGGACTGCATGCGACCAGTATGGCGCCGGACCCGCGTGGGGCCAGCGTGGAGATGGCGCGCGCGACGGTCGCAACCGGACGCGAGGCCGCTTCGTCCCGCGAATCACCGATCAGTGGGCGTCGAATGGGCCCCATCGCGCTGCTCCGGTGCAGCGGAACGGCTTCCCGTTCCGTTGCTGAACGCGAGCGAACGGGAACGAAAAACACGGAGCCGAAGCGGCTCCGCTACGACCAGTCGGATTTTTTAGCCACCCTCTCAGCCAACGATGCAGAAGAAACCGCTGATGGGCGCTGATGAACGCTGATCTCACGAGCAAATATTCACAGTGATTCCATGAAATGAATGGTGTGTTTGGGATCACCAAACCGTGAACCAAACGTGGCGCGCCTTGGAATCGATCGTCCCTCTGAGATTAGCGCCTGTTAGCCCGCATATTTCATGCTTTCTGCGTCCTTCTTCCGGCGTTGGTCGGCGGACAGGCGGTGAGCTTGCGTGAGCGTGCGTCCCATGCGGGCTGAAAGCAAAACCGCTTGGGGTTTTGCACTTGGCCCGGATCGCCAAAACGGTTGAATCGGTAGACTTGATCCGAGCACACCGTGTCGGGTCCCTCGCGAGTAGAGCATGAAATATCCGGGTTAGCGGTTATCAGCGGTTTCTTCTGAATGGACCCCGCTCAAACGCAGCGCGCGTAGATCTTCTGCAGCATCGTCACGGAGGCGGTCGGTCCGGGGATCGCGGCGCTGGCCGGCCGCGCCGCAGCGAGGCTGCAGCGGAGCAGGAGCTGCTCGTTTTCCTTGTCGAGCTGGAGAATCTGCAGGATGCGCGCGCGGGTCTTCTCGAGTTGCTCGCGGGTTTCGGGATCGCGGGCGGACGCCGCGGGCACGGTGCGGAGCGCGGAGAGAATCGTGTCGAGGCGCCCGAGGAGCGTGCGTTTGCGCTCGAGCAGAGCGGCGTCGGGTGCGCGCTGCTGCTGGCGGAGGAAGCGGTTTTCATCCAGCACGCACTGGTGGATGTCGTCGCAGAGCTGGTGGTGCTCCTGAATGGTCTCGAGCTGGTTCATGGCGTGGAGGCGGCGCGGGCGGGAGCGGTGGCCGGGGCGGCTGCCGCCGCCTGCCGGCCGGTGGTGGATTCGAAGAGGGTGTTGATCTGCTGGCCGACGCGATCGCGCCAGTCGAGGTGCTCGATCCGCCAGCGCGCCATCGTCGCCAGCTCGAGGAACTCCGGCGGCGGCGTGGTGCCGGCGCCGTCCACAATCACCTGATACGCGGTGCGGGCGCGGTCGGTGATGCCCAGCCGCTCGTAGCAGAGGGCGAGCTGGTAGGTGATGGGCAGGCGCCAGGCCGGCTCGGACGAAAGCTCGAGGAGCCCGGCGTAAATCGCGCGGGCGTTGAGGGTGTCGCCGGTCTCGAAAAAGTCGTTCGCGAGCTGGTTGCCGGTCCGCCGCTGCCAGTAGGCCCAGCGCTTCGGATCCGAGGCGACGCGCGTCTTTTCGGTGCGCAGGAGATCGAGGGTCGCGGCAAAGGCCTCCTGCGGGCGCTTCAGCTCGCGCAGGGTGATGGCGACGAGGTAGCGCGCCTCGGGGACGTTCTCGTCGTCGGGCCACTGCTCGATGAACGCGCGGAGCGCGGTGATTGCGCCCTCGAGATCGCCCTGGAGCCGGACGGCGTATCCGGCCTTGAAATGCGCGCGCGCGCGATCGACGGGTGCGAGGTCGAGCAGCCGGAGCCGCGTGTAAAACTTGCCGGCCTCGGCGAAATCGCCGGCCTGGAAGTGGGTCTCGGCGATCTCGAACTGCGCGGTCTTGGCGAGCGTCTGGTAGCGATCGAGCCCCTCGCCGGGCAGCTTCAACGTGGAGTTGATCACGTTGTAGAAGCGGGCGAGGGCGGGCTTGTAGACGCCGAGACTGCGCAGCGTGCGGCCGAGCTGCAGCAGCGCGTCGGGCGTGCGCTCATCGCCGGGGTAGTCCTTCAGGAAGCGTTCGTAGATCGCCGCCGCCTTCGTCAGCGCGCCTTGCTTGCGGTGCATGTGTGCGAGGCCGAGCAAGGCCGACTTGAGCTCGAGCTCGGGCGGCGCGGCGGAATTCAGGATCTGGCGGTAGGCGATTTCCGCGGCTTCGAAATCGCCGCGTTCCGATAAACTCGCGCCGAGATTCAGCAGGCCTTGGACCTCGGTGGTCGCGCGTTTCGGTGCAACGGGCGCCGGCGGCGTCGCGGCGGGTTCTGCTGCAGGCGCTGGCTCCGCAGTTGCCGGTGTGGCTGCAGCGTCGGCGACGGGTGCCGGGTTCGTGCCCGCGGCCGCTTCCACCTTCGCCGTCTCGGCGGGCGGTGATGGCTCCGGGGTCTTTTCCGTCACCGCGGGCGCGCTGACTTCTACGGCCGCCTTTGCATCTTCCGCGACGCGCGCGCGCGCGGACGCCACCAGCACGAATGCAAGGCAGGCGACGAGGCGAGAGAAGGACGGGCGCAGCGGGCGACGGAACATCAGGGAGTTTGGCGATAAGCGGCGGAACTGGGTGGAAGCGGGGCGGGAGCGGGTGGCGGTTTGGACGCCGGCACGAGCAGCGTCACATCTGTCGGCGACTGCGCCGCCCCCGGAATTTGGAAATAAGGGAGGAAGTCTTCAGGATGCACAGCCGGACGTGCGTTGTCCGGCAGGATGGCGGGGGGTGTTTTCGTGGCCGGCGCGAAGGGTTTCGGCCCAGACGAGGGAGTGGCCGTCGGAGTGGCCGTGGATGGCCCTTCGCTGATAGCGGCGGATCGCGCGGCCTCGGCGTTGGCCTGAGCGACCGAGGTCTCCGTGGGAGTAAGGGCAGGCGTGGGCGGCGCGGCTGCAACCGGGCGCGTGACCAAGTCGGGCGGCGGTGCCGCCTCCTGGAAGCGCAACGGCGGGGCTCCCGTTACGGGTAGATAAGGGATCGGATCTGTCCGCCGGTCGGAGGCCGGTTTCTGCGGGTTCGACCGCGGCAGCGCATGGACGCCATCGGGCGCCATGGCTGGCAGCAGCAGCAGCGACAGGCAATGTAATGCCCGGCGTGCGCCCGCCGACAGATGCGGTGGTTCGCGGTGATTCATTTAGTATGATAAGGTCCATGTGAGTGGATTATCTTGATATGCCCGGCTCCAATATCGGCACGAGCCACCGCCTACTGAAATGAATTTGCGCCGTTATTGCGCCGGGGGCGCGAGGGCGGCCTCAGGCCGCCGGCGCTTCCAAGAGTCCCCTCAGCTGGCGACCCAACTCATCAAGCTTGTAGGGCTTCTGCACGAACGTGCGCTGCCCCAACTGCTCAAATTCGGCCCGGGCCTCCTGCGTCAGGTGTCCGCTGATCACGATGACCCGCAAACCGGGCTGGCAAATCCGAATGATCTTCATGACCTCGAGCCCGCTGGCGCCGGGCATGTTCAGATCGAGCAGCACGGCGTCGTAGGTCTTCGTCGTGTCGCTGATCAGTTCGATCGCCTCCAAGCCGGAAGCGGCCGTGTTCGTGCGATAGCCTTTGTGCGTAAGCGCCGTGCTGAGCAGCGAACGTAGTGATTCCTCGTCGTCGACGATGAGCACCGATTCGGTGCCGCCGGGAAACTCGCTCGAGCCCGCCGTCGTCGGCGTCGCCGCGGCCGTCTCGGCCAGAGGGAGATAGACCCGAAACGTGCTCCCCGCGCCCGGCGAGCTGTCGACGTCGATGAAGCCATGGTGCGCCACGACGATGCCGTAGACGACGGCGAGGCCGAGTCCTGTCCCGTGGTTGCCCTGCTTGGTGGTGAAGAACGGCTCGAAGATGCGTTGGCGGACCTCCGCCGTCATGCCCGTGCCGGTATCACTCACGGCGAGACACGCGTAAGTCCGCGCGGAATCGGCGCCGAGCCGATTGAGGCTCGATCCGGCCTGCGTGCACGTGGAGAGGGTGATGGTGCCCCCGGAGGGCATGGCATCGCGGGCGTTCACGCACAGGTTGAGCACGATCTGCTGCAACTGGTTTTGATCGGCCAGCAACGCCGGCAAGCGCTCGCGCAGATCCAGCTGAATGGAAACGGTGCGCGGAAACGTTTCGCCGATCAGCGACACGAGGTCGCGCACGAGCTGGTTCAGGTCCACCGGAGAAAACCGCACCGCGGTCTTCCGGCTGAACGTGAGGATCTGGCGCACGAGGCCGCTGGCGCGCTGCGCGGCGCGATGAATTTCGCGCAGGCTCTTTTGCAACACCGCCGGCTCCTGCGGGCCCTGCTGGCAGAACTCGGCGTAGCCGTTGATGATCGCGAGCAGGTTGTTGAAATCGTGGGCGATGCCGCCGGCGAGCGTGCCGAGGCTCTCCATTTTCTGCGCCTGCCGCAGCTCGTGCTCGAGGCGCTTCCGCTCCGTGACGTCCTCGCGCAGGCACAGGTAATTGGTGATCTCGCCCCCCGGGCTGCGCAGGCAGGAAACTTTCACCGACTCCCAAACGGTCGTGCCATCGCTGTGCAGGGTCGAGAGCTCGCCCCGCCATTCGCCGCCGGCGCGGATCGTGGTCCAGAATTTTTCGAACGAGGCCTCGTTGGGATGCCCGTCGCGCAGGACCTCGATGTTGCGATCCATGATGTCTTCGAGGGTGTGGCCGCTCACCTCGATGAACTTCGAGTTCACGTATTGGGCGTGTCCGTCGAGATCGGTGATGACGATCGACACGGGTGACTGTTCCACTGCGCGCGACAACCGGTAGAACTGCTCCTCGGCGAGGCGCAGGCGCGTGATATCGCGACCAACGGCGCGAACGGCGAGGATCGCGCCCGCGTCGTCGCGCAGCGCGGTTTCCTCCCAGCTAAACCAGCGCACGCCCTGCGGCGTCATCCAGCGATGCTCGGCGGTGGCGCGATACGGGGCGCGGGACAATTCAGTCTTGCACGACTCAAGCGCCAGGACGTCGTCGGCGTGCAGCAGGTCGGCCAGGTTCATCCCGGCAAGGTCCGACGTGGCGCGCCCGAACTTTCGGGCGAAGGTGAGATTGGTGGCGAGGATGCGCCCCTCGAGATCGCGGCAATACGCCGAGTCGGCGCTGTTTTCCCACGCGCCGAGCCAGGACTCGAAGGGCGATTTGCTGCCCGCGGCGGCCGCGGGTTCACAGATCAGGACAGACATGGGGAGGTTATCGGCTGGGGAGAGCGAGGCTTGAGGAGTTGAGATCGCTCATCGGTTATGGGATATCGCTTATTGGGCGATTTCGGCGGGTCGAAATGGTCGGTGAGCGATAAGCGAAAGCGGATAAGAAATCACAACAGCCCCTGCAGCATCGACGGCAGCCGCTGCAGGGAGTTGGCGAGCGAGGCGCGCGCGAGCATCGATTCGGGGCCGTCGGCGCCGTAGAGAATGTTCCAGCCTGGGAGCGTGAGCCAGGCGTCGGCTTCGACCGGATCAACCTGCTCGAAGCCGCCGGAAATGCCCGAGTGGCGCACGAGGTGATCCGCGATCTGCACGGCCGCGGCGAACAAACGATGCCGCGGCGCCCGATCAGGATCGTTGTGGTAGTGAACCGCGATGACGATCTCCTCGGCGAGGTGGTGGCGCTCGATGTAGTGCGCGCCGATCTTCGCGTGATCCCAGCCGATGAGCTGACGTTCGAGCCGGCAACAGCCCGCCGGCGTAGCGGCCGGAGTCGCCATCAGCGTGCGCAATTCGTCGGGAAACGCATACGCCATGACGACCTTGCCGACGTTGTGCAGGAGGCCGATGAGGTAGTCGGTGTCGTCGTCGATGTGCAGCGTCGTCGAGGCGAGGATCTCGCGTGTGAGGATCGCGGTGCCGATGCTGTGCGTCCAGAGATCCTTCCACGGCAGCGTGGCTGAGGCGCTTTGCTGGAGCTGCTCAAGCTCCTCGATCACCGGCGTGGCCATCGAGAGCTCGCGGATTTGGCGGAGGCCGAGGAAGAACACGGCCTCCTCGATGTTGTTCACCCGGGCCGAGAGGCCGAAGTAGACGGAGTTGACCATGCGCAGGAGCCGCGCGGAGAGCGAGGGGTCGCGGCGGATGACCTCGGCGATCTGCGAGTTCAGGCTGCCCTCGGAGCGCACGAGATCGCCGAGTGCACGGTTGATGCTCTGCAGCGAGGCGAGCTTCGGGCACGCATGGATCCGGCGCGTGATCTCGTCGTCGGAAAAGGGTGTCGCAGGCGCCATGGGGGGCGCGGAAGTGGCGGTGAGCATTACGTGTAAAAGTGATTTGCCGCAAAACATCGGCGCGTGGAGGGGTCGGCTTGAGGATGATTCCGCAGAACCTTTCGGCGGGGCGCGGCGCCCGCTCGCGGTGACCGGGCCGCGGGGCCGACGATCCGCGGGCGGATGTCCCGCTGGCCATCAACCGGTCGAAGTGCGCTAAAGCCGGGGCCGGTGCGAGCCGATGGAGCCTCATGATTGTTTCACCGCCGTCAGCGGAAGGACTGTTGCGGGCGGTGCGGAATTTCCCCGCCGCGCCGATGATCATGGCCCGCATCGGCAAGATGCTGGTCGATCTCGACGCGGCCATCGAAGATTTGACGGCATTGTTGAAGTGCGATGCTGCGCTGACGGCGCGGATTCTCCGGATTGCGAACAGCGTGATGTATAGCGGCGGCGAGCCCTGCGCCTCGCTCGACGAGGCGGTGCTGCGCATCGGCTTCGTGGAGACATATCGGCTGACGGGTTTCGCCGCGACCGCTCAAATCATGGATCGAACGCTGGTGTTCTACGGGGTGACCGCCGCGCAATTTCGAGAAAATGCCCTGCTCACAGCGCTCGTGATGGAGCAACTCGCACGGCCGGCGGAGTTGGATCCGCCGACGGCGTATACGGTGGGGCTGCTGCGCTCGATCGGCAAAATCGCGCTCGACCGCTGGGTGAGCGGGCAGGGCGGGATCGCGGGTTACGACGAAATCGCCGGAGGGCCCGTGCTGGCGTGGGAGTTGGGCCAAGTCGGCCTGACCAATCCCGAGGCGGCGGAGATCATTCTGGCGGGATGGCTGTTTCCCGAAGCGGTGCGTGAAGCCATTCGCGCGCACCACATGCCGGCGGAAGCCTCGCGCCTGGCGAATCTGCTGCACGTTGCCGCCGGTGCCGCGGAGCGAAGCGGGCACGGCTGGCCCGGCGAGCAATCGTATTGGAGCGCGACACCGGAACAGTTTCTCGCCGCCGCGGTGACTTCGGAGCAAGTGGACGAGGCCACCTGCCGCGCGTTGGAGGCGTTTGGTCCGGTGCGCGCGGCCATCGGCTAGCCCGCCTATTTCATGCTTTCTGCGTCCTTTTTCCGGCGTTGGTCGGCGGACAGGCGGTGAGCTTGCGTGAGCGTGCGTCCGATGCGGGCTAAAAGCAAAACCGCTTGGGGTTTTG
>Ga0163144_10020141_pt1 | contig 13364 bp, 14 predicted proteins | sample OliLak19BULKMAT1_FD_123175 | JGI IMG/M metagenome (GOLD analysis project Ga0163144, IMG submission 123175) | Freshwater microbial mat bacterial communities from Lake Vanda, McMurdo Dry Valleys, Antarctica - Oligotrophic Lake LV.19.BULKMAT1 | ecosystem: Environmental > Aquatic > Freshwater >... | reverse complement strand
TCGCGCGCTTGCCGTTGACGAATGCCTTCTCCGCTCCCAACCGCGCGTACGCCCGCGGTTTATCCACGCACTGCTCCCACGTCTCGTAACTCAGGTGCGTGAGCACCAGATCCGAAGTCACCAGCGTACGCGCCGTGGTGCCCAGGCGCTCATGCACCGGCGCATCGTCGAAGCGAGCGCCATCGCGCCGGAACACCCGCACGAGTGTCTCGTTCTGCCATCCACAGTGGCGGATCGGGACGCCGAGGAAATGGGTGACACGGTGTAGCGCGATCGAAGCCTGCTCCATCCCGGGCGCGATGAATCGCGCCAACCGTACGCCCGCATCGGGCTCGAGCCGTTCGTCGGCATCGATCCACAACACCCAGGGCTGCGTGCACTGTTCCAGCGCGAACTGCCGCAGCGGACCGAATCCGATGAACTCGTGGGTGAACACGCGGGCGCCATGGCGCTCGGCGACTTCGCGCGCCCGCACGTCACCGCGGGGATCCCACACCATCACGATCTCGCTGGCGAACGCGAGGCTGGGGAGCAGCACCTCGAGGTGCGCCGTCTCATCGCGGGCGAGCAGCAGCACGGACAGCGGTAATCTAGCGTCCATGGCGCTCCAGATGCGCGAGCACCAGGCGCGCGCCCTCCGCTCCGGCGAGCCCGGGCAGGCAGTTCCAATGTGGACAGCTCGTCCGGTCACAGCCCCGGCACGGCAGCGACGTGCGCCAGTAACCATGCGCCTCGCCTGGTGGATTCCATGTGTCCGGATGAGTGGGGCCGAACCACGAAAAACTCGGCACGCCGAACGCGGCCGCCAGATGGCGCGGCCCACTGTCCGTCCCAATCACGGCACGCAGCGAATGGATCACCGCAGCCAGCGCCGCGACGTCGCAGGGAGGCAATACGCGCACGGCAGGGACGCGCAGCGAAAGCCTTGCTGCAAGGCTCTCCTCGCCCGGCCCGGTGATGAGCAACACGGGGTGCCCGGCCTCGCCCAGTTCCCGTGCGAGCACGATGCTGTTCGAGAGCGGCCACATCTTGGTCGCCCACGAACCCGCCGCCACGAGTCCGACGGTGCGCTCAGGTTCCAGCACGCCGACCGAAGCGAGCAGGCGCTGGGCCTCCGCCCGCGCCGCTGGCAGGACCGCGACTTCGGGCGTCAGGCTGGTCTTCGCTCCGCCCGCCGCGAGTGCGAGTCGCAGATGCACCGCACTGGCGTGTTCCCGGTGGTCGCCCTCGATGCGCAGCTCCCGCGGAACCGTCGCCGTATAGAAATGCTTGCGCCCGCGCAAATCGTAGCCGTGCACCATGCGCGCCCCACTACCGCGCGCGATCACCGCACTGCGCGTATTGCCGAAGAAATCCACTGCCGCACGCACACGATACTGCCGGAGCCCCGCGACGATGGCGCGCGTCGAAGCATCCGTGCGCTCCACCTTCCAGACATGGCGGACCCAAGGGAGGCCCTCGACCAACGGCGCGAAGCGCGCGTCCGTCACCACGTGCAGGTCGGCGTCCGGGGAACCCAGCGCAAGCGAGCGGAATGCAGGCGTGGTGAGCACGACGTCGCCCATCGCCCGAGGGCGGATGGCGACGATCACGTCATTCATCGCGCGACCACTTCCTCGCGCGCCACGGCTCGCGCCCAAGCGTCGACTTCCTGGAGCTGCGCCAACGATTCGACCGGCTGGACCGTGTGGCGCGCCAGGACCTCCTCGAGGATCCCGGGCAGTTCCCCCAGCGCGATTGCGCCGTCCAGGAATGCCTGCACGGCGATCTCATCCGCGGCATTGAGTACACACGGCGCCGTGCCGCCGGTGCGACCCGCAGCGAGCGCACATGCGTAGGCCGGATGCCGCGCGGGGTCGATCACCTCGAGCGTGAGACCCGCGAGCGCGGTCACCGGCAACGGCCGCACGGCCTGCCCCCAGCGCTCGGGCCATGACAGCGCCAGTTGGATCGGCAGACGCATGTCAGCGTAGGCCACCTGCGCGACCGAGGAACCGTCGCGGAAGGTCGCGATCGCGTGGAACACCGCCTGCGGATGGATGACCGCGTCGAGCTGGTCGTACTCGAGATCGAACAGCCAGTGCGCCTCGATGATCTCGAGGCCCTTGTTGAAAAGCGTCGCGGAATCGGTGGTGATGCGCGGGCCCATCGCCCAGACGGGATGTCGAAGGACCTCTTCGCGCGTCGCGCGACGCCAATCCGGATGCAGCCGCAAAGGACCGCCCGAAGCCGTGAGCGTGAGCCGCTCCACCTCGTACGGCGGCCGACCGAGCAGGACCTGAAGCGCCGCGCTGTGCTCGCTGTCCACCGGGGTCAACTCGCCGCCACCGCGCGCAAGGGCCGCTTTGACCAGAGGCCCGCCCACCACGAGCGTCTCCTTGTTCGCGAGCGCGAGCCGTGCGCCCCGCTCGAGCGATGCGAGTGATGCGGCCAACCCGGCGGCCCCGACGATGCCGTTGACCACCAGTTCGGCGCCGCAGGCGGAGGCCACTTCGGCGCCCGCGCCAGGACCCACGATGACCTCGGCCCGTGGCGCAATCGAACGCAGACGCGCGCGCGCCGCGGCGACATCGTCTGCGTGTTCCAATCCGAGGAACGCGGGCTGCCATCGCTCCGCCTGTTCGCACAGCCGGTCGAGTTGACGGCCCGCGACGAGCGCTGTCACGCGCAGCCGCTCCCGCTCCAGGTTCGCGACATCCAACGTCTGCACGCCGATCGAGCCGGTCGAACCGAGCACCGCGAGCGTGCGAGGCGCTTCCTTGCGCGGGTCCGGCGTCATGGCACCTGGAAGACCACGATCTTGAGGTAGTAGTAGACCAGTGGCGCGCTGAAATAGAGACTGTCGAACCGGTCGAGCACGCCGCCGTGACCGGGGATCATGTCGGACGAATCACCACTGGCGGAATCGCGCTTGAGCAGCGACTCGGCCAGATCCCCCACTTGCCCACTGATGCCCACCACGACACCCAGCAGCAGGATGTCGAGGGGCCGCAACCACGGGGCGCCGCCGTGCGGGTGCATGAAGGTGATGGCGCCGATCCAGGCCCCCACGCCCGCCATCACGAATCCACCCATCGAGCCTTCGAGCGTCTTGCGCGGCGAGATGCTCTTCCATGGCCGCGTGCGACCGAACAACCGCCCGAAGGCGTACGCTCCGGTGTCGCAACTCCAAGTGACGAGGAAAGCGTAGAGCACCAACTTCATGCCGTCGCCATAGTCGAGGCCTGCACGCCACGGCAGTTCGCGCAGCAGAACAAAGTGGGACGACAACCAACCCACGTAGATCACGCCGAAGACCGTGACCGCCAGCCCCTCGACGATGTTCTTGCCCTCGGCGCGGCGCAACGCGAATGCCAGCAGCAGGAGCAGCGCCGCGGTGAAGAGGAAGGCCGCGTTCGGTGTATGCGGGCGATATGCCAGAGCCAGCACGGCGAGCAACGAGGCGTGACCCAGCCAGCGGTTCACGTGGTGCCCCTTGCCCTGCATCATGCGGTAGAACTCGATCAGTCCAAGCACAGCCTGAAGCGCGACGAAACCCAGGAACGCGATCCCACCTGCTTTGGCGAGCAGGATCAGCAGCGGCACGAACAAAACGCCGCTCAGGACGCGCAGTCCAAGCGCCCACTGCGCGGACTTCACCCCTCGCACGGGTGCTGCCACCTTCTCCCCGCGGCTCACACGCGCCTCAGTCGGTGCGACCGAAACGCCGCTCGCGACCCTGGAAGTCGGCGACGGCCTGGTAGAGGTGACGGCGCCGGAAATCCGGCCAGAGCGTGTCGGTGATCCACAGCTCGGTGTATGCGAGCTGCCAGAGCATGAAGTTCGAGAGCCGCATCTCGCCACTCGTGCGGATGAGCAGATCGGGATCGGGCAGGCCCGCCGTGTAGAGATAGCTGGCCATCAGCTCATCATCGATCTTCGCAGGGTCGATGCCGTGCTCGCGCGCGTCCTTCACCAACCGGCGCACTCCATCGAGAATCTCGGCGCGGCCACTGTAGGACAGTGCGAGGTTCAACAGCATGCCGTCGCTGTTCTCCAGATAACGCTGTGCGTCCGAGATCTCCTCGCGCACCGCCTCGGGCAGGTCCTGGGTGCGGCCGATGACCCGGAGCCGCACGTTGTGGTCGCGCAGATCCTTGCGTTCGGCGCGGATGGTCTGGCGCAGAATGGTCATGAGCGCTCCCACCTCGCGCGCCGGTCGCTGCCAGTTCTCGACGCTGAACGTGTAGAGCGTGAGCACTTCGACACCCAGATCGACACAGCCATTGATGGCTTCGCGCACCGAGTCGCGCCCAGCGCGATGGCCCATCAGGCGGGGAACGCCACGCGCCTTCGCCCACCGGCCGTTGCCATCCATGATGATGGCGACGTGCCGCGGGATGTTGCCGCGGGCGATCAGTTCCTCGGGTGTGAGCGACTTGCTGACCAAGGCAGCTCCGGTGGACCGGTGTGGGAATGACCGTGGCGACGCGGGAGCCGCGCCGCCACGACGAACGGAGGTCAGACCTCCATCACCTCGGCCGTCTTCTTCTTCAGCAGCTCATCGATCGTCGTCACGTACTTATCGGTGAGCTTCTGGGTCTCGGCCGTGAGGCGCTTGGCCTCATCCTCGGGTAGCACGCCCTTGCCTTCCTGCTCCTTGATCTCCTTGTTCGCTTCGTGGCGGATCTGGCGGATGTGCACGCGCCCTTCCTCCGCGAATTTCGCGATCAGCTTGACCAGGTCCTTGCGGCGTTCTTCCGTGAGCGACGGGATGGGGATGCGAACCAAGGAGCCGTCGTCGGTCGGGTTCACGCCGAGTTGTGCTTCGGCGATGCCCTTGCAGATCGCTTTGATGAGTCCCTTGTCCCACGGCTGGATCACGAGCAGGCGGGCCTCCGGTGCGCTCACCGTTCCGACCTGCTGGATCGGCACATGCGAACCGTACGCTTCGACCTTCACCGTATCGAGCAGCGAAGGGGTGGCCTTGCCGGTCCGCACGCCGACCATCTCGTGTTTGACCGACTCCAATGCCTTCTTCATCCGATCTTCTGAATCCTGGATCACCTTGTGTTGCATGGCTTCATACCCCCACTCGGGTCCCGACCGCCTCGCCCATCATGATGCGCTTGAGATTGCCCGGCGTGCCGACATTGAAGACGATCAGCGGAAGCCGGTTATCCATGCTCAGGGAGATGGCGGTCGAGTCCATGACCTCGAGGCCGCGGTTCAGGACATCCATGTAACCAATGCTCGGGAAGAACTCCGCATTTGGATCCTTCTTGGGATCTCCCGAATACACACCGTCCACCTTTGTGCCCTTCAAGATCACATCCGCGCCGATCTCGATGGCGCGCAGGACCGCAGCGGTGTCGGTGGTGAAATACGGATTGCCCGTGCCTGCAGCGAACACCACGATACGCCCCTTTTCCAGGTGGCGCACCGCACGGCGGCGGATGTAGGGCTCGGCGACCTGATCCATCTTGATCGCCGACAGGACCCGTGTGAAGAGTCCGCACTTCTCGAGCGCATGCTGCAACGCGAGACTGTTGATGACTGTGGCCAGCATACCCATGTGATCCGCGCCGACCCGGTCCATGCCGCGAGTACTCCCGGCGATGCCGCGGAAGATGTTACCCCCGCCCAGGACGATGCCGATCTGCACGCCCATGGCATGCACCTCGCGGATCTCCTCGGCGATCCGGTGCAGGATCTCGTCCGAGATGCCGTGCCCGGGCTCGCCGGCAAGCAGTTCCCCGCTCAGCTTGAGCAGGATGCGCTGATAGCGCGGAGCCAAGGCGACTACTCCGCGCCCAGTACGAAGCGGACGAAGCGGCGGACGACGATGTTCTCGCCCGTCTTCATCGACGTCTCCTTCACCAAGGTGTCGATCGACTTCTTGTCGTCCTTGATGAACATCTGCTCCATGAGGCAGACCTCGGCGTAGAACTTGTTGATCTTCCCTTCGAGGATCTTCTCGAGCATGGCCGCCGGCTTGCCTTCGTTGGCGAGTTGCGCGGCATAGATGTCCTTCTCGCGAGCGATCCGCTCCGCCGGCACGTCCTCGCGGCGCGTGTACTGCGCATTCGCTGCGGCCGCCTGCATCGCGAGATCCTTGCAGAGATTCTTGAAGTCATCCGTGCGAGCGACGAAGTCGGTCTCGCAGTTGACCTCGATCAGCACGCCGATCCGGTTGTCGTGGATGTAGGTATCGACACGCCCCTGCGAAGCGGCGCGATCAGCGCGCGTCGCGGCCTTGGCGATGCCGGCCTTGCGCAGCGAGTCGATGGCCTTCTCCAGATCGCCGGCCGTTTCGGAGAGCGCCTTCTTGCATTCCATCATGCCGGCCCCGGTCATCTCACGGAGCTGACGCACCTGTTCAGCGGTGATCGTCGCAGTCATCGGAATCCCTCTTCCTTCAGAAGTCGAAACGCCCGCCCGCGCGCGTGGGCGCAGACGGGCGTCTCATGTTCGTGTGTTTCCGTTCGCGTCAGGCGCCAGCCGGAGCCGTCTCGACTGCCTCGGGGCCATCGCCACCGAAGGAGACGGTTTCCTGATCCGCACCCTCTAGCGCCGTGGAGCGCGCGTCCGCGATCGCGTCAGCCGCCATACCCGTGAACAACTTGATGGCGCGCAAAGCGTCATCGTTGCCCGGGATGGGATAATCGATGTCCGACGGATCGCAGTTGGTGTCGACAACGCCGACGATCGGGATGCCCAGACGGCTCGCTTCCGCGACCGCGATGGTCTCCTTCTTGGTGTCGACGATGAACACCAACGCCGGCAGCCCCGGCATCTCCTTGATCCCCGAGAAGGTGAACTCGAGGCGAGTGCGCTCACGGTTCAAGCGCGACACTTCCTTCTTCGCCAGCTTCTCGAACGTGCCGTCCGTCGCCATGCGGTCGAGCTCGTGCAGACGCTTGATGCTGGTACGGATCGTCTTGAAGTTGGTGAGCATGCCGCCCAACCAACGCTCGGTCACGTAGTACTGACCCGAACGCTTCGCGTCCTCCTGGACGATGGACTTGGCCTGCTTCTTGGTGCCCACGAACAGCACGTGACCACCACCGCGCACGACCTTCTGGATCGCGGCACGGGCTTCCTGGATGCACTTCTGGGTCTTCTGCAGATCGATGATGTAGATGCCGTTCCGCTCCATGAAGATGTATCTCTTCATCTGCGGATTCCATCGACGGGTTTGATGTCCGAAATGGACACCCGCCTCGAGCAGATCCTTCATCGTGATCTCAGCCACGGATGACCTCCAATGGGGTTCTTCCTCCGCCCCGCGATGCACTGCGCGCCATCCCGCGAAGCGGGACCCCGGCGCGTCGGACGGGGCGTGTGAGTTGTGGTGATTATCGCTTGCTGAACTGGAAGCGCTTACGGGCGCCCGGCTGGCCGTACTTCTTGCGCTCCTTCATGCGCGAGTCGCGCGTGAGGTAGCCCTCGCGGCCCAGCAGGCCCTTCAGGGATTCATCGTGCCGCACGAGCGCGCGGGCAATGCCCATGCGGATCGCTCCGGCCTGTCCCGTGAGACCGCCACCCGAGACACGCGCCACCACGTCGAACTTGTCCACCAGATTCGTCGCCTTGAAGGGCGAGTAAGCCAGCAGCACGAGGGTGTCACGCTTGAGGTAAGCGAGCGCATCGTGACCATTCACGATGTAGCGTCCGGTGCCCGCGGTCATGCGGACACGAGCGACTGCTTCCTTCCGTCGGCCCGTCAGGGGCTTGATCGTCGTCGTTGCCATGAGATCCCCTTTCAGGCCTCGATGTTCCAGGTCTCGGGCTGCTGTGCAGCGTGCGGATGCTCGCCACCGGCATACACATTGAGCTTCTTGTACATCGCGTTGCCGAGCTTGGTCTTGGGCATCATGCCGCGCACGGCCTTCTCGATGATCCGCTCGGGGTGCTTCTTGAGCACCTCGGCGATCTTCGTGAAGCTTCCGCCGCCCGGATACATGGTGTGATGGAAGTACTTCTTCTTCTCCGGCTTGGTGCCGGTCAGCCGCACCTTGTCCGCATTGATCACGATGACATGGTCACCCGTGTCCATGTGCGGGGTGTAGATCGGCTTGTGTTTGCCCTTGAGCACCGTCGCCACCTGCGCGGCGAGGCGTCCGAGGGTCTTGCCCTCGGCGTCCACCAACAACCAGCGGCGCTGGATGTCGGCTTCGCGGGCGGAATAGGTCTTCATCCGTCCTCCGGTTCAGCTGCATGCCACAACCGCGCCCGGTCCCGACAGTCGGGGGCCGGAACGGCTGCGAGACGTGGGCTGTGCATGCCCACGTACGTTCAGGAAAGCGCCGGAAGATATCGCTGCGCTGGAAGATGTGTCAAGCCGACCAGCCCGCGCGGCAGCCCCGGCGATCAGGCGAACTCCGCCAGGATGGCCCGCAGCCGGGCCAGGGGCAGGCCGACCACCGTGGTCGGGTCCCCCTCGATCCGCCGCACGAACTGCCCTGCCAACCCCTGGATCCCGTAGGCCCCAGCCTTGTCGAGCGACTCCCCCGACTTGAGGTAGAGCTCGAGGTCGGAATCGCTCAGCCGGCCCATATGGACCACTGTGCACTCCGCCCCGGTACGCTGCTCGTCGCCACGCACCACGGCCACGCCGGTCCACACCTCGTGTCGGCGGCCGTGCAGCCGGCCCAGCATGAGACGCGCCTCGGCCACGTCACGAGGCTTGCCGAGACGCTGGCCCCGCAGCACCACGACCGTGTCCGCCCCGACCACCACCGCGCCGGGCCGCTTCTGCGCGACCCGCCGGGCCTTGTCGAGCGCCAGCGCCCTCACGCCATGACGAGGCTCGGCCTTGCCCGGCCAGGCCCGGTCCGGTCCCGGATCCACCACCGTGAACTCCGCCCCCGCCTGCTTCAAGAGCGTGACCCGCCTTGGCGAAGCCGAGGCGAGCACCAGCGGGGCTCGCCCGGGCCAGAACAACCTGGAGCGTGCGCTCACACGGAACTCCCCTCGCGCGGGGACTCGATCATGAGCGTGATCGGCCCATCGTTCACCAATGAGACTTCCATGTGCACCCGGAACACGCCGCGTTCCACGTGCACGCCCTCGGCCGCAAGCAGCGTGCAGAAGCGCTCGTACAGCGGCTCAGCCAGTTCGGGTCTCGCGGCGAGCGTGAACTCGGGGCGGCGACCCCGTCGAGCATCGCCGTACAACGTGAACTGCGGCACCACCAGCACACCGCCCGAAGCTTCGCGCACATCGCGGTTCATCTTGCCCTCGCCATCGGCGAACACGCGAAGGCCCGAGATCTTGGTGGCGAGCCACTGCGCATCGGCCTCCGTGTCCGCGTGCGTTGCGCCGAGCAGCACCAACAGTCCGCCCGCGATGCGGCCCCGCACCTCATCCTCGACCGACACTTGCGCGTGCGAAACCCGCTGCACCAATGCTCTCACGCTTCGTCTTCCGGCGTGGAACGACGGGACGGATTGCGCAGCAATCGCTGCCGTCGCTCCACGCGCTGCACGCCAGGCAACTTGCGGATGACGGTGATCACCTCCTGCAACTTGAGCAGGTTCGGAACCTCGACAACGAACACGCCGCGCACGACGTGGTCCTCGGCCTGCATGCCGGCGGTGCGGATGTTCACGCCGGTCGCCGCGATGACTTTGGCCAGATCGGCGAGCAACGACGGCCGATCCTGCCCCGTGATCACCAACCGCACCGGGAATGTTTCGGCCGGCCGCGCGTCCCAATCCACCGGGACACGGCGTTCCAACGGAACGCGATCGATGAACGTGTTCGGGCAATCCTGCCGGTGCACGGAGACTCCTCGGCCGATGGTGACGATGCCGACCACGGGGTCGCCTGGCACGGGCTGACAGCACCGCGCGTAGCTCACCATCACATTGCTGATGCCCTGGATGCGCACGCCGCCGGTGGGCTTTCGCCCCACGCCGAGCGCCTCGAGTGGCCCCTTCACCAGTCGTTCGGCCAAGCCCGGTTTCTCGGGTTGGAATTTGCGCAGCAACACCGTGATCGAGAGCTGTCCCTCGGCAATGCGCGCATGGAACTCGTCGATGTCGTCGCACTCGGATTCGCGCATCAACTCCGTGAGTTGCGCGGTGTCGAGCTTGAGGCGCTGGCGTTTGAGCTCGCGCTCGAGCATCTCCTTGCCGAGCGAGACGCTGTCGTCGCGCCGCTTGTTGCGCAGGTGATGCCGGATCTTCGCGCGCGCCTGGCCCGTACGGGCGATCTTCAGCCAGTCGTCGTGAGGCTGCGCCTGAGGCGAAGTGATGATCTCGACCATGTCGCCGTTGCGCAGCTCGTAACGCAGCGGCACCAACTCCCCGTTGACGCGCGCGCCCACCGTCTTCTCGCCCACCTCGGTGTGGATCAGGAAGGCGAAATCGAGCGGAGTCGCGCCCTTGGCGAGCCGCTTGAGCTGACGCCGAGGGGTATAGACGAAGACTTCCTGCTGATGCAGCGCCGTGCGCAGGAAGTCCATGTACTCATCATCCGCCTCGCCGTCGCGCTGCAGTCCGGCGATCTGCTGGACGAAGCCACCCAAGCGCGCATCGAGCTCTTCATCGACACGCCCGCCCTGCTTGTACACGTAGTGCGCAGCCACGCCGGTCTCGGCGGTGCGGTGCATGTCCCAGGTACGGATCTGCACCTCGACCATCTCGCCCTTGTCGGTGAGCACGGTGGTGTGCAGCGATTGGTAGAGATTGCTCTTCGGCGTGGCGATGTAGTCCTTGAAGCGGCCCGTCACCGGGCTGTAAAGGTCGTGCACCACTCCGAGCGCGCGGTAGCAGTCATTGCGCGAGTGGGTGACGATACGCAACCCGAACAGATCGTAGATCTCCTCAAGCGGACGTCCCGCCAGCATCTTGTGATAGATGGAATAGAAGTGCTTGGGCCGTCCGTTGACGTCGCCCTTGATCCCGGCGGCCTTGAGTCCGTCGCGCAACTGCTCGGCGACCTTCGCGAGGAAGTCTTCGCGCTCCTCCTGTCGCACCTGAATGCGCGCGGCCAGTTCCTGATAGGCCTCGGGCTCCATGATCTTGAGACTCAGGTCCTCGAGCTCGCGCTTGATCCCGGCCATGCCCAGTCGATGCGCGAGCGGCGCATAGATGTCGCGAGTCTCGAGGGCGATGCGCTGCTGCTTGTCGGGCCGCAGATGGTGCAGCGTACGCATGTTGTGCAGGCGGTCGGCCAGCTTGATGAAGATGACTCGCAAATCCTTGGACATCGACAGCAGCATCTTGCGGAAGTTCTCGGCCTGCGCTGCTTCGCGGCTGTCGAAATGCATCGCCGAGAGCTTGGTCACACCCTCCACCAACGACGCCACTTCCTTGCCGAAGTGTTTCTCGACGTCCGCCAGCGTGATGTCGGTATCCTCGACCACGTCATGCAGCAGCGCCGCGCACGCCAGCGTGGTGTCCATGCGCGTCTCGAGCAGGTCGCACAACACGCGGCAGACTTCGACGGCGTGCGAGACGAAGGGTTGCCCCGATTCCCGTTTCTGCTCGGCATGCGCCAGTTCGGCGAAGTCGTAGCAGGCGCCCGCGCGATCGCGGTCCACCTTGGGGGCGCGCTCAGCGAACAGACTCATGAGCGCGGCGCGCAGCTCGGGATGTTGGCTACCGGTCGTCATCGGCTGCGGGGATCCTCACGAGCAACGCGTCAGGGGAAACGAACGCCCTTGAGCTTGAGCTGCACGCGCTGCTGGTTATTCCAGGTGTTCAGGGTTGGGACGAACGCCAGATCGGCCTGGCGCAGTGAATCGAGACGGGACTTCAACTCGCCCATACCGAAACCAATAGCCTCGACCGTGGCGCTGCCTTCACGAACCGTGAAACGGACATGCTTGCCCGCGCCGACCGTGCTGACCGACTCGATCTGGGCATTCTGCAGATGGAAGACAGGCTCCGGATTGTCGAGGCCGAACGGAGTCATGCGTTCGAGCCATTCCACCAACTCCTCGTTGCAGTCCGCCACGCGAAGGTCGGTGTCGAGCTCGAGTTGGGTCGTGAACTGATCCGGCTGGAACTGCTCGCGTGCGAGTTTCTCCAAGCGCTCTCGCAACTCCGGCAGGCGCGAACGCTCGACCGTGAGCCCTGCTGCGAACGCATGTCCACCATGGGCGATGAGCAGATCGTGGCATCCGTCGAGCAACTGGGTGAGATCGAGCCCCGGCAGGCTGCGACCACTGCCGCGCCCCCGCTCGCCGTCGAGCGCTACGAGAACCGCAGGGCGCTGGAAGCGCTCCACCAGTCGCGACGCCACGATTCCGATGACGCCCGGGTGCCAAGTGTCCGACCACAGCAGGATCGAGCTGCAATCCGGATACGCCAGTTCCTCGGTGACCCGGCGTTCCGCTTCGACGAGAGCTTTCTCGTCCTTCTTGCGGCGCTCGTCGTTGTCTTCCTCGAGGCTGCCAGCGATAGCCTTCGCTTCCTGCTGGTCGCGCGCCAGCAGCAGGCGCAGGCCCTGCTCGGCATTGCCCATGCGGCCGGCCGCATTGATCCGCGGCGCCAGCACGAAGGCGACCTGACCACTGCTGATCCGCTTACCCTTCAAGTTGACCTTCTCGATCAACGCCGCGAGCCCGAGGCTCTTTCCCTCATTGAGACGATCGAGTCCGAGCCGTGCGAGCACCCGGTTCTCCCCCACCAGCGGCACCACGTCGGCGATGGTCCCCAACGCAACGACATCCAGGTAATCGCGCGCGTGATCGAGCCCACCCTTGGCCTCGAACAGCCGCTCCACCAGCTTGAAGGTCACACCCACACCCGCGAGCGATTTGAACGGATAGGGGCAGCCGGGGCGGAGCGGATTGATGATGGCGTGCGCCGTGGGCAGCACCGCGGGGGGCTCGTGATGGTCGGTGATGACCGTGTCGATGCCCAACGAAGTCGCATGCGCGACCGCTTCGACGGCGGTGATGCCGCAGTCGACCGTCACGACGAGCGTGCAGTTGCGCCGACGGGCTTCGTCGATGGCTTCGACCGTCAGGCCGTAGCCATCCTTGATGCGGTCGGGAATGTGGTATTCGGCTGCCGCGCCGAGTTCGACCAACGCGCTGTAGAGCAGGAACGTGGAAGTGATGCCATCCACATCGTAGTCGCCCTGAATGAAAATGCGCTCCTTGCGCGCGATTCCGGCGAGGATGCGCTCCGCGGCGCGATCCAGATCGAGCATCTCGGCCGGATCGTGCAGGTCCTCGATCGAGGGCTCCAGGTAGCTCCAGGCCTTGTTCTCGGTGTCGATCCCGCGATTGACCAGGGTGTGGGCAACCGCCATCGGCGCACGAAGCAACTGGGCGAGACGGGTGGCCTTCTCGGACGATCGGCGCGGGTGAACGACCCAATTGGAGCTGACGGTGACGCTGGGCGGCATGCACGATCCACGGAGAG
>Ga0163144_10020140_pt1 | contig 13365 bp, 17 predicted proteins | sample OliLak19BULKMAT1_FD_123175 | JGI IMG/M metagenome (GOLD analysis project Ga0163144, IMG submission 123175) | Freshwater microbial mat bacterial communities from Lake Vanda, McMurdo Dry Valleys, Antarctica - Oligotrophic Lake LV.19.BULKMAT1 | ecosystem: Environmental > Aquatic > Freshwater >... | reverse complement strand
CAAAAGAACCAACAACGCACTAGCATTGTCATTCACCGTGACGTTGACTGAAGTAGCGTTCCACACCTCGTAGCGATATCCAACTGTCAAGGTAGTTGCATCAGGTAGCTTTACAATTTGACCCGCTGTGGATCCTGTGATGACCTGAATCATCTCTGATCCAACAACAAGAGAAAGTGTCGATGCACTCGCAACCGTAGCTGCAACCTGCGTTCGCAGGGATTTATGGTCTACTAAGCCTTCTGATACTAGTTGATCAATTATTAATGGCATTTAAAACCCCCTTCAAATTGTTTATAAAAGCTTACACTACTTCGCCCTGGTAAATAACCGTCCAAGAAACAATGCCAACCAAAGATTGATTAGCCTGAGTGTTGATATCAAACCCTGTTGACGCCTTACTCTCTGGGATAATCACCCTGCCCTCTCCGCCAGAAAAAGCTACTGCGTAGTTATTATCTGCGAACGGTGTCGTAAAAGTAACCGTGTACTTTTTTGGATTGCCCGAAAAAGAGCCAGCCGTAACTATTCCGGCCTTTAAAGACAGCGTGTCAATTTTTATCTTATCTGAGGTAGACATCAGCCCTGTAACAGCCTGCGTGGCTACAGATATGGGGTCAGTCCCAGTGGATATGTGTGTGGGTGCATGTGCCGGCACAGCCCCTAGCGCATAGGTTACCGCGAAGGTCCAAGACCCTACTGCAGAAGAGTTATTTGCTAAAAGGATGGTCGCTCTGGCCCCTATTGGTACAGCGAGGATGGTAGTTGATGCGCTGTTTTTTATAGATATGGGCTGAGTACAGTCGTTAAAAAGGTAATACGTAAAGCCATTGATCAGGGTAGTGGCGTCTGGGAGCTGAACTACCTGCCCAGCGGTAGCACCAGTAAAAACAAGGACGCCGTCAGAGTCGGCAGTAAGTGTAAGTGTACCGGCAGCGGCTGCCTGGCTAGCAAAAGCAGTCCAAGCATCTATACGAACAAAGTCAGAGTCTCCCGTACCTGTCTTTTGCCATATACCAGTGACACCATCAACAATGCAAATATCACCAATCAGTACCCCAGGGGTAGGAGCTGCCAGGGGGCTAGCGTCCAACTCCAGGATTCGACTTTGGTTAATTGTTTGCGAACCAATTACACTAGCCATTCACGATAAATTCCAAGTTAAAGAGGTTTTCTACTGTAAGGCTTGCAGCAGCATCCCCAAGCTCATCATACTTGACTGTTGGGATTGCTACATCAATGTCATACAAGTCTTTTATTTTTTTATTAAGCTCTACTAGCTTTGTGGGGTCCAGCTTTATACCAGCACCCTCATGGACGATATTGTGGTTCTCGTCTTTTACAGCGGCATCGTTGATGTACTGCTGTTTAAGTTCGTCATATTTTGACACCTCTTCAGAGATCTTTTTAACAGTATCTCTGAGAGCGAAAGCAGTCTTAACGGGGATGTTTGACAGACGGATTAGGACTTTTAGCGAGTCGTTGAAAGAAGCGTTGCCAAGTTTTCCAAGTTTCATCAGGGGTGAGTCTCCAGGTGGTTGAGTTTAAACTGCCCCGTAATTACACCACAAAACTGAGGGCCTAGCCAGCAACTACTGGCTAGGCCCTTTTGAAGGTTATCCAGGTATTAACTTTACGATCGGTCCGTTGACGATAAGCTTAGAGCTTGGTTGTCTAAACATATCTAGTTCAGCAGCAAGCACAGGGTCTGAGATACTGCCCAGAACCTTCACTTGCGTAGACCCATTTGGTGCCTTGACTATAATTTGTGTTGGTAACGCCATGGCTTCTCCTTACGCTACGATTTGGACAAAATAGGTTACGGTCCATGTAACATTGTTATTGCTTGCGCCCTTAATACTGACGAGTGCGTTTGCTCCAGACACTACCAACGTCCCGTTCCACGCACCTTGATCCTCCGAGGTGTAATCTGTTTGTAAGTTCAAAAGAGAAACGGTTCCACCAATGTTTTTAAACTTAGCAGAGCGTACGTACACAGCAGAGTCACCGCTGGAACCAGCAGAGCCGCCGCTGCGACGAGCAACAATTCTTGCTTCGATAAACATAACAGTATCCGTCGGGACCGCTACAGTGGCTGCCGTGGTTGTCGTGTTATCGGTAGTCAGAACTTGCGATTGGAACACTTCCCAGTTAGCTGCAGCTGCGCCAGCGGCAGCATACCGGAAGGACCCGCGGATAACGGAAGACCCGTTAACGTCTAGGAGCCTAGCCGGGGCGTTAGTTCCAAGGCCAAGGCGGCTGTTGGTGCCGTCCCAGAAGAAGTTAGTCGCGTCTTGTGCTGGCAAGCCCGTGGTGGGTGCGCCGAAGTACACAGCGCCAGCTACAAGAGCAGAGTGCTCAACAAGTGCGCCGGCAGCAGAAACGATAATACGTCCGTTAGTCAGAGCGGTAGAAGAGTTCGTACCGCCGTTAGCGATAGGGAGGACACCGCTAATGTCGGCTGCTAACGATACGGCGGAAGAGGTTAAATTTCCGCTGGCATCATTATGCACAACGCCCGGGACTGCGGATAACCCAGTAATGCGTGCGTTGCCGACAACGTGCAGTGCTTGGGTAGGGGCGTTCGTTCCAATACCTAAGCGGCTGTTGGCGTTATCCCAGAAGAAGTTTGCCGCGTTGTTGAGGTTGTTTGCATCTGAGTAGAATGCAACTTGACCAGAAACACCGGGGGTACCGTCTGGGCGCATGACGAATGTACCGCTGGTGTTTGCAAATTTCTGCACGCGACCCGCAGTCAAGTTTGACAGGTCAAGGTCATTCTTGAATGCAACGTTTGGTGCTAGAAACTCCCAACCATTGCGGTCAGCAGCTACCTTGATGTAGCCGGTGATTAGCGCGTTTTCTTCAATCTCAAGCCCTGCACCACCTGCAGAAGCGGCTGCTCCGCCTTTATTGATCGTAATCAGCTTGTCAGTGACCTGAAGGTCAGTCGAGTTAACGTAGGTGAGCGTACCATTAACGGTGAAGTTACCTTGGACAACGACGTTGTTTCCAAAAGTCTTATCACCATTGATTGTCTGAGCACCCTCGGTAAGGACGAAGTCAGCAGCGGCAACTGCGTTGCCGGGGTTTGGGATCCGGTATTCAATTGCTGCAGAGCGTGCCGGCTGAGCTTGGATTGCTACGTCAATACTAAACCCGTTTTGAGCAACGGTGTCGTCGACATGGTAATCGTTTCCTGGGTTGTCATATAGGGCTAACCTTAGTTGGGTACCAAGGCCCACGTTACCGGCACTGGAAGTTGGGACGTAATCCCAGTCTGTATCTAGTGCACCTATTTTTAAGTAGAACCTACCAGTCTCGGAGCCTTGAGTAAGGACGGAGGCTACGGCTGCGGCGCCAGTGACAGACGCGTCGGTGGCTGCACCAGGGGATACATTTGTGACGTCAACTTGTGCGGATACACTGTTGACAGCAGTGAAGTCAGAGGACAATGCAGCTACTTCTGTAAAGAACTTAGTAGCAACTTGTGCTGCGGTGTCGCCAGGAAGAACTGCGACCTGGTGACCTATGCCTGTAAGCACGGGGTCCGTCTGAACGTTGGCCCCACCTGTAACGAAGAACCAAAAGTAGTGGCCATCTACGGGGAAGTCATAAAGCTGAATTGCTTTACCTGCACCAACGACATCGTAAAAAGAGCCAGCTTGTGAGAACATGAGCCTAGATACTTCTGCGACCGCGAGGTCGTACATTGCGAGAGACCCAACCGGTGCTGGTGCACCTGGCCCCGATGAAGGTATCGCATCAACTTCTAATATATCCTTACCATTAACCGTGATCAAACCTACGACAGCCATGGGGCTCTCCTTTTTTGTGTTTAGTTATTTTTAGGCGCACATGTATTATAATATGACTAGCCCGAAAAGCAGATGTTTAGCCTGTTTTTAGCCATATGCCCCCTGTTCTTGCGTTATAGGTCGGGGCATTTTCTGTCTAAAAAGACAAGGGTTTAACGCACTTCCACCCTATTAATTTGACCAACCCACCTAGTAGCTACTACTCAAGCGTTGCGAACCGACACAAAGATATCGGTCGCACCGAGTGCGTACTGAATGTCTAGATTATGGTCTGAGCGGAAAGTCTGGTCAGATTGCCAGGTTACGCCTTGGATTTGTGTGGACCCGCCACCTTCTCGGTAAAAAATTCCGGTTCTTTTAAAGGAGGCCCTGTGCCTACCATCGATTTGCCTGGATGTGACGGTTATCTCTAGCCTCACCACGGAGTTATCCCGAACAGGTACAGACCTGATGGCTTGAAACCCTGGAGGAGTTACTACCACGTTTATTTTGTCGTAACGTAACCTCTCTCGAGCTACAGCCATTTCTAGTTCCTGCTATGACTAACAATTGCTAGTCCCTCTTTTGTCCCAACACATATTCTGCAATTTCCTTCAACTGGAGGATCTGAATTTTAAATGCAGGACTCCCGTCATCTTTGCGAGATTTAACTTTTTCCTTAAGCCCTAAGTCGTTATTGAGTCCATCTAAAAACTCTTGTGCCCTAGCGGGGTACAACTCTGGTGGAAGCCAGACAATCCCAGAGGTTTTAGCGCAAGCTGCGATGTACCCAAGAACCTCATCTTCGTAGGCGGTTGTTTCCCCTCTGATGTGCTTTAGAACTGCTACGGAAAACGCGACCTCATCCATTTCTGGCGGCTGAATAATATAGAAGTCGACAGCGTTATGATTGAGGGCACAAGTTACCTTTTCAAATACGTTCCAATCTTCAAACGCGAAGTCACTAGTTACTATGACCTGAAGGGCCATAATAAGATCCTTCAGCTCTCTAGTAGCGTCTACGCCGTGGTCGTTTACCAGAGACTGCCAAATAGTCTCAGGCTCCCAGTCCCACCATGTTTTATGGTAGCTGTCGTTGAGGATGTCGTAGATGCGAATAACCCCCATTGAGCCTTCTTTTATAAGCTCTTTGGTGGCAGCACCCACTAGCGCTCTAGTGATGGTTCTTTTAGGGTCGGCACCGAGGTTGACCAGCTTTTTGGCGTAACCAAGTGCTGCCCGCTCTCCGTCATGGTTTTTAAAAGCATCCTCGGCCACCTTGTCGATGAACAGCTGAGTAGCCGCATCAAGCTGTGCCATTCGCAATGCCCCCTAGAATTTCTTTGGCATCCATAGGTAAAGAGTCAAAGATGGGCACAGGGTCTCTGCGGAGCTCGTCAGCTAAAGAGTGTCCGAAGTAGTTTTTAATTTGTGCATATTTTTCTGTTGCAAGTCTTCGGATAGCATCGGAGTCCATGGATGCACTACCAACCTTAGTTCGGTAGCCTTCATACTGGTCCGGAGCGCCTGCAAACGTTGCTTCAAACGGGTTTGTAAGGTAGCCACCGTAGTGGCGTGTTAGGCCGGCTTTTTTATCGAAGCCGTGAAGCGCCTGAGCAAACTGAGCTGGGGTAAGTTCTTTCTTAGCCCCTGCAAGTTTTTGAAGGTACTCTTTGTGCTCCGGTGCGGTCTCAACAAGTGTTTCCCTGCTTTTAAGGTGGGAGTCAACCATGCCGCTGTAGTGGTCACTAGCATACTTAATGACGCTGCCGCCTTGAACGCCCATGCCTAATTCTTTGGAGCGTTGCTGGATGGCTGCCGCGTACTTGTGTCTGTAGTCAACAGGTATTTTATCAAGCTTGTCTTCAAAGTATTTGCAAGCCACTTTTACATGAGAGGGGGTCGGCATAGCAAATTGTGCGTAGGTGTAGTTGTCCCCGATGTCCCTCACCGCGGCGATCTTCTCTAAGGACACAACCTCTGCGGAGGCTGTCTTGGTAAGCCTCTCGGTGGAGGACTCATAGTAGATGTTTGTGGTTGCAGCGGTCTTTGACATAGATACAACAGACGCTCTCGGCTTCACACCAAACCGCTCGCACGCAGTTTTAATATTGGACGCAGCCACTACAGCTGCCGTCTTTGGCAACCTGTCGTGGTTCATCTCAAAGTACTCGTTTGAGAGCCAGGTGTTATCCATGCTATCGATTGGGAATTTATTTAGCTTAGACGCCTTCTTTGTTATCATGCTGAGTGCGAAGTCGTGATCTTTTAGGTCTGCTCGTTCAGCGTGGCTCATGAGATTAATATCAGGGCCGATCTTCGCCAGCTTCGCCAACCCTTCACGGGATATATCGTCGTAGGCGTCAATCACTTGGTTTGCGAGCTTTAGCATGGAAGCTTCCTTACTTCTAAAAGGTTCTTTAAGACTTTATCATAAGAAAAAGTCCTGCATACAGCCAAAAGGCCGTAGAAGCATACTATACCACCACTCATCAGACTAAGACCACCTCAGTCAATGATTGGAGGAAGGATGTCAACCAGGTTGGCGGTCTCCTGGTCTGGTACCGTAATCGTGTGCTTAAGCCCTGATTGCGGTATTTCAACGATAACTTTTTTGCCACGTAGAAGTACCACGCTGAAATTACCAAACACGTCTGGAACAGTCCTCAAGAGCTTGCCCTCAACGATGGATGTACCCGCTACAGAGGGGGTCTTCGCTATCCTGAAGTTAATCCAAGACTCAGTTCCAACGTCCCCACCAATATCTACAATGTTGCCGGAGATGACGCATTTGCCTGGGGCAATAAGTACTGAAAGCGGTACTGGCTCTATGCTGAAGCTACCCTCAATGTAACTGAACGGGACAGCACCAGTAGTCTCGAGGATGTAGTAAAACTCCCCCAAACTGCCCGTGTTGCTCTCACCCCAAACAACTGCGTAGTAGCCGTTTCCAAGGTCTTTCCAGTTGTCTTCATCCAGTGTTTTTATTTCAAATTCGTAGGTACCTGTGCGCCTCATAGATACCGCTGCCTGCTCTGGCAACACGCCTAGAACTGGAAGAAGACCGTAAGGCCCCTCCACCTGTAGACGCACAACAGTTTCATAAGCTCTGCCTTGTAGTGCACTCATAGGGTTGTCTGGTCCTCAATTCTAAGCAGAAGCCCGACTGCGGTACCACCAACAGCTTTGATGTACTCACCCGTGGCTATGACGAAAGGGAACACGTTTGGCATTGCTCTGGAGAGTGTGCCGTTTTTTCTGACCAAGGTAAGAGTTGCACCGGAGTTGTCGATCGCAGAGCAAACAAGAGACTTCATCTGGTTTCCGATTAAGGTGAAGAGGCCGCCGTTTGTTAGGCTTAGCCACTCTGCGCGGCCCGCTTCCATAAGGGCAGGGTCTGCGTAGTCGCCGGCAGGAGTCGATGCTACCTTTGGGGCTGTCCCGTCTAGGGTTCCACGGTGGTAAACCCAAGTGTCGCCATGACTAGTTACAACGCTATAACGAGAACGTCCCGGTAAAAATGGGACGTTGCTGTCAGCTTTTGAGGGAATCGGCATCAGTGGCCTCCTTTAAGAATGTCCTCTATTTCATTTTCCGCTTTTTTTTGATTAATTTCATCAGCTTTGTTATCAATTGGGTTTTCAATCTGAGCCTTAGTCTGGTCTCGTAGGTTAGCCCGTTGAATACCTTTTTTATATAGTGATTGAAATTTAATGTAAATGAAAGAGGCTACTACCACAAAGAGGAATAATCCAGCCAGGAACGTGTGCCCTTGAGCAAGTGCCGACTTAACCGTATCCATGCCACCAGACAGTAGTTTAATCAATTCAAGCATTCCCACCCCCACCCCTCATTGCTATCAAAGTAATACTCACACACAGCAGATCTACCCTTTACCGTAAAGACCCTTAACGTATGCGGGGCTTTGTCGTCGAAATAGAACTCTGCTTTGTAGTTTACCTTGTACTCGTCGTCTAGGGAAATTACGGACACAGAAGGATCACCCTCGACAGAGACGCGGCCCCAACTACCAGCAGTGACGCTAGGGATGGGTAGTGGTAAAAAATCAGAGCTATACCTCCACACTTGCCAGCTAAGCCTCACCGGTGGAGACCATTTGTCCACTCGCTCAATAAATCCTTCTAGCAGGCAGTGCGGGTCTTTATTTTTGGCCGGCACCACAGCCTTGAACTGTGCTTTTATAGTGGAAGACGGCGTGCGTAGCATCTCATCGTACTTGCTGCTACACCCGCGGAATACTAGATGGTACTGCCCGGGGGCCCCAACGTCGATGATTACTGGCTCGTCCCCGTCGGCTCTAAGCTTGGTTGAGTACCCTATCCACGGGTCCTGCTTGCCAAGGACTTTAACAGCAAGCTGGCCTTTGAATTGGTAGGTACGTTCGTTGGTCTTGTTGTTTTTTTCTGGATAAGAAGGAGAGACTAAAATATCAAGAAGACAAGACGCCACAGCCACCCCTGGTAGGGTTATTTTAACACGAGAGCTGTTTGAGTAAACAACAGACTCAGACACTCCACACGCAGCGGAGTCCACCCGAATGACCCCTGAGAAGTAGCCTTGCACCTCAAGGTTAACGTCAGAAAGTGGGCTACCCCTAGCAGCGACAACGCTTCCCAGCCCGTGGAATAGGTTGCCGCCTGCGTAAAATTCTGCTGTGGGATAACCAGCCTCAGCCGCTGGTAAAGAAAGATCAGGGCGCAGAGTAGTACTGCACCCTGACATGAGGAGGAAGAAACAAAAAAGAAGAAAACGGTACACCATAGTTTACCTCAGCGTTGAAGGAGAAGATACCTATGGGATCTGTATCTATGCCTCAGACGTCTTGCCCTTCAAGGCCTCTATAAACTTAGGCAGGTAAGAAAGCTGGATGCCTATCAATTCAGCATCTTGGGTAAAGGTGGCGTTTTTCATTTCAGCTGGGATCAACGCTGCCCCGTCGTACGCTGCTTGGATCTTGCTCATAAATTCGGCATCAGAGGTAAGCTTTGCCCAGAGGGCAACCGCGTCGCCTACTTGCACGCCGTCTTTAAGCCTTTGGCACAAAAAAAGCGAAAGCTCATTCACCCCAATAATCGCTTCCTTAGTTTCTTTAACACCTAATAACTCTGCTACCTCAGTCATAGATCCTCCTTAACGTGGCTATGGTTTTTTATCGTCCTTACTATCTCCAGCCGTATTTTTAATAAACATCAGTCTTTTAATAAGAGCTGTGGGTACAGCGAAGCCGATGCTTCCAAGATTTTCCATGACAGAGATTGCTTCCGTAGCAGAGAGGAACGTCACCATGATAACGGAGGCGAAGGGTATAGGCATAACTTTGTCGACAAGAGCAGCGGTTGCCATCAAGATAAAGTATACAGTGCATTTCGTAGCAAACCTAAAAAACCCACCACTGGATAGCTTTCCGGCTTTGTGTGCTTTGAGCAACCCAGTGATGGTGTCGAGTACAATTAGGGCAGATACCGTCAAGAGTGCCTCAGTGCGGGCCTCAAACACCCAATGAAACGCCAACGCAAGAAGCACGAACACGGACTTAATAGACACGTGATCGCCGATGTTCACGAAGATGGACTTCAGTGACTCCATGCTAAATAACTCTTTGTACGGGATTTGACTCATATCGTTAGGCATACGTCCTCCTTAATATGTTGATGGGTGACGCATCGGAACGCAAGGGCTGGACTTTAGCGTATTCGCCGTAAGCCCCCGTCCTCCAAGGGCGGGGATATAAGGCGCTTGCTTATTTATTCTAAAATAGGTAGTAACACGGTCAAGGTCGTCTTTCACTTGATCAAGACTGTACGGCTTTAAAAAGCCATACAGAAGGGATCGACGGCCTTGCTCTCCACCTACTCTTACAGAATCAAAGACTCCCACTCCAAAAAGATTTTTTCACGCATGGCCCGTGACGTCAACTTCGTGTGGAACTTTTCTAATGATATTATCCGTAGACGCTGGAAAGAAAGCCGAAAATATACATCTGGCTACGACCTGGGCCCGCTTGTAAAAGGAGCGTCCAAAGAGCTTTTGATCAACTCCCAGACCGTCCAAGCCACCGCCCATGAGTGCGCCCTCAGAACACAAAAGGCCAAAAAACCCCTGCGCTTTCGCGGGAGAAAGTCTCTTGGCTGGATTCCTTTCAATGGCCAGACTTTCAAAATCCAAGGCTCTGCCTTCATCTACAAAAAGCAGACCTTTCGCCTTTGGTATCACCGCGACCTCCCGGCTGACGCCAAGATTAAGGCCGGGTCGATCTGCCAAAATAACCTTGGCCAGTGGTTTTTGAACGTAACGTTCGAGACAGCACAGACTTTCGTTATAGCGCCAGACCAAGCCATAGCGCTGGACCTGGGACTCAAGACCGTAGCCACTACCTCTGACGGACAGAAATTCTCTCGCGAGAATCTGACTCGGTCCCATGCCGAGCGTCTCGCTAAGCAGCAACGGGCACGGAAGCCTAAGCAGGTTCGCAAGACCCACCTCAAGATCAAAAACAAGAGAAAGGATTTTGCCCATAAAGTCTCGGAAAAGCTAGCTAGAGAGAACAGAACCATCTTTGTTGGGGACGTTTCATCGGCCAAGCTTATCAAGACTCGTTTCGCCAAATCTACCCATGACGCTGGCTGGAGCCAGCTCAAGGCATTCCTGAAGTATAAAGCCTTAAGGCACTCGGGACAGCTTATAGAAATTTCAGAGAAATACTCCACAGTCACTTGCTCGACCTGTCTGTCAAGGACGGGCCCGAGTGGACTGAGTGCTTTGGGGGTAAGAGAATGGACATGTAGTGGGTGTTTCTCGGTCCATGACCGTGATACAAACGCAGCAAGAAATATTCTCTGTCGCGGACGTGCGACGCTGCTAGAGGAAGCCCCTTCTTCAAAAATAGCGTGAGCTATTTTAAGGAGGGGAGGACGTCACGCTAAGTTTGGTAAAACCTTTAAAATTAAGGAGTTGGCCTAGATTATCGCAATAGCCAGGTCACTCATCGTTAGAAAGAGGAAAATTATGATCAGCACCTTAACGAGGAATCTGATCCGTCGCCCTGGCCTTGGCATCGACGAACTCAAAAAGTCTTGTAAATTTATCACTGAAGTTCCTAGTGGTAGATATTTGAGAAGAGATAAGCCCCATGTGCTCGTCAAGCCTACCCTCAAGCTTTGCTAGGTCCTTGTTGTACTGCAGGGTGCCAGTAGCTAGCAGGTCGATCTTGTTGTCGTGTTTTGCAAGTTGGGCCGATGTGTTCTTATCTAGAAGGTTTAAGCTCTCTTTGATTTGCAGCTCTAAGCTGCTTATCGTGCTTACGATCTTAAGCCTGAGCTCCGAAAACTCTTCGGTGAACTCGTGCATTTGTTTGGTAAGGGCGGCTGTGGCATTGTCTTGTTTTGATAGTGCTTGCTTGCCAGAAGACAGGAACTCTTTTATAAAGTAGGCGGCCACGGCGATAAGCATGCCGATAACGGCGGTGCCTATTTTTTCCATCAAAGGGTTAATTTCCATTAGTGCCCCAGTACATAAGCTGCAAATAGGTAATCAGTCGCGTCAAACGCAGGCACATCGTCTTGGCATGGTAGCCAGTCAGGACGAACAGCGTTATTCCCGTCTAGCCTGTCGTCAGTCCACAGGTAGCTAGAGCAGTGGTTAGCAGGGCCAGGAAGAGCGTCCTTAGGCCAATGGACTTCGTCTGACATCTGAGCGTTGACCTCGTTAATAGATCCTTCAGTATCAAAGCGTAGGTACGCTGCAGCGTACAAAGAGTGCTCTGGTATGCGCCCGTTCTGATGCTTTAAAATATCCCTGTCACTGGTGGTGATGGCGCCGTACAGTCGGCTATCTAGAAAAATCCTTACCACATCCAGGTGAGCCGCAAAGCCTGTGTTCATCGGCAGGCCTGTCAGGGTGGTAGGGTTGCCGCTTACGGGGTCTGTCGTGTCTGGCACCTGGCTGACAGCTTCACCTCGAAGGCGCTTTCTTAGGTCGTAAAGCCTAGACCAGAGTCCAGGAGTAAGCACACATCGGCTGAGTCTTGTGACCTCGTCCTTAGCATCACAGAAGACACCCTTGACACCCTCGGCGTAACTAATAAAAGACTCCGCCCAAGCTAGGTCTTTTAACTCGAGAGCTGCCACCATACGCATGATCACGTGATCTTTGCTGTACCTGGCGGCTGACCCCTCACCAGGGGAGCCGTTTACGTAGCAGCTATTGTCAGGGTCTCTGTGCATGCTCCCGTTGGGGTCTTGAAACACAGAGAGGTCTACTCCGTTATCCTGGCAAGCTACCGCGTAGAGAGAGGTGAACCCTGCTCCGTCACACTTATCAACCGTGTACTTCTTGGCTTGGTAGAGAGGCCTTGAAAGCTCGCAGTACTTGGCTACGCGTGCGGTTACCTCAGCACTAATGCCAGAAGACACGTCTTGTGGTTTTTTATCTCGCTTACCGCACGCAGCAAGCATGACAAGCATAATAACTAAGAAGTGCATAGATGTCTCCTAGGTGGGGATGGGGTGGTGTTAGTAAAATTTTACCGCTTGGGGCGGTGGTTAGCTAGAGTTAGCAGCATTAAAATTAAGATGCAGAAAAAAAGGGGGGAAAGCACAGGGCTAGGCTCCGCCTGGGAGCTTGAAGAAGACAGCCCACCATGAATCTGTAACGCTGTAACGCCGTGGTCCACAGTAACCCCCTAACGAAGAAGAGATAAAATAATTGCCTGTGATGGCAGTTCGGCATTCTTTACCGATACTTTATCTTGCTCAACCTCTAGGTCGTCTTCCACGAGCTTAGCGCAAAGTGCAGTAAACCCTTTTTTAAGTTTATACGTTGCAGGTTTTGATATTTCTTCAAGCTGTAAACACGGTAAGACTCTGAGCTGTGGGGGTGGTTTGTGCATGCTCCCTCTTGCCGCAGCTAGTGATTAAAGGCAAAAGAACTAGAAACAAGATCTTCATGTCAGTAAGCCCAAGTTGGTTTTGACGATAATCCAAACTCACCGTTTAAAAAGATGGTACCGATAGCTACATTGGGTGAAATAGTTATTTGCCCCGTAGATACAGAGTCGTTCACAAGGCTGTAGTTCGGATTTGGAGATCCGCCAGCGGCAACCATGACGGGCATTGCCGCACCGTCTGAGTTCGTAGCAAGACCCACGATGGATATAAAAATACCACCACCATAGGAGGTGAATGATGCTTTTAGGGAGAGTTTAACCCTCCAACTTCCGTCTTGAAGCTGGTATGGTATACACCTCCCGAAAGAAATGACCACACTGCTTGGACCAGAAATAGAAACAGTTGGTGCAATTCCACCGTTATATGTCGTGCCATGTGAGTATGATTTTAATCCCACCCTGGTCGCATCCGCGTTACTCATCACAGTAGGATCAAGTGACACCGAGACTGTTCCAGTAGTGCCATTCGCCCTCATGACCTCAGTCTTCACGCCAGCTTTGTTGACCTGAAAGATGATGTCTTTGTTGCTCGTTTGGTTCTCAATGTAGCGATCCCCAGCCGCAGCAAAAGCAACAGTGGAGATAAGTGCTAAAAAGATCCCT
>Ga0163144_10020137_pt1 | contig 13366 bp, 18 predicted proteins | sample OliLak19BULKMAT1_FD_123175 | JGI IMG/M metagenome (GOLD analysis project Ga0163144, IMG submission 123175) | Freshwater microbial mat bacterial communities from Lake Vanda, McMurdo Dry Valleys, Antarctica - Oligotrophic Lake LV.19.BULKMAT1 | ecosystem: Environmental > Aquatic > Freshwater >... | reverse complement strand
TTTCTTCGTCATCATGGCGGCCTCCTTTCAGAGCGGTTGCCGTCGCCCGGCGGCTTCGGCTTTTCGAGCGGGAGTTCGAGCTGGCGTGGGCGATTGTCGCGGAACTTAAATCCGCACCCACGGTCGTTTCCCGAGATAACTGCGTCACACATTGGACACAATAGGCGCATCGTATTTCCTTTCGGCAGTGAAGTGCATGGGGCCGTTAGTGGCTTCCATGTAGCAGATGAAGTTGCAGACGGCTTGGCCGTTCACAACGTAGGTCGAGTGGTCAGGGCGCGGTTCCGGTAAAGGACACCGACACCGAGGACATGCATCCTTCATGATTTAACTCCGTAGAGCCAGCGAAAGTAGTGTTGCGAGAAGTACAGCCAGCAATTGAAGTTGTGGAACCAGTAGCCCCGAAACTCAATGGCATACTTTCCGCAGGGACGAGGGCAACACATGCACTTGTAAACACGTTTCATTTCAAGAACCCTCCAAAGTAGTAATTGAGAAGGTAGTCGAAGTCGCGCGTCAGCACCCACCACATCACATACGTGAAGAGATAGACGTGAAGCGCACGTTTCAGTAGTTTTCTCACGTCTGTCTCCCTTTTTCAAAGACCTAACCTACCACTAGTATGGCAGTGTTACCTAAAACAGGTCGGCGTGAGGTAGCCTAACCAGTACGCACTCCCCTAAGACAGGGTGGTTTGTTTAGAAATGGTCGCTTCGACCCTCACCTGAGGGGTTTTCTTGGGCATGCCACCGCTAATGGCGAAGGCTTTTTCTTTCAACCCGCAAAGTTCACAATCAACGAAAAGACGGACATTCGACCCGACCTCGTATGTCCTCTGAAAGAGCCCGGAACACTTGAAACACGAGAACGTCTGTTGGTATTTAATTGCCATTGTTTGTTTCCTATACTCTTAAAAGTCGGCGAGATTAATGATTACTCGCAAGCGGACAACGTGGACTACTTATTCAGCAACCGACACCAAAGCTAATTACTTCTTTGGATGAACGTCGGGGAGTGTTGGTTATCTCCAAGAGGATACAGCCATCATGTTCAATGTAGGGTGCGATTTGTCCTCTTCTTACGTCACCGCCCACTGCCTGGACGGCTGATTCAGCCTTAGTCTTCCACGATTCTACAACGCATGGTCTCTTCCCGGCCATTCCATCCGGTATTCTACACCTCGGTGGCAGACCACACTGCCTTAGGGACTGGCGACCCCTTATTCGGCCACGACTTTTAAGAACATACGAACTTGAGTGCAGTGCCCCCAACACGAGGTTCGGGGCTATCAAGGTGGTCCAATGGTTTCCCATTGGGGGCACCGCACTCATCTGGAGTTCATCTTACACGAACACAAACTATTTGTCAACACTTGACTTTTCGTTCTGTTGAAGACATCATGAAGGAATGACAAAAGAAAAGATTTTGAACAACCGCGCCTTCATACAGGTGTATCAAGCAACGAAAAGTCAGGGAAGTTTTCGTAAGGGACAGCTGTTTGGAAGGGTTACACACGGAATGGCATGGACCCCGGTAAGCAACCAGCTCAATGACATGGCCACAGGAAAGCTGGTGCCGTTCGACGAGACGACCTTTGGTAGCTCCGGCTTTACGAAGCTACGCGACAAGATTGAGGGTTCTGGTCCGACCAAGTGGTGGACTGACGGAAACGGAAAGAGGACTTCTTTCTCAATCGGCAAGACGGTCAACAAGTAGCTAACCGCTACGACAACCTAGCTTCACGAGCCAGACTATCCACCTCCTGCTGACCTCCCGCTTCTTTTAGCTCCTCCTGGCTCCACACGATTCCGAGAGAGTCAATATATACAGGACCCTCGTGGTACTGTTCCATATCACGCTCCATGCAGCTTCGACACACTGACCAATCGGCCATCATTGCGTCTGGGAACACTTCGTTACAACCATGGCATTCTCGGTCTTTCATAGGATTAGTAGATGGATTAGTAGATTTCCCCGAGAGCACTTGCCTCAATCTGTGCAAGCACCTCCGACATGCCAGAACGCTGTTGCGCCTCTACCTCCACAGAATTCTCGTCCATGATGGCGTCAACAAGGTGCTTCTTCTTGAGGAGCATGTTTACCATGTTGTCGTCAATGGTTTCACGTGCGTGGATGGTGTAGATAGTAACGGAGTTGTGTACGTTACCAATACGGTGAGCACGGTCCTCCGCCTGCTTATGGTCAGCAGGAGTCCACGCATAGTCGAGGAACAGAACGTTTGAGGCTTTTGTCAAGGTAATACCAACACCAGCGGCCTTGATTCCTCCGAGGAAGACTTTGACTCCTGGGTCATTTTGGAAACTATTAACAATCTCAAAGCGTTCCTTGCTGTCAGTCTTTCCCGTGATGAGAACAGCACTAGTGCCGAGCTTCTCCTGTAGTTGCTCAAGAGGGAAGTTGAACGAACAGAACACGAGAATCTTCTGACCAGACGCAACGACGTTTTCAATAATCTCAATCGCGGCCTGAATCTTTCCCTTAACAGCAAGCTCACGAAGGAAGTTGAGCTGTGTTAGCTTCTCAGCCTGGAGAGCTTTGGCAACTTCCTTGTCCTTCTTCCCCTTGTTCTCACGAAGGAACCGGGCAAAGTTCGTCAAAGCCTTGTGGTACTCAGTAGCAACCGTTCCAGAGAGGAACAGAGGAATCTCCATGCGAACCTTCTCAGGAAGCTCTTTCATAACCTCCTCTTTGGTACGACGTAGGAAATACCTGGACATTTTAGTCTTTAGTTCCTCCAAGTTGGAAGAACCACTAACATCTAGGCCGAAGCGTGTCCGGTGAGCGGCGCAGTAACGGTGGACGAACTGGTAGTACGACCCCCACGCCCTTGGGTCGAGGAGTGAGAGGGGCACGTAGAGCTCTACGGGGCGATTTAAGACGGGTGTACCAGTCAACATGACTATCTTCTCGCACCCCTTCGCAAGCGTCTTCACTGCCTTCGTACGAAGCGTTCCGGGGGTCTTGATGTAATGGGCCTCGTCGAGTCCCATGAGACCGAATTTAATCTTCAAGAGTTCAGGAGCGTGCTTTTTGAGAATGTCGTAGTTGATAATCCAGAAGCGTGTGCTCTTGTCAATCGAGGCAATGTCAGTGTCAGAGTCTATAACAACAGTGGAGAGGTCTGACCATTTGGCAACCTCACTCTCCCACACGTACTTCATTGTTGCTGGGGCAATCATGATGGTTCGCTCAATCTTCTCAGACTGAACCAGTCCAATAAACTGAGCTGACTTACCAAGACCGGGGTCGTCAGCAAGTATGGCCCGACCACCGGAGGCATGGAGAAACTCCACGCCAACGTTCTGGAAATCACGAAGCTCTAGCTTCAGTCCTTCTACACGGAAGTCTGTGTCCATTCGCTTTTTGAGGTCGGCCACATATGCAGCGGTAACGCTCTCCTCTTCCTGCAAGGTAAGAAGACCCGAAAGAGCCTCTTTTGCACCAGGGGTAATTACCGTCTCAGGGTAGCCCTCCATGATAGCCTGGGCAATTTTAGGGTCAGAGAACACCCATGCTTTATGGGTTACATCGAACGCAAAAGCCTGGAATCCCCAGGACTCTTTTATGATACGGCAAAACGCCACGATATCCTTATGATACGAGTAAGACAGCGCTAAGCTGTGGTAGTGGGTCTGTAGTAGGTCAATCTTCATTACTCCCCTATTTTAGCATGGGGGCATAACAAAAGTCAAGCCCCTATTTTTTGCTAGCACGTGCCTTTTTTCGCGCATTCCAATTCGAACTTCCGAAGAGATGAGAAATAAAAGCTGTCGGTATTGAGTCTACGAGAGACTTTAAGCTCACGCGCTTTCGCTCAATACGAGAAAGCAGTCTTCGGGCTAGTTGTACCTTCTTCTTGTGGGTTCTTTTGCTGCTCATGAGTTGACATAAATGGAGTAAGTAGATTTGGTATTTATACTTATCCTAATGTCAAAACACTCCTTGTCAACCCCCTCTCCAAAACCTACCAGCGTTTTTTGTAAGCTGCTCATTGTCTTCCTCTCTTTCGGGGTAGGTTTTTTCATAGGAAGCATGCCCCCCAGCAAACACTGCCAAGTCTGGTTCCAGGTTTGCCCTACCACCTACCTCACCTAACGGAGGGACTACTCTCGAAGTAAAAGTAAAAACATTGTTTATTTGAAGGCGGTGAGGCGGGTCGTCTGATATGGAGACCACAGGAGGTGTGTTGAGGACCCTCCTCGCAGCAAACACTTCCGCCTCAAACCTTTGATAATACCTATCTCTTAAGGTAACTGGTCTATCGTCAGACCCACTAGATTGAATGAACGGCATATTCAGGTATTTCATTTACGAGCATCTCCAATCGCTCATGATAATTTAGGAGCTTAACCATCTCACGCTCGAACCATTCGTCATCACGCTCGACCATCCCAACTGTTTTCAGGACTAAACGGTCACTCTCCATAATCGGCTGAAGGACATACCCCTTCGAACGCTCGAACATGGTGCAGTAGAGTTTGACTTGGTGGTTGTGCCAGGGTTTGGACTTGGACATGGGCTTGTCTGAGGTTTTGATTTCCCAGACACAGTCTTCATCAGGGAGGTGGTCAGCTCGTCCGACCAGAGTAAACCTGCTCTTGACTTTCTCGTTTTCTTGTTCTCCGGTAAGTTCTTCTTCGTGCTTTCTGTTGAAGACTCGGAAATAATCCCCTGACCCTTTGTAGAAGACCTCCATTTTGTTTTCGTTTTTTTCGGGGTCGAGGAATCGTTGTACTTGTTCATGGGTGATAATGCCGGACATCATTCTCATCGCGGCCTCAGGAGTAATGGTCTCCTGCTCAAAGAATTTTGATGCAGAAAGACCCCAGGGAAGTCCTGGAGTAATCATTTTGTATATCTCAGAGGCGCTATAGCGTCCCAGCTTTCTTTTTCGCTCTACCATGCCCTCCAGCATGTAGGGCGTCAGGTCAATTGTCGGAAGCTCCGATTTTTCTGAGGGCATAGTGTTTAATCTGTCTCACCCGTTCACGGGTGATGTTCTCTTCGCCACCAATCTCTTCAAGAGTGTGCTTGGCATTGTCGTAGAAGCCATAATAACGCTCGATAATGGAGCGTTCTCTGGGGTCTAGCGGACATTCATTAGCCTTACACGCCCTCTCATATCTGTTGAGAATGCGTTCTGCTGTTGTATGTCCGTTACTGAGTTTTTTAGTCATGTTTCTTACAACCGTGTTTAAATCCGGTCTTCATTCCACCCCCCTTCGGGCAAAAGGGAGGCAGAGGAAGACAAGATAGCAAATGTCTTCTTGAAAAAAAATCTGTTTGAACCAGAAGAGCGAGCAAGCCTCTGGTTCAATGTCTAACTGGAGACCTGCATGTCCATGCGTGGCCTGAACCAGGAGAACAGACCACGCCTAGGTATCCTATCTCAAGACATACGATTTGTCAATGGAGATATCCACAACAACACACAGTTGACACCCTGTACATGTGGTATCCTTAACACATCAAGGTTGGTTAACAAATATCAATTCACACCACCATGTCAGACCGTTCCACGGCCCCCACACCCGAAAAAGGAATTTACACCACCCGCGACCTCTACCTTGCGTCAACCCTCATCACTCTCAAGTTCTACATGAAGGGTATTGACTACCAGATTGAGGGACAGAAGCCCAAACCAATCGGCTGGTTCAAGTTTGAGGATACAGACTCCCTACAGGATGCTCGCCACAAGTACATGCAAGGATTGATTTCTGTTGACCCGCGTGAGTTTGTGCAGAACATGCACATGCTCAAGGCAGAGGTTGAGAACATCACACTCAACCCCCACAAGCCAATCGGAGATTAGCCAAAAAGGAAACACCACGCCTGGTCAAGCGCGGTGTTTCCTCAACTCATGTAACCAAATGCAAAAGGACACAACCAGAGAGTAGCACCTGGAGAACGAAAGTCAAAGCAAGCGCCCACACGCTTACTTTTACGGAGACAAAACACCAACCACTTTGTTTTTGTACATTTTGTTTTTCATTTCGTGCGCCATGCACCGTTGTGGCTACTGGGTCAAATACACCACTTGACTTTTATTCCACGAGTAGATTATAGTACAGGAAGTCTGAAGGACATATGAAGAAAAAAACACTAAAAACACCTAAAAAGAGAACAGAGAATCAGATTCTCCAGGATGAATTTCTTGCTTCCATCCCCAAGGAGCAGATGGTTCAGGTGCTTGATGTGTTGAACATACTTTTTAAAACTGCAAACCTCCCAACAACCCGGAGAGGTGCATACTTCGCAATTCGCACAGCAAAAATCGCTGCTTTTGAGCGCATAGAACTCACTGGCTTTGACCAGACCATGCGTGTCCTCGACGTGTACCTCATGGCAACAAGCAAAGGCGAGCCATATCGCCCAACGTTCAACTCCGCAACAGTAACGCTCACCACAGGGTGGCAGAAGATACTTGCTTTCGTCGACACATACAAGGGAAGGAACAAGGGAGCAATCAGTATTGGAGACTCTTCCTTGCGAGAGAAGATTGCTCACGGGCTAACCAATCAGGAATTCTGACATGAGCTACCACCTTCGATTACAGGAGAACCCAGGACTAGCTGAAAGCCATCTCCAGACCCTGTTGAAGGCGGTACAACCACCTCTTGTGTACGGGGCGTGGGACTACGCAGAACAATACGCTCAAGTGCCAGTAGATGTACGCACAGCTTTCAGTGATTTGATTACTGCGACCTTGAGCATGGAGAAAGGCACGACACCACCCGGCCTTACCATTCTAGGAGAACCAGGGGCAGGAAAAACCCGAGCCTTATATGCCCTTGCAGAACACTTGTTACGCTCGACTTGGCACGGCAAGAAGCTCTACAGAATGGAGGTCCAACCAATGATGGTTGAGCACATAGACTGGGTGCAAATGGTTCGCACTACAACACGATTTGGAGAATCAAGCGAGACACGGTCTGAGGCTCAGTCCTACATTAAAGATGTGGAGAGGTTCCCAGGGTTTTTGTTTCTTGATGATGTGGGAGTGTCAGCCATGCCTGACTTTGTGGCAGAGGCGTTCTATGCACTGGTCGACCATAGATTAAAAAACTGGAGACCTACGATTTTTGTATCAAATGCCTCACCGCATGAACTAACCCAGAGCCTCGACCCTCGCATTACTCATCGCCTCCTTCGCTGGACCAAGGTAGTAAAATATCCACCCACCACATGACACCTGATGAAAAAACAGAAATTGCCCTCTCTTACTTGGCTCGCGGATGGAACGTAATCCCAGTTGGTAATAACAAAATCCCGAGCATTCCATGGAAGAAGTATCAGCAAGAGATGTCAACCGAAGAAGACATCCGAGCGTGGTTTGCGAATCCTGATTTACAGATTGGAATTGTAACGGGACGTGTTTCAAACCTCACGGTCATTGACGTTGAGAAAGAAGGAGACCCGGAGCCATTCAACATTTGGGACACCTACTCTATCAAAACAGGAGGTGGCGGATTTCACTTTTATTTTTCTTACGAGCCAGACATTGCAAATGCCGTTCGTGTACTTCCGAACGTGGATGTCAGGTCCGAAGGTGGATACGTCGTTGCTGCTGGGAGCACTTCTACAAAAGGAGATTATGAAGTCATTGAGGAGCTGGAGGTTCAGCGCATGCCTATCAAGCTGCATGGAATCTTTGTAAAGAAGCCAGAAGTCCTCGCACCTCCAACAGAGACGACACAACCAACAGGAAGCATGCCCACCTACGAGGGCTCAGGAGAAGGAAGTAGGAACGACGCACTAACTCGATACACGGGCGCGGTTCTGGCAAAAATGCACCCATCGCTTTGGCTGTCGATTGCGTTGCCGATTATTCTTGAGGCAAACAAGAAAAATACTCCACCACTTCCTGAATTTGAAGTCAAGCTTATCTTCAAATCAATCTCGGAGAGGGAGATGCCCAGAACGACAGAACGACTCTACGGAGAGAGTCGTTTGTCGCCAACTAGCTCATCGGATAGTGATGAGGCCGCCTCCAAGGAAAACCCGTCAATCATAACTCTCGAACAAGCTGCTTCTGAGCAGGTAATCGATGTTGATAACACGACCGCTACCAACATCGGCATATTCGACGAGGCGCTAATGGGCGGTTTCAGCCCTGGGGACCTCATCATAATAGCAGGACGGTCCGGAGTAGGAAAGACCACGTTTGCTCAGGACTTGACAGCCTCTTTTCTCTCGGCTGAACACGGGGCACTGTGGTTTTCCTATGAAGTCATGGCCGTTCCTCTCTTTAGGAAGTTTCAAGAAATGGAATTGAGTGAAGCTGAGTACGGAAGACTCTTTGTCCCACGGCCACCACTGACTTCTACTCTTGAAGAAATCATTGCAATTTGCAAAAAAGCTAAAGAAGAACACGGGGTTCGTTTGGTTGTGATTGACCACGCTGGTTTCATTGACCCCGACATGAATCACGGCAATCACGCACTTGCCGTCACTCAAATTGTGCGAGCCTTGAAGCAAATGGCCGTAAATAATGAACTGATTGTGATTCTGCCTGTGCATGTTCGTAAGGTTGAGAACGCAGAGCCATCCCTTGAGGACGTGAGAGACTCGTACGGCGTCGTTCAGGAGTCAGACGTGGTATTTCTCATTGACCGCAAACGAGCGACCACAGCGGCGGAAAAGGAGTCTTCCTACTACAGCAACATGGTTCGTATCCAGCTGGCAAAGAATCGAAAAACGGGTGTTTCCAAGTCTGGAACATTCTCCTTGGTGGCAAATCGGTATGCGTATCAGGAGGCTCTTTCTCTCCAGGACGAGGCCTATCAGGACACGCCTAAGTCATACAGCAAAAAGAGCCAAAATAAAGAGGCAGACGCGGAGTGGGAGCGAATAACTGCTGATATGGACTAATGAATAAAACACGGGCGTACAAAACAGACTGGCAACGCAAGTGGCGTGAATTGAATCCTGAAAAACACCTTTTGCAAAAACTGGCTTGGGGAGTCGCAAGAAGGGCGAAGGTTCTCAAAAAAGCGAAACTCAAGACCGTGAAAAAAGAGGTTCCAGAAGAAAACAGGCCTGGATATTGTAGGAAATGTGGTATATTTTTGCATGGTGCAGAAGCAAAGTTTTGCGGAACGTGCTGATTCTGGTGTAGCTCAGTGGTAGTAGCGCTTCCCTGTTAAGGAAGATGTCGTTGGTTCGAATCCAACCGCCAGAGCATGTGGGGAGTCGTCTAATGGTAGGACTCTTGCTTTTGGTACAAGCAATGTGGGTTCGATTCCCGCCTCCCCAGCAAAAGGTTCATGTTAATTAACTAAGTTTTGATGCGGCACAAAACATTCCAAACACTCAAAATAAAGGCATAAACGTGTCAGAAATCTCTTTTTAGAGAGGAAATTTTCAGAATACAAGAAAAAACCCGGCGTTTTCCGGGTTTTTTCTGCTTGAAATTTACGCAACAGGAGAATCTTCCTGAGTTTCAGGCTCATCAACCGGGTCTTCCAGGACTAGGCGAGAGATTTTGACTGATTTTACTTCGAGTTCTACCAGGGCATCGTTTTCAACAAGGAACATTCCGGCGTCTTCTGAGGAGTTAATTCTGAGAATGTTTCCCCACGGTTTCATTATTGCTGTGATTGTTTCCCCTACTTTTGGATTCGAGATTTTGTTGGAGGTTGCGGTGTCAGAACCGTCAATAATTTTTTCGTCGGACATGTCGTGTGTTTTTATGGGGTAATGGGTCTAGTATAACGAGTACCTCAATTTGTGGGAAGGGGAACGGGGAGTGTGCTGTTGCTAAAAATCGCACTTTTTGAGGACCGGGTTACATATAAGTAAGGTGGCTCGGTGGAATTCCAACTGTCCAGAAAAAAGGCCCGCCGTGAGGCGGGCCTAAATTCTATTTTCTAGTCGTCACAGGTGCACTCTCCACATTCCAAACAGTTTCCACAATCATCGCAATGGTCATGGTCTTCCTCATCGGAATCACAATTGCAATCTTCTGACCTTTCATGGCATTCTTCACAGAATGGACCTTCGGTGTCTGTTGGTGGCTCCTTAATGCTTTGATACCTTCGAAGACGAGCACCTTCTTTCTCGGGAGGTGGTTTTCCCCACAGACTCCCGGGTTTTTCAACAAGCTGGTCCTCTGTTGAATCATTCTTATCTTTCAGTTCTGTCATTTTGATAAAGTTGGACATTCCGAAGTTGCCGATGAAGTCTATTGTTGCATTTCTACGTTCAGTAGCTGGCAAGGCACTAATGGAATCATACAGTGCTTCTATTTCAGTCTCTGTCATTCGTGTCGGGGGCATGTTGCTGGGGGCTAAACGTGCGTACTGCTGCTTCTGCAGTTGCACGGGTCACTTCAACTGTTGGACCCTCATAAGAAGAGTCCTGGCTGACTACACGCATTGTGAAGTGTCCTGGGTTTTCAGATTTTTCGACAAGAAGAATGGCAGTTCTAAACAGCGCAGGTGCCCTTAGCATGATTGGTGCCGACAACCCTGTTAGGGCTAGCGATATCCAATCTAACCCAGTTGCTTTCCCGAATGCACCAACTAGGCGGATTGCTGTTTTGATTTTCTGCACTCTGATTTGGCTACGAGGAAGAGCACAAGAGAGCAAAAGTCCTGAGGCTGATGCTCCTTTGAGGTTTTTCTTTTGTAACCGGAATCTTCCTCCGGAGATACTGATGGTGTATCGACCAGCTGGCGTCTGTCTAACGGAGACAGTGTTACTTCCTATTTGGAAGATGGCTTCACTAGTGTGTGATTCTTCCATACGAGTTGCTCCATTGCGGAGGTGAATCTGAGCTGATAAAGCCATACACTCCAACGACACGCGTGATATTCGCTTTCTCCGAAGAGGTGGTGGGCGAGCTCGTGTAGAAGGGATATGATTGATTGCGAAGTGGTGGTTATGACCTTCTTATCTGGAAAATAAGCGTCTACAATCCCCCAGTCCTTTAGCAAAGGGGGTTTCACCCTATAGACTATGCAGACTGACCACATTAGACGCTGAAGTGCCGCGTGTTGGGCACTAGAATCTTTTGAGGACCAGTTTTTATAGTCAACCTTTTTCCAAGCACTGATGGCCTTGAATAGTCCTTGACGGAAGAGAGGCCTTGGCGGATACAGAATCTCGTCTTTGGTTGGATAGCGACCCTGTATTGGGCATCTCAAAGCTGCTGCGTTGAGATAATTCATAGCTATATTCCCATTATTCTCTCCTGGTTGTCTTCGACCTCTTTTGCTATTTTGACTATTCTTGCCAACCTTTCGAACTTTGTACTTGAGTCGTCAAGAATGCTTGTGATTTTGTTTTTGTAGAACGGAACACTCAACGCGACCCCCTCCTCTGCTGCAACTGCTTGCATCTGTAGGAACAGGTCTGTTATGAGCTCTACACTGACATTCTTCAGAAGCTCTCCAAGAGTCTCAGCCTCTCTGATTACTTCGTCTGGACTCATAGTATCTGTGGTTTTTTCTAATACCTCTAGATATATAGCCGCCTCCTCTTCTGGAGTGTCTTTTTTGATTGTTGGCACCTTTTCATCGTCTAGAAGGTGGAATTCTGGAGTTTTGCACAACGCTTTGTTGTGGTCTACTCCCCATGCCTCTCCGTGTCTTTTGTTTGCTTCCTTGTAGGTCAACTGTGCGTGAGGGCTCAGAGTTTTCTGAGGCATTATCCTACTATTAGCCAGAATGTTTCCTACTGTTTCTGCTGCTGTTTTTAATTTTTCGTTTTCTTCTGTGTCCAGTGCCAATTCTGGGTGGAACTCAGGAGCTCTACAGTCTTTAACCAGGTGTAAAGCACCCCAGTCATCAGCATGCATTTTTTCAGGTGTCGGGTACTCTTCTTTTAGTTTCTTGGTGTGCTCAGCAAGACCGTGTCCGAGCGAGAGAGCTGTTTCTACGAATGCCTGCAACTGGAATATTGGAACCATTTCTCGTGCAATGAGTCCCATTTTTGTATTCACAGTATTCCTGGCAGTTGTTGTCATCTCTTCTAGAGTTTTGGTTCGTCCCCTGAAGTCGAACTCGTACTCTAATGCCGCCGCAGTTACAGCACTGAAGTCTATTTGATTTGTGAGCTCGTCGAGGTCCATCATTCCGTCCCACAGGTCTTCTGCTCCTTCAATATCTCCGCTGTTGAATAGTTTGGCAAATTCCTCATAAGGGAATGCTTCTATTATTTCGTGTGTTGCGTGTTTCTTGAATACATCAGCTATGTCGTCTTGACGTAGTTGATGTAGCATTTGTCCGAATCCTGTCACTTTGACGGTTGTGTCTGGAACGTCATCCTCGTTGTCTTCTATTTTACCTGGAAGTAACGGAAGGTTTGCTCTTTCTAGAGCTCCCCCGCCGTATCCTATTACTCTGTGCAGAGTGTCGTCTTCTGGGTGATTCCAGTGTAGGTTTTTTCTCTGGTAAGGAGAAATTACCGATGGCGCTGCTTGCGTCGCTGTTTCTTTTGTTTCCGTCTTGCCTCCTTCTTGTCTCGGCGCTGGAGCTGGCGCGAAACTTTTGTAAGGCTCAGCAGGCTTGAAGATGAGCTCGGGAAGGTCGTTGTGAATTTTGAAGCCGGTCATTTTTGTGCGTGCCTTATTATAGGTTGCCTTGAATGTGATTGCCTCATCTTTCTTTAGGTTTTCTCCGTACTTCTCGTTGCTTGCGAACTGCCATCCGTAACCCATGTCGTTCCATGCCATAGGATTTATTCCATTTGTTCCAATGATTATGGAGTCTATGTATCCATCTTTCATTTTTGCAATTATGAATGCTGCTGGGCCCTGTGTTTTGATTTCTTTTGATTTGTTCTCAAGGAATCTTGCAATCTCTACAGCGAATGTCTCAGAGTCATTGAACATGGTTGTTACTGGTCCTGTGCCGTAACGGGTACCTTCGTATTCAGTTGTGTACTCGTAGCCCATTTTGTTGTGCTCTTCTTTGAGTGTACTCGTGTTTGAGATGACACCGTTGTGCATGACCGCGTACTCATACTTTAATTCGTCGTTTATTACGATTATTGGGTGAGTCTGGTCTACTATATTTTCAGTTGAGGTTGGTGCTCGGTGATGAAGGAGGATGTGTCGAGCCCTAGAGAGCCTAAGGTCTATCATCATTTTCATCTCGTCTTTTGCTCGCATTATGCGAACAAAACCGTCTTCTGCTATTTCTACGATACCGAACCCTCGTACCCCTCGAGCTTTCTGGTCTTCGAACTGTTCTGCTACATAGTCACTTGCTTTGTATGTGCTGGTGTCGTTGTTCTTGCTAACCCAACCAATGAGACCGCACATACTAGGTCATGTTTATTGAGTTCATAATGCGGGTTATCCTTCCTGAGAGTCCTCCTAGGTTGTTGCGGAGGTTACCTT
>Ga0163144_10020136_pt1 | contig 13366 bp, 8 predicted proteins | sample OliLak19BULKMAT1_FD_123175 | JGI IMG/M metagenome (GOLD analysis project Ga0163144, IMG submission 123175) | Freshwater microbial mat bacterial communities from Lake Vanda, McMurdo Dry Valleys, Antarctica - Oligotrophic Lake LV.19.BULKMAT1 | ecosystem: Environmental > Aquatic > Freshwater > Lake... | reverse complement strand
TGGAGCTTCGGGCTCCGCGCCAGCGTGACCTTGCCGGCGCCGAGCAGCGCGACGGCCAGCGGCTCCCCGCGCTCCGCACGCACGGGGGCGTCGTCGAGGTAGATGGTCACGGGGTCGCGGATCGGGCGCGTGCGTTCGAGCACGGCCCTGAACCTAGTCGATTCTCCAGGGTGTTTGCACGCATCGGTGCCGCATCGTGGCCGGCGACAGCCGCCCGGGGACGTGGTAGGAGCGCGGGCTCCCCGGAGGTCGCGGCCCGTTAGCTTTCCAGAGTTACGGGTTTAACGGTCCCGGGGAGCAGGCTGGACACTCGTTCCAGTCTTCGCGGTAAGTAGCTAACTTGGCAGTCATTTTATAACTGGCATCGTTCCTGCTTAATCAACTTTGAATCGCCGGGCTAGCGCTTGGCGGCCGGTCTTCGTTTGCCCGCCAAGTGCGGGTGATCGAAGGCCGGTTGCACGGATCCCCGAGCTCTTTCGGCCGTGCGGGTAGGCGATAGTGATCGGCAACAGTTTAGGAGAACGCTCCATGAGAAGTTTGTGGACAAGGGCGCTTTTGCTTGGCGCCGTCGGACTCGCGGCGGGCAACTCCGCCGGGTGCGCCGAAGAGCGGGCCCCGATCAATCGGGTGCAAGCGAACGCCCTGGCGAAGTCGTTCTTCGCGGGCGCAGATCTCGTGAGCTCCGCGGATGATCCGGAGTTCTACTTCCAGACGACCTTGGTGGACGTCGGCTACGGCGCTTCGCAAGATGGGCTTTTCACGTCCACGTACGCGCAGCCCCTCTCGCGCATCAAATGGCAGATCACCGAGAACCTGCTGATCGCGCGCATCACCTACGAGCGCATCAACGACAGCGACGGCAAGGGCGCGGGCCCGACGTCGAACGACGGCGTGGTCGCCGCGGTGTACCCCATCCTCTCGCACTTCGACATCCGCCGGGACTACAACCCGTCCACGGGTGAAGAGTCGAACATCGTCGTCGAGAACGGCAACGATCAGCCGTGGAACATGCGCAGCTACTTCCGCGTCGACTGGTCGCAGAACATGGCGACGGACGCCTACGACTTCGACACCCTGTCGCTCGTCGGCCTCTACGGCGGCATCACCTACGAGCCGCTCGAGTACTACGTCAACGACCCGAAGGACCCGAACGCGCCGCACTTCGACCCGGACATGGGTTATTTCGACGTCACCAACAAGGCGTTCGCCAAGCCCGGCCTCGTCGATCTCTCGGCGTTCGGCTGGGGCGTCGACACCTTCCCGGCCTGTTACCTCGACGCCGACATCGCCGGGGGCACGGCTCCGGCCGGTAGCTGCAACCCGGTCGAGCTGACGCTCCGCCAGTCGTTCCGCAAGGTCACCGACACCGACTACGAAGCCAAGAACTGGGACGGTCTCCGCTTCCAGGCCTACGGCGCGTTCTACGAGGACCGCCTCGGCTATGCCCGCAACTACGGCATGGTCGACGAGAAGTGGCACCGCATGATCGACCGCTACAACATCTGGCAGCGGAGCCACTACTACGAGGACGCGGAGGCGATGACCGGTGAGGTCCGCTGCTTCCTTCCCCCGTCCGAGTGCACCGACGGCAGCTGCGTCGGCACGCCCTACGGCTCGGATCCGAACCGCGACGCCGAAAACGACGGCACCGCGGACGAATGCGTGAAGGTCGGCAAGGGCTCGCAGTGCGACACGTTCGCGCAGAAGTGCACGCTGCCGTACCAGGACCGCGTCGAGAAGCCGATCATCTGGTACTACAGCGAAGGCTCGCACCCCGACTTCTTCACCACCACCGAGGAAGCGGCGAACGAGTGGGACGTCGCCATGCGTTCCGCCGTCTACTCGGCGAAGTACGCGGAGTGCACGCGCATCGGCGGTCTCCCCGCGGACTGCGCCGCCAAGTACCCCATCCTGCGCTCGCAGCAGGACTCGAACTGGGATCTCGTCCAGCTCGCACAAGAGGTCGACGACTGTCGGCACCAGGTGCCGGGCCCGGACGGCAAGCCCGTCTACGGCGGCACCAAGTGCGAGAACGTGGCCGACACCGTCGGCGCGGCCCGTGGCTACGAGCCCGAGGTCATCGCCCTCGCGAAGAAGCCCGAGATGGTCGTGTTCTGCCACAGCCCCGTCGAAGCGGCCGATCCGGAGGGCTGTGCAGCCCCGGACAAGCGCCTCCCCGCGGGCCTCACGGCAGCCAAGTGCCTCGAGGCGAGCAAGTCGGACGATCAGGCGACGAAGGACGCCTGTGACGCGGCGCTCACCGTTCGCATCGGCGACCTTCGCTACAATCAGGTGAACACCATCGCCATTCCCCAGACGCCGTCGCCCTGGGGCATCATGGTCGACTCCGAAGACCCGCTGACCGGCGAGAAGCTGGCGAGCAGCATCAACGTGTGGTCGCACGTCAACGATCTGTTCAGCCAGGGTATCGTCGACACTGCGCGCTACATCAAGGGTGAGCTCAAGACCGAAGAGATCACCGAAGGCAAGTACATCAAGGACTGGGCTCAGGCCGCCGAGGCCGCCGGGAGCGGCGGCATGGCGCCGCGTCTCAACAAGGCCGACGTGAGCAGCCGCATCGCGGCGGTCTCGGGCAAACATGCCGAGACCGAGGATGGCGCGGCGGGCTTCGACAAGGGCAACCTCGAGAAGCTCACGCAGATCAAGGCCGGGCTCAAGGACGTCAACGCTCGGGTCAAGACGATCCGATCGGACGCCCGGGCTGCCTCGATGAACGCTCCGATGTACGCGGCGCGCCTGAAGGCGCTCCAGGGCACGGACATCGAAGCCGAGCTGCTGACCAAGCAGGTCCAGGAGCTCAACGGCATCGACGGCATGCCCATGTCCGACTCCGTGCTGGACCTCGGCTCGCCCGTTCGCGGCGGGAACCGAACGTTTCAGCGCTCGTTCGAGCGTTTCAAGCAGAACGCGCTCGGCAAGCGCGGCGCGTGCATCCTGACGGCCGAGGACGCCATGTCCCCCGCGCCGCTCGCCATCGCCGACCTCGCCGACGTCCTCGAAGAGAAGTTCGGCGCGTTCAACCCGGGCGACACCAAGGACGTGCAGCAGGAACGCGCAGAGAAGATGCGCAAGTACATCGCCCAGCGCGCCCACTACGCCGTCATCCTGCACGAGATGGGTCACTCCATCGCGCTGCGTCACAACTTCGTGTCGTCCTCGGACGCGTTCAACTACCGGTCGCAGTACTGGCAGCTCCGCACCAAGAACGGCGCCGTCAAGGCGAAGTGCGACGACCTCTCGACGGACGGCGAGGCCTGCATCGGGCCGCGCTACTTCGACCCGATCACCAAGAACGAGCAGAAGAACCTGCTGTGGATGTTCATGTCGTCGTCCTCCATGGACTACGCCGGTGAGCTCACGCAGGACTTCATCGGTCTCGGCGCCTACGACTTCGCCGCAACCCGCATGTTCTACGGCGACACGGTCGCCGTGTACCAGGGCGACGACTACAAGGTCGGTACGGCCAAGGGTCGTGGCGTGATCGAGAAGGTCGACAACTTCGGCGGCCTGCTCGGCTGGGATCCGCAGGTCGGCAATGCCAAGGGCACCACCTCGAGCTCCATCCACTACACCGAGCTGCAAGAAGAGTTCGGGATGATCCAGGGCTGCGTCGATGTCGATCCGAACGCGTTCAAGCCCGCTGCCTGGGACGAGGCCACCCACGGCGTCTTCCACCCGGTCCTCGACGGCCTGATCGTCAGCGTCGACGGCAAGTACAGCCGCTGCAAGGCGCAGCCGGTCGACTTCGTGCAGTGGAACAGCCTCCGCATGCCCGTCCAGGGCACGACGGCCGAGGCTGGCACCTTCTACCGCGGCGGTCCGTCCGTCGACGTGAACGGCCGCACCCGCGTTCCTTACGGCTTCGCCACGGATAGCTGGGCGGACCTCGGCAACTCGGCCGTGTACCGTCACGACAACGGCGCGGACATCTACGAGCTGTTCGACTTCTTCATCACGCAACAAGAAGTCGGGCACATCTTCGACAACTACCGTCGTGGTCGCAAGAGCTTCACCATCCGCGGTGCCGCTGGCCGCGCGCTCTCTCGCTACAACGAGAAGCTGCGTGACAGCGCCAAGGGCCTGGGCCTGCTCGTCAACATCTACAAGGACTTCGGCACCGAGATCGGCGTCAACCAGACCGACATGGTCAACTACGCCCTCACGGAGTTCTTCCCCACCAACGCGCTCGCCTCCGGCATCGCGTTCGATCACTTCGCCCGCATGATGGCCCGCCCCGAGATTGGTGATCACGTCACCGTCGGAAGCGATCCCATCCTGCGCTCGCGCGACAAGTTCTACTCGGTGCCCGGGACCACCAAGGCCAAGGTCATCATCCCGAACGGCGCCACTGGCTTCTACGGCAACATCTCCCCGGGCGGCGCGCTGCTCGAGAACACGCTGTCGGACAACCAGGGCGAATACGACCGCGACTACACCCAGAACGTCGGCTCGTACTACGGCAAGATGTACACGACGATGCTGATGACCGAGTCCGAGGACAACTTCATCAGCGACTCGATCACCGACTTCAACGACGCACGTTACCGCTCGATCTCGATCGCCGACGTGTTCACCGAAGGCTACCGCCGCTGGCTCGCGAACAACCTCACGGGCGACGACCAGATCAAGGGTGTCCGCATCGCCGCGAAGGCGAACGGCTCCCCCGATGTCGACGAGAACCTCTTCCCGATTGGCCCCATCGGCACCACCAGCTGGTGGCCCGTCGACGGACCCGAGGTCTGTTTCCCCAACGTGAACAGCACGGTCTGCTCGCAATACGGTCAGCCCAACAGCGATCCGTTCAATCCGGAAGCCGTCGCGAACGTCGCCATCGTCGACCCGCTCGTCGGCTGGGAGCAGCAGAAGTTCCTCATCACGTGGACCTACGTCTACCTGCCCGAGAACCAGAAGCGTTACTGGCTCGATCGCATGCAGCTCCTGGAGATGGGCAAGGACGCGGATCCGCAGTGGACGACCCGCATCGAGGCGCACATCCCCGATGGCAGCACCTACGTCGCGCGCACGTTCGGCACCGAGACAATCTTCGGCAAGACCGTGCAAAAGGGCGTCGCTGCCCGTGTCGTTCAGTACGTCAACGAGCTGATGAGCCAGGCCTACCAGGGCAAGTGGGTCGGCCCGGTCGACTCGAGCGGCAACTCGATCGGTACGGACGTGGACAAGTGGTTCATCGCGGACCTCGATCCGGCCGATGGTCTCCCCATCGTCATGTTCGACCCCGACGCGGTCCCGCTGAACGCCAGCGGCGGCGGCCTGCCGAACGGCAAGGCCGGTTGCAGCAGCGCAGCGGGCGACAACCTCGATTGCACCTGCGAGGGCAACCACTGGTGCCTCCAGCTCAACAGCTACAAGAGCCTCCCCTGGTTCCTGTCGCGCATGAACAGCTGGATTCACTCCGGCGCGAAGGGCCTCTACCCCGAGGCTCTTTAATCAACCGGTGAGCGCCTGCTGATCGCAGGCGCTCACGACACTCGAAGACGGCGGTGCGGCGAGAGCTGCGCCGCCGTTCTCGTTTGTGCGCGGGCTGTTGAACCGGGCTGTTGAACCGGGCTGTCGAGCGGGCTGTCGAGCGGGCTGTCGATCAGGCTGTCGATCAGGCTGTTCGATGAAAGCGCGGCCGCGAATGGCGGAACGTCCGCTCGTTCGATGGGACCGTGCGCGCGACGCTTCGTTCCGCGCTTCGGGACGCCGCCTTCGGCTGTCGGTCAGGGCTCTTCGGCGGTCGGGGCGGCGGCCTTGTTGCGGAGGCGGACGACGACGCGAACGCCCAGCAGAAGCAGGACGATCGCGGCGAAGACCAGGGGCTCGGTGAGGTCCTTCTTCACGCGCAGCGCGAAGTGCAGCACGCCGAGCGGGGCGATGACGTAAGCGAGCTTGTGCAGCTTGCGCCAGCGGCCGCCGCCGAGGCGAACGACCTGGGCTCGGGTCGAGGTCCAGGCGAGAGGAATCAGGAGGACGAACGCCAGCATCCCCACCGTGATGAACGGGCGCTTGGCGACGTCGGTGGCGATGGCCTTGAGCGCGAGGCCCTGATCGACGACGGCATAGAGGAGGAAGTGGAGCGTGACGTAGAAGAAGCCGAGCAGGCCGAAGGTGCGCCGCAACGGCTGGAGCCAGGCCACGCCGAGGACGAGGCGCGCGGGGGTGCAGGCGAGCGACGCGATGAGGAGGACCAGCGCGAGCAGGCCAAAGGCATTGAGGGTCTCGGCGATGGGGTTCGCCCCGAGCTTGCCGCGAACGCCCTCGACGATGAAGAACGCCCCCGGCAAGGCCGCGCCGCACACGATGGCGGGCTGGAGCCAGGCTCGCGGTCGTCCCTTGATTGGCTTGCGCGGGCGAGGCAGGCCCGCAGCCACCATGTCTTCGACATCCGTGCTCATACGGCTCCGATTCTGTGATCGCCAACAGTCACCGTCGCGCGGCCGGGGGGCCGGCCTCGCCGACTCACTGGTCAGTAGCTCTTTCGCAGGTCCATGCCCGCGTAGAGCGCCGCCACGTGCTCCGCGTAGCCATTGAACATGAGCGTCTTTCGCCGCGACAATTCGCCGATGCGGCGCTCGCTCGCCTGGCTCCAGCGCGGGTGATCGACCTCGGGGTTCACGTTCGCGTAGAAGCCGTATTCGCTCGGCGCGGAGAGGTTCCAGGTGGCGCCCGGGGGCAGCTCGGTGAAGCGGATCTTGACGATCGACTTGATGCCCTTGAAGCCGTATTTCCACGGCACCACGAGCCGCATCGGCGCCCCGTTCTGTCCGGGCAGCGGCTTGCCGTAGAGGCCCACTGCCATCATCGTCAGTGGATTCGTCGCCTCGTCGATCCGCAGCCCCTCGACATAGGGCCAGTCCAGAACATGGCTCTTCTGTCCGGGGAGCTGCTTCGGATCATAAAGAGTCTGGAAGGCGACGTATCTGGCGTTGCCGGTGGGCTCGAGTCGCTTCACCAGCTCTGCCAGCGGGAAGCCGAGCCACGGAATCACCATCGACCAGGTCTCCACGCAGCGCATCCGGTACACGCGCTCTTCGAGCGGGAACCACGACAGCAGCGTGTCGATGTCGATGGTCTGCGGCTTCTTGACCTCGCCCTCGACGGTCACCGTCCACGGCCGCGGTCGCAGGGTGGCGGCGTTCTCGGCGGGGTCCGACTTGTCGAGGCCGAGCTCGTAGTAGTTGTTGTAGGTCGTGATGTCCTTGTAGGGCGTCGGATCGTCGTCGATCGAGTACGGGCTCTTCGGCGCGGGGGCGCCGCCCGAGGTCGCGGGCGCGGCCGCCGTCGGGAGCGGCGGCGCCGTGATCAGCGGCTCCGGCGGGTCGGCCCGCGAGCCGCGCCGCACGAGCCCCCACAGCCCCCCGCCGATCGCCGCGGTGGTCCCCGCGAACAGCGCTGCGTTCTTGAGAAGCTCGCGCCGGCCCTTGTAGAGCGGCTCGGGCGTGATCTCGGATGACGGCGGCTCTTTCGGCAGCTTGCCCATGGTGTCTCTCTTTACGGTGCGCGCCGGTGCCGGTTCCACGAAACACCCATTTCCATGTAGGTGTTTCTACACCGGCCATTTCGTGCAACGGTCCCGCCGGTGACCACGCCGAGCCACCCGCCGCTCGGACCCGCAGATCCTCCCGCGGCCGAGCCCGCGCCCGCGCCCGCGCCCGCGCCCGCGCCCGCGCCCGTGATCGCCCTCGCGGTCGCCGGGAGCATCGCCGCGTACAAGGCCGCCGAGATCGCCCGCGCCCTGCGCAAGGGTGGGGCCCGCGTGCTGCCCGTGATGACGCGCTCCGCGACCGAGTTCCTGGGCCCGCTCACGCTCAGCGGCATCACCGGCGAGCCGACCGTCACCGACATGTTCGATCCGGGGTTCGCCGGCGAGATCCACGTCGACCTCGCCCGTCGCGCCGACGTCGTCGTGATCGCGCCGGCCACCGCCGACGTCCTCGCGCGGCTCGCGCAGGGCCGCGCCGACGACCTCGTCTCCGCGCTCTCGCTGTGCGCCCGCGGTCCCGTGATCGTGGCCCCCGCGATGCACCCGCGGATGTGGTCGCACCCGGCCGTGAAGCGCAACGTCGCCACCCTCCTCGCCGACGGCCGCGTCGAGCTGGTCGGCCCCGAGGACGGCGAGGTCGCGTCCGGCGAGTCCGGCATGGGGCGCATGGCCTCGCCCGAGGCGATCGCCGCCGTCGCCCTCGCCCGGGCCGGCAAGGCCGATCTGCGGGGACTTCGCATCGTCGTCACCGCGGGCCCCACCGTCGAGGATCTCGACCCCGTCCGCTTCCTCGGCAATCGCTCGACCGGCAAGATGGGCTTCGCCATCGCCGAGCGCGCCGCCAGCCGCGGCGCCGACGTGACGCTCGTCGCGGGGCCCGTCTCGCTCGCCACGCCGTTCGGGGTGCGCCGGCTCGACGTGCGCAGCGCGCTGGCGATGCGCAGCGCGCTCTGGGAGTCGCTCGGGGCCGACCTAGAGCGCGCCGACCTCCTCGTCATGACCGCCGCCGTCGCCGACTACCGGCCGCGCGACGAGCACGCCACCAAGCTGAAGCGCAGCGCCCGCCCGATGGCCCTCGATCTCGTGCCCAACCCCGATCTCCTGGCCGAGGTCGGGGCGGCGCGCGCGCACCGCCTGCCCGTGCTCGTGGGCTTCGCGGTCGAGACCGACACCGACGACCACGTGATCGAGGCCGCGCGCGCCAAGCTCGCCGCGAAGCGCGTCGACATGGTCGTCGCGAACCACGCCGTCGACTCGTTCGGACGCGACGACAACCGCGCCACGCTGGTGACCAAGGACGCCGCCGAGCCCTTCGGCGTGCTGCCCAAGACGGTGCTCGCGGACAGGATCCTGGATCGCGCGGCGGCGCTCTGCCGGCGATGACGGACGAGCGCAAATCGAGCCCGGAAGAGGACGCGGCGGACGACCGCGCGTCGGCTCCGGACGACGAATCGGACGGGAACGAGCGCGGGTCGATGATCCCAGGGCTGCCATGGAAGGCGGCGCTGCCTCTTGCGCTGGTCGTGACGATCGCCGCTGGGCTGGTGTTGCGCTTTGCGTTTGCCAGCGAGCAGGCGGGGGCGTCGAGCATGTTCGTGGCGCTCGCCGGCGTGTACGTGCCGTTCGCTGCGCTGGCGATCTTGCTCATCGCGCGCGAGCGGAAGCTCGCCGATGAGATCCGGCCGCGCAAAGGGGATTTGTCGTTCGGTGCGATCGTCGCGGCGCTGATGTACGGCGCGGCCATGGCGGGGTGTCAGCTGTTCTTCAACGCGGACTCGCCGCGGAGCTTTTGGGTCGCGCGGATCTATTTGCAGCTCGGCGATCGCTCCGACAATCGCATGCTGTACGTCGGCGGCGCGGTGTTCTTCATCGCGGTGCTCGAGGAGATCGTGTGGCGCGGGCTGGTGATGCGCTCGCTGCGCGCGTCGCTCGGGCCGCTGCGCGGGTGGCTGTTCTCGTCGGTGCTCTACGCCGTGGCGCACGTCTCGACGATGCAGCTCCTGGCGCACCCGGTGGCGGGCCCGAACCCGCTGCTCGTCGCGGCGTCGCTCGGCTGCGGTCTGGTGTGGGGGCACCTCTACAACCGGACCGGTCGCCTCGTGCCGAGCCTTTTCGCGCACGGCCTGTTCTCGTGGGCGATCGTCGAGTTCCCGCTCTGGCGGCCGTAGCTCGGAGAGCGCTTCGCGGCGCGTCGCCGTGGTTCCAAAGCTGGTTCTTTGGGAGCGCGCTCCGGCGCGAAACAGCGCTTTTCGCAGCCGATCTCGGTCCGCTCAGTCGACTTCGTGGACGCGGAAGCCGCCGACGATCTCACTCGTTTCGAGGGCGCGGTGGATCCACGGAGCGTCGCGCCTCTGCACGGCGATGAGCCGCACGTCCTTGCCCGGCGGCGGCTCGGGGAGGCCTGCGAAGCCGACTTTTCGCGCGTCTTCCAGGGTCATGATCTGCGCCTGCGTGGAGCGGAGGGTCTCTGCCGAGAGGAGCTCGGATTCGTCGGCGCCGGGCGCGAGGTACACTTCAAAAACCGCCAGCATGAGCCGCATCGTCGCCGGGCCGCGGCGTGTGAGCAAGGGCCGCGCGGCCGCGCGGGGCGAAACGGCGATCGCCGGGCGGAGGATCGTGCTAGTCCGCCGGGCGTGCAGACGCGCACCAAGAACGCGCTCGGCGCGCTCGTCCTCGTGGCTGCGCTCGGGCTGTGCCTCTTCGCCATCAACAAGGGGCGCGCGATCCCGCCGGGGCTCTCGTCGCGGGCCCTCGACGCGGTGCCGGCGGGGGCGATCGTGGTCGCCGTCGCGGACCTCGAGGCGATCCGCAAGTCGCCGATCGGGGCGAAGCTGCTGGCGGGCGATCGCGACATCCCGGGGCTCGGGAAGGTGCGCGACGTCTGCGGGATCGATCCGATGGATCGGGTCCGCGAGGTCGCCATCGTGGTGCCGGCCGGCGGCGACGAGGGGGACTTCGGGCTGGTCGCCTCGGGCGACGTCCCCGACGAGGCGCTGCTGGCCTGCGCCTCGAAGGTGATCGAGGCGCGCGGCGGGCGGCCGATCGTCACCAGCGTGGGGAGCTTCCGCACCGTGCGCGACGCGACGATGGTGCTGTCGGGGGCCGAGATCGCGGTGAAGAAGGGCGGGCCGATCCTGCTCGGGGCGGGGGCGTACCTGCGCGCGATGATCGACGCCGCCGACGGGCGCGTCCCGAGCATTCGGTCGAGCGTGGCGCACGCTCGCCTGACGGAGCAGGTGCGCGGCGCGACGCTCCGCGCGACGATCGTGCTGACCCCGAAGCAGCGCGAGGATCTCGCGCAGAACCTCGCCGATCAGGGCGGTCCGCGCTCGGCGGGCGCGATCGTGGCGGGGGCGCTCGGCGTCGCGGTGGGGCCGACGGTGGCGATCCACGGGGTGATCGCCTGCGCCGACGTGGCCTCGTGCGCCGAGGTCGCGACGCTGCTCCAGAAGACGCGCGACAGGCGGGCGGCGGACGTCGCCACGCGGATCGTGGGCTTCTCGCACATCCTCGAGGCCATCCAGATCCAGGCCGAGGGCGAGACCATCCAGATCTCCGTCGAGCTGCCGGTCGACGAGGCCGCGACGCTGCTCGAACGGCTCCTCGTCCTGCGCGGGGTCCGCCATCCCATGCCGCCGCCCTCGGCGCAGCCCTCCGCGGGCGACGTGGCGTCCCGTCCCGGCCCCGCAGAACCGGGCTCTGCGCGGGGGTCCGGGCCGTTCGACGCGGGGGCCCCCGATGCCATGGCACTCCCGCCGCCGGATGAGGTACTAACGGCCAAAGGCGACGCTGGGGCACCGCTCAGTGACGCCGGAGCCGGGCAGCCCGGCTCCGGGCACGGCGGCTCCGGGCATCCCGGATCCGGGGACGCCGGAGGCCGGTGAGGGGCTCCGCCAACGAGCTCTGCGCGCTGCCGCTCGTCGCACAACCACGCTCCGATTGACCGAGAAGAGAGCCATGCCCACCGACAGCATCCCGCGACGTCTCTTCGAGCAAGCCCGAAACCGCCCCGAGGCGCCGGCGTTCTACGCCAAGAGCGGCGGGGTCTACCGCCCCACGCGCTACCGCGAGTACGCCGCGCTGGTCCGCCGCAGCGCCAAATCGCTCCGCGCCCTGGGCGTCGGACCGGGCAAGGCGACCGGCATCCTGGGCTTCAATCGCCCGGAGTGGGTCGTGTTCCACGTCGCCACCATGGCGACGGGCGGCGCCGCCGCCGGCATCTACACGAGCTGCTCGGCCGAAGAGGTCGCGTACATCGTCCATCACGCCGAGGCGCCGGTCGTGCTGATCGAGAACCAGGCGCAATACGACAAGCTCAAGCGCGAGAGCGCCAAGCTGCCGCTGCTCCAGCACATCGTGCTCATGCAGGGCGCGCCCAAGATCGACGATCCGCGCGTGCTGTCGTGGGAAGAGTTCCTGGCCAAGGGCGACGCGCTGCCCGACGCGGTGATCGACGAGTCGGTTGACGCGCTGGAGCCCGGCGGCCTCGCCACGCTGATCTACACCTCTGGCACCACCGGCCCGCCCAAGGGCGTGATGCTCTCGCACCGCAACCTGTCGTGGACGGCCGGGATCGCCCGCCAGCTCGTGGACAGCCGGCCCGACGAACGGACGCTGTCGTACCTGCCGCTCGCCCACATCGCCGAGCAGATGTTCTCGGTGCACGGCGCGATCACCACGGGCTACACGGTGTATTTCGCCGAGTCGCTCGACAAGGTGCCGGAGAACCTCAAAGAGGTGCAGCCCACGTTGTTCTTCGGTGTCCCGCGCATCTGGGAGAAGTTCCACTCGGGCATCTCGGGCAAGATGGCGCTGGCCAAGGGCGCAAAAAAGGTCCTGGCCGGGCGCGCGCTCGCGGCGGGCCGCGCCTACATCGAGGCGATGAACCGCGGCGAAGAGCCCGGCCTGTTGCTCAAGGCGCAACACCGCCTCTTCACCAAGCTCGTCTATTCCAAGGTGAAGGCGGCCATCGGCCTCGGTCAGGTCCGCGTCTGTGTCAGCGGCGCCGCCCCCATCAACAAAGAAGTGCTCGAGTTCTTCTCCGGGCTCGATCTGCCCATTCTGGAGGTCTACGGCCAGTCCGAGGACACCGGGCCGACGAGCTTCAATCGCCCTGGAAAGACCAGGTTTGGCACGGTCGGGCCGATCATCCCCGGGGTCGAGGTGAAGATCGCCGACGACGGCGAGATCCTCGTGAAGGGGCCGAACGTGTTCATGGGCTATTACAAGGAGCCCGAGGCGACGACCGAGACACTGAAGGACGGCTGGCTCTGCTCGGGCGATCTGGGCGCCCTCGACGCCGACGGGTTCCTCTCGATCACCGGGCGCAAGAAGGAGATCATCATCACCTCGGGCGGCAAGAACATCACCCCTGCCAACATCGAGGGGGCGCTCAAGAACCATCCGCTGGTCTCCGAGGCGGTGGTGATCGGCGACCGGCGAAAGTACCTGACCGCGGTGGTCACGCTCGATCCGGAGCTGGCGCAGAAGTTCTGCGAGGAGCGCGGGATCGCCTCGGCGCCGCACACCGCGAACGAGGTCAAGGCCGAGGTCCAGAAGGCGATTGACCAGGTCAACGCGACGCTCGCCAAGGTGGAGACCATCAAGAAGTTCTCCATCCTGTCGCGGGCCTTTGCCATCGAGACGGGGGAGCTGACTCCCAGTCTCAAGGTCAAGCGCCGCATCGTGGCGAAGAACTTCTCCGACGAGATCGAGTCGATGTACGTCGAGAGCTAGTTCCGCCCGGCGGAACTGGCGACGCGCGTCAGCGCGTCGGGGGTGTGGGGCGAATGCCCCACGTAAACAAGCTAGTTCTGCGCGCCGAAGGCGCCGCGGAGCGGCGACAGAAATGCGTCAGCA
>Ga0163144_10020134_pt1 | contig 13368 bp, 14 predicted proteins | sample OliLak19BULKMAT1_FD_123175 | JGI IMG/M metagenome (GOLD analysis project Ga0163144, IMG submission 123175) | Freshwater microbial mat bacterial communities from Lake Vanda, McMurdo Dry Valleys, Antarctica - Oligotrophic Lake LV.19.BULKMAT1 | ecosystem: Environmental > Aquatic > Freshwater >... | reverse complement strand
GTTTCCTACGGCACCGAGGGCGGCCACTTCCAGCGCGGCGGCATGCCCACCGTGGTCTGCGGCCCCGGCAACATCCGCGAGGCCCACAAGCCCAACGAGTTCATCGAACTCAGCCAGATCGCCGCCTGCGAAACCTTCATGCGCAGGCTGATCGACGAACTGCGCGGCTGAAACACCCCCTCACCCAACCCTCTCCCCCATTGCATGGGGGCGAGGGCTTTCTTTTTCTCCCTCGCCCCCGCCTGCGGGGGAGAGGGTCGGGGTGAGGGGGCGCTAGCGCAGGTACTGCGACATGAAGCTGTTGATGTTGCGCTCCAGTTGTCCGTTGATGTCCTGCATCAGGCCCTCGACCAGGCCGTACAGCACGCGGTCGCGGTCGTTCAGGGTGGCGTTTTCCGCCACCGAGGTGGCGCGGCTGGCCGAGCCGCTGGCATAGGCTTCGCGGAAGCCGCGCTCGCCGCGCACCTCGACCACCACTTCCACCTCGCCGTCGTAACGCGTCACCTGGTCGGTGGTGAAGGCGCCGCGCAGGCCGGGCGTTTTCTTCAGGTCGGTCTCGACGATTTTCGCGTTGCGCACGATCACCTTCACCGTGCGGCTGCCGGCGCCGCTTACCTTGATGCGGTCGCGCGCCCAGGTCAGTGCGGCGGTGGCCGGTGCCACGGGTGCGAGGTGCTCGACATTCGGCGGCGCCTGGGGCGCCTGGTATTCGTTCACCAGCTCCACGCTGGCCGCCTCGAACGTCAGCGCCGGCTGGTTGGCGTAGCTGAACGGCGCGAAGCTGGGCCGGGGCGGGGGTACGTTGGCGCAGGCGGCCACGAGCGTCGTGACCAGGGCTATGAGCAGCAGGCGAAGCGGATGCGGCATGGCGAAACCCTCAAGCAGTCGTTGCCGCCGGATAGACCGGGAAGGGGGCGATTTCAAGGCGTGAGCGCGGTCCCGTCGGGCGCGAAGCCGTAGACCCGGTTGCAGAACTCGCAGGTGACGGTGATGCGGCCGTCGATCGCCATGTCGGCCAGTTCCTCGGCCTTGAAGGAACCGAGCACCGAGGCGATGCGGGCTTGCGAACAGCGGCAGCGTTCCCGCAGCGGAGCCGCGTCGAACACCCGCACGCCGTCTTCGTGGAACAGCCGGAACAGCAGGTCGCGCGCCGGCAGCGTCGGGCTGGTGAGTTCATTGTCCTTGGCCGAGCCAAGCAACACCAGGGCGCGCCGCCAGGAATCGTCCTGCTCCTCCACGTCGTCGCCGGCATTGGGCGGCAGGCGTTGCAGCATCAGCCCGCCGGCGCGCCAGTGTTTCGCTCCCGTGTAGTCGGCCACTTCGGCCACACCTAAGCGGATGCCGGCCTCGAGCTGTTCGGACTGGCGGAAATAGGCATGGGCGCATTCCGCCAGCGTGGCCCCTTCCAGCGCTACGATGCCCTGGTAACGTTCGGTGTCATCGCCCTGGTCCACGGTGAAGGCGAGGTGGCCGGCGCCCAGCAGGCGCGGCACCGGCGCGCCGGTCGTGGGCGCGGCCGCCAGCTTGACCTTGTCGAACATGGCATAGCCGCGCAGGTCGCCCGCCGAACGATAGTCGGCGACGACAAGCGAAACCGGGCCGTCGCCCTTGGTTTGCAAGGTGAAGATGCCGTCGAACTTAAGGGCGCTGGCCAGGGTGGCGCAGAGCGTCAATGCCTCGCCCAGCAGGCTGGCGACCTCGGCCGGGTAGTCGTGACGGTGCAGGATCGTGTCCAGCGCCGGGCCGAGGCGAACGAGGCGCCCGCGCAGATTGGCGCTTTCGATCTGGAACGGCTGAACCAAATCATCGGGCGGCAACGCGCCCATTGTCATTCCGCGAGGCACCAGGAGAGGATGCCCTTTTGCGCATGCAGGCGGTTCTCCGCCTCGTCGAACGCCACGGACTGGGGCCCGTCCATCACCTCCTCGGTGACCTCCTCGCCGCGATGGGCCGGCAGGCAGTGCATGAAAACCGCGTGCGGCCGGGCCAGATTCATCAGCCGCTTGTTCACCTGGTACGGCTTCAGGATGTTGTGCCGGTCGCCCGGCTCCACGCCCATCGACACCCAGGTGTCGGTGGTCACGCAATCCGCGTCGCGCGCGGCATCCTCCGGATTCGCGGTGACGAAAATCCGGCCGCCGCGCTGTCTCGCCCAGTCCAGCACGCGCGGCTTGGGCCGGTACTGGTCCGGGCAGGCCAGGCGCAAGGTGAAATCGAAATGCACGGCGGCGTGAATCCAGCTCGTCGCCATGTTGTGGCCGTCGCCCGACCAGGCGACGACACGGTCCTTGATCGGCCCGACCTTCTCCTCGAACGTCATCACGTCGGCCATGATCTGGCAGGGATGGCTCTCGTCGGTCAGGCCGTTGATGACCGGCACGGTGGCATGCGCTGCCATTTCAACGACCTTCCGCTGCGACGTGGTGCGGATCATGATGGCATCGACATAGCGCGACAGCACCTTGGCGGTGTCGGCGATGGTTTCGCCGCGACCGATCTGCAGTTCGTCCTTTTTCAGCACGATGGCCTCGCCGCCCAATTGCCGCATCGCCACGTCGAACGAGACGCGGGTGCGGGTCGAGGGCTTCTCGAAGATCATCGCCAGCACGCGGCCCGAGAGCGGCTTGTCGTGCTCGCGCACGCCCTTGGGCAGACCGAGGCGGCCCTTCTTCAACAGGTGCGCGCGGTCGAGGATGCGGCGCAGCGTGGCCGCATCCAGCTCCTCGAGGTCGATGAAATGCCGGGGCGCCATGATCAGTGCAGTGTGGCGCAGGCGGCGTCGATCCGTTTGACGCCCTCGCCGATGTCGCTTTCGCTGACGATCAGCGGCGGCAGGATGCGCACCACATTGTCGCCGGCGGTCACCGCCAGCACGCCGTTGTCGCGCAACGCGTTCAGCACGTCGGTATTGGGCTTGCGGCATTTCAGGCCCAGCAGCAGGCCCTGGCCGCGCACCTCCTCGATCACCGTGGGATGCTTCTCGACCAGCATGTTGAGTGCCTGCCGCAGGTGCGCGGCCTTGCGCTCGACCGCCTCCATGAAGCCGTCCTCCAGCATCACGTCCAGCACGGCGTTGCCGCAGGCCATGGCCAGCGGGTTGCCGCCGAACGTGGTCCCGTGGTTGCCCGGTTTCATCGTCACGGCGACCCGCTCGGTCACCAGGCAGGCGCCCATGGGGAAACCGCCGCCAATGCCCTTGGCGGTCGCCATGATGTCGGGCGTGATGCCGGCCCATTCGTGGGCGAACAGGCGGCCGGTGCGGCCCATGCCGCACTGCACCTCGTCGAGGAACAGCAGCAGCCCGTGCTCGTTGCAGAGCTCGCGCAGCATTTTCAGGTCGTCGACAGGTACCGGGCGCACCCCGCCCTCGCCCTGCACCGGCTCGATCAGGATCGCGGCGGTCTCCGGCGTGATCGCCTTCTTAAGCGCGTCCCAGTCGCCGAACTTCACATGGTCGAAGCCATCGACATTGGGCGCGAAGCCATCCAGGTATTTCTTGTTGCCAGCGGCGGCCAGCGTGGCCAAAGTGCGGCCGTGGAACGACCCCTCGAAGCCGATAATGCGGTAACGCTCGGGCTGACCGTTCTCGTCGAAATACTTCCGCACCATCTTGATGCCGGCTTCCATGGCTTCGGCGCCGGAATTGCTGAAGAACACGGAATCCGCGAACGTCGCTTCCACCAGCCGCTCGGCCAGCCGGTTTTGGCCGGGAATCTTGAACAGGTTCGAGGTGTGCCAGACCTTCGCCGCCTGGTCCTGCAAGGCTTTCACCAGGTGCGGGTGGCCGTGGCCCAACGCGGTCACCGCGATGCCGGAGGCGAAGTCCAGATAGCGTCGGCCGTTGGTCGCCACCAGCCAAGCGCCGTCGCCCTTTTCGAAGGCAAGGTCGGGCGGTGAATACACCGGCAATATGGCGCTGACCACGGAACGCTCCCCTAAAACGCCGAAATCGCGCACAGGTGCGCGATTCCGCCTTGGAAAGCGCCAAAGTATCCCGGCGGAAGGGGTTCCTGTCAACGCGGGCATTGTCGGGCGACATTGACCTGTTGCGTGCCGTTGGAATGGCGGTTTTCCGCCGTTTTGCTGCGCGGTAAAGACGGCTATGGTGGGGCGATGAGCACTTCTTCAGCGGCCCCTTGGCTGGATCGCCTTTTTGCCGGCGACCGCGTGGCCATCGCCCGCGCCATCACCGCCGTCGAGAACGACACGGACGAGGCCCGGCCCGTGCTGGCCGCCATCCGCCCGCGGCTTGGCCGCGCCCGTCTGCTGGGCTTCACCGGGCCGCCGGGTGCCGGCAAATCCACCTTGGTCGGCGCCTATGTCTCGGGGCTCCGCGCCGCCGGGCAGACCGTGGGCGTCGTCGCGGTCGATCCGTCCAGTCCGTTCACCGGCGGCGCCATTCTGGGCGACCGGCTTCGCATGTCGGGCCACGCCACCGATGCCGGCGTGTTCATCCGCAGCCTGGCGGCGCGCGGCCATTTGGGCGGCCTGTCGCGCACGGCGGCCCGGGTCATCGACGTGCTCGATGCCGCCGGCTTCGACCAGGTGCTGATCGAAACCGTCGGCGCCGGGCAGAGCGAGGTGGAAATCGCCGAGATCGCGGATTGCCGCATCGTCGTCTGTGCGCCGGGCCTCGGCGACGACGTGCAGGCGATCAAGGCGGGTATCCTGGAGATCGCAGACATCCTGGTGGTGAACAAGGCCGACCTGCCGCTCGCCGAACGCACCGCCCGCCAGCTCGCCGCCTTCTCCGCCAACGTGCCCGTGGTGCGCACCGTGGCGACCTCGGGCAAGGGCGTGCCCGACCTCATCGCCGCCGTCGCCGCGCGGCCCCGCCGCCCCGCCACCGACGCGCGGGCGCGCACAAGGCGCCTGCTGCTGACCCTTGCGCTGGAGGACGCCCGCCGCCGCCTCGACGGCCCGGCGATGGATGACTTGGCCGACAAGGTGCTGAACGGCGAGATGGGCTTCGACGAGGCGGCGGCAAAGCTGGCGCCATAGGGGCAGTTTAGCATCCGCCGCATCCCGTGTTATTCTTCCCCCCATGACCTTTGCAGACGCCATGGGCGAGGCCCGCCGCCTTGAACTCAACCGTATCACCGCCGACCCGGCGGTGCTCGGCGGCAAACCCTGTCTGCGTGGTCTCCGCTTTTCAGTTTCGCAGATCGTCGATCTTGTCGCCGAGGGAATGACGGCCGACGAAATCGTCGCCGACTTCCCGCCGCTTGAGGCCGAGGACGTTCGCCAGGCCCTGCGGTTCGCGGCCGCCGTGGCGGGGAACGTGCGCCGGGTCGCCTGACTTTTGCGCTTCCTGCTGGATGTCGGCATTTCGCCGCGAGTTCGCGATTATCTTCAGGAGAATGGGCATGACGCCGTGCGGCTGCTGGATCTGGGCTACGAGCGGTGGCCGGACGAGCGCATCGCGGCCCATGCCGCTGTCGAACAGCGAATCATATTGACCACGGATACGGATTTCGGCGCGATTGCCGTGCGCAGGAGAGACGTCGGCGTGGTGCTTTTTCGCGGCCGGTCGCAACGCCCGGCGGTCATGATCGGGATGCTGAAAGCGCTATGGACGTCGCACCCGTCGGGCATTGCCGCCGGGACGATTGTCGTCATCGACAATGCCGGCATTCGCGTGCGGCAAGGGCCGGAAGGCTGACGCTCCGGTTCACTCCCCCTGCACCGCTGGCATCCCCCGCCGCAGGCCCAGCGTCAGGATGCGGTTGAGGAGGTCGGTATAGGGCAGGCCGTCGTGCAGGGCGGACTGGGCGAATTCCTCGCGTTGGGCGACTTCGGGGTTTGGGTTGGCTTCGATGAAATAGGGTACGCCCTCGGGCGTCAGACGGAAGTCGATGCGCGAATAGCCGTCGAGGCCCAAGGTGCGGCAGATGCGCCGCGCCGTCCTCCCGATCAGCGCCACCAGTTCTGGCGCCAGGTCCTGCGCCGGACCGTGACCGATGCCGTGGCGCTCCTGGTATTCCAGGTCGTGCTTCACCCGTTCAGTGGCGATGCGATTGTCGCCGCCGCCCATGGCGCCGAAATTGAGTTCCCACACCGGCAGCACGCGGATGCGCTCGTTGCCGAGCACGCTGACATACAGTTCGCGGCCGTCGATGAACTCCTCGGCGATGGCGGCGGTGCCGATGCGCTCGTGGATGAACTTCACCCGCTCGACCAACTTCTCGTCGGTATCGACCACCGAGGCCTGGGCGATGCCGAGCGAGGAATCCTCGCTCAGGCTTTTCACGATTAGCGGCAGTTTCAGGCGTGGCGGCCGCTTGGCCTTGCGGCGCAGCGGGAACACGGCGAAGGCCGGCACCGGGATGCGGTGGTACGACAGCAGCTTCTTCGACAGGTCCTTGCCGCGCGCCAGCATCAGGCCGCGCGGGTTGCAGCCGGTATAGGGAATGCGCAGCAGTTCCAGATAGGACGCGACGTTCTGGTCGTAGGCGGTCTCGCCGTGAAACTGCTCCAGAAGGTTGAACACCACGTCCGGCTTTTGCGCCTCGATCGCGTCGCGGATCGGCTTCAGCTCGTGTTGCACACCGAGCGGCTGCACGTGGTGCCCGGCGGCGCGCAGCGTGCTGACGATGTCGTACTCGGTCTTGAAGGCATGGATTTCCTCCTTGGTATGGCCCTTCAGCGAATCCGGCGGCAGGAAGTCCGGATGCATCAGCACGAGAACGCGGAGCCGCTTCACAGCGCGATCCATTCGCGGCGCGACGGGCTGTGCAGTGAGTGCACCGTCTGCGCCGTCAGCAACACGCTGAAATCCATGCGAAGCTGGCGCTCCGGCCCGACCGCGCGCAACCGCAGCTCACGGCAGCGGTCGATCATGCCGTCCAGCACCGCGTCCAGGGTGAGCTGGTACTCGCCGGTCCACTTCGCCACCATGCGCCGGATATTGCCGCGGTTCAGGCGGATGAAGGTCGAGGCGGCGGGCGAGCGGCGGTAGCGCGGGTCGTTCGAGAATAGCCGCAACAGGTCGCGGTCGTAGGTCTTCGGAACGTTTACGGCGTAGAGCGCCTGTTTCTTCTCGTAATGCTCCGCCAACGTGGCTTTCAACTGGCCCAGCGGATCGACCTGCAGCCGTCGCTTCAGCACCGGGCGTTCGCCCGCGATTTCCGCCATCAATTGATCGACATACTCCAGTTTGCGCAGCGCCGGCCATTCCGCGTAGCGCCTTCGCCAGTCCGAGCGCGGGCGCAGCCACACCGCGAAGGTCTCGGCGAAATCCTCATCCGGGTGGCTCTGCGCATACCATAAACGGAGGTGTTGCACATGGTTTCTGCTGCCGGGGTTCGGCCGGTAGTAGCGGGGATAGCGGGTGGACGAGCGGCCGAACAGCCTTTGCCACTGGCGGCGCTTCTGCAGCTGGTAGGCGTGTTGCACCACATGGCCGGCCTCGTGGCGCAGGATACGCATGCACTCCTGCTCGGTGCCCCCCTCGACATCGATGATCTTCTTGCGTTCGAGGCGGATCAGGCGCGGGTGCGCCAGGTAGAACGGAATGGCGATGCCCGGGGTGGTGTCGGGGCTGAACCACTCGTCGGATATCCAGGCGTGCGGCTTGACCGTCAAGCCGCGCTGCTCCAGTTCGAGGTGCAGGTTGGCGAGGCAGGTTTCCAGCCACGTCCCCTCAACCGTGACGTTGAGGTCTTTTAGCCGCAGCCGAAGAAGTTCATCGTCGGGCAGCGTGGCCCAGGTAAACCGGCGTGGCATGTGGCTCCGGAAAACGGCGAGGTAAGGTGGCGGCGATGTTGTCACGGGCCCGGCGAGGCGGCAAGGTTGCCCCGGAGGTTGGACTGGAGCAGCGTGCCCCTACCGAATAAAGTCCTCCATCGCCCGCCCACCGCACCTAGGGAGCAGCCATGCCGCTTGACGCCGCCGAAGCCATTGCCGCGCAAACCACCATCGCCGACGCCAGGCAGATGGAGCCTGACCGCATTCCGGTCATCGATGTCTCCGCCCTGGCCGGCGGGGATAGCGCGGCCGAGGAACGCGTCGGATACGAACTGGCCGACGCCTTTGTCTCTATGGGTTTCTGCTACCTGGCCGGTCACGGCGTACCGCAAAACCTGGTCGATGACGCCTTCGCCGCCCTGCCGCGTTTCTTTGAGCAGGACGTGGCGCAAAAGAACCTGGTGCCGATCAACAGGAACATGCGCGGTTTCATGGGCATGCACCGCCATACCCAGGTGCATGGCAAGAAGCCGAACCGCAGCGAATCCTTCATCTTCGGTACCGACTTGGCCGCCGACGATCCCGACCGGCTGGCGGCCAAGCCGTTTCACGACACCAATTACTGGCCGCCCGTGGCCAATTTCCGCGAACCGCTGGAAGCCTATTGGCGCGCCTTGCAGCCGTTCGCCTATCGCCTGCTGCGCGGCATTTCGCTATCCATGGGCCAGGCGCCCGGCTTTCTCGACGCCATGTACAAAAAGCCCGACAGCCTGCTGCGCTGCGTGCATTACCCGCCGGCACTGGGCGAGTTCGACGGCCAGTTCGGCGCCGGGCCGCACACCGACAACGGTTCGCTCACCATCCTGGCGCAGGACAATGTCGGCGGTTTGCAGATCAAGACCATGGCCGGCGAATGGATTGACGCGCCGCCGATCCCGGGGACCTTCGTGTTCAACATCGGCGACATGATCATGCGCATGACCAACGGGCGCTTCCGTTCCACCCCGCACCGCGTGGTGTCGGCCACCCGCACGCGCTATTCCATGCCGCTGTTTTTCTTCACCGACTATGACGCGCGGATCGAGCCCTTGCCAAACTTCGTCGATGCCGAACATCCCGCGCGGTTTGAGCTGATCGTCTGGGGCGACTATTTGCAGGGCGAGTTCGGCAAAGCCTACGACCATTACAAGGAAAAGCCGGCGGCATGAACCAGTTCGTAACTGGCCCCGCCGCCTGGACCGGCGGCGATTTCCGCGACCGTGCGAAATGGGTCGCGTTACTTACCCCGGCCGAGATTGGCGAGATCGAGGCGGCGGCGCGTGGCGTGGCTGGCCTGGCGCTGGCTGACATCGCCAAAGCCAATTTCCCGTTGCCCATGCTGGCGGCGCGCTTGGCGCAATGGCGCGAGACCTTGCGCAGCGGCTGCGGCTTCGTCCTGCTGGCCGGCATTCCGGTGGAGCGTCATGGCGACGATATGCTGCGCGCCATGTATGTCGGCCTCGGCGCCCATCTCGGCATTTCGGTGTCGCAAAGCCATCGCGGAGATTATCTCGGCGATGTCATCGACTGGCGCGAGGACGGCAACGAGCGACCATACCGGCGTGGCGGCGAGCTTGCCATGCACCGCGACCCCATCGACATCGTCGGCCTGTTCTGCCGCCGCAATGCGAAATCGGGCGGCCTCAGCCGCATCGCCAGCGCAGCGACGATCTGGAACCGCTTTCTGGCTGAACGCCCGGACCTGCTGCCGGCGATGCAGGACGGCTTTCGCCTCTACCGCCCGGCGGCGGATCGCGGCGCCACGGCGGCGCTCAGCGAAAAAGTGCCGGTGTTCACCCGTGACGCGGATGGCCAGCTCGACTGCTGGTGCATTCCCGACGTGATCGGCGGCGCGGTGGAGAAGGAAGGCGAGCCGTTTGGCCCATTGGCGCGCGAGGCGCTCGATTTCTTCAACGCCGTGGCCAACCGGCCCGACATTTATCTCGATATGGACCTGCAGCCCGGCGACATGCAGTTCCTCAACAACCGGGTCATTGTCCATGGCCGCACCGACTATGTCGATTGGCCGGAGCGTGAGCGCAAGCGCCACCTGTTCCGCCTGTGGCTGATGTGCCCGGACTGGCCACAGCCGGCCCACCGGCTCTACCTGTTCGACAATGTCGATCGCGCCGGTGGCGGCGTTGCAAAGGCTACGGCTTGATCCTCGCCGCCGCCACCACGGGTCGCCAGCGCGCCTCCTCGATTTCAAGATAGGCGGCGAACTCGGCCGGGCTGATGCCGACCGGCTGGAAGAACTGCTTCTTCAACTGCTCGCGTACCTCGGGCGCCGACATCATCGCCTCTATTTCGGCGGCGATCTTGTCGATAATCGGCCGGGGCAGTTTGGCGGGTGCGATCAGACCCATCCAGGCGACCGCCTCGATGCCGGGCACGCCGGCCTGGCCGAAGGTTGGTACCGTGGGCGCAAAGTCCGAACGCGTCGCCGTGGTCACCGCCAGCGCCTTCAGCTTGCCGGATTCGACGTGCGGCAAGACTGCAATGGGCGGCAGGCAGGCCATCTGCACGTCGCCAGCCAGCACCGCCTGGATCGCCTCGGGCGGCGACTTGTAGGGTACATGCACCATTTCGGTGCCGCTTTGCAGCGCCACCAGCTCCATCGCCAGGTGCGAGATCGAACCAATGCCGATGGACGAGTAATTGTATTTGCCCGGATTCTTTTTCAGCAGCGCGACCAGTTCGGCCAGCGTGCTGACGCCCAGGCTGGAACTTACCGCCAGGATGCTGGGCTGCGTCGCCAGCACCGACAGCGGGGTGAAGTCGGTCTTCGGGTTGTAGGGCAGGGCGGCGCCGGTTAGGGCGCTGACCACCAGCGGGCCGGGGTTGGCGATGCCCAGCGTGTAACCGTCGGGCTCTGCCTTGGCCACCGCGTCATGGCCCAGCGTACCGCCGGCTCCCGGCTTGTTGTCGACGATGACCGGCTGGCCCAGCCGCTGGGTCAGCCGCTCGCCCAAGAGGCGCGCCATCAAGTCTGGTGTCGAGCCCGGCGCGAAGCTGGCGATGATGTGGATCGGCTTTTTAGGCCAGTCCTGCGCCATGGCGGGTTGGCTAAGGAGCAGCAGGGCGAAAAGGCAGCCCAGAACACGCGGCATGGAATCCTCCCCGGGGATTTCGTTGCCGCAGTGTAGCGCGAAAGCGCGGTTTAGCGCACCCAGGCCGGCGCCGTGGTGCGGCGCTTGCCGTCCGGCGTCTTGCGCAAACTGGCGTCGATCTTCACGTCGATGCGGTCCCACAGCTTGCAGGTGACGACGGCGTGCTTCTGGTCCAGCGCCTCGCAATAATTGGTGAACTCGCAGACCCGCACCTCGCCGCCCCGGCCCAGCTTCACCTTCAGGAAGAAGTCGGGGTCGGCCATGGCCTGGCGGGCGAAGCCGATGATGTCGCCCTGGTCCGCCGCCAGTACCGCCTCGGCCTGTTCAAAGCCGTGCATGCCGCCGACCACGACGACGGGCGTGGTGCAGCCGGCCGCGCGCACCGCCTTGCGGATCGTGTCGGCCGGCAGGACATTGCGGCCGAACGGTCCCTGCTCGTCGGAAATGTATTGCGGCATGCACTCGTAGCCGCTGGGCCCGGTATAGGGATAGGCGGATTCGCCGATGCCGGGCTGCTTGGCGTCCTCGAACTTACCGCCGCGCGACAGCGACAGGAAATCCATGCCGGCCTTGGCGAACTCGGCGCCGAACCAGGCGGCGTCTTCCACGCTGTTGCCGCCCTCGATGCAATCGTCCGACAGGAAGCGGCAACCGACTGTGTAGTCGTGGCCTACCGCCGCGCGCACCTTGGCATAAACCTCCAGCGGCAATTTCACGCGGTTCTCGCGCGCGCCGCCGTAGCCGTCGGTGCGGCTGTTCCGCGCCGACAGGAACGATGCCATCGTATAGGCATGGGCATAGTGCAGTTCGACGCCGTCGAAGCCGGCGGTCTTGGCGCGCGCGGCAGCCTTGGCGAACAGGTCGGGCACCGCGCGCGGCAGGTCGGCGATGTGTGGCAGGTGCGTGTCCGTCACCCGTTCGCGGGCGCCGCGCCGCAGCGATTCCAGGTCGCGCTCGTCCAGCACGGCGTCGAGCTCGACGTCGGGCATGGCGGCAAGCTTGGCGCGGATCGCCGCCTCGTCGGTCAGGCCCAGCTTTTCCCGGTGCGCATCGGTGACGCGCAGGAAGCGTTCGAAGAACTTGCCCGGCTCCGGCCGCCGCTTGATGGCGAGGAAGTCGATGAGCTGGATGAGAAGCCGGGTCTGACCGCCTGACGCTCTGCGCACGGTTTCAACAAGATCGCGCAGCCCTGGAATGAAGCGGTCGTCGCCAATGCGCAGCAAGGGGCCCGAGGGCACGTCGCGGATGCCGGTGGCCTCGATCACAATCGCGCCGGGCCGGCCCTCGGCGAAGCGGCCGTACCAGTCCAGCACGTCCTGGGTCACGAACCCGTCGTCGGTGGCGCGCCACGGCACCATGGCGGGAATCCAGGTGCGTTGCTCCAGGCGCATCGGGCCGACCTGCAGCGGGCTGAACAGGCGCGACGCGGCGGCCGTCTCGGCGCTGGGCCAGGCGCCCGGCAGCACCGGCCATTTGATCCGCTGGGGTGGACGCCACATAAAGGCTTGCTCCCGGGAAAGGTTATTGCCAGAAGCCTAGAGAAATTGTTTCAAACTTGAAAGAATAATTTCACGCTGCCTTTGGTTCAAACCGGCCTGATGGTCGCGCTATCCTGCCCGTGAAAAGGAGGCGGCCATGCTTCAACTGCGCCCGAACTGCGAATGCTGCGGCACCGGCTTGCCGGCCGACCGGCCCGGCGCCCTCATCTGCTCGTTCGAATGCACGTTTTGCCAAGCGTGCGGCACTGGCGTGCTGAACGGCCATTGTCCGAACTGTGGCGGCGGCCTCGTCGCCCGCCCCACGCGCGCGCCCGCAATGCTGGCGAAATACCCGGCCAGCATGGAGCGCAAGGTCAAGGAACGGGGCTGCGCCGCCGCCTAGTACATGTGCTGGCCGCCATTTACCGAGATGGTCGAGCCGGTGATGAAGCCACCTTCGTCATCGACCAGGAAACGGACGGTGCGGGCGATCTCACTGGCCTTGCCGAGCCGTCCGACGGGTATTTTCGCGACGATCTTTTCCAGCACGTTGGGTGGCACGGCGGCCACCATGTCGGTGTCGATATAGCCCGGCGCCACCGCGTTCACGGTAATGCCCATGGCGGCGCCCTCCTGCGCCAGCGCCTTGGTGAAGCCGTGGATCGCCGACTTGGCGGCGGCATAGTTCACCTGGCCGTACTGGCCGCCCTGGCCGTTGATTGAGCCGATGTTGACGATGCGGCCGAACTTGCGCGCCCGCATGCCCTCGATGGCGGCGCGGCAGGTGTTGAAACAGCCGGTCAGGTTGGTGTCGATCACCTCCTGCCACTGCTCGCAGCTCATCTTGTGCAGGGTGCCGTCACGGGTGATGCCGGCGTTGTTCACCAGCACGTCGATGGGGCCCAGCTCGCCCTCGATCTTCTTGAACGCGGCGACCGTCGCCTGGTAGTCGCCGACGTTCCACTTGTAGACCGGAATGCCGGTCTCCTTGGTGAAGCCTGCCGCCCGCTCGTCACTGCCGACATAATTGGCGGCCACCTTGTAGCCAGCCTGTT
>Ga0163144_10020133_pt1 | contig 13369 bp, 11 predicted proteins | sample OliLak19BULKMAT1_FD_123175 | JGI IMG/M metagenome (GOLD analysis project Ga0163144, IMG submission 123175) | Freshwater microbial mat bacterial communities from Lake Vanda, McMurdo Dry Valleys, Antarctica - Oligotrophic Lake LV.19.BULKMAT1 | ecosystem: Environmental > Aquatic > Freshwater >... | reverse complement strand
TCGACACCGGCGAGCCGTTCTACCTGATGGAGTTCTTCCCGGGCCGCTCGCTCGCGGATCTGATCGCGCAGCGCGCGCTCGAGCCCGAGGAGCTGGTCACCGTGTTCGCGCCGGTGGCGGACGCGCTGGCCGCCGCGCACGCCGCCGGGATCATCCACCGCGATCTCAAGCCCGAGAACATCATGGTCCGCGAGGACCGCGGCCGCGTGTCCGAGGTGAAGCTGCTCGACTTCGGGATCGCCAAGCTGCTCGACGAGGCCGCGCTGGGCTCGGCGACCGGCTCGACCTTCGGGACGCCGGCGTACATGGCGCCAGAGCAGGCGCTCGACGCCAAGGGCGTCGACGCGCGCGCCGACGTCTACGCGTTCGGCGCGACGGTGTTCCACGCGATCACGCGCCGCGCGCCGTTCTGGGGCACCAGCGCGACCGAGATCCTGATCAAGGCGCAGACGGAGCAAGCGCCGGCGATCCGCGAGCTGCGGCCCGACGCCTCGCCGCGGCTCGAGGCCGCGGTGGCGCGCTGCCTCGCGAAGCAGCCCGACGCGCGGCCAGCGACGATCGTCGAGGCGTGGCAGGCGATCGCGGAGACGCTGCCGCCGCACGCGGAGACGCTGACGGGACGGCCGGTGCTCGGGGTGCCGGCGAGCGCGGCGCAGGTGACGGTGCTCGCGGCGCCGACGCCGCCGGGGATCCCGGAGCCGCCGACGCGGCCGTGGGCGGGCGCCGCAGCAAGCACGCCGCCGGCCAAGACCGCGATCGCGGAGCCGCCGACGATCGTGCCGGCGAAGGCGGACCGGCGCGGGCTCGTGATCGGCGCGGCGGTGGCGGTGATCGCGGTGGTGGTGATCGCGGTGGTGGTGCTGATGGGGCGCGGGGGGAAGGAGAAGGAGGTCGTCGCCCGAGGAGAGTCCTTCGACTCCGGTCTCGCTGACGCTCGCCCTGCGCTCAGGACAACCGGAGCAGTGGACGCGAGCGTCGCGGACGCCGCAGTCGCAGCACCGCCCGATGCATCGGCGCCGGATGCCGCGCCAGCGAAGGCGGCGCCGATCGACGCGGGGGTCCCGAAGGAGAAGCCGGATCCGCCGAAGGTCGACTGCTCGATCGCCGGGTTCGCGCGCGTCTACGATCAGCCGGCGCCGTCGTCGGACGCGGTCAACGCGGCGCTGACGCGGCTGCGCAAGTGCAAGGCCGTGGTCGGCGACGCGCAGTTCAAGAAGATCCAGACGGCGCTGATCGCGAAGCTGTAGCCGCGGCGCGCGCGCGGCTGCGCTTCTTGCTCGTCAACACGAAGCTGAGGATCAGGAGGCCGACGAAGCCGACGCCACCGCCGGCGGTCATGAGCGTGCCGAGGACCTGCTTCGACTTCAGCTGCTCGATCTCCGCGCGGTCGCTGGCCTCCGAGGCCGCGGGGTCGAACTGGATCTCGTGGCCGTCGGCGACGGTCTCCCGCACGAACTCGATGTGCCGCTCGACGTACCCGATCTTCTTGACGATCTCTTGCTTGTAGGCCAGCCCGATCGGCACCAGGCCGAGGCACACGATCGCGAGGAGCAGCGGCCACTTCACGAACCGCGTCGCCTTGGTGTTCGTGCTGCCGGTGGTGATCAGGTAGCGATCGTTGGCCTGCGCGAGCGTCGCACGGTCGTGCCACTCGTGGGCGGCCGCGGCCTGACCCTCGGGCGTTCGCAGCGTCCCGGCGGCCACGTGCCGCCCCAGCCACGGCATGTACGTCGCGACGAAGTCCGGGTGACCCTCGACGCTCTTCGCGCCGATGATCGACGGGCTCGGAATCGCCCACGCGACGTTGCCGCCCGCCTGGTGCAGCGCGAGGTTGGTGGTCAGCGCCGCCACGTCGTTGCTCACCACGCGGGTCAGCGGCGCGAGCTCGTACGCCGTCGTGCCCACGGGCTTGGTGTTGGGGACACCATGCATGAGGCTCTTGCCGGTCTCGATCACCACCAGGCGCTGGTTGGTCCCGACCGCGAGGTACCGCTCCTGCGTGTCACGCCAGCGCGAGGTGTGCGGGGCCATCCAGCCCACGGCGAGGAGGGCCTCGCCGGGGCGGAGCGTGGGGCCAACCGTGGCGCGGGCGAAGTCGTCGAGCTCGGACATGGGGGTGCAGTGCACCCCCGGGCCCGCATGTGACGGCTAATTCGTCACGACCTCGATCGACCAGGCGTCGAGCGTCCCGACGTCGGCGTTCGCGGTGTCCACGACCTCGAGCTTCCAGTCGCCGGCCAGCGCCTTGCCGTCGAGCTGGGTGGGCGTGAGCATCAGGTCGAGGTTGTCGTCGCCGCCGCCGGTGCGGTCGTGCAGCGTCACGGTCGTGCCCGCGTGGACCAGCCGGACGACCAGGTCGCCGCGGTAGGTGTGCGCGATGTCGACGTTGACCTTGAGCGAGCCGACCGTGCCGACGTCCGGCACCGCGATCGTCGAGGAGATGCCGGCCGGCGCGTTGTCCGGGATCGCCGTCGCCGGCGTCGCCGAGTAGGTGCGGGTCGTGGGCGTCGCCATGCACACCGCGGCGGTCGCGCAGTCGGTGTCGTCGCAGTCGATCGCGCCGTCACGGTCCTCGTCCGTGCCGCTGTCGCAGACCTCGCGCGGCGTGGTCACGGTCGGGATGTCGCTGACGATCATCGAGCCGTACTCCTCGACGTACTTCATCGACAGGTAGCCGTAGCCCGCGCCGTTGGGGTGATCGACGCCGAACGAGGCGGTGCCCCACGAGTTCTTGAAGATCCAGAACCCCTTCTCGACGACGGGGTTGCCGGCCGCGTCCTTGACGACCTCACCCTTGTCGTCGACGGTGGGGACCGCGAGGTCGTCGTCCCAGCCGAGGATGACGATCGCGTGACCCGCGCGCTTGGCGAGCGAGATCTCCTTGTCCTTCGCGTTCGGGTACATCACGTAGCCCTTGCGCCAGTAGTCGCTGTTGACCGGCAGCTCGCTGCGGCGGTGGTTCCACGACTGATAGAAGAACGTCAGGCCGACGACCGCGGCGGTCTTCTTGGTGGTGAGGTGCGCCTTGATCGAGCGGCGCTGCGAGTTGATCCAGCGGCCGCGCGGCAGCTTGAACTTGGCCGCGTCCTTCGCGCGCTGCGGCGGCTCGCCGTTGGTGTAGCACTTGGTCGGCAGGCTCTCGCCGCCGGTGCAGGCCGGATCGTTGGTCGCGCTCCACGGCGAGGTCTCGTACGGCCAGTCCGCCTCGGCGACGATGCCGAACTCGGAGATCGCACGGAGGTTGACGTCGCCGCTCGAGCCCTCGGTGTTCGGGAACCCGCGCGCCTCGGCCTTGGCCGACCACTGGAGGTACTGCTCGGAGAAGTCGGGGTTGGGGAGCGTGCCCTCCTTGATGTAGAGGTGCTCCATCTGCGCGACCGTCGCGAAGATCGAGCACACGCCGCGGCTGCCCTGGCTCTTGACCGGCGACTGCAGCATCGCCAGCTCGTTCCACTTCGCCGGGTAGACCGCGTCGGCCTTGCCCTCCTCCGGGAGCGTGTCGTTGTTCGGCGCGCCCATGAACAGCGGGTCGAGCTCCGAGACCGGGAACTCCTCGTCGTACGGGGTCGGACCCTCGTCCTCGTCGGAGACGCACGCGGACAGCGGGAGGAGCGCGAACAGGAAGGCAGGCAGGAGGCGCATCCGGCCCCGTGTTGCCGGATACGTGCCAGCGCAACCTCCCGGGATGTGGAGGCGTGGCAAGTCGAGTTGCCGGCGGCCGCCGGCCGGACGAGTCGCCTGGGAGCACGCCCCCACCCTGGGACCCGAGGTCTCAGGCGAGCGTCTTGGCTTCGGCCGGCGTGAGCACGGAGATCTCGCCGGACTTTCGCTCCACGGGCGTGCGCGCGGCGATCGGATCGATCACCGCCTGGTGGGCGGCGCTCGAGGTGATGCGGATGGTTGCGGTGGGCGTCCTGCACGAGGACGACCGCCTCGAGCTGATCGACGGAGAGCTCCTGATCATGGCCCCACAAGATCCCCCGCACGCGCACTCGGTCGAGCGTCTCGGTCACCGCTTGCACCGCGCCTACGGCTCCGGACTTCGCGTGCGCATCCAGCTCCCGCTCCTGATCTCGTCCAAGGACCTGCCAGAGCCGGGCGTCGTCGTCGCCCGCGGCGACGAGACGACCTTCGCGCGGCGCCATCCGGGCGCTCTATGCGAGCGGCGGAGTCCCGGCGTACTGGCGCCTCGACGTCGAGGCCCGCCGGCTCGAGGTCTACGCGCGCCCGGAGGGGGACGCGTACGCGAACGTGCAGATCCTCGGCGAGGAGGACGAGGTCGCGGTCCCCGAGACGGGTCTGCACTGGCGTGTGACCGAGTTGCTGCCCGGCCTGTGATGCCGACGGAGCGTCCGGCGTAAGATAGCGCCGTGCGAGTCGCCGATGTCCCCGCCGCCGCGGTCGACGAACCGGGGTTCGCCGAGCAGTGGTGGGCGTGGATCGCCGAGGGCCGGGTGCCGTGGCTGATCGCGGCGCTGATCGTGATGATCGCGCTGGTCCAGCGGCTGCCCGAGGGGCGGCGGCCGAAGGTTCGCCTGCACGTGATCCTGGTGCTGTTGCACGTCTTCACGGTGACGCTCGCGGCGGTCTACGACACCGCCGGCTACGACGCCGAGGTGTACCTGGTCGCGGCGCTGGCGTTCGAGCTGTTCGCCGCGATCAGCATCGCGTCGACGGTGGCGTTCCGCCTGGTGATGCCCAGGATCGGGCTGCAGCTGCCGCGGATCCTGATCGACATCCTGACCGGCGTGGTCGTGATCGTCGCGCTGATCGCGGTGGGCAAGCGCGCCGGGTTCTCGGTCGCGGGGCTGATCACGACCAGCGCGGTCCTGACCGCGGTGCTCGGGTTCGCGCTCCAGGACACGCTCGGCAACATGATGGGCGGGATCGCGCTGCAGCTCGATCGTTCGATCAACATCGGCGACTGGATCTCGCTCGGGCCAGGCACCGTGCCGGGCCGGGTCACCGAGATCCGCTGGCGCTACACCGCGATCGAGACCCAGGGCTGGACCACGGTGATCGTGCCCAACAGCATGCTGATGAAGGGCCAGGTCACGGTGCTCGGCCGGCGCAGCGGCGCGCCGGTGCAGATCCGTCGCGACCTCGACTTCTACGTCGACTTCCGCGCCGCGCCCAACGAGGTCACCGGGCCGGTGACCGCCGCGCTGGGGTCGAGCGCGATCCCGCGCGTGGCCACCGAGCCGGCGCCGCAGGTGCTGTTCTTCGGCACCAAGGACGGCCTCGGCTGGTACCGCGTGCGGTATTGGCTGCAGGATCTGGAGATCGACGAACCGACCGACGCCGAGGTGCGCGTGCGCGTGTACTACGCGCTGCGCCGCGCGGGCCTGTCGTTCTCGATCCCGGCGCAGACGGTGCTCCACACCGCGCGCGACGAGGCGCGGGCGGCGCGCAAGTCCGAGGCCGAGCTGACGCGCCGGCTCGAGGCGATCGGCAAGGTCGATCTGCTCGGCGTGCTCGGCACCGAGGAGCGGCAGAAGCTCGCCGAGTCGATCCACGCGGCGCCGTTCGATCGCGGCGAGGCGATGACCCGCGAAGGCGAGCGCGACGATGGCCTCTACATGATCGTCGCCGGTGACGCCGCGGTGAAGATCGGCGTCGGCGACGCGGCGCGCGAGGTCGCGCGGCTCGGCCCCGGGCAGTTCTTCGGCGAGATGTCGCTGATCACCGGCGAGCCGCGGTCGGCGAGCGTCGTCGCGCTGACCCACGTCGACACCTACCGGCTCGACAAGGCGTCGTTCGAGGAGCTGGTGCGGATGCGGCCGGAGATCACCGACGCGGTCGCCGAGCTGCTGACCGAGCGCAAGATGAGCCTCGACGCGGTGCGCGGCGCGCTCGACGACGAGACGGCGCGGGCGCAGCAGCGCGCCAGCTCGAAGTCCGACCTGCTCGGCCGGATCCGCGGGTTCTTCAAGCTATGAGCGTCCCGGAGCGCGCGGGGGCCCGTGAGAGGTCTTCCTCGAATCGGCGCGCGCGTCCGCCGTCCTCGGCGAGCCGGGCGCGAAGACGACGATGAGGATTGTCTCCCTGCTGCCCGCCGCGACCGAGATCGTGTGCGCGATCGGGGCGCGCGACGACCTGGTCGGGATCTCGCACGAGTGCGACTGGCCGCGTGACGTCGCGGGGCTCCCGGCGCTGACCCGGGCGCGGCTGCACCCGCCGCCGCGGTTCGCCGCGATCGACGCTGCGGTGCGCGCGCTGGTCCGCGAGGCGGCGGCGATCTACGAGGTCGACGACGCGGCGCTCGAGGCGGCGGCGCCGGACGTGGTGATCACGCAGGACCTCTGCGAGGTCTGCGCGGTCGCGCGCGGCGACGTCGAGCGCGCGCTGTGCAAGCTGACCAGCCGCGACGTGCGGATGGTGAGCCTGAGCCCGCTGCGGCTCGCCGACGTGTGGGACGACGTCGAGCGGGTCGGCGCGGCGCTCGGGCGCGCGGCCGCGGCCACGTCGACGAGGCGGGAGCTCGAGGCGCGGGTGGCGGCGCTGGCCCGGCGACCCGCGACGCGGCCCAAGGTGCTGACGATCGAGTGGATCGCGCCCGTGATGATCGGCGGCACGTGGATGCCCGAGCTGGTCGACCTCGCCGGCGGCGAGGCGATGGTGACGCGCGCGGGCGACCACGCGCCGACGCTGTCGCTCGACGAGCTGGCGACGCTGCGGCCCGACTGCGTGGTGGTCAAGCCGTGCGGCTTCACCCTCGCGCAGACGCTCGGCGAGCTCGACGCGATCCGCGCCGGCCTCCCGCTCGACACGTGGCGATGCCCCGTGTGGCTCGCCGACGGCAGCGCGTTCTTCAACCGCCCGGGGCCGCGGCTGGTCGAGTCACTGGCGCTGCTGATCGCGGCGCTCGACGGCGAGGCGCGTCCGCCGGACCTGGTGAGGCTGCCGTGAAGGTCAACTTCACGTTCCCCACGCGCTACCGGTTCGGCTGGGGGCGGCGCGCCGAGCTCGCCGACGAGGTGAAGCGCGCCGGGATCACGCGGGCGCTGATCGTCACCGATCGCGGGGTAGCGGCGCAGCCGTGGTTCGCCGCGCTCGCCGCGGGCGCGCGCGTGTTCGACGCGATCGCGGCCAACCCGACCGAGGAGGACGTGCTCGCCGGCGTCGCGGCGTACGACGGCTGCGACGGGCTCGTCGCGATCGGTGGCGGCGCGCCGATGGACGTCGCGAAGGTGATCGGGATCGTCGTCGGGCACGGCGCCGCGCCGCTCGCGACGTACGCCTTCGGCGCGAAGCTGCGTCCGGACGTCATGCCGCCGATCGTGTGCGTCCCGACGACGTCGGGGTCCGGCTCGGAGCTGTCGAACGGCGCGGTGATCACGGATCCGGCGGCGCAGGTGAAGCGCACGTTCCTGCACCCCGCGCTGATGCCGAGGGCCGTCGTCGCCGATCCCGAGCTGACCGTCGGGCTGCCGGCCGCGATCACGGCGGCGACGGGGATGGACGCGCTCACCCACGCGGTCGAGGCGCTGTGCGCGCCCGGCTACCAGCCGATGTGCGACGCGCTGGCGGCCGAGGCGATCCGGCTGATCGACGCGCACCTCGAGACCGCGACGAAGGATCCGACGAACGTCGAGGCGCGCAGCCAGATGATGATGGCGTCGAGCCTCGCGGCGATCGCGTTCACCAAGGGCCTCGGCCTCGCCCACGCGATGGCGCACCCGCTCGGCGCGATCACCGGCGTGCACCACGGGCTCGCCAACGCGGTGCTCCTGCCGCACGTGCTCGCGTTCAACCGTCCCACGCACGCGCTCCCCGACGTCCGCGCGCTCGCGCGGCGGTGCGGGCTGCCCGAGACCTTGCCGCGCGGCGACGTCGATCTCACCGAGCTCGCGCGCCTCGCGCTCGCCGAGCGGCTCTACCTCGACACCAACCCGCGCCCGGTCACCGCCGCGGAGGTCGAGGCGATCTACGCGCGCGTGCTCACCGCGTGAGCATCAGCCAGCCGAGCAGCACCATCACCGCGACCACCGCGACCGGCAGGATCCACGGCGCGCCGCTCGACGGCCGCGGCCACGCCGCGGTCACCGGCTCGCGCGAGGTCGGCGCGCGGCGCGGCCGCTCGAGCGATACCGTCACCGCCGGCTCGTGCTCGAACAGCGCGACCAGCCGGATCCGCGGCTGCGTCGAGTCCGCGTCGTCGGCCGGCGGCGGCGCCACCGACCCGCGCGCGAGCCGCGGCTTCGCCCACGGCGGCGGCTCGTCGATCGTCGTCGTCGACTGCGGCGTCCAGCGCGGGGTCTGCTCGCGTCCGGTCATCCTCCACAGCTAGCACCGAGTCGCGCGAATCCCGCCCAACTCCGGTGCGCCGCGCGCGGCCTGCCCTCGCGCCGGCGACGTTGGTTCCCGGCGGAGCTACTTCGGCGGCATGCGGAGGGCGCCGTCGAGGCGGATGGTCTCGCCGTTGAGGTAGCGGTTGGCGACGAGGCTGGCGACCAGCTCGGCGTACTCGGCGGGATCGCCGAGGCGCTTGGGGAACACGACGTTGGCGGCGAGCTCGGCGCGCTTGTCCTCGGGCAGCATGCCGAGCATCGGCGTGTCGAAGATGCCGGGCGCGATCGTGAGGACGCGGATGCCGACGGGCGCGAGGTCGCGCGCGGCGGGCAGCGTCATGCCGACGACCCCGGCCTTCGACGCGGCGTACGCGACCTGGCCGATCTGGCCGTCGTACGCGGCCACCGACGCGGTGTTGATGATCACGCCGCGCTCGCCGTCGACGGCTTCCGTCTTCGACATCGCCGCCGCGGCGCACCGCAGCACGTTGAAGTGACCGACGAGGTTGATGTTGACCACGGTCTGGAACAGCGCGAGGTCGTGCGGCTTGCCGGTCTTGTCGAGCGTGCGCGACGCCCAGCCGACGCCGGCGCACCCGACCGCGACCCGCAGCGGCCCGAGGCCCATCGCGACCGCGACGGCCGCCTCGACCTGCGCGGCGTCGGTGACGTCCGCCTTGACGTAGACCGCGGCGTCACCGAGCGCGGCCGCGGCGGCCTGCCCCTTGGCGTCATCGCGATCGACGATCACCGCGCGCGCGCCGCCGGCCACGAGCCGAGCCACGGTGGCGGCGCCCAGCCCCGAGGCGCCACCGGTGACGAGAACCACTGCACCGTCGAGCTTCATGCGGCCGAAGCTACCGCACCCGGGCGGCTCAGTCCCGCCGGCAGGCGAGCAGCTGCAGGTACGGCATCACCTCGCCCGTGGTCGCCGTCGACGACGCCGTCGACGCGACGTCGACCGCGTGGGTGTGCGTCGCGGCGGTCGACGACGTCGTCGTCGCGACGTCCACCAGGTGGCCGTGGTTCATGCTGGTCGATGTGCCGCCCGATGTCGTGGGCGGAACGTCGATGTCGTGGCTGTGGGGGGTGCTGTCGGCCGTGTAGAAGGTGTCGGTCGCGCCCTGATCGGTCTCGAGCGGGTACGAGCCCGTCCCGGTGCCGCCGAGCCCGTTCGTGTAGTCGACCAGCAGCTGCCCGGTCGTGCCGTCGGAGTTCCACGTGTTCCACATCAGCGACGACTGGGTCCAGATCGCCCAGGCGTGGTTGTGCACACCGCCGGTTGCGGTGAACAGCGCCGGGTCGACGTCGTGGGTGTGCGCGAGGTTGACCGCCGAGCTGGTCACCTGCGCCGGATTGACGGTGTGGTCGTGCGCGCCGGACGCCGCCGTCGCGGTCGACGCCGGGTCGACCGTGTGGCCGTGCGCGCGGTTCTCGACGTCGCCGAGCGGCGCGCCGACCGTCCCGCCGACCGCGCCACCCGCCGGCGTCCCGACGATCGCGCGGCCGCGCGCGGCGTCGAGCGGGCTCCAGCCGGCGGGGCACGCGTCGAGATCGAAGAACATCACCGAGCCGGCCGGCACCGCGCCGCATTCGTCGGCGTACGCGGCCCTCACCGCGTAGGGCACGCTGCCGATCGCCAGCCGCGGGCTCAGCACCGTGCTGTCGACGGTGACCTGGAGATACAGGTCGCCGCCGTCGATCACCGCGGTGTCGAGCGGCGTGGTCGTGCCGAGCCGCACGGCGACCAGGCCGAGCGACGCCGTGGTACTCGCCGACTCGGTCCAGATGCTGGTGCCTCCGCTCGGCGCCGCGTAGAGGTCGAAGCTGAGATCGATCGCGCCTTCGAACGGCGTGCCGTCGTCGACCAGCCGGGCGGTGAACGTGAGCTCGTGAGGAACGGCGGCGCTCGCGGGTGCGGCGAGCGCGGCGAGCGCGAGGATCGCGCAGGGTAGGATCTTCATCGTCATCGTCATCTCCTTGGTCAGGGGTGGAGCGGTGCGCCGGTCTCGGCGGGCGGCTGGTGGATCGGGCCGAGCTGGACGTCGACGGTCCAGGTGCCGCCGGTGAGCCGGCCCGCCGCGGGCGCGAGCTCCAGCCCGGGCACGGGTGGCGGTGCCACCTCGGCGTCGGGCGCGACCTCGGCGTCGATCACGGACTGCGCGTCGACCAGCACCTTGCCGTCGACCGAGCACGCGGCGAGCGCGAGGATCGAGGCGAGACAGAACCGGAAGGTGGTCATCGTCGGTCCCTCAAGCACGGTCCGTGCCGGCCGCAACGCCGCGATCCACCGTGCCGCGACGTCGGCCCCGACCCGCCACACGCGTCCCCCTCCTGTCCTCCCCGCGTCCTCGTGTCCTCGGCTATCGTCAGCGCATGGCGGGGACCGTGGGCGACGACGCGGAGCGCGCGCCGAGCACTGGCGAGGCGTACGCGCCGGGCGTCCGGGTCGCGGGCCGCTACCAGATCGTCCGCTTCCTCGCCGCCGGAGGGATGGGCGAGGTCTACGAGGCGAGCGACCTGCTGGTCGGCGGCGCCGTCGCGCTCAAGACCCTGCGCGCGGATCGCTCCGGCGCTGCGCGCGCGATCGAGCGCTTGCGCCGCGAGGTGGCGCTGGCGCGGAAGATCACGCACCCGAACGTGTGCCGGATGCACGACGTCGGTGACCACGAGGGCCGCGTGTTCCTGACGATGGAGCTGATCCGCGGGGCCACGCTCGCGGACCGGATCCGACGCGGGCCGGTGGCGAACCACGAGCTCGCCGCGATCGCGGACCAGCTGATCGCGGGTCTCGCCGCCGCGCACGCCGCCGGCGTCGTGCACCGCGATCTCAAGCCGGGCAACGTGATCCTCGCCGGCGACCGCGCGGTGATCACGGACTTCGGGCTCGCGCGATCGGCGTCGGCGGACGACGACGTCGCGCTCACGAGCGAAGCCGCGCTGCTCGGGACGCCCGGGTACCTCGCGCCCGAGCTGGTCGAGGGCCGGGCGGCGACCGCGGCGAGCGACATCTACGCGCTGGGCATCGTGCTCTACGAGCTCGCGACCGGTGAGCTGCCTTTCCGCGAGGACACCGCGATGGCGACCGCGACCGCGCGGCTGCACAAGGATCCACCGCCGGTGACCGCGCGGCGCGGCGATCTCGATCGGCGGTGGGCGCGCGCGATCATGCGCTGCCTCGCGCGCGATCCGGTGCGCCGGTTCGCCCGCGTCGAGGACGTCGGCCGCGAGACGCCGCAGCGGCGGCGCCGCTGGCCCGCGCTCGTGCTCGCGGGCGGGCTCGGCGTCGGCGCGCTCGCGACCTGGCGGGTGCTCGACGATCCGCCGGCGACGCGGGCGGCGGAGCGGGCGTGGCCCTCGCGGCTCCGCCCCGCCTCGGCCAAGGCCGCGGTCCACCACGACGAGGCGCAGCGCGCGCTCGCGTCCGATGACCGGACGGCCGCGCGCGAGCTGCTCGAGCAAGCCGTGGCCGCCGCGCCCGACGACGCGATCGCGCAGGCAGCGCTGGCCGACCTGCTCGACGAGCTCGGCTTCGCGGAGCGCGCGCGCGACGCGATCACCCGGGCGCGCGCGCAGGCCGATCGCCTGGCGCCCGAGCCGCGCGCCTTCGTCGAGCTGGTCGGCGCGGCGATCGATGGCGACGCGACGGATGCGGTGGCCGCAGCCGCGCGGCTCGCCGACCTCGTGCCCGCGGAGCGGAGCTACCGGCTACGCCTCGCCGCCGCGCAGCTCGCGGCCGACGATCCGGCGGCCGCCGACGCGGCGCTGGCCGCGCTCGGGGCGCCCCGCTCGGACGCCGAGCTGATCCGCGTCGAGCTCGTGCGTGCGCGGATCTCGCTCGCCACCGGAGACACCGCCGGCATGCTCGCCGCCGCGAACGCCGCCGCCGCGCGCGCGCATGACGTCGGGCGCGCTCACGACGAAGGCGAAGCGCTGACGCTGGTCGGCGCGGCCGCGTGGCTGGGCGGCGACGCCGTGATGGCGGCGCAGGCGTACCAGCGCGCGATCGGGCTCGGCGACTCGGGCGTCGAGCTGCGCGCGCGCACCGAGCTCATCGAGCTCGAGCTCACCCTCGACCGCATGGGCGACGTCGCCGAGCACTACCGCGAGCTCGCCGCGCTGGTGCGCACGCTCGGCGATCGCGGACGGCTGGTCGCGATCCTGCTCGACGGCGCGGGCTTCCTGGTCGAGGTCGGCCGGCTCGACGAGGCGATCGCGGACCTGCGCGAGGCGCGCGAGGTGGCCACCGCGCTCGACGCCGAGGTCGACCTCGGCTGGGCGGACTCGGGCGAGGCGTTCCTCGCGCTGCAGCAGGGCCGGCTGGCCGACGTCGCGGTCCACGCCGAGCGCGCGTACCAGACCGGCGCGCGCCGGGCGGTGACCGGGCTGCGCGGCAACGCGTTCCACAACTGGACCGAGGCGCTGCTGGAGCTCGACGACGCGACCGCGCTCACCCGCGCGCGCGGCCTGCGCGGGGAGTCCGTCGAGCGGCTGATCGACGCGTTCGCGGCGCTGCGCGAGGGCGAGCACGATCGCGCCGAGCGGATCGCGCGGACGCTCGCAAACTTACGGACCGGCGAGGGCCGGTTCGCCGAGGGCGTGATCGCGGTGGTCGAGCTCCGGCGCGGGAAGCTCGAGGACGCCGGCCTGCGCCTCGATCGCCTGGCCGAGGTCGCCGTCGGCGACGGCGCCTCGTTCTACGCGCGCGACCGACTGGTCCGCGCCCAGGCGGAGCTCGCGGCGCGGCGCGGCGAGCTGCCGCGCGCGCTGGCGCTCCTCGACGACCACGCTGCGCGCTGCGCCGCCGTCGGGCTGCGCTACTGCGAGATCCTCGCCGCCGGGCTCGCGGCCCAGCTCTCGGGTTCCCGCGAGCGCGCTGACGCGGTCATCGCGCGCGCCGAGCCCCTCGGGTTCCATCGGCTCGTCCGCGAGCTGCGGCAGTAGCTAGAGTTCCGACTGCCCTGAGCGAAGCGAGCGCGAAGCGAGCGCGGAGTCGAAGGGCTCCGAGCGCCCGCATCCCGCAAGAGCCCTTTGACTGCGCGCTCGCTTCGCTCGCGCTTCGCTCAGGGCAATCGGAG
>Ga0163144_10020132_pt1 | contig 13369 bp, 6 predicted proteins | sample OliLak19BULKMAT1_FD_123175 | JGI IMG/M metagenome (GOLD analysis project Ga0163144, IMG submission 123175) | Freshwater microbial mat bacterial communities from Lake Vanda, McMurdo Dry Valleys, Antarctica - Oligotrophic Lake LV.19.BULKMAT1 | ecosystem: Environmental > Aquatic > Freshwater > Lake... | reverse complement strand
TGGCGGTGGCGGTGGCGGCCGCGGCGGGTATTCCGGCGGCGGTGGGGGCGGCGGAGGTCGCAGCAGCGGTTGGTAAAACCGCAATTCCGCCAACTGGCACCATAAATGTACACAAAACCCGGCCATCTTGGCCGGGTTTTTCATTGCGACTGCCGCTTCGCATGGTGAGTACAAATACGCATCTTATAGACAATAGATGACGGAAATGTATTGCGCGTTCATTTTGCGCTTGTAGCCCGCCCGTGCCTGTGGTAACTTAGAAGGTGAAAAGGTCGGAGTTTCCGGTCCAACTACCATTGGAGAGAAAATATGAAGAGTTCAATGAAAACGGCCGCGACTGCGCTTGTGGCTTGGGGGGGTTGCGCGTTTGCTGCGGATGTCATCACGAGTTGGAATGACGTGTTCATGGACACGATTCGTGCTTGGGGTGGCCCCCCATGCCCGATCTCGCGCTCAGGGCCGATCATGAACGTCGCGATGTTCGATGCCTGCAACTCTGTGCAGCAGATGATCGACATCACCTGTTCCTACTCGCCGTACATGACGGACCTGCCGGCACCGGTTGGGCCAACTTCGCAGGAAGCGGCAACGGCCGCCGCGGCGTACCGCGTGCTGACGCAGCTGCACGGCACGGGCAACGGCAGTAGCGCGCTGAATGTAACGCTGCAGGTGGGTTACGACTTGAAACTCGCGGCGGACCTGGCGGGTATTCCCGACGATATCGGCCAACGTGCAAACGGTGTGGCCTACGGGGCGCTGGTCGCTGACCGGCTCATTGCGATGCGTGAAAACGACGGCCTCGATGACAACACGCCGTACACTTTGGGTGGCACCTGTGGCGACTGGCGCCAGACGCCGGACGGCCCAGACGTCGCCGCCTTCTCGCCTAACTGGGGCCGCAGCCTCCCGTGGGGTGTTAAGAGCGGATCGCAGTTCCGACCGACGCGCCTCATGGATATCGGCGGCGGCGTCATGGGGGGCCTGATGCACTCGCCTGAATACGCCGAGCAGATCAACGGGAGCGCTTCGGTGCTGGGTGTTAAGCACTATGGGGAGCGCAACAGCGTGGCGCGCACGGCGGACCAGACCGAGATCGCGTGGTTCTGGGCCAATGACCGTGATGGCACGAGCAAGCCTCCGGGCCAGTTGTATCAACTCACGAAGAGTGTCGTCGAAAACATTCCAAGTCGCACGCTGATCGACAACGCCCGCGTCTACGCCCTGATTTCGATCGCGATGGGAGATTCGTGCGTCGTCGCGTGGGATTCCAAATACCTCACTCCCATCGACCTCTGGCGGCCCATAGATGCCGTCCGCGATACACAGGACGACGGCAACCCCGCGACCACCCCTGATCCCGCATGGCTGCCCCTCAACGACTTCTCCCCGCCCTTCCCCGCGTATGTTTCGGGACACGGCACCTTCGGCGCCTCGCACGGAAAGGTAATGTCCTTGATCTTCGGCGACAACACCACCTTCACGCTCGGAAGCGATGAGTTTGGGGTCCATCCCGGTCTTGGCTACCCCGCGGACCACACTCGCACCTTCCATAGCTTCTCCGAAGCCGCTTGGGAGAACGCCCTCAGCCGCATCTACCTGGGGGTCCATTACTATTGGGACGCGGTTGATGCAAACATTCTCGGCTCGCAGGTTGGTCAATACGACTTCAACCACTACCTTCGGCCATACGGCACCCCGATCCCCTGCCCCGCGGACTTCAACGAAGATGGCGGAATCGATGGGAACGATATTGAGTCATTCTTCGCGGCGTGGGAGCGGGGAACTCGCTCGGCCGACGTGAACGAGAACGGCGGCGTCGATGGAACCGATGTTGAGGACTTCTTTATCGCGTGGGCCAACGGCGGATGTTGAGAACTGCATGGTTGATCCGGGCGTGCCGTGGAATCCGCGCCAAAGTCAGAACCAGTCTTGCTCAGCGGAATTTCATATGCCCCGCGCCGCTGGGACGCGGGGAATTTCTCGCGACGGCCGCCCGCGCGCTTCGGGTGGCGGCAGCATGTGTACTGGGCTGACTAAGCCCGATGAAAACCAATAGAAGTGAGCCCCGTCGGTTCTCTACCTCGTCTCCTTCAAACTGGTTTTTTCCTTCGCGCCTTGGCCCTTGCTCGGCCACGTTTGACCCATCCATGATTCATAGACCCCACGCTGCAACGGCGTGGGGTTTTTCATGAGATCGATCTTGAACTTGCCGGCGGGTTTCGAGGCCAGTTGCACATCGATCGACATCATCTGATCGCGTCGAAAGAGCGTGAGCGTGACAACCTCGCCCGGCTTGCGCTTCTTGAGTCGGGCGTCTAGGTCGGCCGCTTTCAGCCGGTGCCCGCTCATCGCCACGATCTGGTCATCGGTTTGGACGCCTCGGGCGTACGCAGGGCTATCGGCTCGAACGGATGTGACAACCGCCGCGCCCTCCGCGTCTTTGACTTCGATCCCGAGGTACGCGCGTTCCGCGGGTTCAGGCAGCGGGGGCGCGGTTGGATCAGGCGCGGCGGCGTCACCGTCCGATGCGGGATGGGCTAAAGGATCGCCTTTGTCCGCCTTGTCGGCAACCCGCCGCGATTCAAGCCCGAAGACCGCGAGCGTTGTGGCGATGGTTTCGGGCGAGATGGGGGTTACGCCACGGATGTAGGAGGAGAAGAATGGTTCGTAGTCCGCTCCGGTAAGTTCACGGAGGATCGAGAGCAGGTCGATGGTGGTGTAGACCGGGCCGGCGAGGGGGAACCGCTGATACAAGGCCCGCATCAGGTCGTCAAGGCTCTTGGCATTCTCGGTGCGGGCGCGGATGTCGGCATCGAGCAGGAAGTTGACAAGCGCGCCCTTTGAATAGAATGAGACAGTGGAGTTAATGCTGTCCGGCGTGGGCCGGTTGAACTTGATCCACGCGTCGAAACTGGATGATTCAAGGGATTGAACACCCGCGCCGGGTCGATTCACTTCGCCATCGATCAGCGAGGCAAGGGCTTCGAGGTATTCATCGGGTTTCCACACCCCAGCGCGGGCGCAGAGAAGCTCATCGTAATAGCTCGTCGTTCCCTCGGCGACCCACAGGAGCGTGGTGTAGTTCTCCCTGTCGTAGTCGTAGGGTTTGAGCCCCTGGGGGCGGAACTGCTTGATGTTCCAGGTGTGGAAAAACTCGTGGGCGACGAGCGCGAGAAAGTTGCGGCGATCCTTCGGCGTGTCGAACGCCGTCGGCTTCGCTTGAATAATGGTCGAGTTGAGGTGCTCGGTGCCCCCGCCCAGGCCTGGGGCGATGTGCGTCAGGAACACGTAGCGCGTGTGCGGGAACGAGCCAAACAGGTCGTGCTGGACCTTGACAATCTTCGCGCAGTCGTCCATGAGTGAATCTGGAACGACATCGGCGCGGCCCCAGACGACGAACCTGTGCTCGACACCGGCGACCTCAAACGCTTTGACGGTTTGAATCCCCGCTTCGATCGGGCTGTCGGCCAGCGTGTCATAGTCGGGCGCGACAAGCGTCTCCCGCGTGCCGGGCGCGAAGGCCATCCCGCACGCGATGCTCCAATCCGGGGGAAGCCCAAGCGTGACCCACAGGGGCGCATCGCGCCGTTCATGGCAGTACATAAAAACACATGATCCGCTGAGAAAAGCGTGCGTCTCATCGACGTGGCGGGTCCGGTTGGCGATGCTGTTCGCGTAAAGTTGATAACTGATGCGAACCGTCTTGCCGGCGGCGTTGGAAATCCGCCAGCAGGATTTTTGTGTCTTTTCGACGGGAAGATCATCGCCCGATTCGTCGGAAGCCCGAAGGCCGCGAACCGATCCGGCGGTATCAAGCACTTCGTATCGCCCCGGCCTCCACACGGGCAGGTAAATGTTGAGTGTCGGCTCCGTCCAGTTGCGAACGGTCATGGTGATGTCCACCAACTGCGCGTGGCGGTGCTCGAACGATACGTCGTACGTGATGTCCGGGGACTGCGCCCGCGCCCCCGCCGCGGCGAAGGGAAGGAGCATCAAGAGGAGAAGCGCGGCCAGAGTGTGGAGCAGCATGATGGGCAGAGAGTAGAGCATCCCCAAAACAAAAGACGCGCCCGAACTCCGTTAAATCATGGATGGCGTGCTTCGAGCTTTGGCGAAGTATCAGCCTGCTGCAAAGCCAAACTCGGGCCGCACGTCCCTCGAATTGGCCCAAAGCAACGATCGTTCCCTCCCGAATCCCGTTGCCGCAATCCAATACACGGAGGTGATAGAATAGGGCAACGGAATGGTCATTCCGTACACCGTTACGAAGAGAGACTGGAGAGAGACATGACAAGCAAGTTTTCGCGTTCAGGGGGTCGTGTTGCGGTAGCGCTTCGCCGCGGGAAGCTGGGACAGACGGCGCTGACGGCCGCGGCGTGGGCCGGCGCGGCTGCGGCCCTGAACTGGCCCGCGGCCGCATCCGCCGCGCCGACTTTCCACGGCCTGGGGCAGGTGGCGGTGCTTGGCACGCCGCTCGCCCAGCAGATCAGCGCTGATGGCACCACCATCGTGGGCCGGATGCTCGCTCCGGTGGGAAGCCCGTTGAACGAGGGGGCTTTCCGATACCGGATCGGCATCGGCATGGAAACATTCTCCTCCGCCTTCGATGAGCCAACCACATACGCCCCATCGGTCAGCGCCAACGGCAACGCGATCGCCGGGTACACCTCGGGCGGAGCAAACAACCGCGCGTTCCTTTGGCAGTTGGGAACATCGCCCAATGAGATACTTCCCGCCGCGGGCGATTCGGGCGCGATCGCGACGGCCATCAACGGCATCGGCGATGTCGTCGCGGGCGCGAGTTTCGAGGCCGGGCGCGGATTCCGCACCTTTCGGTGGACGAGCGCAGGTGGAAACCCCGAAGACCTTGGCGCACCCGTTGGCGCGAGTGGGTCCTATCCCTTCGGCATGAGCGGTGATGGCAACGTGATCTTCGGGCAGGCTCATTACCCCGCGCTCAGTGGCCAGGCCTTCAGATGGACGCAGGCGGGAGGCATGGAAGTTCTCCCGAATCCCGGCGCGGTGACCGGCGGTTTCGGGGCGGCGTCGAGCGCCGATGGTTCCGTGATTGTCGGCCACGGTTATTCCCCCACCGGAGAGGTCGCCGTGGTCTGGCACGCCGACGGAACTTCGGAAGCGCTTGATCGGCCCGCTGGGGCAATCACCGCGGGCGCCGACGCTGTTGACGCGGCGGGCGGGAAGATTGTCGGTTCGGCCACACGCCTTACGCTCGGGGGAATCGAGAGCTTTGCCATGCTTTGGATCAGCGCTCAGGGCACACACGATATCGGTGAATACCTCACCGCGCAGGGCGTTGACCTTACAGGCTGGAAGTTGGAAGCCGCCCGGGGCATCAGCGCCGACGGCTTGACCATCGTCGGGACCGGGCGACACAATGGCGTGCCTGAGTCCTGGGTCGTGGTGATTCCCTCGCCGGGTGCTTTGCTGATGCTGCTTGGCGCGGGGCTGTTCGGCACGGCTCGGCGACGGCGAGATACATCGGTTGTGCTCACGCCCTGAGTAGCGTGGGGCGGCTTATCGCATCTCGGTGCGTGCCCAAATTCAAAGGCCGGAACATATTCCTCGGGGCTTTGTGGGGTGACTACAGCCCGGCGATTTCTCCGACGAAGATGCCGAGATTGACGAGTTTCTTTTTCACATCGGATGCGATTTTTCCGCTCTTAAACTCGACGACGCATTCGGCAAGAAGCTCGCCATCCTTTCCCGCAGCCTTTCGCACGAGCGCGGCGGTGTGCGGGTCGGGGCACTTGAGTACCAGGCTGCGGCGGGCATCGATCCGCTTGCAGGCGCGGCCCCAGGAGTTGAGTTCGTGCTCGACGTTTTCCGGGACGCCCTTCGCGGCGGCGCTCTTAAGGGCCGCGAGCATGTCGTCGGGCTTTTGGCCCGAGCCGACGGCCGCGTAGACGCTCTGGCGGGTGAGTTTGAAGACAGCGCCGACGCCCTGACCGGTGCGCTCGCAAAAGGGAGCAAGGAGCAGTTCAGCCTCGTAGTCGGGGGCGAGGAAGACGATGTCGAAGTTGGGCTGGATAAGCACACCGGGGGCAGAGGCCGCGGCGGGAATGGAGGCGAGGGCGGATTGCTCGCCAAGGAGGTAGCGGCCGATGGGGGTAATGGCGACGGTCATGTTTCTTGGGTCGGGTTCCGCCGCGGTCGTTCCCAACGAGATCGCGCCCAACTCCAAGAGGCTGTCCGAGAAGAACATCCGTACGTGATGCTGCCATTCGATGTCCCAGGAATCTGCGTCGTCGCGTCCAAACTTGCTGGTTGTGTTGGAGAACCAGCGCGATCCGGAGCGGATCAGTTGGGCAATGGGATTGTGCTTGGCGGCGCTCCAACCCAAGTAGTGGACAAGGGAGACGCTCGAACCATCCTTGGGAAGGTCGTCGAGTGCCTTCATAAGCCCCGAGCAGATACGGTCATCATCGCGCGCGATCGAAGACTGGATGATCCAGGGGGGAAACACTTCTCGCCGCTTCATGTTGGGGTCGAACCATGTGGAAGGGACGGAGCCGCGGCCTTCGCGCACGCATCGCTTGCGGAAGAGATCCAAAAGCCACTTCACGCGTTCGATGGGCGCCTTGGCAAGAAACTGTTGCCCGGCGGGCTTTACCTGGAGAAAAACGGGCTCGCCCTGCACCATTGCTGCAAGGTCGTGCGCGGTGCAGCGGCTGATCGCCCGGCCCGTGCGCAAGTTCGGGGGCAGGGTATAGAGGCAGTTGAACCAATCGGGGGCCGCGTGCCGCAGCGCGTCCAGTTTTTTCTCTTCCTTGGCGTACAGCCTTCCATCCGAAGCGCGAATCGGCAGCACGGCGGTGTTCGCGAAGCGAAGCAGCGCGACCATGTCGTCGAGAAGCCGGATGTGGGGGTAGGTCGCGATCGGCTTAACTTCGGCGGGGAAGTGGATCACGTACTCGCCATCCGGCTTCGTAACGATCACATCGCGCGAGCCGGGACTGCCGTGATGCGAAGTATGCGCCGGTTTCGGGGCGGGTTTGGGAAGTGGATCGGCTTCCGGGATGACTCGGTGTTTTGAATGGCTGGCGAAGATCGGCGGACGCTTGCCCTCCAATTGAACAGGCCAGATGCCGATGCGCGGCATGAGGTCATCGGGCGCGAGGCCGGAGAACAGGACCGCGATGGCCGTGCCCATGCCGACGGCGGAAAGAAAACTCTGCACGCGGCCCTGGCGATCATACCTCAATCCGAGTTCAAGAAACGCACGCGGGGACTGGGTTTCGAGTTCACCAATGACTTCCTTTGCCGTATCGATGATGGTCTTCAATCGCGCTTTGCCGGCGGCATCTTCGTCGAGAGACTCGGGATAGTTGGCGGCGGGGCCGTCCAACTGCGTGTCCAGGAATGCACGCAGTCTCCATTTGTGGCCCACCATGTTCGCCAACTCCGCCGTGGGTTGGGAACCGAGCTTCCGGAACTCAAACGCCGCGACGGTTTCATAGTCGTCGGGTTCAAACATCTCGCGAAAATACGCCTCCGCAGCGGCAAACGTGGGGAGGGACAAGACATCGTGCCGGCTCATCGCGCGCATCGACCGCATGAACACCCTGGCGCCCTGGTGGACGCACACATGCCCGCCGCTGGGGTGGCGCTCGAGGATCTCCCCGTTGAGAAGGATATCGATGTCGGCGGCGAAGAGTTTGGGGTTGGCGTTGTCGCCGGTCTTGAGTTTGAGCAAGGTGGCGCGGGTGGCGCGCTGCAGTTTCGACCACGTCAGTGTGTACCTGAACATGTCGGTCCAGTTGGGATCAAAAATCTTCAACGAACGCTCCTTTACGCAAACTGCCGTCCTCGATCCGCCCCTACCGCTTCACCGTCTGTGGCACCGGGCTTCCGCCCGGTGATCCGACCGACCGCGTCAGCCGGAGCCGACACCGCCCGGAAGGGCGGTGCCACTTACGCCTGCGGGAAGCATCACTTTCGCGCGTGCGTTGATCTCGGGTCTTGGCTCGGGCGTGGGCTGCTCTTTGACCTCGACAATGTGGTAGACGTACCCCTGTTCGCAGAGGAAGAGTTGGCGGTTCATCGCATAGTCCTGCTCCTCGCTTTCGGAACTCACGATGGAGTAGAAGTGGGCCTGATTGACGCCGTCCTTGGGCCGGAGAATTCGCCCGAGGCGCTGGGCCTCCTCTTGGCGGCTGCCGAACGTGCCGGAGATTTGAATCGCGAGCGAGGCATCGGGAAGGTCGATGGCGAAGTTGCCGACTTTGGAGAGGGCGAGGGCTTTGATGCGCCCCAGGCGGAAGTCGGCAAAGAGTTCATCGCGCTTCTTCTGCGGCGTCGAGCCGGTGATGATGGGCATGTTCATCTCGCCCGCGAGACGTTCGAGTTGCTCGATGTACATCCCGATGATGAGGGCGGGCTCATCGGGGTGCTTGTCGAGAATGTCTTTCACGAGCTGGTTCTTGGCGGGGTTCTCGCTGGCGAGACGGAAACGGCCGCGTTTGTCTGCGACGGCATAACTCATTTTGAGCCACTTGGGCATCGGCACGCGCAGTTCGGTGCAACGGGCCTTGGCGATCCAGCCTTGTTTCTCAAGCGTCTTCCACGGGACATCGGCCTTCTTGGGTCCGATGAGGCTGAAGACATCCATCTCGCGGCCATCCTCGCGCACGAGCGTCGCGGTCAGGCCCAGGCGACGACGGGCCTGGAGGCTGGCGGTGATCTGAAAGACGGGCGCGGGGAGCAGGTGGACTTCGTCATAGACGATGAGGCCCCAATCCTGAGCATCGAAGAGGCGCAGGTGCGTGAAGGGGCCATCCCGACCATCGCGGTGGGTGACGATGTTGTAGGTGGCGACCGTCACCGGGAGGACATCTTTCGTGAAGCCGCTGTATTCACCAACCTGGTCTTTAGTGAGCGTGGTCTTGTCGAGGATTTCGGCGATCCACTGTCTGGCGGCGGAGACGCTCGAAGCAAGGATCAGGGTCTTTCGGCCCACGCGAGCCATCGCGGCGATGGCGACGACGGTTTTGCCCGCGCCGCAGGGAAGGACGATCACCGCGCTGCCGCCCTGGTCGGTTCCGGCAGCGTGGAAGGCTTCGGCGGCGAGGGTTTGGTATTCGCGTAGGGCGAAGGGGTGGCCGCGGAGGGTTGGGGAGCGCAGGCCGATGTCGAGTGGTTCGCCTTGGGTGTATCCGGCCAGGTCTTCGGCGGGGTAGCCTTGGGCGATGAGGTTTTGCTTGAGTTTGCCGCGGTTACTCGCGGCGACGGTCCAGGCGTTGGGCGCTACCTGTGCTTCGAGGAGCGGGGCGATGGTGTCGAAAGCGGCGAGGTGTCGCATCAACTCCTCATCCGCGGCGACGAGCACGACGCCGATAGGAGCCTTGATGATCTTGACTTTGCCGTAGCGTTCGGCGAAGTCTCGCACCTGCACCACGATGGTGTGGGGCACGGGATACTTTGAAAGGTCGTTGAGGGCACGAACAATGTCTTCGCCCTGTACGCCCGCGGCCCGCGCGTTCCAGATTGAAAGCGGCGTGATGCGGTATGTGTGAACGTGCTCGGGACTTTTCACCAGTTCGGCAAAACGGAGCAGGGCATCACGGGCTTCGATGTATCGGGGGCTATCAACTTCGACCAGCACGGTAAAGTCGCTCTGGACGATCAATGGATTGTCCGGATTGATATTCATACCCGAATGATAGTGAGAAACCTGTGGATTCTCAGTGCATTTCGAGAGAAAATCGTTGGGGAATAACTGGTGTTTGACCTGCGGCGTTCGGGAGGGCGGTTGATTTGCCGGTCACTTTTCAATCGCAGGTGCGGTCGAAACCTTCATTCGCTCCAGGGATTCGAGCCGCTGCTTATGCACCGGGCGGTCGGGTTCGAGGGCGATGAGGGCTTCGATGTGACGCTGGGCGGTGGTGAAGTCTTTGGCGCGGATGGCGAGTGCCGCGGCGTACTCGCGATAGGCGGCTTCGTAGGGGGCGATCTGAGTTGCGCGAGCGGCTTTGGCGGCGGCTTTGGACATATCGCCGGCCGCGGCGTATTGGCGGGAGAGTTCGACGGCATAGCCGGGCGAGAGTTGCTCCCGGGCGTCGAGGTATTCGAGGTGTTCGATGGCGGCGGGACCGTTATTGTTTTTGAGGTAGTACGCGGCGAGAAGTTTGTGGGGACGCGGATCGACGGGGCGGGCTTTGGCGTAGTCGTTCAGAAGCGGAACGAGGACTTCGGTTACTTCGTCTTTAGAGTCGCGGAGTGCTTCTTTGAGGATCACATCGAGAACGAAGGGGTTCTGGGGATACTTCTCACGCCATTGGGCAAGTTGGGCGCTGGTTGCGGGGCCGTCCTTGGGGGAGGGGGCAGCGTCTTTATCGTCCGGGCCGACATCCGGCTTAGCGTCGGACATGGGATCGACTGGGGTGGGGGGTTTGTCACCCGGGGGTTGTTCATCGTTCGGCGCTTCGGGCTTGGCGTCGCCATCTGGTTTGGGTGCGTTGCCTTCGGCCTTCGCCATCGCGAGGAGTTGCTTAATGCTGGGTGCATCATCGGTGGGGATCATCCCCCAGATGATGAGTTTGGCCTTCATCCAATCTTTGAACTGGGCCATGAACTCTTCGCGCGAGACGCCGAGAACTGTCTTGAACGCCGCGGTTTCGCGCACACCGGTCGCGTAGAGGTCCATGAGTTCGAGGGGCTTGCGCGGGCCGAAGCGGTCCATGATGAACTCGTACATCATGTGGCCCTGCGCGTAGGCCTGGGAGCGGTCCGATGGGCGGCGGGGTCGCACGAACATGATGTTGATCGTGTCCATGTCGAAGAGGTGATTGGTGTCGTACGCCATCGTCAACAACTGCACCGTCGAGTAGTCCCTGGGCGAATCTTCCAGGAACACCGCCGACGCTTCGGTGAACCAATGGGGCAGACGGTTCTTGGTGCGAGACAGTGTGACGGTGTGGGTGTATTCGTGCTGCACCACGCGCCGCCAATCGAAGGCGCCCATGTGCCCGGGGCCATCGCGCGGGGCTTCCATCGCAATGACGGGGCCGGTCGCCGCGGCGATGGTGTGGAGTTGGGGCATGCCGGTAATCCGCACGCCGAACCAGCGGTGGTTGGGGTATAACTCGACGACGGTTTTGTGTACGGGCTTGTGGTCGATACCCCCGGGGCCGTTGCCGGTGACGCGCTGGTAGATCCCTTCGAGTGGCGCGAGCATTTCCTTGGCGACGACCTCATCAGCGCCGGGTTTGCATCGGACAATGAAGTGATCGCTTTCGACGCTGGTATAGGTGGCGAGTTCGTGGAGAAGGGTGAGGCTGTTTGCGGCGCGGTTATGCTGGGGATCAAGTTCGACGGCGGTTCCAAGGGCGACAAGAGCCGCATCGTTGCGTCCGGCTTGAAACTCGCAGAGTCCCAGTTCGACGACAGGCTCGGGCCAATAGGGGGCGCGCGCCACTGCCTCGCTCAGGTACTTCGCCGCCTCTTCATATTGGCGCGAGCCGGACATGGCGCGGCCCACGATGAAATACGCGAAGGGAGACTTGGGGGAGAGGGCATCGAACTCGTTGAGGAAGGCGTCGGCCTTGGTGAAATCGAAGGTAACTGCGGCGGCGGCGGCGCGGAAGGCGAGCAGAAGGCGAGATTTGGGGAATGCGGCGAGGGCGGGGGCGAGTTGGGCGGCGGCCTGCTCACCTTCGTTCTGGCGGAGCCGGATGTAGGCCCGGAGCGACGCACCGAAGGGGCTGGGGCTTGGCGCGGCCAACTCATCGAGCCGTGCTGCGATGCGTTCACCTTTGGGGAAGTCGAAGGTGTCAACGCACATCTGGCCGAAGATGTAGAGAACGTCAGCGCAGCGCGGATTGAGCGCCAGGACCGAGGTCGCGGCGGCGCTCACTTCGCCGTACTTGTCCCTTTCATACAGGAGCATGGCTTCGACGAGGGGGGCACGCCATGAAAGGCGGTCCATATCATCGCGGGCCTTTGCGAGCAGGTTGAGCATCTGCTGGTGAGAGACTCGATCAGGGGAATCAGGGGCTAGCCAGCGGGTAAGGAGCAACATGCAGCGGACGGCTTCGGCGAGTTCATCGCCGGTAGTTGGGGCGGTCTCGCCTTCGTCGGCGGCGCTTTTCGCGGCGCTGCTCAGGACTGCGATGGCGTCATCGAACTTGCCGACATCGAGGAGCGCTTCGGCCAGAACGCGTTGGGCGCGGAACGACTTCACCGTGGTGAGAAGTTCGACCGCCTTGTCCGGTTCGCCTCTTCGCAGTGCGGCCTCAGCGCGATCTTCGATCGCGGCACCGGGGTCGTTGAAGGAGCCATCGGCGTAGTCGCCGCGGATGAGGGCGGCGGCGGCGCGGCGGCGGGGGGAGGTCAGGTCGGCTTCTTCCCATGCACCATGCCGAACGCGGAGGTCGGCGCGCTCATCATCTTTCAGATAGTCGGCGTCGAGGAGTCTTTGGACTTCGGGCGCAAGGTCCGCAGCGGGCCAGGGGGTGACTTTCTCATCTTTGTCGGCGGGCTTTGGCTCGTCGAGTTTGATTGGGGGGTCGGGTTGGGTGGAAGCGGGCAAGCCTGCCTGAGCGGCGGCAAAAGGAAACAGGATGGAAAATGACCAGAGGAGGACCAGCGCGGGAAGAGCGATCGCCCGAAGGTTGGATAGACGGGAGCGGGAGACTTGGGTGTGCATAGTGCTTTCAGTTTTGAACCATCCGTCAAACCACCCGGTCGGGACGACCGGACCACCCAGGAACCTAAGGTCGGGCTATTGCTTCTTCGGCGCAACAGCGCTTGGGCCTTCGGGCAGTCCGGGCAACGCTTCGATCACGATGTTCCAGTCGGGACCCTGCTGGTCCGCCGCCATCATTTTCGGTTCGATTTGCACGTTGGTTTTCACGTTGATCATGCGGACAATCGAAACATTTTCGCTCTTTGGCGCGACGGTGCGGGCCATGCGAGGAAGCAGCCGTTTCCCGCCTTCTGAATCGCCTTCGCGGTACCAGAGACGAATCTCGGTGAACTTTTCGGCTTCTTCCGTCCCCGGATTGGGGATGAGCCTGAGTTGGTAAGCACCTTTGACGTGCTGGTGGAGCTTTGCTTGCTCCACGGCGTCTTCTCCGGTGAGGTCGGCGGTATCGGCGAGGAGCGCGACCTTGAAGCGAGCGAGCATGTCGGCCTTTTTCTGGCCGATGGGAAGCGGGAGCGGGCCTTCGCCGATTTTGAGAGGATCGAAGGCCGCGCCGGGGGGCATGACTTGACGCTTGATGATCTGCTGCTGCTTGGTGTTGACCTCGATCAGCCAAGAGCCGTCGAAGATGAAAAGCTGTTCTTCATCCTGGACGCGCTGGCCGAGTTGGAGTTTGTCGAAGCGGACGGAGAACTTGCGGTCTTTCTT
>Ga0163144_10020131_pt1 | contig 13370 bp, 13 predicted proteins | sample OliLak19BULKMAT1_FD_123175 | JGI IMG/M metagenome (GOLD analysis project Ga0163144, IMG submission 123175) | Freshwater microbial mat bacterial communities from Lake Vanda, McMurdo Dry Valleys, Antarctica - Oligotrophic Lake LV.19.BULKMAT1 | ecosystem: Environmental > Aquatic > Freshwater >... | reverse complement strand
TTGCAAGCAAAAGAAATTGTGATTAAATAGAAGCAGCATTGGCTTTTACAAAGGCATCGAAAGCTTCTTCAGCAATTCGTTGTTCATCTAGCTTTTTAATACTTTCAGAAACTTCTAGAGGAACATCTTTAAGAATGGATGCATTGATGGTTAATGAAGTGTCGGCAAGGAAATTTATTTTTTTGCGCACTGTATCGGTTAGTTGAAAACCAATAGTTACACTGCTGCTATTGTTATTTAACTCAGGCATTGGACGTAGAACGGAAACAACAAAGTATTCATGCCCTTCGGGATGCTTTGCAATACAGGCAAAAACTTTAGTGTATTGCGACTGCCCTTGATTTTGTTCCCTTAAATATTCTACGATTGTTTTGGTTACCCAACGTTGAAAATGTTGCTCGTGTTGACGTGCTTCAAAGTTTTCTTTTTGCCTGCTGATGTGCAATTCCTTTGAAATTTCTTTTAGGTGTTTTTCGGGAGTTTTGCTGCTATATCTAATAAAAAACAACTCATTAAATCCAAAGAACTTTGGCAACAAATTGCTCATACGTTGAAACAACATTTCGGGCGAAGCCTGATACTTATCTAATAGTTTAGTGATGAAAGAAGCATCCCAAATTACATTGGCAAAAAGCTCTTCGAGGTCGCGCAAAAATAGGTTCTTGTTGATGTGCAAGCATTGGGCAAAGTAGGATGCCTTAGAGTTGTTTAATACATGATCGAAACTTTCAACTTTTAACCATGAAGTGGTAAGCGGTCGCTTATCCATTTTTAAGTAACTGAAACCTAATTCTCGCCCAAAAAGAAATGTCTTTTGCTGGTCGGTAAGTTTGGAATTATAAAGCAAATGCGCAGCCTTGGCATCTTCTTTCGAGCTTTGCTTTTGCTCTTTAATAAATACGCTTCTCAACCTTTGTAAAGGAGGATAGTCTGCAAAATCTGTAGATGAAATTTTATAGCCGAATTTTTGTTGCAGTAACTGCACATACATGGTGGTAGAAACTGGTGGAGCGCATTCAAAACCGGTATCGCTTCGGAATTTTTCGGTAGCGATTTCAATATCTTCAAAGTAATTATCGTTCAGCTCTTGAAACGAGCGCAATGCAGCAAAATAAAAATGCTCTTGCTTTAGATTGTAATTGCGAGCAATTTCATAAAGTGTATTTACCAAAGCTGCAACTTTTAAAGGCGCATTGGCAATGATTCCGGTAAGCAAATTTTTATCTAAGCCGAAAGTTTCAAAGGGCAATTCATTTAAAATATCGAGGTTCAGAATTTTCCCAACAGGCGAAAGTGTTTTACCTAATTTGAGCGAAACTAATTGGTCGTAGGGAACATCAAGCGCCTTTGATAACTCAGTAATTTTTTCGGTTTTGGGATATTTCTTTCCTTTTTCAATTTCGTTTAAGTAAGAAACTGAAACACCGCTACGCTCGCTCAATTCCTGAAGTGAATAGCCTCGCGAATTGCGCAACTCTTTTACCTTTAAACCGAAAATGAAATTGATATTTTCTTTTGTGGTGTTTTCCATAAAGCATTGTTGTGTGAAGTCGGAGTGTTTTTAGGGGAGCGCAAATAAAGCGAAAATCTTTCAATGGCGAATTTCCGCACTTTCAATATTTCTATCAATTCAAAAAATAAATAGCAGAATTTTGTAGGATACATACCTTTGCAAAATGTTTCTGAATGACAATCAACTTAATTTGTTGAAAAGTATTTTTAGTGAGTATCCTGTAATCAAGGCTTATGTATTTGGCTCTTTTGCCCGAGGGGATGCGAATGAGTCTTCAGATGTAGATTTATTGATAGACTTAGATTATGTGAATCTACATTCGGGTATGGAATTTGTCAGTTTAAAATTTGACATCGAAGAGAGACTTGGCAGAAATGTGGATTTGCTTACAACAAAGAGTGTTTCAAAGTATATCGAATCGTTTGTTAATGCTGATAAGAAGTTGATTTATGAACGACACTGAACATAATTTTATAAAGCTGCAACATATTTATGACAGCATAGAGGAAATAGAAAGTTTTAAAGTTTTGGATGAAAATGATTTGGCATCCGATTCAATGAAAAGATGGGCAACTATAAAGTTAATTGAAGTGATTGGTGAAGCAGTGAACCATTTGCCAGATGATGTTAAACACTTAAAGCCTGAAATAGAATGGAAGAAAATAGTGGGGTTAAGACACATTTTGGTGCATGAATATTGGGGAGTAGATAATGCGATTCTTATGAAAATTATTCAGAATGATATTCCAAATTTAAAGAATAGCATTCTTCAGCTAAAAGATAAATTAAGAAATAAATGAACAGAAATCCTCGCTATCGCGAACTTATAGAGCAGACATTTGATTTTCCGCAACGCGAATTTGAAATTAAAGATGCTTCACTCAACTTCAATAATTTGCCATTAACGGAAATTATTGAAAAATATGGCTCACCGCTGCGCATTACGTATTTGCCGAAAATCGGGCAACAAATTCAAAAGGCGCGCAGGTTGTTTCATGCTTCTATTGCCAACAACGATTACAAAGGCAATTACACTTATTGTTATTGCACAAAGAGCAATCACTTCTCTTTTATTATTGAAGAGGCTTTAAAAAGCAATGTTCAATTAGAAACTTCAAGTGCATTTGATTTTGAAATTATCCGCAAGCTGGAAGCCAAGCAAAAGCTGACAAAAGACATTACCATTGTTTGCAATGGTTTTAAGACACAGCGTTACATAGATTACATCACCAATTTTATTAAAGCTGGTTACAACAATGTGATTCCAGTGATTGATAATATGGATGAGTTGGATAAGTATGAAAAGCTTGATGAGCCAATGAATATTGGTATTCGCATTGCAGCCGAAGAAGAACCTAAATATGAGTTTTATACTTCTCGTTTGGGCATTGGCTACAAAGACATTATCCCTTTTTTCAAGGAGAAAATTCAGCATAATCCTCGCTTTAAATTGAAGATGTTACACTTCTTTATTGATACAGGTATTAAGGATGTGAATTACTATTGGACAGAGTTTCACAAAAGCTTGAAGGTGTATTGCGAATTGAAGAAGATGTATCCAGAACTCACGTCTCTTAATTTGGGTGGAGGAATGCCCATAAAACAATCTCTGGCATTTGATTTTGATTACGAATACATGATCAACGAAATTGTGTCGCAGATAAAATCTGTTTGCTCACAAGAAGGCGTAGATGAGCCGGATATTTTTACCGAATTCGGAAGTTACACAGTTGGTGAAAGTGGTTGTGTAATATTTGGTGTGTTGGCTCAAAAGCAGCAGAACGATCGCGAAACATGGTATATGTTGGATGGGTCGCTGATGAATAACCTGCCGGATATTTGGGGCTTGTCGCAGCGGTTTATCATGCTGCCTGTAAACCTTTGGGAGAATGAATACAAGCAAGTGAATCTAGGTGGTATCACTTGTGATGTAGGCGATTATTACAATAGCGATGCGCACATCAACCAAGTGTATTTGCCAACAATAAAGCAGGGCGAAAAACTATATATCGGCTTTTTCAATACCGGTGCTTACCAAGATACTTTAAGTGGGTATGGTGGTATCAAACATTGCCTCTTGCCTTCGCCACCACACATTCTAGTGGATGAAAAGAAAAAAGGTAAATTGGAGTACACTGTTTTTGCTGAAGAACAAACTGCAGAAAGTATGTTGAATATTTTGGGGTATTAATTTTCTAAACAAGTGGGCAAAGCCTTTCGCTTACTTCCCAAAGTTGTTTTTGAAGCGACTCATCTAATGCAAGTGGTTGAGGCTTCTTCTCTTTGCTTTCGCTGAAGTATTTTCCGCTTACTCCTTTCACTTCATTTGATGTGGCAAGATAGATTGATGTTGCGGCACCTTCATCGGTGCTCACAGCTCGCAGTTTAGTCATCAATGTCCACACTAATTTTGCATACCACTGCGTTCCTTTATTACCTATATCTGTTTGCACAAAACCTGGATGCAGAGAGTTTACTGTAACGTTTGTGTCTTTAAGTCTTCTTGCCAATTCATTACTAAAAAGAACATTGGCGAGTTTGCTTTGTCCGTAAGCGCGGAAAATGAAATAGTTTTTATTCTGTGTAAATGAATCAAAGTTAATTTTAGCATCTTCATGTGCTCGCGAAGCCACATTTACGATGCGTGCAAAATCTGATTTTTTGATGTTATTGAGAAGCAAATTTGTGAGCAAAAAGTATGCAAAATGATTGGTGGCAATAGTCCTTTCTAAGCCATCCTCGGTGAGTTTGAAATCAGGAAATACACCACCAGCATTATTTATCAAAACATCAATTACATCTACTTCGTGTTTGATTTCTGCCGCTACTTTTCTGACTGATTTTTGGGAGCTTAAATCTGTAATAAAATATTTTACATTTTTGTTGCCGCTTGCGGCTTTTATCTGCTCTACTGCTGCTACTGCTTTCTCTTTATTTCTGGTAACAATGAAAATATTAGCTCCGCGTTTTGCTAAATGTATAGAAGTAGCTAAGCCTATACCAGCGTTGCCACCTGTAATAATTACATTCTTGTTTGTCATTGTTGCAGTATTTGTTTGTAGTTAAGTAAAAACCAAAAGAATTGTAACAGTTTATTTGCTACTCTTTAGCAGAATTTGACAACACAAAATAATTAAAACAGATTAATAAATCCAAGTTGTACAACAACACCGCGAGGATAAAGCGAGTAATTTTTATCAACTACAGAATGTAACACGTTGTAAGAAATCATTATTGGCATAAAGAAATTTCTGCTTTGCAAAAGATTGTAGCCAACACCAACTAAAAGTGCAGGAACTGTTTTCTCAATTTTAGGGTAGCGAACTCCAATAATTGAATTGTTATTTGGTGGAGTGCCATAAACCGGTTGATAGCCTTCAATATCATCCATCACCCTGTGTAACACCTCTAATTTTGTTCTGGCAAAAAAACCTTTCCAAATATTGTATTGCAGAAAAACACCGCCTCCATAAGTATGATAATTTGCATTTCCGAAAACACTAGCCCCTGTAGAAACTAAATATTCAATGTTGCTAAAACGAGTGTAAAAATAGGTAATTCCACCACCTGCATAAAGACCTTGCATACTTCCTGCCTTCGTATTTTTAGGCTCCCAAATACGATAACCAACGTATGGAGATAGTCCAAGATTAATTACATTATTGCCAATAGAAAAATTGAAATTAGGTTCAATAATAAACTTACTTAGGTCTAATTTTTTCTTCTTGCTGAAAGGTTTGAAATCTTCTTTTTTTTCAGTCTTATCAGGTGTATCTGCAGGCTTCCATTCGCCCTCAGTCTTTTTTATTTTTGGGGATGGTGGTGGCACATCATCTTCTTGTGCAATAGCACCTGCGCTAAACGCTAACAGTAAAAGCCAAAAAAAGTATTTCATCTGTTTATAATTTATTTTTTAAAACTCGAATGGAATATCCATCTTAAATTCATTTCTAGGTAATTTTGAATAGTGTGCATTTCATAAAATTAATATTCAAAGTAATAACGATTTAAAACATGAATTAGTTGTATGAACGATAAATTTATCTGGGATTTTATCAAAAAATTGTGATTAAACATTTGTTGGCAAATTCCATTCAATACGTAAAAATCTAATCGAGTGTTTGCCCTTGGTTTGCACTCATCTCTAACATTTTTGCAAACATATCGTCCTTCAAATCATTAAAGTAATAATACACTGGGTTCACTGTACTGCTTCCTTTTATAACTTCATAGTGCAAATGCGGTCCGGTTGATTTTCCTGTGCTACCTACCAAACCAATTATATCTCCACGCTTCACTTTTTGCCCGCGCTTCACTTTAAATTTTGAAAGGTGCGCATAACGGGTTCTGTATCCATAACCATGATTTACTACAATTTGGTTACCATAACCACTATAAGAATACTCAACTGTTTCAATGATGCCATCGCCTGTAACATATACTTCGGAACCAATGGGTGCAGTAAAATCCATGCCTTCGTGAAACTTAGGCACTTTATAAACGGGGTCTATGCGCATTCCATAGCCCGAAGCCAAACGAGTTAATTCTTTATTGGTAATTGGTTGAATAGATGGCATAGAACTCAACATCTCCTCGCGGTTTTGAATCAACTCCGCAATTTGGTCGTAGCTTTTAGATTGAATTGCCATTTGTCTGCGCAGTTTATCCATGCGCACCGAAATGTTCTTCATCAATTCGCCATTATCATATTTTTCTAATGAGCGATATTTGTTTACACCGCCCGCACCAGCTTGCCATACTTCATCTGGAATCGGGTCGCTTTCAAACAACACTCTATAAACATTCCCATCCCGATAGTGCAATTCATCTAAAACTTCACTCATTCTTTGCGACTCACTATTCAAAATTGAGTAGCGGTCTTTCATAGCACTCAATTCATTTTTCAGAATTTTCTCTTTGGGAGAATCAATAAACATGTATGCCAACGAAGAGAAAGCAAGCGAAAATACAATGGAAGCGCATAGAAAACCAAACAAACGCAACAGGCGCGTACCCCAAGTTACAACAGCCTTTTCATAGCTTAAAGTTTGTGTGTTAAATATGTATTTCTGCTTTCGTTTAAATATTGCCATAAACTCCTAATCAATAATACTGTATGCAACTTTAGTGAAAATAAAGCAGGCTTTTGCTTTCATTAATTTCTTTATGAATTCCCACTCTGGGCTAAAAATCATATATGTGGATATTTATAAATCATTTTTTAAAAAGTTTAGTTGCTTAATTATCAATTGAAGTCTGCATTTTAGCAGCGAATGAAACGATTAGACCGCTTGGCGGTTTCGCAATTTATTGGTCCGTTTATTCTCACGTTTGCAATTGCATTATTTGTATTGGTGATGCAATTTTTGTGGAAGTACGTAGATGATTTAGTAGGCAAAGGAATTAACCTTTGGGTGCTAACTGAATTGCTTTTTTACGCAAGTGCAAAATTAGTTCCGTTGGCGTTGCCCTTGGCAGTGTTGTTGGCATCCATAATGACGATGGGCAGCTTTGGCGAACACCTTGAAATCACTGCTGCCAAGGCAGCGGGAATTTCTTTACTGCGTTTTATGTTTCCACTTTTTGTTTCATCTATTGTAATTGCAGTGCTTGCACTTTTGTTTTCAAATTATCTATTACCAAAATCAAATCTAAAGTTCAGTTCATTGCTTTATGACATTAGAAATTTAAAACCTTCAGTTGCCATTAAACCCGGAATTTTTTATAAGGGTTTAGATGGGTTTTCCATTCGTGCAGCACAAAAAAGTGATGATGGAAGTAAGTTGTATGATTTAATAGTTTATGACCATACGAGCGGTTTAGGTAGCGACCATGTAATTACTGCAAAAGAAGGAAGTATGTTGCAGGATGAAGAAAAGGCGGTGCTTACCTTGTACTTAATTGACGGCAAGCAGTATAAAGAGATGCCGCCTAAAAATCCCGATTCCTCTACTTATCAGATGTATCGCTCGTCATTTGCCACTTATGAAAAAAAGTTTGATTTAAGCCAATTCAAACTTTCGCGCACGGATGAAAATTACTTTCGCGACTTGAAACAAATGCTTTCGCTTCAACAGTTAGTAAAACAAATGGATACCGTTGATATTGAAGAAAACAATACCCGAATGCAGATGAAAGACTATTTGCGCCCGTATTTCAATTTTTTCAGGTTTGGATTTGATACAACAAAACCAGTAAGCACAATAAATTTGGCAATGAATTTTGATAGTGTTTTTAATTCAAAAGATAAAGAAGCTAAAACCGCTACATTAGAATATGCCATCAATCAGGCGCGCAATGTCAAGAACTATACAAATATTACTATCAAACAAGTTGAGTTCAAAAACAAAAACAGAATGAGTTTGATAATTGAAATTTACAGAAAATTTACGCTTGCCATTGCCTGCATTGTCTTGTTTTTGGTGGGCGCACCATTGGGTTCTATTATTCGCAAAGGCGGTTTGGGTTGGCCGCTGTTTTATGCTGTGTTGTTTTTTATTCTGTATCACGTAAGCAGCATTATTGGCGAAAAACTAGCCGAGCGGGAAAGAATGGGGGTGTTTGAAGGAATGTGGTTGAGCACTTTTGTGTTGTTACCCATAGGCTTATTTCTCACCCTTAAAGCAACTGATGATTCAAGAATCCTTTCGGCTGATTTTTATAAAAAACTATTACGTTTAAAATAAATTGAAAAAACTATTCAATAGCGATAACCTTTTTGTGCTGCTTACAATTTTTGTTGCAATAGCTGGTCTGTCTATTTTAAGTGCAATCGAAAAAGGTGGTGAGGTATTGTGGTTTAATACTAACAATAATCCTTTTGCAGATTGGTCTTTCAGGGCAATTACTTTGATTGGTGAGATATATTTTATACTTCCTGCAATAGCATTTGTATGGTGGAAAAAAGGCAGAGAAAATGCGCTGCTTATTATCTTTGCCATGATTGATGTTGCAGTGATAGTGCAGTCATTAAAGCACTTGATTTTTTCGCATCTAAGTCGCCCTGCAGAGTTGATTGGAAAGCTTCATTCACTAAGAGTAATTGCTGGAGTTGAACCATTGCATTTTCATAGTTTTCCATCTGGGCATACTGCTGGGGCTTTTGCTATAATGTTTTTACTAGCATCAGCATTTAAAAATAGAACTGCAACATTTTTCCTTTTTTCTCTTGCATTGCTTACAGGTATTTCTAGAATGTATTTGCTACAGCACTTTTTAAGTGACGTAATTGCAGGTGCTTTGATTGGTGTTGCTACAGCTTGGATAATTAACCGTTATTTTGCACACAGAATTGAGGGAATGAAATTTGTTTCTTTTCGTTCAAAATGAGATTGTTGTATTTGTAAATTTAAAATCGCACTAAAAGCTTGAATACAATCCTTCGAAAATTTTTACAGTTCCCAACGCGCATATTTTTGCTATGCTTTGGGGCATTGTTGTTTTTTCCTTTGCTAGATGGCGTTCATCTATTCGACTGGGATGAAATAAACTTTGCTGAAAGTGCCCGCGAAATGCTCGTAACGGGAAATTGGCGTACAGTACAAATCAACTTTGAGGTATTTCATGAGAAGCCACCTTTTTTTATTTGGCTACAGGCTCTGAGTATGAATTTTTGGGGTGTGAATGAATATGGTGCTCGGTTTCCAAATGCTGTTTGTGGCATTCTTACAATGTTAGTAGTGTGGAGGATAGGAAGAAATTTATACGGAGGAAGATTTGGTACTTATTGGGCATTGCTATTTGCTTGCTCGTTGTTGCCACAAGTGTATTTCAAAAGTGGAATCATTGATCCATTTTTCAATCTATTTACTTTTCTAGGTATTTATTACATCTATAAAATTTCTTTTTTCAATGAGTTTGAAGACCGCAAAACTAAATCCAGAAGAAGAAGTTATTACTTATTTGTGTCGGCATTATTTACTGGCTTAGCAATTCTTACCAAAGGTCCGGTAGCCATGCTTATATTGATGATTACAGTTTCAATTGTATTTGTTTGGAACAGAGGCAGGATTGCAGTTGATGTTAAGCAATTTTCAATTTGGTTGATAATCATTTTAGCTATCGTTTCAGCATGGTTAAGTTTTGCCATGCGCGATTTAGGATTGAAATTTTTGGATGATTTTTATAATTACCAAATCAGACTACTAACCACCCAAGATGCAGGTCATGGAGGTCCGTTTTATTATCATTTATTAGTTTTGTTTTTTGGCTGTTTTCCTGCCTCTATTTTTGCTATAGCAGGTTTAAAAAAGGATAATAGTGATGGATTTGCGCAAGACACGTTTCGCAAATGGATGATGGTTTTGCTTGGAGTAGTATTAGTTGTATTTTCTATTGTTCAAACTAAAATCATTCACTACTCATCGCTGGCTTATTTTCCTGTTACATTTTTTGGTGCCTATTACCTAGATAAAGTAATGGAAGGTAAATTCAGCATGAAAGGTTGGGTAATTATGTTATTGAGTATTGTTGGCTTACTGCTTATGGCTGCAATGTTATTGTTGCCACAAATCGCTCAACTGTTGCACAAAATTGAACCCTATTTTAAAGATCCTTTCGCTTCAGAAGCCATGCACGCAAAAGTATATTGGAGTAAGAGCGATTTTATTCCAGGAATAATTTTTAGTTGCCTATTTATTGTAAGTATTTTAATGTTTATCACATCAAAGCTAAAACAGGCAATTGCAACTTTGCTATTCAGTATGGCTTTATTTACACAGTTTTTTATGGTGTGGTTTGTGCCCCGCATCGAGCGGTACTCGCAAGGTGCAATGATTGATTTTGTTACAAAAAAAGCAAATGAAAGCACCAGGATTGAAGCAACTGGATTTAAAAGTTACGCGCATCTATTTTATGGCAGGCAACTTCCGCCACAATCATATAATGATTCTTCCACGCATTATTACATCACTAAGATTCACCGTTTAGATGTTGTAAATACTTGGATAAATGCTGAAGAGGTGGAGAGAAAAAATGGATTTATTTTTTTGAAGAAGCGTTAATTGGATATGATCAAATTAAGTATCCCGATTCATGCAATGTTGTGCCCTCCAAAAAAATATTGTGGAAATTTGGATTTATAATATGAAATATTAACTTCGTGTAACAATATTTAAAATTAAGTCGTACACAACAAACAAACACAAGCCTATCAGCATTAGCTCTACTTCATTTAAGGTTTATTAATTCAGTTTGTTTTCATTTATTTTTTATCATTTTTTTTAATGTCTTAAAAGGCATTAACACTATTTATTATATTCATTAACTAAACAAAGCATCGCGCCTATCACTTAAAAATCTACGTATTGTTCACATCAAAAATAGAACACGTATGAATGCTCAATCATTAAGCGACCAAGTACTTCTGCAACAGTACCTGGAAGGAGACGAAGCTGCTTTGAACACACTTATTTCGCGTCACAAAAACAAGGTTTATACCTCTATTTATGTGATGGTTCGCGACCAATATCTTGCAGAAGATATGTTTCAGGATGTATTTATTAAAGCCATTAACAGGTTGCGCGATGGCAAATACAACGAAGAGGGCAAATTTAGTGCGTGGTTGATGCGCATTGCGCACAACCATTGCATGGATTACTTCCGCAAGGTTAAAATTACTCCCAATAGGAAAGTAACCAACAGCACAGGGGAGGATATTTTTAAATATATTGGAGAATATGACGTACCCTCCGAAACACATTATGAATTAGAATCAAAAGAGGGCAAATTGAAATTATTGCTTGACCAATTACATCCCGACCAAAGGGAAGTAATTATTCTAAGGCATTTCTGCAATTTTACTTTTAAAGAGGTTGCTGATTACACCAATGTGAGTGTAAATACTTCACTTGGGAGGATGCGATATGCTTTAATTAATTTGCGTAAAATTATTAAAGAGCAGAAAGCAGAAGTTTATTAATAAGCTATTAATTTCAATAAAAAAAACTGGAGCAGTTTGCTTAGGCTTTTTTGTTTTAGGTTGATTGTTTCATATAAATCAACAACATGTTTAGTAAATTTTCAAAAGAGAGGCATGTTTTTTAATCAATAGCTTTGATTAACTGAATATGCACTCTACATTTGCGCGCTTTTTAAAAACAGCAAACTAAAAATGGCAAGTAACATTACACTAACTATGATTAAGCCCGATGCAGTTGCAGATGGGCACACAGGAAAAATTCTTGATTTAATTATTGCAAACGGCTTCAAAATTCAGGCTATGAAACTTAGCCAGCTTTCAAGAGAGAAAGCCGAAGAGTTTTATGCCGTGCATCGCGAGCGTTCGTTTTTTGGCGAGTTGATTGACTTTATGACTGAAGGTCCAATTGTTGCAGCAGTGCTTGAAAAAGAAAATGCTGTAGAAGATTTCAGAAAATTAATTGGTGCTACCAATCCTGCAAATGCTGCTGAAGGAACCATCCGCAAATTATTTGCAGCAGGTATTGAACGCAATGCAGTTCACGGAAGTGATAGCAATGAGAACGCAGCTATTGAGGCGAGTTTTCATTTCAGTGGTTTAGAGCGTTTCTAAAAAATCTACGAAGTTCTTTGAGCTATTTGTACCTTTGTTATGCTGCATACCGCTTTATCGCTCGTTGGTGAACAATGGGAGGAAAGTCCGGACAACACATAGTACCGTACCACCTAACTGGTGGCTTCATTTGAAAAGATGAAAGAGATAGTGCCGCAGAAAATAACTGCCACTGCCGAAAAGCAGTAGTAAAGGTGAAAACGTGTGGTAAGAGCGCACGGTTTTGTAGAGCAATCTGCAAAAGGGGTAAACCTTACGGGTTGAAAGGTCATGTATATCAGTGGTTGAGGGCTGCTCGCCCGATTCCTTGTGAAACGCTGAGGGGTTGACTGCTAAAGGTTGCTTGTGAAAGTAACCGCAGATAAATGATAAAGGCTTTGATGAAAGTCAAAGAACAGAATCCGGCTTACAGGTGTGCAGCATTTTTTTAAGATTTCAAGCAGAGAAAATAAAAATCTGTTAAACATTTAAACCATTTTGTAACAAACGAATCTTTGGGTGCGAAAAAGGCATTACATTTGTTCTGCTTAAATTTAATCAACACAAAAAACAAAGTCAAATGAAGAAGTTATTCTTTATGTTTTGCATGGCAGGTTCAGCATTGCTTGCCACAGCTCAAGAAGGTGTCGCCAATCCGGTTGACCCCAATGCTCCCGAAATTAAATGGGAATCAACAGATGTTGACTACGGAACTATTCAACAAGATGCGAATGGTGCTCGTGAGTTTAAACTTACAAACGTTGGTAAAAGCCCACTTATCCTTTCAAACTGTAGAGGGTCTTGCGGATGCACAGTGCCTGATTGCCCTAAAGAGCCAATCATGCCTGGACAAAAAGGTGTAATTAAAGTAAGCTACGATACCCACCGTATCGGACCGTTCACCAAAACTGTTACAGTAGAATCGAATGCAAAAAACAATACTGAAACTTTGAAAATTCATGGTACAGTATTGGATTCAAACGCTGGTGGAACTCCGGCTGCTAACGAAACTGTTAAACCTGCACAGCCTGTAAAATCTGCAACTCCTATAGCAGCAGAACCAGTAAAAGCTCCTGCTACTAAAACTCAAAAGAAAGAAGGTTCTAAGTAATATTTTTAGAACTTAAAATTTAAAGGCTGTTCTGTATGGGGCAGCCTTTTTTATTTTATAAATGCAAAACCTTACTAAGGGAAATAAGGGTATTTTTATTTTTTCATTATGTAACGATTTATTTTTAGACACATTGAAAATGTAATAAAAAGGTTATTGTTAGTTATCCTGTTTCTATTTTCAAATATTGGATTCTCGTTGATTAGCCATCTTCCTTCTAACCTAAAAAGCATAAT
>Ga0163144_10020130_pt1 | contig 13370 bp, 10 predicted proteins | sample OliLak19BULKMAT1_FD_123175 | JGI IMG/M metagenome (GOLD analysis project Ga0163144, IMG submission 123175) | Freshwater microbial mat bacterial communities from Lake Vanda, McMurdo Dry Valleys, Antarctica - Oligotrophic Lake LV.19.BULKMAT1 | ecosystem: Environmental > Aquatic > Freshwater >... | reverse complement strand
TTACGTGGTGCTCGGCCTCGGCGTTTGGAGCCTCGGCATGTGGAGCGCTACGACGCCCGGCTCGTTCACTTACAACGCCGACTACTGGAAGATGGGCGTCAACGGCGCCATGTTCCAAATGATCGCCCACGGCATCAGCTCGGCCGGCATGTTCTTCTGCGTCGGCGTCCTCTACGACCGTGTCCATCACCGCAACCTCAACGAGTTCGGCGGCATCATGGCCCGCATGCCGGTTTACAGCGGCTTTGCGATCGTCATCTTCTTCGCCGGCCTTGGCCTGCCAGGTCTATGCGGATTCATCGGTGAAGTCTTCGTCGTCCTCTCGGTTTGGAAGTACAGCCAACTGCTCGCGATCATCTCCGCCGCGGTGGTGATCCTCACGGCCGCCTACATTTTATGGGCGATTCAGCGGGTCTACCTCGGCGCCGAGTACAAGGGCCCGCATGGCGAGGCGCTCACGCCGATGTTGCCGCGAGAGTTCGTGATCGCCGTGCCGCTGACGGTGATGGCGATCGTCCTGGGCGTCTACCCGCAAGCGCTGCTCAACTACATGCAGCCTTCGGTCGATCAGCAGGTCCAGCAACTCGCGGACTGGACCGAACGGTTCGACGCTTCGCGCGAAGCGTTGAAGAAATCACTCGGCGAAGAAGAAGAGCAAGTGGCGCTCGCCGTTCCATCGCAGCCAGCGGCGGAGCCGGTGGACGTATCGCTGACAGACTCCACACCTCCTTCGTCCACCGGCAGAGCCGGTGGCTTCTAAGAAACTCGAACGCCAAATGAACGATCCATCGTCTGCGAGACCCGCGCAGTGAATTTGCATACGCTCATTGATTCCCTGATCAGCGACACGGTCCAGAAGAGCCTTCCCCTCTTCGGTCCGGAGCTGGTGCTTTGCGCGACGATCGTCGTATTGCTCCTCGCCCGCGTGCTGCCGCTGCTCGACCGGATCCCGCCGGTCGTCATCGCATTCGTCGGCGCCGTCGCGGCGTTGATCGCCGCCGTGCCGCAACAAGGGCTGGACTCCTTCGCCGCAATCGAATCGCAAGAGATCTTCACCGGCATGCTCGTCTACGACGGCATGACCGCCTATTTCAAGCTCTTCTTAATGGCGTTCGCCGTGCTGTTCGTCATTCTCTCGCAACTAACGGGGATCGCCGATCGCGACGATGGCCAGGACTATTTCTCGCTCGTGTTCGGCGCCACGATCGGCATGTGCATCATGGTTTCGTCGAACCATTTGCTCACGATGTTCCTCGGCGTCGAAATGGCGAGTGTGCCGTCGTACGTCCTGGCCGGCATCGTGAAAGGTCGCCGCCGCAGCAGCGAAGCGGCGCTGAAGTACGCCGTCTACGGCGCCGGCGCCGCAGGGGTAATGCTCTACGGCACAAGCCTGTTGGCGGGTCTGCTCGGCTCGGCTCACTTCCCGACGATTGCCCAACGGCTGGTCGAATTCGACCTGCCGACGCGGATCGCTGATCGCGAACTCACGGTGATGGTCCTCGCCCTTGCCGGTTTAATGGTCGGCGTTGGGCTGGCGTTCAAACTCTCCGCCGTGCCGTTTCACTTCTGGTGCCCCGACGTCTTCGAAGGCGCCTCGGCTGAGGTCGGCGGGTTCCTCTCAGTCGCCTCGAAGGCGGCCGCCCTCGCCCTGCTGGTGCGCGTCGCCATCGGCATGACTTACGAACCGCCTACGAGCGACAAACTTGGCTCGCCGCCTCCCGACGTCGCCGCGATCCAAGGATCAGACATAGACGTGCCAATCCAACTCGTCGCGCAACGGCAATTGGAAAGCGACAAGTCGAACCCCGACGCCGCGACGAAGGAGGGTCCGCTCGACCCCGTCCGCAGCTTCGTCGTCACGCTCATCGGCGTCGTGTCGATTGTCACCTGCACCTTCGGCAACCTCGCCGCCTACGGGCAGCGCAACATCAAGCGGATGCTCGCCTATTCGACGATCGCCCACGCCGGGTTCATGATGATGCCGGTCGCCGCCGCGGTGGCGCTGGTCGGCATGGGCAACACTGCGGCCGCCTCCGAAGCGATCGCCGCCCTGATGCTCTACGCCACGATTTATCTCTTCATGAACCTCGGCGCCTTCGCCATCATCGCGTTCATGCGCAACTCGATGCAGAGCGAAGAGATCAAAGATTACTCCGGGCTCATTGGCCGCAGTCCTCTCATCGCCGTCGCCTTCACGACGATCCTGTTCAGCCTCGTCGGGCTGCCGCCGCTCGCCGGATTCTGGCCGAAACTGCGGGTGCTGCAAGCCCTCTTCGATGCGAACAGCCCGCTGCTGATGTTCGTCATGGTCGCCGCCGCCGCCAACACGGCCCTGTCGCTCGTCTACTACCTCCGCCTCGCCAAGACGATGTGCATCGATCGCGAGGCTGACGGCACGCGGCCGGTCGCCCTTGGTTTCTTCCAAACCGCGTTCGTGCTGGCGATGACGCTGCCGGTGGTGCTGTACGGCCTCGATCCTGAGCGGATCGCCCGCTGGACCCAACAAGCGGCCTCCGGCCTGTTCCACTAATCCGCGAGCGCGCCCGAACGCATGAAAGCCGACGTCATCCACTGGCTGAACCGCCTCCTCGCGATCCACTGCCGGTCGTTTCCGCAGTATATGCGCTGGGCGCGCCCGCATGTCCCCGCTGGCCGCGGCCAGGAGATCGAAGCGCTAGAGGCGATCTCGCTCGACCAGGACGTCATGTCGGAGCGGATCAGCCGCATGGTCGTCGACGCCGACGCCCTCCCCCGCACCGGCGAATTCCCGATGGAGTTCACCGACCTCCACGATCTCGACATCGACTACGTGATCCTGACGGCCGTCCGTTACCAGGAACAAGACGTCGCGGCGATCGAAACGCTGGTCGAGCGCCTCCAAACCGCGCCCGCCGCCCGCGCTCTCGCCGAAGAATCGCTCGGCATGGCCAAGGGCCATCTCGACACGCTCCGCGAACAGGCCCAGTCGATCGCCGCCCTCAAAGCGTAATCGCACGCCCCCCAATTAGCCCCCGGTTCTTCAAACCGGGGGCGCGACGAATAGCACGCGGATTTTCACGGATTGAGCGGATTGACGCGGATCATTCCAATGAATCCGTAACGTCACATCCTCGCTGTTACCACCCTTCTTCATCCGCGACCATCCGCTAAATCCGCGTTCATCCGCGCCCCATTCTTAGCATTCGCCTTCCCCCATGCCCCTCTTCGACACCCACGCCCACCTCGACCAAGAAGACTTCGACGCCACGCGCGACGCCGTCGTCGAGCGGGCCCGCGCCGCCGGCGTCGAGACGATCATCGCCGTCGGCACCACGCTCGCCGCCAGCCGCAAGTGCGTGGAACTTGCCGCCCGATACCCAGGAAGCGTCTACGCCGCCGTCGGCCTTCAGCCAAACTACGTCGCCGAGTGCGGCCCCGACGATTGGAGCGAGATCGAACGCTTGGCCAAGTCTCCCGGCGTCGTCGCTATTGGCGAGACAGGCCTTGATCGTCACTGGGACTTCACGCCGTTCGAGATGCAACAGGACTATTTCGATCGCCACATGGCGCTCGCCGGCCGAATCGACCTGCCGTTCATCGTCCACATGCGCGACTGCGACGCCGACATCATGGAGGCGCTTCGCGCCGAACATCGCCGTCGCGGCCCGCTGCGGGGGATCATGCACTCGTTCACCGGCGACGCCGCGATGGCAGCGGAGTGCCTGGCGTTGGGGCTGCACATCAGCTTCGCTGGGATGGTCACGTACAAGAAATCGCAGCCGCTGCGCGACTGCGCCGCGACGATCCCAGCCGACCGCCTGCTGATTGAGACCGATTGCCCCTACCTCTCGCCCGAACCAGTCCGCGGCAAGCGTCCGAACGAGCCGGCTTACGTCGCCCATACGGCGAAATGCATCGCGATTACCCGCAGCGTCTCCCCGCAAGAACTCGCCCGCCAAACGACGGCCAACGCCCGCGCACTCTTCTGCATCTCGGGCTGAGACTTCGACGGGGTCGGGAGCCTTTTGCCAATAGCGGATCAACGATTGGTGGAAAGCACCCAGTGGCAAAAGGCTCCCGACCCCTTCACCGCATCCACGCCTCAACGCGGCTCCAGCCAAGGCGTCCCCGACCGCCCGCTCGCGTTCGGCAAGATATACCGATCGACGCCGGGGCCGATGTTGTTGCCATGGCAATCACAAAGTTGGCAGAGTTGCGGCGGGCTGTTGTACCACTCGCACCAATAGAGCTCGCCGCAGCCGGTGCAGCCGCAGAGGCGATCGACCAAGCCCGGTCGGCAATTGCCGTTGGAGCCGCTGCCGCAGGCGTCGGCGCAGCCCGTCGCCTCGCACGGCGATCCGCAGGCGGCTGAATCGTCGCAGCAATGCGTGCAACCCTGTTCGCACGAGCAATCGTAGCGCGCCCCGGCGAGCGGCGACCCCTGCGGCCGAGCGCAATCGTCCGCGCAGTTCATGGCCGTCCGGCAACCGTTGACCGCCAGGCAGAGCATGGCCAGCCCCGCGGCGACGCGAGTTTGAATCGACATCCTCAGATTCCCCCTTCATGGAGCCGCGAATGGACCGCTGGCTCCTCGTGGGGTATCGACGGGACGGTTAGCGAAAGTCCAGAAAATCGTTAGAATCGCTAGAGCTTTGCGCCGCCGGATCGACTGCACGCGGACTCGATTCAATTTTTGACAGGATTACAGGATTGCACGGATCGACAGGATGCAAGCAAGGCCAGCGGCAGTGATTCGATAGCCTTCTACCTACTAGCCGTCTGCAATCCATCCTGTAAATCCGCGAAATCCTGTAATCCTGTCCAGTCTTCGTAGAACACAACTAGTTAACGACAAGGAACTTCCGCACCGTGACTCCCGCTCCCGCAATCCTTGGATCGATGAACCACATCGCCCTGCCGACCGCCGACCCGGAGCGCGGCGTGAAGTTCTATTGCGACGTATTGGGGTTCGTTAGTACGCCGCGTCCCGCGTTCTCGTTCCGCGGCGCGTGGCTGCTCCACCGCGCGGTCGGCGTGATGATCCATCTGATTCACGACGCGAAGTTTGAGCCAAAATTGGCGACGCCGATCAATTCGCGCACGAACCACTTAGCAATTCACGTCGACGACTACGACGCCGCCGTCGCCCAACTCGCGGCGCACGGCGTCGAGTTCGTTGAGCACGTACTCCCCACTTACCACTACCGACAGGTCTTTTTCCGAGACCCTGACGGCAACGTCATCGAGCTCGGCGAATGGCCCGCGCCGGAGGAGATGTTTCCACCTAGTAGGCTGGGACAACTTCCCACCTGAATGGCCAAGCGATTTACCACTTCGGGTGGGACGTTGTCCCAGCCTACAGCATACCGACGCCTTTCATTCAAGGATGACAATCAGCATGGAACCTTCAGCCAAGAAGTTCTTTCAACAAGTCCTCGAAACCCCGAGCCCCTCCGGCTACGAGGAACCAGTGCAGCGGATTGTCCGCGACTACGCCGGGAAGTTCGCTGACGAGGTGAAGACCGATCTCCACGGCAACGTCATCGTCGCCGTGAATCCCGGCGCGCCGATCCGGCTGATGTTCGCCGGGCACTCCGACCAAATCGGCCTGCTCGTCACGTACATCAACGACAACGGCTTCATCTACACCGGGACGATCGGCGGTTGGGATCCGCAGCAGCTCATCGGCCAACGGATGACGATCTACACGGCTGACGGGCCTGTCCCCGCCGTGATTTCCCGAAAGCCGATCCACTTGCTTGATGAGGAAGAGCGGAAGCAAGTGGTGAAGCTGAAGGATATGTGGCTCGACATCGGCGCCAAGACGCGCGAGGAAGCGGCGTCGATCGTGCGGATCGGCGACCCCGTGACGCTCGAACTCGGCTACCAGGAAATGCGCAACGGCCTCTGCAACTCGCCCGGCATGGACGACAAGACTGGCATGTGGGTCTGCATCGAAGCGGCCCGCCGGGCGAAGGCGAAGAAGAAGTTGAACGTCTCGGTCTACGCCGTGGCGACGGTGCAGGAAGAGATCGGTCTCCGCGGCGCGCACACGAGCGCGTTCGGCGTCGACCCGCAGGTCGGCATCGCGGTCGACGTCACGTTCTCGACCGATTGCCCGACGATCGACAAGAACCAAGAAGGGGACATCAAACTCGGCGGCGGCCCGGTGCTTCATCGCGGCCCGAACATGAACCCGGTCGTCTTCGAGCGGCTGCGGAAGACGGCCGAAAAGGCCGACATCCCTTGCCAATGGAACGCCCAAGGTCGCGCGACTGGCACCGATGCGAACGCGATTCAGCTCGCCCGCGCCGGCGTTGCCGCCGGACTCGTAAGCATTCCGAACCGCTACATGCACAGCGCCGTGGAAATGGTGTCGCTCCACGATCTCGATCGGGCGGCCGACCTTCTGGCGGAGTTCGCGTGCAGCCTGGAGAAGGATGCCGATTTCACGCCGATGTAAGTCGGGGAGAGTCGATGGCGGGATCTGCCCCCCGGTCAGTGACCGGGGGCTAATTTTTTACTCGTCGTCGAGCATCGCGAGATAGCTCTCGTACCGGCGCGCATCGATGAAGCCGTCGGCGACCGCGTCCTTCACGGCGCATGGTTCTTCGTGGTTGTGCGAGCAGTTGGGATAGCGGCAGCGACTGACGTAGGGTCGCAGGTCGCGGAAAAAGCCGGCGACTTCTTGCGGGATGACGTCCCAGAGTTGGAACTGCCGGATGCCGGGCGTATCGAAGACGAACCCCCCCGCCGCGAGCGGAATCAACTCGGCGGTGGTCGTTGTGTGGCGCCCCTTCTCGTTCTCGGTGCTGACAGTGCGGACCCGTAGTTGCAGGCCGGGTTCGACGGCGTTCAAGAGGCTCGACTTGCCAACGCCGCTCTGCCCCGCGAACGCCGACTGCCGATCTTTCAGTAAGCGCCGCAGGTAGTCGATGTTCCACCCGCGCTCGGCGGAGACGAGCAACACGCGGTAGCCGAGTTGGCTGTACACGCCGATCAGCGGCTGCAGGTCGGCCGCATCGATGAGGTCGGCTTTGTTGATGCAGATAATCGGCTCGATGCCGTTCTTGTCGGCCATCACGAGGTAGCGATCGACCAGATGGGGCTTGAGCTTCGGCTCGGCGGCGCTGACGACGACGACTGCTTGATCAACGTTCGTCACCAACACATGCTGCCGGCCGCGGCTGGCGCGGCTGAGGATGCCGTGGCGCGGTTCGACGCGCTCGATGATCCCCTCGTCGGCGCGCTCGGGGCGAACCCAGACGCGGTCGCCGGCGGCGACGACGTGGCGCTGATCGGTCGCGAGCGTCTTCAATATCCGCCGCGTCGCACAACGGCGCAGCACGCCGTCGTCGAGCTGCACCATGCTGTGCAAGCCTTGCACGCGTAGCACGCGGCCGAGGCGGCAGATCTCGGGATCGATCGAAAGCTGGATGCTCGTGCCGGAGTCGTCCTCGACCATCTCGGCGCCGGCGATGACGCGCTTGCGGGTGAGCGCTCCCTTGCCGCTGACGCTCTCGTGCTGATGGACGTCGGCCAGATCATCGCCGCTGGGATCGACGCCGCGCGACCAATTCTTGTCGCGAGCGCGGACGTTCCGGTTCTTGCGGAAGTCGGCGCGAACTTGGCGTTTCTTTTTGGCCATGGGGGAGAGAGCGGTCAGCTTTCAGCAATCAGCGGTCAGCTAAAAAATTCGCGTCGATGCCGCCCGCCTTCCTCTGGCTGAATGCTGACTGCTGACAGCTTCCTCGCTCTAAACTGGCCGATCGGGCAGTTCGATCTGCCCGGCTCCATCGTCGAGGACGTCGTAGCGCGTGCTGCCATGATCGTTCCGCTTGTCGCGCGGGGCGGGCATGTTCTTCGGCACCGACTGGAGCCCGGCGCGTGAGAGGAGCGACTCCCGCATGATCTCGTTCGGCAGATCGTCGGCCGGCGGCGGCCCGATAGCGCCGAGGTCGGAGGGGGAGTACATCAATTCGTACTTATGCTTGGCGACGCAGACTTCGTCGCCTGGGTCGATTCGCTTTTCTTGGACCTTGATCCCGTTGATCTTCACGCCGTTGCGACTTTTCATGTCGCGGATGAACCAGTAGCCGCCGTTGATGAACAACTGGCAGTGGTGGGCGGAGACATTGGCGAAGCGAAGCACGATATCGCAGCTCTCGCGACGGCCAATGAGGAGTTGTTTTTTCAGGAGCGGGATGGGATCGCCGCCCCCTTGGGGGATTAATTCACCGTACATAGTGGTAAGCGTCTCGCGGTAAGCCTGTTTAGCCCCAACGCTGATTGAGTTAGGATGTAACCCCACGCCTCAAAGTTTGGGACGCCTGCTCGACCCGCCGAACCCCCACGCTCGGGTTGCCGGAGCGCCCTGCCCTGGCCAAGTTACACTTTACGCAACTGCCCAAGTGCCGTCAACCAAACCGCTTACGTCGAACCCGATAGCCCACTCCTGGCGGGAGGCGGGGCTCCCGTTCTACTCGTACAACCACTTCCTGCGGCAGCGGTTCGGGGGGCGGGTCCAAAAGGTCAGTCTCGACGCGGGGTTCACTTGCCCCAACGTCGACGGGACGGTCGCCAAAGGGGGCTGCACGTTTTGCGATAACCGGAGCTTCAGCCCCAGCCGGCGGCTGCCGCGGGCGGGGGTGTGGGGGCAAATCGACCAAAGCATCGTCCGGATGCGGAACCGCTACACCGGGTGCGACAAATTTCTCGCCTACTTCCAGCCGGCGACGAATACCTACGCCCCCGTCGAGCGGCTGCGGCCGCTGTACGAGGAAGCCCTCACCCATCCGCAGGTGGTCGGCATGGCGATCGGCACCCGTAGCGACTGCGTGCCGGACGACGTGCTCGATCTGCTGCAGGAGATCGCCGGCCGATCGTATCTGGCGGTCGAGTATGGGATGCAGACGATGCATGATCGTTCGCTCGAGTGGATGAATCGCGGACATGATCACCAATCGTTTCTCGACGCCGTCGCGCGGAGCCGCGGTCGCGGGTTTGAAATCTGCGCTCATGTGATGCTCGGCCTCCCCGGCGAATCGCACGACGACATGTTGGCGACGGCCCGCGAGTTGGCGCGGGTAAACATCGACGCCGTGAAGATCCACAATCTCTACTGCGTGAAAAATACGCGGCTGGCCGACCAGGTCGCCGCCGGCGAGGTGACGCTGATGGGGCAGGACGACTACGTGCAAACGGTGGTCGACTTCCTGGAACTGCTGCCGCCGACGATGGTGATCGAACGGATCAGCGGCGACGCGCCGCCTGACTTTTTCGTCGGGCCTGACTGGTGTCTCGACAAGCCGGCGGTGAAGCGGGCGATTGAGGCGGAGTTTTTGCGACGGGGGTCGTATCAGGGGCGGTTGTTTGGGTAGTCGATTGTTTTTTGACAGGATTACAGGATTGCGCGGATCGACTGGATGAAGGCGGGCGATTCGATTGCGGTTCCTCGGCAACCAATCCTGTTGATCCGCGAGATCCTGTAATCCTGTCCACTCTTTCAATGGACGTCGCTTTTCAGAAATTGTCGCATTTCGATTTTTGGTGACAGAAATCAATCGACTTCAAGTCGTGAAACTGCTTAGGCTTGCGGCGTTTGGCGGCATGCACTCTCCCTATTTGTCGCGACAGAATGGCGACGGACGTATCAAAGGCGATTGCATGGAGAGTCGATTATTTTTTGACAGGATTACAGGATTGCGCGGATCGACTGGATAGGATGCGACCAGCCGACGGTGGAAGGCCGTTGGTCCTCGTTCCTTCCGTTTCTTATCCTGTCGATCCGCGAAATCCTGTTATCCTGTCCAGTCTTTCAATGGACGTCGCTTTTCCGAAATTGTCGCGGTTCGATTTTTGGCGACAGAAATCGATCAGGTTCAAGTCTTGAAACTGCCTAGACTTGCAGTTTTTTTCGGCATCCCCTCCGCCTATTTGTCGCGACAGAATGGCGACGCCTGTCGTCTTATGCGACGCCTCGCGGCGGGGCTTCGCTGGGCTGAACGCGCGCAGCGCGACGAACTCCCAACCATGGGCGGAAACGGCGGGAGATGCTTTTTGAGTCGGATTGCCAAAGAACGAACCACTACCCATCCGTACACTACCAGATTGGGTGGCCAATTTCTGCAGGGAAGTTGGAATAATTTAAGGATCTGCGGAAGGCGCTTCCCGTGCCGATTTCTCTCACCACCCCCGCATGTGAGTCGTGTCTCTTTAGCCCCGGATGGGGCGAAATGATGTAGCCAGGGGCGCGAGCCCCTGGTTGGGCTTGAGGGATTCTCTAGCCCCGTGAGGGGCGGCATGCTTCCCCCAAAACTCAACTTCGACGAACCATTTCGCCCCGCCGGGGCTTACGGGCTCGACACGCAAGGAATCCAGGGGCTCGCGCCCCTGGCTACACGATGCCGCTCCTCCGGAGCTTTGCCGGACATACTGGTTGGCTTCCCTGGCGGGGCGTAGGATAGAGTTCAGCGTAAGAGAGGACTGGACGGTCGCCGGCTTGGCTCGCAAGAGTCGGGCGGGAGGAAAGTCCGGGCGTCGTAGGACAGGGTGGTGGGTAACGCCCACCGGTCGTGAGATCAGGGAAAGTGCAACAGAAAGTAAACCGCCTGAGGGGGCTGTCGGCCGTCGGCTTTCGGCTGTCGGCCAGAAGAGCGAGCAATCGCCTACTTTTGGCCGATAGCTGTCAGCCGATAGCCGACAGCCTCCTCCGGTAAGGGTGAAACGGTGCGGTAAGAGCGCACCAGCAGGCGGGGCGACTCGTCTGGCTTGGTAAACCCCACCCGACGCAAGGCCAAACAGGGAGCAGAATCGGTCCGATTCGTGACGACTCCCGGGTAGGCTGCTAGAGGCGGCGAGCAATCGTCGTCGTAGAGGAATGATCGTCGCGCGGCGCAAGTCGCGTACAAAACCCGGCTTATAGGTCCTCTCTTACGCTTTTTTTGGAGAGCTATCGGCTGTCAGCTGTTGGCTATCAGCCAGAAATAGTTGTTGGCGGCTTTTCTTTGCGCCTTCGCGCCTTTGCGTGAGACCATCTTGGTTTAGATCTCTCGCAAAGGCGCAGAGGCGCAAAGGAAATCGCAAAGAAGAAAGGGAGAGTAAAGAAAAAGAGAGTAGGCGCCTCGTCGATCCTCTTCTTTGTTTTCTTTGCGTCGTCTTTGCGTCTTCGCGCCTTTGCGAGAGAAATGAAACAATGCGGATGTGGCCGCTACGTCTGCTCGGTTGGGATTGGGCTTCGCCCTGGACGGCGGTGGGGTTAGGGGCGGGGGCGCTCGGGCTCGCGACAGGCGGACGGGTGCAGCGGCCGGGGGTCGCGATTGAGTTTCATGGCGGGGCCGTGCCGTGGTTGATCTCGCGGTGGCCGTGCGGGCCGTTCACGATGGCGATGACGCTGGGGCATGTGGTGCTCGGCCGTGACGCGGATTGCCTCGATGTTACGCGCGCTCACGAATTGGTTCACATCCGTCAGTACGAGCGGTGGGGGCCGTTGTTCATCCCCGCCTATCTGTTATGCTCGGCGCTGATCTGGGCCCGCGGCGGCGATGCTTATCGGGACAATCCGTTTGAGCGCGAGGCTTATGCGATTGCACCTTAGCTGCTGAGCATTGAACCACGACGGCACGACGGACAAGACGACAAGACAAATGTGGACGCTTTTCAAATGACCGGCGCCGCAGAGATTGTTGCGAGCAAATCCATCATTGCTAATTGCATTTCGTCGTGACCGTCGTGCCGTTGTGGTGAATCATTCCTTACTTGTCTGTGAGATTCTTCGGACGCATGACCAAAGATTTTGATGCCATTGTTTGCGGTTCGTGCGTCGTCGACGTGCTGGTGTGGCCGGTCGATTTGGAGCGGCCGATTGGGGGCGGGAAGCTGATTCAGGCGGAGCCGTTGGAGCTCACCACAGGCGGGATCGTCGCGAATTCGGGGATCACGCTGACGCGGCTCGGGATGCGGGCGGCGGCGTTCAGCTATGTCGGCAACGATGCGTGGGCCGAGGTGATTCGCCAGCGGTACGCAGCCGAGGGGCTCGATGACGCGGGCCTGCTGACGCATCCGACGGGCGCCACGAGCACCACCGCGGTGCTTATCGACCCCAGCGGGGAACGTTCGTTCCTGCATTGCGTCGGCGCGCCGAAGCTGCTCAATCGGGCGGCGTTCATGGATCATCTCGATCTGTTCGCGCGGAGCCGCTCGATGCTGCTCGGCTACTACCCGCTGCTGCCGAATCTGATCGATGACTTGCCGGAAGTCTTGGCGGCGATTCGGAAGACGGGCTGTCTCACGGCACTCGATGCGGCGGGTGACGGCGGCGAGATGGCGCCGCTTGAGCCGGCGCTGCCGCACCTCGATCTCTATGTGCCGAGCTTGGCGGAAGCGCACCACCAAACGGGCGAGGAAGACCCGCAGAAGATCATCGCGGCGTATCGGAGCGCTGGCGCGGCGGGAATGCTGGGGGTGAAGCTTGGCAGCCGCGGGGCGATTCTCAGTCCGAAGCCGGGTGAGTTCGTCGATGTGGCGATCACCAAGCCGCCGGGGGACGTCGTCGACACGACCGGCGCCGGCGATTGCTTCCTGGGTGGCTTGCTCGCGGGGTTGCTCCGCGGGATGTCGCCGGCCGACGCGGGACGGCTGGGCTCGGCGACGGGCGCTTGCTGCGTGACGCGGCTGGGGGCGACGGCTGGGATTCTTGGGTTTGATGAGACGGCGCGATTGGCGGGGCTGTAGCCGCGGCTCAACGAGCCGCCGGAGCGGGGCTCGAATGGGGAATGGGGAGGTACGGAACGCCTCTCCGCTCCGCTCCCCATTCCACATTCAGCATTCGATATTATTTGATCACCGCTCCGGCGGGTCGTTGACCCGCGGCTACTATCGTTCTCTACACGTCGAACTTGATGCCTTGGGCGAGCGGCAGGTCGCGGGAGTAGTTCACCGTGTTCGTGACGCGGCGCATGTACTGCTTCCAGGAGTCGCTCCCTGATTCGCGGCCGCCGCCCGTTTCCTTTTCGCCGCCGAAGGCGCCGCCGATTTCGGCGCCGCTGGTGCCGATGTTCACGTTAGCGATGCCGCAGTCGCTGCCGGCGGGCGAGCAGAAGAGTTCCGCCTCGCGGATGTCGCTGGTGAGAATCGCCGACGACAGGCCCTGCGGCACGTTGTTGTGCGTGGCGATCGCCTCTTCGAAATTGGTGTAACGCATCATGTACAGAATTGGCGCGAACGTTTCGTGCTGGACGATCGTGGCCTTCGCGTCGATCTCCACGAGCGCCGGTCGGACGTAGGCGCCGCCGGCGGGGACATTGTCGGTGACGCGGCCGCCGCCGTGGATGACGCCCCCCTGCTCTTTCGCCGCTTGGAGGGCCGCGTCGAATTGCGTCGCGGCGCCTTCG
>Ga0163144_10020128_pt1 | contig 13371 bp, 9 predicted proteins | sample OliLak19BULKMAT1_FD_123175 | JGI IMG/M metagenome (GOLD analysis project Ga0163144, IMG submission 123175) | Freshwater microbial mat bacterial communities from Lake Vanda, McMurdo Dry Valleys, Antarctica - Oligotrophic Lake LV.19.BULKMAT1 | ecosystem: Environmental > Aquatic > Freshwater > Lake... | reverse complement strand
GGTGCCGCAGATAGGCGCGGGTGAAGTGCCCGGTGTCGTGCCCGCTGACCGGGTCAGTCCACCCGGCGCAGGCGTAGCAATCGCACGCGGGGATGCCCAGCGCGGGGTCGCCGGGCCAGATCGGCGCGTCGTCGAGCGCGAACTTGGCGTTGCGCAGGCGCACCTGCCCCACGGGCGTGAAGGCGTTGGCGTTGCGGGCGTTGCGCGTCGGCAGCACGCAGTCGAACATATCAACCCCGGCCCGTACCGCGGCCAGCAGGTCACGCTCATAGCCCACGCCCATGAGGTAGCGCGGCTTGGCCTCGGGCAGCAGCGGGGCAGTGTGGCGCACGACCGAAACAATCGCCTCGAAGCCCTCGCCCACGGCAACCCCGCCGATGGCGTAGCCGGGCAGCTCGATGGCGGTGATGTGGCTTGCCGACCAGGTGCGCTGCTGGAGGTCGGTGCCACCCTGGACGATCCCGAAGAGGGCCTGCTCGCGCGGGCGCGCGTGGGCGGCCTTGCAGCGCTCAAGCCAGTGGACGGTGCGCTCGTTGGCGACGCGAACGCGCTGGGCGTAATCAACCTTGCCCGAGACCTTGTCACGTCGCAATACTCGCGTCAGGCGCGGGTCGGGCTTTGGGCCTGGGGCGCCGCGCGGGGTCGATCTTGGCGCGATTGCTGTGTCACTCGCCTCGGGCTCGTCGCCCGTGCCCTCGGCCCCGGCCTGGCTGGGCGGACAGTCGTCAAAGGCCATGATGATGTCGGCCCCGAGCTGGTTCTGGATCAGCATCGAGCGCTCGGGGGTCATGTCGATCATCGCGCCGTCAACAATCGAGCGGAACCGCACGCCCTCGTCCGAGATGCTGTTGAGGTCGGCCATTGAGTAGGCCTGATACCCGCCAGAATCGGTCAGGATCGGCCTGGGCCAGTTCATGAAACGGTGCAGGCCGCCGCGCTGCGCGATCAGCTCACTGCCCGGGCGCAGCAGCAGGTGGTAGGTGTTGCCGAGGCAGACCTGCGCGCCGGTTTCTGCCAGCGATGATGGGAGTACGCCTTTGACGGTGCCGCGCGTGCCCACGGGCATGAACGCGGGCGTGTCAAACGACCCGTGGTGCGTGGTGACGCGACCGACGCGGGCGGCACAGACGCGCGAGCGAGCGGCGATGTCGAATCGCAGCGGCGCGTCGCCCAGCGGGGCTGAGGTCGGCACAGGGCAATCATGGCTTATTGAACGCTCGTGGCTCACGCGCGCGGCCCAGAAGTTGTATCCGACACTGAGCCAGCAACCGGCGGCGCAGCACCACCGAGCGCACGCGACGCGGTGGCGAGCGTCGCCCGCTCTGCGTCGGTCAGCGCGCTCTGGCCCTCACGCCCGAGCTTCGCCAGCACGCGGTCAAGCTCGATATCCTGCGGCGTCGGCGCGGGCTTCGTCGAAGGCCCACCAGGCCCACCACTCTCTGGCGGCTCATCACCCAGCACGTCAAAGAAGTCGCGCAGCAGGTACATGCGCCGCACGAAGAAATATCCCGCGATCGCCCCGCCGATATGTGCCGCCTCGCCCCCTGCGTTGGGCGCGCCCATGAACAGTTGCACCGCCGCCACCAGCAGCATGCCGTAGGCCAGCACACGCAGCTTGACGGGGATGAACCCCAGCAGGTCGACGATGCGCTGCGGCGCGATGTAGGCCGCGGCGAGGATGATCCCGAAGATCCCCGCCGACGCGCCCAGCAGTGGGGTGGTCACGTCATCAAACAGCAGGCCCGGCACGCGCCAGGTCTGGCCCAGCGTGTTGCCAAGCAGGTTCAGCAGCAAGTAGGCCACGGCGCCAAAGACCCCGCAGGCCAAGTACAGCGCGAGGTATCGCCTGCGGCCCAAAAACTCTTCAACCTCGTGCCCAAAGACCCACAGCCCCAGCATGTTCAGGCCTAGGTGCAGCCAGCCAAAGTGCAGGAACTGAAAGGTGAGAAGGCGCCAGACTTCAAGACCAAAGAAGCCCTTGGCGGTTGAGAAGTGGCCCCAGTGCTCTAGCGGGCGCACGGGCGTGACGACCTGCCGGTCAGGAAGCTGGACGCCGATGACCGTGCGCGTTGCGGGGTCGACAATCGCGTACCCCTGCTGCTCGCCCGAGCGCAGCAGGGTGGCGCGGTCAACCACGGCCCGCGCCTGAACCTCAGGCGGGGTGTTTGGCAGCAGGTTGATCGCGCCCGGAACGGTTGAACGCGCGCCGACCACTACCAGCATGTTGAGCACAAAGATCACCACGTTGATCGCGATCAGTGAGGTGGTGATGGACCAGGGCAGGCGGTCGATCCATGCGCGACCCCCAGCGCGACCCCCGGCGCGACCCCCGGCGCGGCCGCCAGCACGCGCGCCCCATGAGCCGCCTGACCCCCCTGCGCGTGAGCCACCGCCACGAGCGCCCGGCCCGCGCGAGGCTCCGGGCCTTGGGGCATCAGCGCGGAGATAGTCACGGTCGGAGAGGCCCATAGTGGTGTGCTCTGAAGCGGCGGCGGCAGACCGAACGTAGACGCTAGGGCGCTCCGCCGCGCCACTGGGCGTCGAGTGTACGTAACCCTTAATGCTGCTGCATTTTCTCACGCGTACGGCGCAAGAACGTCTGTTCGGTGCTGGTCAGCGAGCCCATGCCGCGGTCCTTGATCTTCGCCAAGATCCGGTCCAGCTCCTGACCCTCGACCTCGCGGGCCTTGCGGGCGGCCTCAGCTTCCTTGCGCCGGCGCTCCGTCACCCGCGCGGCGTCTGGCGTATCGCCGACGGGCCCAACCGCGCCTTGCTGCCAGGTCTCAACGCCCTCGGGTTCCGGGGCGAGGTAGGCCAGGCGCTGCCGCTCTGAATAGCACGTGAAGCCGCCGAAGATCGCGATTCCCAGCAAGACCATCGACCCGGTGGTCAGCGCAAACAGCCCGAGTGTCGCGGCGACGACCAGCCCGACCATCGTCGAGATCGACATCGACCGCCGGTAGCCCATCGAGCGCCAAAGCAACGCCTGCATGAGCCGCCCGCCGTCCATCGGGTACATCGGGAGTACGACGTTGAACAGCAGCAGCGCCCAGTTGGCGGTGTACGTCCAGAAGAGAAGTTGCAGCGCCATCGCCGGGATCGGCGCGGCTCCGTAGTCCAGCGCGCTCCAGCCGCTGGCGATGTTCAGGGGGCTAAAGAAAAGTGCCCCCGCAGGCTGGCCCAAGATCAGCAGCGCCCCCGCAAACACCGGCACCAGCGCCACGTTCACCACCGGGCCACCCGCGGTGGTGATGAAGCTCGCCCGCCAATGGTGCGGAGGCCGGCAGAAGGCCAGGCCACCAAGAGGCCACATCAGCACTTCGTCCGCATCCCCGCCAACAAACCGGCACGCGAAGCAGTGGCCAAACTCATGCATCAGCACGATGATGAACAGCGCGCCGACCACAAACGCCTGCTGCGCAAAGCCCAGGGCCCCGCTCTGGCTGGCCGCCGACCCGACCTGCAACGCCATCCACACCACGTAGATCAAGCTGATGCGGACCGCGATGCCCCAGTATCGACCAATTGGCAGCGACCATGTCAGCGGGTTGTCGCCACCAAACACGCGCCGCCACCAGGGCTGCTGGGGCGACCACGGAGGCTGCGGATTGGGAGGGCGAAAGACGCTCATGCGCGGGGAAGATTCGTTGGTCCGGCGGGCTCGGTAACTCGCCACCAGGGTCGGTGGCAGGCGTGGACGAAGGTGAGGGGTTCAAGAAGTTGAGGCTTGCCCACTTGTACCGGCAGGTTATCGGCAAGGTTCAGCAGAAACTGGCGTGCAACCCGCGGCTGGTGATCGAATCGGCCGCTCGCTGACCGCCACTCGCCCGGTTGTGGTTCGCAATTTCCTTAGAGCAAGCGTTAGTGGCCTGATCCGCCGCCGTACCCCTGCGCAGGCGGCTTGATGAACCCCTTCTGGGACGCCAGCATCAGCGCGGCAATCGACTTGCCGTCGCACAGGTGCCCCTTGGCGATCAACTCAAGGGCCGTGCTCAGGGCCGTGGGCATCACCTCGATGCACTCGTCGGCCTCAAGCTTCTGGCCCACCGAGCGCAGTCCCGTTGCGCCCACAACCCGCATCAGCTCGTCAGAGAGCCCCGGCGATGTGTAAAACTGCCCCAAGCTCTTGACGTAGTCGGCCTGGTACCCGGTCTCTTCCGTCAATTCTCGCGCGGCGCACGCCTCGGGCGCCTCGCCAGGCTCAAGGGTCCCCGCGGGCAGCTCGATGAGCCACTGGTTGAGCGAAGCCCGATGGTTGCGGATCAGCACCAGCCGCCCATCGTCCAGCATCGGCACGATGACCACCGCCCCGGGGTGCCGCACAAGCTGGCGCTGATGCGTGGTGCCGGTCCGCGCGTCGCGCAGCGAGAGCTCGACATAGTCAAACTTGCGGCCCGTGTGCAGCGTGCGCTGGTTGATGATCGTGGGGGGTTGCATGGCACCGCAAGTCTACATGCTCGCGTTGGGAAGGACTTGATCCGGCCATCGGGCCAGGGGGCCGACCCTCATCGCGCATCGCCCGTGCGCATCGCCCGTGCGCATCGCCCGTTGCGCATCGCCCGTGCGCATCGCCCATCGCTCAGCGCTCGTCGCTCAGCGCTCGTCGCGCGTCATCGGCTATCCTCGGCGCGATGTCCCCACCACCAGGCCCACCACCAGGTCCACCACCGGGCCCACCACCGGGCCCACCTTCAGGCCGCACGCCCGCCTTCACCGCGCCCGGCGGCAGCGTCTTCGACCAAACCCACGCGCTCGTCCAGGCTGGCAAAACCGCCGAGGCCATCGCGCGCGTCCGCGCGGGCTTGGCACGCCGCCCGTCTGATCCTGAGCTCAACGCCTACCTCGCCGGCCTTCTGCTCCGCACCGGCCAAGCCCAGCAAGCCCTTTTTTACGCACAAGCCGCCGTCAAGGCCCGCCCTGATGATCCGGCCTGCGTCTTTGCACTCTTCAGCGCGACCGCCGCCCTGCGGCGCATGGACGACGCTAAGGCCCTGGGCGAGCGCCTCGTCAAGCTCGCCCCCGACAACCCGCAGGGCTATCAAGAGCTGGCCCGGGTGCTAGACGAGGTTGGCAAGGTCGATCAAGCCGCCGAGGTCTGCGAGCGTGGCATCACGGCCCTCGGCGGGGTCGTCCCCGCAAGTCTGCAACTGCTGCACGCCGCCCTGCTGCACCGCCTGGGCAACCACGAGCGTGCCCGCGCAATTCTCCGAACACTCCAGACCACCGAGCCGACCAACGTTGACGCCGCCGTCCAGCTCGCGGCCCTCTCCAACTACGACGCCGGGATCACGCCGGAGCACTCCGCCGCGGCCCACTTTCGCGCCGGAATGCTGCTGGCCGACCATGTCGGGTGCGGGCCCGCAGGGATCTTCAAGCACGCCGCACGCAAACCCGGCGCGCTCCGCCACGCGGCCCTCATCTCGCCTGACCTCGCCGCCCACTCCGTCGGCTCCTTCGCGCTGCCGCTGGCCCGCGCCATCAAGGCCGCCGGCTGGCGGCTGACGCTCTTTAACACCGGCCAGCGCGACGATGAAGTCACGGCCCAGTTCAAGGCCCTTGCCGACGCTTACATCGTCACCGCCGGGCTCTCAAGCTATGACGCGGCCTGCAAAGTCCACGCCCAGAGCGTTGACGTGCTCTTTGAGCTCTCGGGCCTGACCGAAGGGAACTGCCAGAAGCTCATGGCCCTCAAGCCCGCGCCCGTGCAGGTCACCGCCATCGGCTACCCCGCAACTACCGGCAACCGCGCCATCGATTACCGCCTGGTAGACGCCGTGACCGATCCGCCGGGCAGCGAGGGCCTGTGCGTTGAACAACTCGTGCGCCTTGATGGCGGCTTCCTTTGCTATCAACCGCCGCTCAGCGCCCCCGAGCCGCGCCCGCCGATTGCCGAAGATGAGCCGCTGGTGCTCGGGTCGTTCAACAGCTATCAGAAGCTCTCGCGCTTGACCCTTGACCTTTGGGCACAGGTGCTTGAAGCACTGCCGCAGGCCAAGCTGCTCGTCAAGGGCGCGATGGTTTCGGGCCGCACCGGCAGCGATCGGCTGGCGCAAGCAATGGCCGACGCCGGGCTCCCGATGGACCGCATCGAGATGCTTGAGACCACGCGCGACCGCTCCGAGCACCTCAAGATGTACCACCGCGTACACATCGGGCTCGATACCTACCCCTACCACGGCACCACGACCACCTGCGAGGCGCTGCTGATGGGCGTGCCGGTGGTCACGCTCGCGGGCGGGAGCCACGCGGCCCGGGTTGGTGCCTCACTTTTGAGTGCCGTCGGCATGCCCGAGCTGGTCGCGCACAGCCCCGCGCAGTACGTCCAGATCGCGCGCGATCTCGCCTCTGACCGGGCCCGTCTACAGGGCATTCACCGAGCGCTCAGAGGCCGCCTGCTCGGCAGCTCGCTGACCGACGAGGGTCGCTATGCAGCGCAGATTGCCCAAGTTCTCGCCAGGTTCACGCAGAAGGCGTGAAGACTTGTGCTTTGCAAGGCTGCGGGCATGGGAGGGGCTCCTCCTAAAGATCAAAAATGGTGCGATCTCTGCGATTGCGGCGAACTTTCCTTGCAAAGGACCATCTCAGAGATTAGACTGTTCCACCGGGACGTTCACGCATGCTCCAAGTGTGTTGGGGCAGAGCGTTCCGAGGGCGGCGTGAGTATGTCACGCCGACCCGACAAGTCGGTGGCGAGAGGGAATCTGTTAGCAGTGCGCGCGAGCTCCGTCCTTTTTAGGCCGGACTCTGACCCGTGCTCTAATTGGTGCCTTAAGCCACCGCCTTGTCCCGCCGCTCGGGGTGGGTGTGTCCTTTAGAGGAGGATTGATATATGACTCGCAAGATCGCTTTGATGTCGTTCGCTGGCCTCGCCCTGACGACCGCGGCCCAGGCCCAGGTCAACAGCTTTGTGCTCAACGACGGGGCGTTCCGCTTCGCCGCTGGCGAGACCAACGGTGGGGCCGTGGCCCGCACCGGCACCGGTGCTGGCCTTTTCACCAACTTCGGCCTCATCGGCACCAACACCGCCGTCGCCAGCAGCGCGGTCGCGTCGGGCTCCGACTACCTGTACCAGAGCGCCTTCTGGTACCGCTCCGCCGGTGACACCCGCGAGTTCGCGCTCTCGAACATGACCTTCTCGACCGCCCTGGGCGGCAACGGCATCTTCACCCGCTACGTTGAGCCAATTGGCGGCAACGCCACGGCCAACGGCACGCTGACCTTCGAGCTGACCTACACGCTCAACCAGATCACCTCCACCAGCGCCGCCCTGACCATCAACTGGTCGATCACCAACAACACCAACGCCAGCCAGCGGACCAGCTTCTTCAGCTACGCTGACTCGGACATCGGCAGCTCCAGCAACGACCTCGGCAGCTACACCGCCGGCTCGGGCGTCAACTTCTACCGCAACGACGATGTGGTCGTCAACGACACCTCGTTCTTCACGATGGGCGCTGACCTCCGCCTCAACGACCGGTGGAACATCGGGCCCTTCTTCGGCGCTGGCTCGCCCCGCGTCTTCCTCACCAACACGGCGGTTGACAACTTGACCGACATCGACACCACCGCTCTCGGCATTGACAACAACGCTGCGTTCCAGTGGCAGGACATTGACATCGCCGCCGGCGGGACCATCGGTGGTCGCGTGACCCTGGGCTACAACTACGCCATCCCCGCCCCCGGCGCTGCCGCGGTGCTGGGCCTGGGCATGCTGGCCGCGGGCCGTCGCCGCCGCTAAGCCAACCTGCGGCTCCGCCCGTGGGAACCGCCGGTTGATGTGAGGGCCGCTGTGGGCCCGGCCTGAGGCCGCAAAGCCCCCATGGCTGCGCGAGCCAAAGGTCAGCAGTCTGTGAATCCACCGCAAGCCCCGGCCATCTGGCTGGGGCTTGTGGCCTTTTGAGTCGGCGGGGTGCGAGTCTGGCCGGTTGGCTCGGCGACTTCTATACTCGGCCCATGCCGACCAAAACGATCGCTCAACTCGACGTTGCCAACAAGCGTGTGCTGTGCCGGGTCGACTTCAACGTCCCGATTGAAGACGGCGTGATCGGCGACGACCGGCGGATTCGCGAGGCGCTGCCGACGCTGCGCAGCGTGCTGGACCGCGGCGGCAGCCTGGTGCTGATGAGCCACCTGGGGCGGCCCGAGGGCAGGGGCTTCGAGGCGGAGTTCAGCCTCAAGCCCGTGGCGGCCAAGCTTGGCGAGCTGCTGGGGCGGCCGGTGAAGTTCCCGAGCAACGACTGCACCGATGCTGTGAGCGCGGCGGCGGCCATGGCGCTCAAGCCCGGCGAGGTGCTGCTGCTAGAGAACGTGCGGTTTGCCAAGGGTGAGAAGAAGGGCGAGGCGGAGTATGCCGCCAAGCTGGCCAGCGACGGGCACGCGTACTGCAACGACGCGTTCGGGACGGCGCACCGCGAGGACGGGAGCATGTTCGCGGTGCCCAAGGCGATGAAGGCGCAGGACAAGGCGTGCGTCGCGGGGCTGCTGCTGATGAAGGAGCTGAAGTACTTGGGCGAGGCGCTGGCCAAGCCGGCCAAGCCGTTCTGCGTGGTGCTGGGCGGCGCGAAGGTGACCGACAAGATCGGCGTGGTTGACAACCTGATTGCCAAGGCCGACTCGATTGTCATCGGCGGGGCGATGGCGTACCCGTTCCTGAGGGCGATGGGCAAGAAGATCGGCAGCAGCCGGGCCAGCGACGAGGACACCGCGGCGGCCAGGGCGCTGATCGACCACGCGGCCCGCAGCACGTGCGAGCTATTCCTGCCCGAGGACCACGTCTGCTCGACGCATTTTAGCGAGCGTGACGGGAACATCGAGGTCTTTGACGGCGCGATCAAGGACGGGTTCATGGGCCTGGACATCGGGCCCAAGACGCAGCTGAGGTACGCGATGATCATCAAGAAGGCCAAGACGATTGTTTGGAACGGGCCGATGGGCGTGTTTGAGTGGTCGCCGTTCCGCGTCGGGACGATGATGGTCGCGCAGGCGATGGTCGATGCGACCAAGGCCGGGGCGGTCAGTATTGTGGGCGGTGGTGACAGCGCGGCGGCGGCAGAGATGCTGCACCTGGCCGACAAGTTCAGCCACGTCAGCACCGGCGGCGGCGCGAGCCTTGAGATGCTTGCGGGCAAGCCGTTTGCGACCGTGGCGCTTCTTGACCAGGCTTAATTGGCTTAACCAGGCTTGTGACCGGCTTAACCGGCTTGAATGTGAGGCGTGGGTTCGAAGCTTGCGCTCAGGGCTTTGCCGCGGGCTGGGCCGCCGCCTTGGCTTGCGCCTGGGCTTTCGCGCGGGCCTGATCGGCGGCTTTGGCCTGTGCCGCTGCGCGGTCGGCGGCCTTGCGGTCGGCCAGCTCGGCCATCTGCGGCAAGAACGACTGCTGGTACCAGCGGGCCCACGCTCGCGGGTCACGCTTGAAGGCGCTGGTGTCCTGCCCCGTCAGGTTGCTGCTCATGCCCACAAGCACGGCGTGAACATCAGGGTTTGAGACGTAGGTGACCACTGCGGCGTCGTTGATGGCCAGCACCACGCCGTCAACGATGACGCCGGGTGTGGGGTCAAAGCCCACGGCACCCTCGCTGGTGACGGGTGTGAGGTCGGCGATGAACGCGCGCTGGTTGCCAAACTGACACCAGGCGATGGCGGTGCCGCCGCCGTCGCCACCACCACCGCCGCCGCCTGAGCCGCCGGCCTGGGCCATGATGAGCTGCGGGATCGCCTGGATAAGCCCGAGGCTCTGCACGAGGCGAGCGGCGTTGCCCGCGGCGGCGCGATCGTTGCCATCGAGGGCCGCGACGACCGCCGTGGTGAGCCTGGCGGGCACCTTGGGCCCCGCGGCGGCGAGGATCTGCACGGCGGATGGGCCGGCGCGGTTGTGGTTGCCGACCGCATAAGGGGTAGTGTTGGCGGTAGGGGTGGCGTTGGAGGCGGCCTGGTCATCGAACGATGCGGGCGGGAAGCCGGCGGTCGTCAGCGACTCAAGCCGACGGGTGGCCTTGGCACGGAACTCCGGGTCGCGCTCGTAAATGGCGATGAACGTGAGGGTCGCGACGGCCTCCGGGCTGGCAACGCGTGAGAGATGGTTGGCGACCGCCTGCTGCACATCACCACGCTCGTTGCGGAAGACCTCGATCATCGCGGCGAACGACGCGCCGTCGGTGAAGGTGGCGAGCTTGGCGATGCCGGCCTTGCGGACGTCCTCGTCGCGCGAGGTGCGGAAGTGCTCGGCGCGGATCCGGCGCAGCGCGCGGGCGGCCTCAATGCGGCGCGCGTTCCACTCGCGCCGGACGTTGTCGATCTCAAGTGAGTCGGCAGGCAGTGAGCTGGGCGCAAGCGTGGGCGCTTCTGCCGGGGGCTTTGGATGGGCGGTGGGGGCCGTGGACGGGGCCGCGGCGGGAGAGGTGCTGATAACGGGCGCGGCCAGCGCGTGCGTGGCGGCCCAGGCGAAACTCAGGCCCGCGCCAAAGCCGAGCACCAGCGAAAGGGGCGCGCGTGCCGCGGGACTGTTGCGCTGGTTGGACATGGGTGTTGATACGCCCGAGGTGGCCGGAAGTTCCGGATGTTGCGGGGAATGCGGCCGGGCCGGGGCTAGGTGGAGCCTGGGCGGCTCAGCTCGCACGGCGGCGCGTGACGGCGCTGCCGGGCTGGGCGAAGCGCGTTCGGGCGAGCCGGGCGGCGTTAACGCTGGAGTAAGGGCCGACCTGCACAGCAAAGAGCGTCCGCCCGCCGGTGGGGGTCTCGATCACGATCAGGGCTGGGTCGCCCTTTCGGGCTGAAGTCCTGATGAGCTTCTGGGCCTTGGCGTCGGCGGCGGCGCGGGTCGTGAAGGCACCAAACTGCACGAAGTACGCCAAGGGCTTGGAACGCTCGGTGAGCATGGCCTTTAGCGTTGGGTCGCCGGCCTCGGCAACGCCCGAGGCGTACTGCTTGGAGGCTTCGTCGCGCAGGCCGATGCGTTCCATGGCGGCACCGGCGTGGAGGTTGGCCAGGGCCGCGTCTTGGCCGTCGAGCTTGCGGGCCCCGCTCCTGAGCAGGGCTGAGGCGGTGCGGTCGTCGCCGGCCTGTGCGGCCATGAGACCAAGGGTGGTTTGAGCGCGACCAGAGACGATGTTGTCGGTGCTGCCACGCAGCGGGGTTAGGAGGTTTTTGGCGTCCTGACGACGTCCAAGAGCTTGGGCGCTCATGCCGGCGACAAGCTGGGCCCGCTCGCGGTCTGGGGCCTTGGGATCTTGGGCGCGCTGTGAGGCCTTGGCAAAGGCGTCGGCAAACTGCTTCTGCTCATAGGCCTCTAGGTAGCCAACCTCGGGCGCGGGCTTGGTGGCGCACCCGCCCATCCCCGCACCCACCCCCGCCAGCAGCACGAGTAAGGCCACAGAAACAGGCAGCAGGACGGCGGCGCGAGCTGAGGCGGTAGGCAGCGGCATGCGGGGCTCCGAGCAGTGGGGGGGCACTGGTGACTATCGGATGGCGGGCCCGGATCGGGTCAGTTCTGAGCCCACGGGGCCGCCCCGCCTTCAGCTTGCGGCTGCGTGCCGGGGTGTGAGCGTGTTGAAGCGAGGTCAGGCAACTTCGGGTAGGCTTGGGGCCGTTGCGCGGTTGGGCTTTGGGCGGGCATTATGGAGGCGTGCACTTGAGCGTTCATTGGCCGATCATCAAGGCGTGCCTTCGCAGGCCGCTGGGCGTGGCGTGTGTTGACGAGACGGGCAGCTACAAGCGCTTGCAGATGCTTGTGGCGGCGATGAACCTGGCCGAGGACCTCGACCGCGTCAGCACGACGCGGACTGTCGGGGTCATGCTGCCAAGCTCGGCGGCGTTCCCGATCGCCGCCTTGGCGGGGTGGATCAGCGGTCGCACGGTCGTCCCCCTGAACTTTCTTCTCAAGCCTGAGGAGCTGCAGTACGTCATCGACGACTGCAAGCCCGACACGGTCATCACTGCCACGGCGATGCTTGACTACCTGGGCTACCGCCCGCAGCGCGTCCGCCTGATGGAGATGAACAAGCTGACGCTCAAGCGCGTGCCCGACTGGCGCTTGCCCGCGACAGCCGCCGACGAGGACTTGGCCGTGCTGCTGTACACCAGCGGGACCAGCGGGAAGCCCAAGGGTGTGATGCTCAGCCACGGGAACCTCAGCGCGAACATCGAACAGTGCCGCGTGCATGTGGGCTTTGATTCGCGCGAGGTGCTCTTTGGGGTGCTGCCGCAGTTTCACAGCTTTGGGCTGACGGTGCTGACGCTGTTGCCGCTGACTATTGGGTGCAAGGTGGTGTACGCGCCGCGGTTTGTGCCGCAGCGGATCGTGCGTTTGTTCCGCGAGCACCGCCCGACGGCGATGATCGCGATCCCGAGCATGTACAACGCGCTGCTGCACGTCAAGGACGCGGAGGCGGCAGACTTCGCGAGCCTGAAGTACGCCGTCTCTGGCGGCGAGCCGCTGCCGGGCGCGGTGACCGACGGGTTCTTCGAGCGATTCGGTGTGCGGATTGCCGAGGGCTACGGGCTGACTGAGACAACGCCAGTGACGAACTGGTGCCGCCCGCACGAGTATCAGCGCGGGAGCGTGGGGCCGGCGCTGCCGGGGGTGGTTGAGAAGATCGTTGATCTCGAGAGCGGGCGCGAGCTGGGCGTGAACGCCGACGGCGAGGTCCGTATCAAGGGTCCGAACCTGATGCAGGGCTACTTCAACCAGCCCGAGCTCTCGAAAGCGGCCCTTGACGAGCAGGGCTTCCTTCGGACTGGCGACATCGGCCGCATCGATGACCGCGGGCACCTTCACATCACCGGGCGGCTCAAGGACATGCTGATCATCGGCGGCGAGAACGTCTTCCCGCGTGAGATTGAGGAGGTCCTCAACGCGCACCCTGACGTGAAGGATTCGGGCGTAGTTGGGCGCAGCGACCCGATGCGCGGCGAGGTGCCGTTGGCATTCATCGAGCTGAAAGAGGGCGTGAACTTCAACCGCCAGAGCGTGCTGGACCACTGCCGAGGGAGGCTGGCGGGTTACAAGGTGCCCAGTGAACTGGTGGTGATGCCCGAGCTGCCACGAGGGCCGACTGGTAAGGTGCTGCGCCGCGCATTACGGACGCAGGCCGCTCCCACTATCACGTGAACGCTTTTCTTGGCGACAATGAAGGTCTCGGGCGGCAGGCCGGGTTGCGCTGGAAGCAAGCCGCCCGTTCCGCCTTGTTCGCTGCGCTCACGTGAAACCTTCGGGGGTTGAGAACCACCGCTCCGTAAGGCCAAGAAGGCAGGATGGAATCCTGCCCCACGCGAGGCCAAAAAGGCAGGATGAAATCGTGTCCTACGCGATCTCGCCAACGACGCCTCGATAACGCCCGCCGAGCCGGGTTGCGCGTCACAGTCCGCAGCCGCCAT
>Ga0163144_10020125_pt1 | contig 13372 bp, 9 predicted proteins | sample OliLak19BULKMAT1_FD_123175 | JGI IMG/M metagenome (GOLD analysis project Ga0163144, IMG submission 123175) | Freshwater microbial mat bacterial communities from Lake Vanda, McMurdo Dry Valleys, Antarctica - Oligotrophic Lake LV.19.BULKMAT1 | ecosystem: Environmental > Aquatic > Freshwater > Lake... | reverse complement strand
CGGCGAGAGGACGGCCCTCTGTTCCCGTCAGGCTGCTAAATCGGCACTTCGTGCCGGAAAAATTCAATTGGGGGGATTTTTTTCAGCGCGCCGCGCTGACTTGGCAGCATGTCGGAGGCGGAACATTCGATTTCATCCAAATATGCGGGCGAAAACGAATTTCCAAACCCGAAGCCCGACAGGCTGCTAGTCGCGACTTTTTGTGATGTAAACGCCTCCGCCGCGCGAGGGCCCCGAACGATCGCAGAGGGTTGATGGGCTCGACCTGGAGCACTCACGCGGGCTGCCGTCGGGATGCCGGCTTCCGTTCAATTGCGCTTCGCCCCGTCACCAGGCCGCCTCGCGCCGGTCCAACGGGGGCGACTGCCGTCCCGCCCTGTTTCTCTCTCACGCCCCCCTTTTTCCTCCCATGAAAACGCCCTCCCTCTTTACGCCGCGCGCGGCCGCGCGCCTTGGCCTGCTCGTCCTCGGTTCGTTTTGCGTCGGCCACACGGTGTTGGCTGCGGGCCCGTCGCGTGTGCGTCAGGTGTCCGCGAGCACCTGGGTGAAACAATTTGCGGCGGAGCCCCTGGCGGCCGATGGACTGCGCGCGGGTGAGAAGGCATTTCTGGCCAAGGCCATCGAGACGGCGCGGCAGCAGATGCGGCTGGCGCAGGTGGGCGTGAGCCAGGCCGGCAGCTCCGAGGTGCGGAGCCACGCGCTCCAACTCGCGTCGGACTATCGTGAGCTCCACGATGCGCTCGAGGCGCTCATTCGGCGCAAAGGCGGGCTCGCGGGTGCGCCGGCCGGCGCGACATCCGAAACGTATCAGAAGCTTGCGGAGAAGAGCGGCGCCGATTTCGATCGCGAGTTCGTGCGCACCGTGGCCACGGCTTCGGGACAGGTCATGAATTTGTTTGAGATGGCCGCAGGGGAGGCGAAAGACCCGGACGTGCGGGATTTCGCGGCGAACGAGCTGCCCATTCTGCGGGCGCATCGCAACACGATCGCGGATCTGAAGAAGACCTACGATTGAGCCGGGGGAGCTATCAAGTTGAGTTGATCGGTAGCGGAACGGCTTCCGTTCCGTGACGGAGCCGAAGCGGCTCCGCTTCAAATGGGATTATTTCGAACGCGAATCGGTCCGAGTCGTGGTCGTGGATTTACCCGCCGGCTTCCGCTAGCCTCAGCCGGCGTGAGCCTCGGTGGAAGCGTCGGCGCCGGGCGACGCTGCGGGCATCGACGCCCGCCGCGGGCGGCTGGTGCGTTTGCGCATCTCCGTGCGCCAAGTCCAAAGTTGCAGCTCAGCTTCTTCCAGGAGCCGGGAACGTTCAGGGTCGGTGGGGTAGCCCTCGGCATTTGCGATGAAGTGGGCGTAAGTATCGACCTCCTGATCGGAAGGCCGATAAGTGGCACGCAGCCACGTGAAACCGGGCGGGAGGGAAGAAGGGCTCAGCGGCATGATCGTCATGAAGGGGTTGGGGTAGCGTCGGCAGCGTCTCGGGCTCGCAGAGAGAGGGACCATCTCGTGGCAGCCTTGGAAAGCTCACCAAGGGCACGTGCCGCGGTCGGCGCAGCATGAGTAAATCACTTTCCCGCGCGGCCGAAAATCAGGCGGACCAGTAAACGCGCATGAAGGATTATCCGATGTGCCATCGGAGGTGAGAAAGTCGGCCAATTTTCAAACCGATGGCGGGGGCGGCGGTCTATCGCCGCATGGCAAAAAACTCACCAGACCAGGCCGCGCCGCACGGGGCAGGACGCGATCCGACCGCGGGCGGAACGGAGGCCGCGCTTGATCGCCGCGCGCGGGAAATCGCCCCGATCGCCCAGCGCACGGAAATCAGCGCGGCGGATCGCGAGCAGGCTCGGGCAGATTTTCGCCCGCGCGACCTGCCCGATGCGATCAACGAGGACGCGGACAGCATGCAATCCATGTCGCGCGATCCCAGCGATCCGATGACCAATCGCGGCCGCCAGGTGCCGGAATACGGCGGCGACGACGAGAAAGCCGCACTCGAGCACCTCGCACTCAAGGGTGTCGAGGAGGCGCAGGACGAACAGATGGTGGCGGCGCGTAACGCCGAGGAAGATTCGTCTCGCTCCCGGCCCGACAAGAAATAGCCCGCACGACGCGGGCCACGTCCCCCCCCCCGAGCCGTGGTATAGCACCGGCGGATGGATGGCGGGGGAAGTGACTGCGGCGCTGGCCGCAGGAGGGGCGGGGCGCGTCGGATCTGCGGGAGGGGGGCGCCGCAGCCTCTTGCAGCCGGACACAGCTCCTCGCCACATCTTGGTGGGTCTTCAGCCCACGCGCGATCCGGCACTTTTTCCGGCGGGATCGGACAATGACGGGAGCTAACTCCGGCATGTTTCTAAATTCATGGCTCATTCGATTTTTGGTGACCCGGGCGGCGCGTGCCTACGGGTTTCTGGATCCGATCAACTTGGTCGCGAAGATCCGCGGCTTCGCGGAGCCGTCGGAGTTTGCCGAGCCGCTGGAACTCCTGCGCGCGGGCATGCTCTTCCATGCGCGCGGGCTGGTTAACACCAAGGCGATTCAGAACAATCTCGACTGGGTGTGGCCCTACTGGGTGGAGCGGCAGTTCAATCCGGCGGACGATTCGTTTATCCCGCGGGCGTTTTCGTTCAGTCACATCAACCTCACGCACCGCAACTGGACGGCGGTCGGGTTGCCGGATGTGCCGTTCTATCCGATCGTGGATCCGCGCGGGCTGGTGACGCCGTTGTTCGACGGCTGGTCGCTCGACTTCTGGCTGGTGCCGGCGACGGGAGATTTGCTGCTGCCCTCGCGGCTGCGCGGCCGGGACTTCGAGCAGGCGCTGGTGCTCGAGGAGGATTTGCTCGTCCGATCGAAAGCGTCGTGGCACGGCGGCGTGACGCTCGAATCCGAGGTGCGGCTTTGCCTGCAGAACCACGAGCCGCACTGCTGCGTGCGGCTGAAGGCGCAAGGGCTGACCGGCGGTTTTCTCGCCGTGGCGCTGCGGCCCTACAATCCCGAGGGGATCAGTTTCGTGGAGAAAATCGCGACGACGGCCGATGGCTGCGGGTGGAAGATCAACCGCCGCAACTCGGTCTACTTCGATCGGAAGCCGGCGAGGAACCAGCTCTCGGTTTACCGCGACGGCGACGTGGCGCTCCGGTTGCGCCAACCGGCGGACCCGGCGAGTCACGTAAGCGATCCGATCAGCATGGCGACGGCGGTGGCGTTGTTCGACCTGCGTGAGCTCGGCACGGATGCGCTGGAGATTCGCGCGCCGATCTTCGACGAGCTGGAACCGAAGAAGCGGCTGTCGATCGACGGCCGGCCGGCCTGGCGTTCGGCGCTGGCGCCGCTCGCCCGGATGAAGATTCCGGATACGCCGTTGCAGCGACTCTACGATCTCGCGGTGGCGAACCTGGTGCTGCTCTCGCCGGACGAGGTTTATCCCGGCCCTTACACCTACAAGCGCTTCTGGTTTCGCGACGCGGCCTTCATCCTCAATGTGCTGCTCGCCCTCGGCGGCGTCGATCGCACGCGCCGGGTGCTCCAGCACTTCACGCCGCGACAGCGCCGCGACGGCTATTTCCTCTCGCAGGAGGGCGAGTGGGATTCCAACGGCGAGGCGATCTGGATGTTTCACCGCTTCGTGACCCTGACGGGCGAGGCGCTCCCGGAGCCGTGGCTCGACGCGATCGCGAAGGGCGCGCGTTGGATCATGCGCAAGCGGCTGCCGCGCGATACGGGCCGACCCGAGGCGGGGCTGCTGCCGGCGGGGTTCAGCGCGGAGCATCTCGGGCCGAACGATTTTTATTACTGGGACGATTTCTGGGGCGTGGCCGGGCTGCACTGTGCGGCGGATTTGCTGCGCCAGCACCAGCCGGACTTCGCGCGCGAATGCGATGCGGTCGGCGTGGAATTCCTGCAGACGATCGAGCGATCGTTTCCGCGCGGGTCGCAGCGGCGTTTCCCCGGCGCGATTCCGGCCTCGCCGAAACGGCGGATGGATTCGGGAGCGGTCGGCAATCTCGTGGCGGATTATCCGCTGCAGCTCTTCCCGCCGGGCGACGAGCGGATCCTGCGCACGGCGAATTATCTCCGCGATCACAGCAGCCACCGCGGCGGTTTTTTCCAGAACATGATCCACTCGGGTATCAATCCATACCTGACGCTGCACCTGGCGCAGGTGCGGTTGCGCGCGGGCGATCCCGAGGCGGCGTGGGCGTTGATCGACACGGTCGTCGGGCTGGCGTCACCGACCGGGCAGTGGCCGGAAGCGATTCACCCCAAGACCGGCGGCGGCTGCATGGGCGACGGTCAGCACATGTGGGCGGCGTGCGAGCTCGCGATGATGCTGCGGAATTGTTTCGTGCGCGAGGAGGCGCAGCATCCGGGCGTGGCGCGCGATGGCCGGCTGGTCGTCGCCGCGGGCGTGCGGCCGGAATGGTGGCGCGACGCGGAAGCATCCTTCGGGCCGACGCTCACGCCGTTCGGCGCCGTCACCGTCACGGTGCGGGCGGACGGCGAGAATGCGACGGTGCTCGTGGCGGGGCAGTGGCGCGGCGCTCCGCCGCAAATCGACGTGCGGCTGCCGGGCTTCCGGCCGCAGCAGCGGACCGGCCGCGGCGCGCGCGAGGAGTTTGCGCTGAGCCGGGCGCCGGTCTTCGGCGTGCCGGCTGCAGGCGGCGCGGGTTCCGCACTCCCGCCCAAAGGGGGGACGACGAACGCCAACGCCCACACGGACCAGCCGCTTCACTTTCCATGAAAATCTGCATGATGACCAACACCTACCTGCCGCACATCGGCGGGGTGGCGCGCTCCGTGAGCACCTTCGCGGAGGAGTTCGTGCGTCAGGGGCATGAGGTCCTCGTTGTCGCGCCCGAGTTCGACGGGAAACCGCTGCCGGCGAAGGCGGAGGCCATGGTGGTGCGCGTGCCCTCGCTGCGGAATTTCAACGGCAGCGATTTTTCGGTGCGGCTGCCGGGTGGCGCGGCGCTCTCGGAGCGGCTGGAGGCGTTCCAGGCGGACATCATCCATGCGCACCACCCCTTCCTGCTCGGCGACACCGCGCTGCGGATCGCGATGAACAAGAACGTGCCGATCGTCTTCACCCACCACACGCGCTACGAGGACTACACGCACTATGTGCCTTTTTCGGATACGCTGAAGGAAGTCGCGATCCAGGTGCCGACGCATTTCGGCAATCTCTGCGACGGCGTGATTGCGCCGAGCGAGAGCCTGGCGCGCACCATCCGGCGGCGGGGCGTGACCACGCCGATCAAGGTGATCCCGACGGGCATCGACGTGCAGGCGTTCGCCACCGCGGAGGGATCGCGTTTCCGGAAACGGATCGGCCTGGCGGAAAACGCGCTGGTGATCGGGCACGTGGGGCGGCTCGCGCTCGAGAAGAACCTCGGCTTCCTCGCCGAGGGGGTCGCTCTCGCGCTGCAGGCCGAACCGCGCGCCCGCTTCCTCGTGGTCGGCGACGGGCCGGCGCGCGAGGAGTTCAAGGCGGTTTTTGAAAAGCACGGCGTGGCGGATCGGCTGCTCCTTGCGGGCAAGCGCACCGGCCGCGTGCTGCGCGACGCGTATCGCGCCATGGATATTTTTGTGTTCGCCTCGAAATCCGAGACGCAGGGCATGGTGGTCGCCGAGGCGATGGCGGCCGGCCTGCCGGTGGTGGCGCTGAACGCCTCCGGCGTGCGCGAGGTGGTGGACGACGGGGAGAACGGCTTCCTGCTCCGCGGGAACGCATCGGTCGCGGAATTCGCCGAGGCGATCGGCCGGCTGCTCGGAGCGAGGCCGCGCGCGCCGTTCATCAAAGCGGCCCAGGCCACGGCCCGCCAGTTCTCGCGCGAAAAGGCGGCGGAGAAGACCCTCGCGTTCTACGACGAGACGAGGCGAGCCACGCGCGCCCGCCGCCTGCTGCATCACCTGAGTCCGTGGTCGGCGCTGCTGCAGCGCGTGGGACTGGAATGGGATCTCCTTTCGTCGCGCACGCAGACGGTCGCGGCCGCGGTCTTCGGCGAGAACGAGGAAAAGGCGTCCTGAGAGACCGGAAACGAAAGACCAGAGACCAGAGACCAAAGACTGAAGACCCGGGACCTTCGCCTCCGTCAGTGGTCTCTAGTCTTTGGTCTCCGGTTTCACCGCACTCATGTTCGCCAAACTCGAAGCCACTCTCCACCGCTGGCGGCGGCGCATCAGCCGCAGCGAGTGGGCGATCCGCCACCTCGGACTGACCCCGTCGGAGGGCACGAGCGAGGCGCCGGGGCTGCTGCTGATCCAGATCGACGGTTTTGGACGCGGCCAGTTCGACCGGGCGTTGAAGGCGGGGCGGATGCCCTTTTTGCACCGGCTGCTCACGCGCGAGGGCTACCACCTGCACACGTTTTATCCGGGGCTGCCGACGACGACGCCGGCGGTGCAGGCGGAGCTCTATTATGGCGTGCGCTCGGCGGTGCCCGCGTTCAGCTATTTCGATCGCGCCCTGAAAAAGCTGGGCCGCATGTGGGATCCGGAGTGGGCCAAGGCGCGGGAGGAGGCGTGCGCGAAGGAGGCGGAGGGCCTGCTCAAGGGCGGCAGCTCGTGGTCGAACATCTACACCGGCGGCGCGAGCCAGTGGGAGAGCCATTTCTGCGCGGCGAGCATCGGCTTCGGCGACATGTGGCGGACGAAGAAGATCAGAAACATCTTCGTCTTCATCGTGCTCCACCTCACCGCGGCCTTCCGGATCGCGGGGCTGCTGCTGGTGGAGTTCTTCGTGGCGCTGGTGGAGATGATCAAGGCGATCGCCAGCGGGCGGCGGCCCGACAAGGAGCTGATGCTGCTGCTCTCGCGTGTGTTCGTCGGCGTGGGCTTGCGGGAGCTGCTGACGATCAGCGGGCAAATCGACGTCGCGCGCGGCCTGCCGATCGTGCACATCAACTTCGTCGGCTACGACGAGGAGGCGCACGTGCGCGGCCCGGGTTCGCGGCTCGCGCACTACAGTCTCCGCGGCATCGATCGGGCGATCAAACACATCGCCCGCGCCGCGCATCGCTCGACGCGGCGGGACTATGCGGTGTGGATTTTTTCCGATCACGGCCAGGAGGGCACGCACTCATTTCCGGATCACGTGCCGGGCGGGGTCGAGGCGGTGTTGCGGCAATGCCTGGACATCTCGCAGCAGCACGACCCGGCCTGGCGCAATCAGTCGCAGGTGTGGGGGCCGTCGACCTTCCTCTCGCGCGGCCGTTTCAACCAGGCGCGGATCGAGCGGGCCCGCGTCGGCGACCAGCTGACGGAAGCCGAGGCCAGGACCTTCACCGTCGCAGCGATGGGGCCGGTGGCGCACGTCTATTTCGCGGAGCCGAAGACGGACGAGCAGCGGCGGGCGCTGGCGCAGCGGCTGGTGAAGCAGGGCATGATTCCCGGCGTATTCCTGCGGACGCAGGACGGCGCGATCACGTGGTTTCATGAGCGCGGGGAATCGCGCGTGCCGGACGAGGTCGCGCCCCTGTTGACGCACCCGGAGCCGATGCGGGCGACGATCGCGCGCGATCTCGCCTACTTCTGCTCCACCCCGAATGTCGGCGATCTCATGCTGGTGGGCTGGAGCCCGTGGGTGGCCACGCCGTGGAGCTTTGCGCCGGAGCGCGGAGCGCACGGCGGCTTCGGGCCGAACGAGACGCAGGGCTTCGCCCTGCTGCCGGCGCACACGCCGCTGCCGGAGGGCACGGAGCACTTCATCCGGCCGGCCGCGCTGCGGACGGCGGCGCTGTATCATATCGGCCGATGCGAGTCGCCGGCCTGCCGCACGATCGCGGCGCCGCGCACCGAGTTGCGGCTCATGACCTACAACGTCCATGGCTGCAGCGGCATGGATGGCCGGGTGTCGCCGCGCCGCGTCGCGCGCGTCATCCGCGGAGAGATGCCGGACATCGTGGCGCTCCAGGAGGTCGACCTCGGCCGGCGCCGCTCGCGCGCGGAGGATCAGGGCGCGATTATCGCCCGGGAGCTGGGGATGCAGGTCGTGTTTTGCCCCACGATTACGCGCAACGAGGAGCACTATGGGCATGCGCTGCTCAGCCGCTGGCCCATCGAAGTGGTGAACCGCATGCGGCTGCCGCACGATCCGACGAGCTGGTGGCAGGAGCCGCGTTCGGCGCTTTGGGTGCGGATCGACGTGAACGGCCGGATGGTCAACGTGATCACCACGCATCTCGGGCTGGGGCCGCGCGAGCGCGTGCTGCAGGTGCAGGCGCTGTTCGGCCCCGAGTGGATTGGCGGAATTCCGGCGACGGAGCCGGTGCTGCTGTGCGGGGATTTCAACGCGCTGCCCGGCAGCGCGCCCTACCGGCTCGCGGCAGCGAAGTTGCGCGACGCGCAGACGACGGTCGGCGGCCACCGGCCGCTCGGGACGTTCTCCTCGACGCAGCCGCTGGTGCGGCTCGATCACATCTTCGGCTCGGCCCATTTCGAGCGCCAGCGCGTGCACGTGGTGCGCAACGACCTTACGCGGGTTGCTTCCGATCACCTGCCGCTGGTGGCGGATTTGCGAATTGGGACTGGAGCCGGCGATACGTCCACCACGACGCGGCCAGAATCAGCAGAGCGTAGCCGATCAGCACAGCCAGTCGCGTCGCGTTGAGGTGCGCGCTCTGATCGCCGAGCAGCACCGTGACGGTGGACCGCAGCGTGTGCAACGGCCAGGCGCAGAGGAGAAACGTGCGCAGCGGCACCCCGAGCAGCGGGAGCACGTAGTTGATCGCTGCATACGGTGCACCGGGCAGGAGAACGGAGAAGATGCAGACGCTGGCGTGCGCGCCCTCGGGTATCCGCTCGCGGACGCGCTTCAGCCAGCGGGAGCGCTCGAAGTGGGCGCGCCAGCGGTGAACCAGGGCGTAACTGGCGAGGAGTTGCAGCAGGATGGAGAGCGAGACGAGGGCGAGGCCGACCCCGGCGCCGAAGCGGATGCCGGCGGCGACGTGCAGGAGGCTGGCGGGAAACCCGACCAGCGGCAGCACGACGAGCAGGGCGAAGGCGACGCCGGCGTGGAGCCGCGCGGCCTGGGCATGCACGGCCTCGATCTCGAGCTGGCTGTAGAGGAGCGCGGCGAGCGCACCGACCACGAGCGCCACCGTCGCGATCTTGCCCCACGGCAAGTCGGCGAACTTGAGCGGCGGCAGCCGGCGGCGACGGTGGGAGCGGGCTGGAGGGCCGGAGGCCACAAATGAAAAAGGGCGGGTCAACGACCCGCCCTCGTCGAGTTGGCGAAATCGCTCAGCGCAGGTTGTTGGTCGCGGTCTTGAGCGTGATGTTGTTTTTCACGCTGGAGACGCCCTGGATGCCGGCGGCGATCTGTTCGGCGCGGCTCTTCTGCTCGGCGGTGTCGACAAAGCCGCTGAGCTGGACGGTGCCCTTGAACGTGTCGACTTTCACATCGAGCGCCTTCACGAGCGGGTCTTTCACGAACGCGGCCTTCACCTTGGTGGTGGTGGTGGCGTCGTCGATATATTCGCCGGTGCTTTCGCGGGTGGCGGTGCCGGCGCAGCCGGTGGAAAGCGTGGCGACGCTGCCGCCGAGAGCGAGCAGGGTGACGAGGAGGGGAAGGGACAATTTCATGGTAGTTTAGGGGGTGCGAGGGATAGTAGCGGGGAGCCTCGCGTGGTTCCGCCCGAAGCGAGAAGACGGGGGTAGGTCTCGACCTACCTTCGGGTGGCTCTGCGCGTCGGCGGGAACGCGGCGAGCTGGGTTTCCTTGCTGAAGTGCCCCTCGGGGGATGTGACTTACGGCAGCGAGTAGAGCTCCAAAAGCAGCGCCGTGTAGGCGCCGGGCGCGATTGTCGCGAGGAGGGCTGCGTCGCGACTGTTTTCGGACAGCGCGAACGCTCCTGTGCGCACGAAGGCAGGGCGCAATGCGGTGCCGTTTGTGCCCCAGTTGTCGTTTTCCGAGATGAGTTCGCTGGCGAGAAAAAGCCGCACCTGTGGATCCAGCAAGGCGTCGGCCACCGCGTAATTCAACAGTGCGGGTCCCAAACCGCGCACGACGACACTACGCGAAACGGGGCCGGTGAGGACAAATCCAGCGATCAATGTGTTGTCGCCCGTGCCCGCGTCCGCTCGCACGGAGAGATTGGCCAGGCGCGCATCTGCGGGAGAAGACTCGCGGGTGAGAAAGAGCCGTTGGGTGAAGTGCGGCCCGGTCAGGCTGTCCCGCGCATGACCGGTGATCGTGGCCAAGCCCGGCGCGTCGATGGTCAGCCTACTCAATTCGGGGTCAAAGCCCGCCTCGCGAAGAAACACCTGATAGGCGTTGGCCGACGCAATGAAATTTGCGCTGCCAGAGTAGACCGCAAAGCCGTTGTGGAGGAAAATTGCCACCCGCCGATTGGGTCCGACGATCATCCACGCTTCGCCCTCTGGAACGCCGGGAATTACGCCGCGGTAGAGGCCTTCGTCACCGGAGATCTGTCCCGTTTCGACACCCGCGCTGAATTGTTGGGATAGCGGTCCGAGCTCTAGCGTGACTTGGGTGCCGCTGATGTTTCCGATCAGCGGGATCGCCGCTGCGATCTCCAGTGGCGTGTGACCGCCCGTGAACCGCAGCGCGCTCGGCACCATGAAATTTCCTCGAGAATCCGCCGTAGCGTCACCGAACCAGGCCAGGCCCCCGCTCGACGACTGGGCCGCCACCGCCACGGTGCCGTTGCCGCGCACATAGGCCGCAGCAAGGAAGCCGGGTGACGAGCCCAGATAGGCGCCGGGAGTCGCCCCCACCAAGACTTCTCCGCTTTCGCGAGCCTGGACAGTGGCCGAGACACTTTCCGCGATCCCATAGCTGTCGAAGATTCGCACCTTATAGGTGCCGGGGACGCGCGTGGTCAGTGCCCCACTTGTTACCATGAACTCGGTCCCATCGCGATACCACCGGTAGGATTGGATGCCCGGTTTTGCAGACGCGACCGAGACCGAAAGAGTGGCGCTTCCGTCGGCTCCGATCACAGCGTTGGCGGGTTGGCGCGTAATCACCGGGGGACCGTTCACCGCGAGGGAAAACGAAATGGACCGGTTTACGTTTATCCCGCCCGGGCTCGCTGTGTAGGTGCCTGCATCGGTCAATTGCGCGCGTTCGATCGCGAGCCGCGATGACGTCCGACCGGCGATGAGCGAGCCGTCTTTCCGCCAGATGACCGACCGACCGGGATTTTGAAATTCGGCGACAAATTCCCCGGTTTCTCCCACCAGTAGTTCCGTCGGCCCACTCATGCCGATCAATTCCCCGGGAGGCGCCGTTTGGTTGGTCCAGGTAATCCGACCGAGGAACGAGCCACGGGCGCCCGCCAATCCATCCGACTGTCTTGGATACACTCCGAACGGGACGAAGCGGTTCTGCCCGGGAGCAGCGAGTGTCGTCGACAACAAATTCACTCCTTCCCGAATAGTCGTAGAAGGACTGTCGTCGATCTGCCAGCGGTAAGTAAGACCGTCGCCGTCTCCCAACCCCATCAATCGCGCGACGACGGCCGTCGTCGGTGATACCCTCGCCAGTTCGGGGACGAGCCAGCCGCTACCGTGCTTGATGATCGTATGCGGGTAGAGACGAAAGATATTGTTATTGATCGTTTGTCCGAACCCGTCGGTAAACGTCCCCAAATAGACTCCCGCATCGGCGGCGCTGAAATTCGAGATGGTCAGCGACGGTCCGTTTTGGCCTGGAATGGGGACGCCATTCATGGTCCACGCGAAGTTTGTGAATGGCGGTGGCTGGTTCGCCACGTCGACGTGAAGTTGAATGGTGTCACCCCATTCGATTGGATAGGTGCCCTTCTCTCGCCCATTTTTGGGCGGCAAAACCAACAGTTCGCACGCGGAGCTCTCGACTTCGCCAAAGGCGTTTCTCACGACGCAGGTGTAGCGCCCAGCGTCGCCGGCGGAGAGAGGCGTTAGATTCCACCGCGCGGTGACGGCGCCCGAAACTGGCACGCCGTTACGGCGCCATTGGCAACTCAATGGTCCGGAGCCCGACGCCTGAACCGAAAATGCCCGCGTGTCATTTTCCGGCCCCCATACCCGCGCCGCGGGCTGTTGCGTGATCGCGGGAGGCTCGTCGACCAACAGCAGGCCACTGGTCGCGAGGCGATATCCTGTGGGGAAGACGGCCTCGAGCGTGTAGGTGCCGGCCGATTGATCCGTGACGTTGTGCAGCGTTAACATCTTGTTCGTAGCAAGAGGAATCACCGTCAGCCCCAAGGTGTCTCTTCGCCACTCGAACGACGCGCCTCTTTCGTCCGGGAAATCCGCTGAGAACTGCACGGTGCCGCCGCGCGCCACGTGGACAATGCCGGGCGCGCGCGTGAGGATCGGCACGCGCACTGCCAGCGCAAAGCCGTCGCCGCCGGCGAACGCCATGGTTTCTCCGAGCTCTGCTCGCACGACCGTGGGGGCGCGCGAACTGCCCCACACCACGAGCCCGCTCGCGGTTTTCGCGATCAAAAAGTCGGGGCCCGCGCGCAAGGCGGTGGCGCCACCGGCCGCGGGAGGCGGCCGCAGGGGACCGGAAGCATCGCGTCCCCACACGACGATGACGCCGTCGCTCCGTAATGCCGCGCTGAAGGCTCGACCCGCAGCTATCGCGCGCACTTGCACGGCGGTGGATGGCACCGTGGTCTGGCCGGCGTCGTTGCGGCCCCACGCCAGGACCGCTCCATCGCTTTTCAACGCCAGGACGTGACCTTCACCCGCTGCGACCGCGATCACGCTTCCTTGGGCTGCGGAAGGGACGGACGTTTGCCCGTAAACATTTCCGCCGGCTGCTTCAACTGAGCCGGTCGTCCGGAGAACGACATTGAAATCTCCGCCTGCGGCAATTGCGATTACCCCGTTTCTCACGTCGGGGACGGCCGTTACGGCACCCCAGCTCTTGAGCACGGTTCCGCGTCAAGCGACGCAGTGATTTGGTCCGGCTGCAATTAGCGGTGCGGGCGTGGCTGACGACAGCGGTTGTAGCAACTCCGACGGTATCGTGGCCTGTCCAACGTCGTTGCGCCCCCAAGCCACCAAAGCGCCTGTGGATGTTACCGCAATCGCATGGCTGCCGCCTCCGGACACTGATACCACGTCGTTGGCGGCGTTCGGAGGATTCGCCTGGCCGAAACCATTCTCGCCCCACGCCACGACGGTAAACGGCACGGCGGCCCACGATGACGTGGCTGCAACCGCACACAGATAAGATCTGTCACGACTGCGCGTCGGCAGTCGAGCGGGAGGTGCTTGAATTGATCACGCATTTGTAACTACTCAGGTGGGGTGCTGGCTCATGTTGGTAGCATCGGGAAATTCTTTTTTTAGACAGAATGGACAGAATATACAGAATGGGTCGGGCTGATTTTGAATCATTTTGTCCATTCTG
>Ga0163144_10020118_pt1 | contig 13376 bp, 10 predicted proteins | sample OliLak19BULKMAT1_FD_123175 | JGI IMG/M metagenome (GOLD analysis project Ga0163144, IMG submission 123175) | Freshwater microbial mat bacterial communities from Lake Vanda, McMurdo Dry Valleys, Antarctica - Oligotrophic Lake LV.19.BULKMAT1 | ecosystem: Environmental > Aquatic > Freshwater >... | reverse complement strand
GCTTGCGGGCGGCATCGTGGCGAAGGGTGATTTCGTGCCGCTCCTTGGCTCGGGCGGCGAGGTCTTCGAGGGCCGGCCAGACGGTGTCAGCCCGGGCGGCGGCGGCAAGGGTGGCCTCGGTGGTCGCGGCGGCTTCGAGCCGGGCTTCCTGGTCGGCCAGCGTCTTCTTGGCACCGGTGAGTTCGTCGAAGAGGCGTTGGCGGTGGGAGGCTTCGGCGAGGGCCAAGTCGGCGGTTTCGGCGGCTTTCGCGGCTTCCGCGGCGGCTTGGTCGAGCGCGGCGATCTGGTCCGCCTGGGTGGCCAACTTGGCGGTGAGCTCCTCGACGGTGGGGCAGTTAGCCATTTCGAGGATGGCTTTGCGCCGCGTTTCGAAGTCGAGGAATTTGGCTCCGAGCTCCTTGGCGCGATCCTTCAGCCCGTCTTCGATCCGGCGGTAAAGATGGGTTTGGAAGAGGACGGCCAGGATGCTTTCGCGCTCGCTGGGTTTGGCGAGGAGGAAGCGCTGGAACTCGCCCTGGGGGAGGAGGACGACCTGGCGGAACTGGTCGTCCTTGAAGCCGAGGAGTTCGGTGACGCGGGCGGTGACGTCGGTGACCTTGTTTTCCAGAAGGCGCTCGGCGCCGTCCCAGAGGTGGGCTTCGGGCTGCTTGGTCGTGAAGCCTTCGCCGCGCTGCTTGGGCAATTCCTGAATGGGCGAGCGTTGGACGCGATACTCTTTGCCGCCGAGGGCGAAGGAGAAGGTGACCTGGGTCGAGGTTTTGGGGTCGGCGAAGTCGCTGCGGAGGGTTCGGCCGCCGCGGAGGCCGCCGGAGGAATCGCCATAAAGGGCAAAGCAGATGCCGTCGAGGATCGAAGTTTTGCCGGCTCCGGTGGGGCCGCTGATGAGGAAGAGAGGGGCTTCGCCGAGGCGGGTGAAATCGATGGTTTCGGTGCCGGAGTAGGGTCCGAAGGCCTGCATCGTTAGGCGAAGAGGCTTCATGGTTGTTGCTCCAAAAGGCGGGCAATCGTGGCTTCGTTTTCGGCGCTGGGGGCCTCGTTTTGCACGTACTGCCAAAAGCTCGTGAACATGGCCTGGGGGGTGGCGGCGGGGATGAGGGCGTCGTCGCCCGATGCGTCCAGGACGCGCGGGGCGAGGCCGAGGAAATGGGGGTAGCGATCCTGCAGGCGGCGGGCGACGTCGGGGATCAGGCCGCTATCGGTGAGGGTGAAGTAAAGGTAGTCGTCGCTGCGGGGGGCCAGGAGGAGTTGGTCGAACGAGGCTTCGACGCAACGGAGATCGTGGCGAGGAGAGAGCGGGAACTCTTCGACACCGTGGCCCAGGTCGACGAGGGTGACGGACTTCTTCTGGTGGGCTTCGCTCGTGCTGTATTTGAGCAGGGAGCCCGAGTAGCGGGGGATGCCGAGGGTTTGGGGCTGATGGAGATGGCCGAGGGCTCCGTAGGTGTAGCCGGTGAAGGCGTTGACGCCAACCTGGCCGGCGGTGCCGACCGAAAGTGGCCGTTCCGATTCCGATTCCACGCCGCCGGCGACGAAGGCGTGGGCGATGGCGACGGCGGGGCCTTGGGCGGGACGGAAGCGATCGAGGAGGAAGGTGAGGGCGGAGTGGTGATCCTGCCCGAGGTAGTCGGGGAAGGCGCTGCGAACGCTGGCGGGTTCGGCGAAGGGGATGGCGACGAAGGTGGTGTCAGCGACGGTGACCGAGCCGGTGGATTCGACGGCGCCGAACAGGTGGAGGCCTTGGTGGCGCAGGAGGCGGGCACCAAAATCAAGGCGCTGTTGGCTGTCGTGGTTGCCGCCGATGGCGATGATGGGGACGCCGCAGCGGGAGGCGAGTTCGTGGAACGTGTCGTCCAGTAGAGAAACGGCGTCGGCGGGAGGGAAGGCGCGGTCGTAGAGGTCGCCGGCGATGACGATGGCGTCGGGACGCGTGTCGACGGCGAGTTCGATGAACTGGCGGAGGACGTGGGCCTGGTCGTCGAGGAGGGAGTGGTTGCCGAGGACGCGGCCCAGGTGCCAGTCGGCGGTATGCAGAAAGCGCATTAAGTTGTTAGAGTAGCTTGGTTAAGGCTGCATGGACGAACGTCAATATTTTATCGAGAGTAATACCACGCGGCCGGCGAACCTCTATTGTCCGTTTTGCCGGACGAGCGGGGGGTACGAAATACGCTATTTGCTGCGGAAAAAGCGGGATCGGTTGCCGGCGGGAGGGGACGAGCGGGATCGAGCGAAGTTTGCGAAATCGCAGAGTTACCTGGTTTTGCTGGACGATAAAGTGCGGTGTGGGAATGCCCGTTGCCGGAAGACGTTCGAGATTTCGGGCCTGAAGACGATGTCGTTTCTAGCGGAGTAGAGGAATGCCTGAACTGATTGCACAACCGACGCGGGTGACCGCGGCGGGGAATAAACCGAAGCTGATTGACGAGTACGTGGGGCGGGTGAACACGGGGACCGAGGGGCTGAGCATTGCCCATATGCGGTCGCCGGGCGGATGGGTGGAGCCGGGCCAGCGGCCGGAATTTGACGAATATACGGTGGTGTTGCGGGGGGCGGTGCAGGTGGAGTTTGAAGGGGGGCAGATGGTGGTGCAGGCGGGGCAGGGGGTTATGACCAGGGCAGGGGAGTGGATTCGATACAGCACGCCGGGGGAGGAAGGGGCGGAATATATTGCCGTTTGTTCGCCGGCGTTTGCGCCGGGGACGGTGCATCGCGATGAGGCATAGCTGCCCTGTGCTAAGCTGAAAAATTGGTTTGACGACCAAATATTCCCTACAGTTTTGGAGGCAGGGTTTTCGTGGCAGAAGGTATGCGTCATATATTTACTTCCGAGTCGGTAACGGAAGGTCATCCCGATAAGATGGCCGACCAGATTTCCGACGCCGTTTTGGATGCCGTTCTAAAAGACGATCCGACGGGTCGAGTTGCTTGTGAGGTTCTCGTTACCACCGGTATTTGTCTGGTGGCGGGCGAGATCACGACGACGACCTACGTCGATGTGCCGAAGTTGGCGCGCGAGGTTATCGCCCATATCGGTTTCACCGATGCGGCGATGGGCTTTGACGCGAAGACTTGCGGTGTCTTGAACGTAATCCAGGCGCAGAGCCCCGACATCGCCATGGGCGTGGACACCGGCGGCGCCGGCGACCAGGGCCTGATGTTTGGCTACGCTTGTACGGAAACCGAAGAGCTGATGCCGCTGCCGATCACCTTGTCGCACAAGTTGGCGCGCCGGTTGAGCGAGTCGCGCAATTCGAAAGAGTTGCCGTGGTTGCGTCCGGACGGTAAGAGCCAGGTTTCGGTGGAGTATGTTAACGGGCAGCCTTCGCGCATTGATGCGGTCGTTGTTTCGACGCAACACGCCGACGATGTGAGCACCGAAGAGCTTCGCGCGGAAGTGAAGAAGAAGATTATCGACGTCGTGATTCCAGCCGGCATGGTGGATTCGGGTACGAAGTACCACATCAACCCGACGGGTCGCTTCGTGATCGGTGGTCCGCACGGCGATACGGGGTTGACGGGTCGGAAGATCATCGTTGACACGTACGGCGGCATGGGTCGTCACGGCGGCGGCGCTTTCTCTGGTAAAGATCCGACGAAGGTAGACCGTTCGGCTTGCTATATGGCTCGCTATGTGGCGAAGAACCTGGTGGCGGCTGGCCTCGCGACGCGCGTGGAAGTTCAGTTGGCTTACGCGATCGGCGTGGCTGAGCCGGTTTCGGTGAATGTGAACACGTTTGGCACGGGCGTTTTGGACGAAGAGAAGATTGTGGGCTTGATCCGCGCTCACTTCCCGCTGACTCCGAAGGGCATGATCGACCATCTCGATCTGCGCCGTCCGATCTACCGCGCAACTGCTGCGTTCGGTCATTTTGGCCGCAACGAATTCCCGTGGGAGTCCACGGCGAAAGCCTCCGATCTGCGGGCTGACGCTGGGCTTGGCAACTAGTTTCGTCTGAGGAATCTTATGGCCACGAACGCGGATCCGACTGTCGATTTCGACATCCAGGATCTCGGCTTGGCCGAGTCAGGGAAGAGGCGTATCGAGTGGGCTTTCCAATCGATGCCGGTGCTGCAAGCGGTACGCAAGCAGTTCATCAAGGCGCAACCCCTGGCTGGATTTCGAGTGGCGGCCTGTCTACCGGTGGCGCCGGAGACGGCAAATTTGATGGTGACGTTACGAGATGGAGGCGCTCAGATAGTCCTGAGCGCCTCCGATTCGTTTGTGCGGCAGGACGATATTGTGGCCGCGTTGGCGAAGGATTACTCGATCGCGGTAATGGGCGTGGCCGAGGCGTTGGCGACGGAGCCGCATTGGGCGCTGGACCATGGTGGTTTACTGCTGCGGGATGCGCCGGCGAGCCTGATGGGGGCCACGCTGGATCGGGCGTCCATCTCGCGGGTGTTTGGGTTCCCGGTGATTGCGGTGGACCATGCCCAGACGACGCTTTTGTTTGATCATCGGTATGGCGCGGGGCAGTCGATAATTGACGGGATTTTGCGGGCGACGAATTTGTTGCTCAGTGGGTTGACGGTGGTGGTGGCGGGGTACGGTTGGTGTGGCCGGGGGATCTCGACGCGGATGCGGGGCATGGGGGCGAATGTGATCGTCACCGAGATTGACCCGATGCGGGCTCTGGAAGCGTTGATGGACGGCCACCGGGTGATGTCGATGCCGGAGGCGGTGGGCTTGGCGCACCTGGTGATCACAGCGACGGGGAACAAGAATACGATTGGCCGCGACCACATCGATAAGGTGAAGAGCGGGGCGATTTTGGTGAATGCGGGGCATTCGCCGGTGGAGATTGACCTGGGCGCTTTGGGGCGGGTGGCCTCGAGCCATCGCCCGATTCGGGATTTGGTGGAAGAGTACGTATTGCGGGACGGACGGCGGGTTTATGTATTGGCGCAGGGACAGCCGATTAACGCGGCGGCGGCGGGTGGACAGCCGGCGACGGTGCGGGATATCAGTTTGGCGAACCACGCCCTTTCGCTCGAATATTTGAGCAAAAACTACACGAATATGCAGCATCGGGCTCATTCGGTGCCCGAGGAGATCGACCGTCAAGTGGCGCGTCTCAAGCTTGAGGCGCTCGGTTTGAAGATTGATCGGCTGACTCCGGAACAGGAAGCCTATTTGGCGAGCTGGCCGGAAGCAAATTAAGATAAGGATTCCATGGCATTACTCGAAGGTTGCAAGCACGAAGTAGAATTGACGGTCCCGCTGTTGACGATTGCGGACGAAACGGATAAGGCGGTCGAGAAGATCCGCGCGAAGGTACAACTTCCGGGCTTCCGTCCGGGTAAAGTGCCGGCGTCCCTGATTCGCCAACGGTTCCAGAGCGAGATCCGTCAAGATGTGATGGAGGCGGCGATTCCGAAGGTGTTCCACGAGTACGCCACGGCCGAGAAGCTGCAGGTAGTTAGCCAGCCGAACGTCGTCGATATGAAGTGGGAAGGCAATGAACCGATGTGGTTCAAGGCCCAGTTTGAGGTGGCGCCAGAGTTTGAGCTCGAGGACAACTATCGTGGACTGACGGTGCCATATGCGCAGCCGACGGTAGAGGACGCTGCGATTGAAGAGCGTCTGGCGACCTTGCAGCAGCAGAAGGCCGAGTTTGTGAACGTGGATCCGCGGGCGGCCGAGAGTGGCGACCATGTGCTGGTGGAGCTGGAGAGCTTGAGCGGCGCGACGCAGTCGATCAATGAGAAAGAGGTCGCGCTCGAGTTAGGCGCTGAAGTGACGTTGCCGGAGTTCAACGAGAACGTGACCGGCATGGAACCGGGCGATGAGAAGCAGATCGAGATTGTGTACCCGGAAGACTACGGGGCCGAGCACCTGGCGGGTAAGACCGTGAATTTCCGGGTGAAGTTGACGACGATTCGGCGGAAGGAATTGCCGGAGCTGAACGACGACTTTGCGCAGGATCTGGGCGATTTCAAGACGCTGGACGAGTTGCGCGCGGCGATTAAGCGGTCGATGCTGTCCGAGAAGGAACGGGAAGCGCAGGGCGCATCGCGGGAGAAGCTGCTGGATGCTTTGGTCGGGCTGTACGACTTCCCGATTCCGGAAGTTTTCGTGGAGCGGCAGGCGGAGAGTTCGCTGGAGCAGCGGCTGCGTGGGCTGGCCGAACAGGGAATTGACCCGCGGAAGTTGAATTTGGATTGGGCGAAGCTGCGCGAGTCGCAGGTGCCGCAGGCGACCAAGGACGTGCGGGCCTCGTTGTTGCTGGAGCGGATTGGGGAGCGGGAAGCGATCCACGCGACTTCGGAAGAGGTGGACGCCGAAGTGAACCGGATCGCTCGTCAGGAGCGGGAAGCGGTGGCATCGGTTCGACGCCGGTTGGAGAAGGAAGGGGTGATCGGGCGAATTGCCGGGCACATCCGGACGGATAAGATTCTGGCGTTTTTGTTTGAGCAGGCGACGAAAGTAGCGCCGGAGCCCGAGGTTGCGGCCATCGAGGCTCCGGCCGAAAGCTAAGCTAGGGTTTGTTTTTCCAGGCTTCTTTTTTGACGACCCACTGGTCGTTGAGGCGCATCATGGTCACCTTGCCCGTTTGCAGATTTTTTCTGTTGAGCCCGGTGACCATGAGGACCGCGTCATCCCCTGTAATGTCGGATTTTTGGACCACGATGTCCGTTGGCTCCATGTCTTGAATCATGGCGAGCATTTGAGGCCATTCGGGACTATTGCGGGCCATGGCGGCCTTCTCGGGATCGATGGCGTTCAGGATGGCGTCTTTATCGCCCTTGCGGAGGGCGGCTACGTAGGCGAGGTAGGCTTTGGTGACGGGGGAGTTAGCGGCGGCGGCGGGTCGGCCTCGGTGGGTGGTGTCGCCGAGGGTGACCGGCTCGGAGAGGGTGAGATTGCCGCTGACTCGGTTACTGGCTGTTTGGAGATTGAAGGGGCTGGGGGAACTGGAGCCAGAGAAGCTGGGGGGCAAGCTTCGAGCGGAGGGCCCAATTGGCGCTTTCGCCGGGGAGTTCGAACTCTATGCCGTGTAGCTTTCCCGCCAGCGAGAGGTTCCAGACTTCGTCTTTGTCGACGCGAACGCTGGAGGAGAGTTCGCGGTCCACGGCGAGGATGTAGAGGATCGTTTTCTTGGCGTCGAAAGTGCTGGGGGCTCGATGGGCGTAAACGTGGGTAAGGTTTGTGGCGGTCCCGTTGATGATCAGCTTTCCAGCCGCGGGGAGGACGGTCGCACAAAGGATGGGAAGAAGAGCGAGGCGGGTCATATAACAGAAGAGCGTAGTTGAGCAAGGAAATCCATCGGGAGTGAATCCGATTTCTGGCGAAGCTCGTAAGAAGGAGTACTATGCGATTCCTTCACTTACTTCCTTTGATGGCCCTGGGGGCCGCTTTGATCTTACAGCCGGTGGCGGCGCGGGCCGAAACGGCTTATGCGCTGGATTCCCGGAGCCTGCTTTTGCGCTTTGACACGAACTCACCGGGGTTTGTGGAGAGTACCCAAGTAATCAGGGGATTGGCGCCGGGCGAGACGATTTTGGGGATCGACTTCCGGCCGGCGAATGGGACGCTCTATGGGCTGGGGAGTACGAGCCGGCTGTATGTGATTGACGTGATGACGGGTCAGGCGCGGGCGATGGGGACGGGACCGTTTACTCCGGCGCTGGAGGGGAGCGAGTTTGGATTCGACTTCAATCCGACGGTGGACCGGATTCGCGTCGTGAGTAACACGGGGCAGAACTTACGGCTGCATCCGGACACAGGGGCGACGGCGGCGGTGGACCTGCGACTGAACCAGGACGGGATGGCGCGGCCATCGGTGGTGGCGGCGGCGTATACGAACTCGGTAGCGGGGGCGACGACGACTACAATGTACACGATTGACTCCGAGACGCGGGCGCTACAGACGCAGGTGCCACCGAACGATGGGAAGCAGAACGTGGTGGGGATGATGAACATCGACATGTCGGAGCTGGCGGGGTTTGATATTTCGCCGACGACGGGGATCGGGTTTATCGCGACGCGGGTGCGGGGGAGCAATGCGTCGGTGCTGTACCAAGTGAACTTGATGAGTGCGACGACGATGTTGCTGGGGGTGTTTGACCGGGCGGATCAGGTGTCGGGAATCGCTTTGCCAGCCCGATAAGTTGGGGGACGTCTACACTGGATAGAAGCAAGCGCTGCATGTCCAGACAGGTGCTCCATCTCCACACGTATTTTCTCTTCCCGTTTGTGATTGAACGGGAGGTGGTGGCCGACGCGCATCCGAAGCATTGGCGGGGGCAGCGGACGTGGATTGATGGGGTGGACGAGTTCGTGCAAGCCGAGAGCAGCGCGGCGGCGCGGACTCCGCTGGTCGAGCATCTGGGGCCTTGGCGGCGAGTCTCTTACGGTCAGTTTGATCAGGACTCGCCAGCGTACCAGGACATGGTGTTTTTCCATCCGTTTGTGCGGCGGGTTTTCTTTGACGTGAAGGCGGGCTGCGACGCGACGGGGGAGCAGGATACGATGGTCCGCTGCTACGAGATGCCGTTGCCCGCGGCGGGGAAGGCGCAGTGGACGGCATCGGTACCGAACCGGCGGCAAGTGACGGTGGACGTGACGGACTTGCGGCTGTTCTTGTTTGCGAATGGCGTGGGGATTTTGTCGGTGGGGGTGGAGAAATTCGACCTGCCGTTCGGCGAAGCGCTGTGGGTGAACGAGATGATGCGGAAGGTGTATCCGACGAGCGGACGGCAGCGCCGGGAGGGGCGAATTCCGCATCTGTCGCGGATGCATCTGGGGGATACGACGCTGACCGAGGAGACGTTTGAGGGTGGGGCGCTCGTTAGCTTTCAGCCGCCGTTGACGCGGGTGATTCGGGATCTGCTTTACTTTTTGGACTATGGCCGGCGGGAGTACGAGCAGATTTTCGACGAGCGGATGATCGTGTATTCCTATTTAGCGGTGGAGCCGGCGGCGGAGGGGGAGAGCTACGTTTACAGCGATGAGTTGCAGGTGATGCTGAGCCGTTTTCTGTATGTGGATCGTTACGGGGATGAGTTCCGGTACGACCCCCTGTTTATGCGGGAGCAGATGAAGGAGCACCTTTATACGCGATGGGCGCACGAGGGGACTTACTACGGGTTTACGCGGTACTCGAATGTGACGATGTCGCTGGGCGTATCGGATCGGGGCGATCACTTGATGCGGGAAGGGGCGCTGATCCACCGGATGTTTGTGACGCGGTACTACCTGATGGCGGTGGTGGCACTGTTCTATCGGGCGGCTCTGCTGGACTTTACGGAGAACATCGCGCTGGTATCGCGGCGGCTGTATTTGGACTTGCAAAGCGGGGCGTTGACGCGGCAGAACATGGAGATTGCGACGGACCTGCGGAGTGATTTCCTGAACTTTTCGAACTATTGGTACTTCACGGAGCTGGCGAATAAGGACGAGGAGATTGAGCACTTTGCGCAGCAGTGCAGGGTGTTTCGAGTGGAGGAGTTACGGAAGGAGATCAAGGAGGAGCTCGAGGGCATGAACGCTTCGATTCTGGAGTTCAACCAGAGCCGGTCGACAGACGCGGTGAATCGTTTGGCGGTGTTGAGCATGATCTTCGGTGCGGGCGCGGTGTTGACCGGGTTTTTTGGGATGAACTTTGGCCAGGAGTTTGGGACGCTGTTTTTTACGGCGACGCCGGGGCGGGAGTGGATCCACTACGGGTCGGTGATTTTGGTGTCGTTGATAGCGATGGGGACGATTGGATTTGGGGTGTTTCTGGTGACGTCGAATTGGCGGGATTACCGGTCTATTTTACGGGGGCGGCACGCGCGACGGCGGGCGCACCGGTGGTTTAGTATCCGCAATCGGGGGTAAGCGCCAGGGGGGGCCCGCCAGGCGTCGATGGGCTTCCAAGTGCTGTTGACGGCGGTGGGGGCGATAGGGTTTAAGAGTGTTTTTGGTGACGTCGAACTGGCGGGATTACCGGTCGATGTTACGGGGGTGGCGCGTGCGGCGGCGGTTTAGTATGCGCAATCGGGGATAAGGGCTAGGGGGGGACCTGCCAGGCGCCGAGGGGCTTCCACAAGCTGTTGACGGCACCGGAATTGAGGGCTCCGAAGATGATGCGGGGGCCAGCGAAGGCGGGCTTGAAAACGGTGTTGAGATTGAGGGTGAGGGCGTTGCCGGCGACGGTGACGCTGGAGCCCTGGGCGTTGATGCGGCACTGGGAATTTTCGAGGAAGCCGGTGCCAGAGAGGGGCATGGCGGTGGCTAAGTTGCCGTCGCCGTTGTCGGGGAACAGAAGCAGTAAATTGCCGGGGCGGAAGTAGGCGACGTAGCAGGCACGGTCAGCGTTGACGGCGGAGTTAATGAGCAGCCAGGTGGTTTGGATGTTGGTGGCGCTGGTCGCGTCGAGGAAGGTGGCGGTGAGGGTGGGGCTGGCGACGGAGCCGACGGTGGGCGAGAGCGTACCCGAGCGCGGGAAGGGTGGGGCGGTTTCGGGGAGGGCGGAGACGCCCTGGGGCTGCCAGCCGGAGTTCTGTTCGGTGACCGAGCGGGCGGCGAGGAAAATGACGCGGTTGCCGGAAAAGGCGGCAGCGAAGCTGATGTTGAGGGTGAGGGTGAGTTCGGTGTTGGTGGTGGAGACGGATGAGCCGGCGGAGAAGATGGTGCACTGGCTGTTGCTGACCGAGCCGGCGGCGCCGAGCGTGAGCGGGCTGGAGAGGCCGGCGTCGGGCCCGGCGTTGTTGACGAGATAGAGAACGCGCTGGGGCTGGGAGAAGGCGATGTAGCAGGCGTTACCGCCGTCGAGGGCGCGGTTGATGAGCGCGTTGAGGATGCCGAGTTCCTGGACGCCGGCGGGATGGGAGAAGCGGAGGGTGACGGTTTGGGTGGCGCCGGAATGGAAGATGGGACCGGTGGAGCTGACGGCCGGGACGACGGGGGTGGGGACGGGAGTTAAGAGGGCGGTGAGGGTGGTGATGACGGCGACGTTGGGGGTGAACGAGGCGAGGGAGACGTAGTAGATGCCGGGTTGGAGGGGCGGGTTCGAGGCGAGGGTGATGACGATGGTTTCGTCGCCGGTGAGGGACTCGCCTTTGTAGTCGGACTGGACGGAGCCGGAGAGGAGAACGGGCGGGGTGCCGCGACGGACGAAGAGGTCGACGTCGGCGTTGGGGGTTTGGGTACGGAGCCGGATTTCGAGGCGGGTGGCCCCGACGGGGACGGTGATCTGGCGGTTGAGGGAGGCGCTCGTGAAGAACTGGGCGGTGGTGGAGGAGGGCAGGTTCAGGGTGGAAGGTGTGTTGTGGAGCAGGGCGAGGAAGCCGGGGGCGGAGTTGAGGAGTTTGAGGGTGAACGACCCTTCGGCGGCGGAGGGGAAGGTGGTGGCTTCGATGGTGTAAGTGCCGGTTGCTGGGAGGGTCAAGAGGCTGGTCGCGTTAGGGATGGCGGAGTTGAGGTTGCCGGCGGCGTCGTCATCTTCGGCGAGGATGCCGCCGGAGGGGTCGAGGAGGTAGAGGTAGGTATCGAGGGTGGGGGACTCGAGGACGATTTGGACGGTTTGGCCGGCGGTGCCGGCGAAAGTGTAGCGGGCGGCGTAGGTGCCGGGGGGGCGGAAGGTGGATCGGCAGGGGTTGGCCGCGGAGAGGGTGCCGGAGGCGGTGACGCCGATGGCGATGGGTGCGGGGGCGCAGTTCGAGAGGGCGGCCTGGTTGACGGTGAGGGTGCGGCCGGCGATGGTGACGGTGCCGGAGCGGGCGGCGGCGGTGTTGTTGGCGGCGATATCGAGGCGGACGTCGGCGTTGCCGGCGCCGGAGGTGCTGGAGGCGACGGCGATCCAGGAGGCTTGGGAGACGGCGGTCCAGTTGCAGCCGGCGGCGGTGGAGACGGCGACGTTGCGCTGGACGGTGGTGGCGGCTTCGGTGAGGGTAGTGGGGCTGATGGAGTAGGAGCAGGCGACGGTGGGGAGGATGGTGGTTAAGGTGAATGCGCCGGTGGCGGTGGAGTCGAAGGCGGTGGCTTCGATGAGATAGGTGCCGGTGGTGGGAAGGGTGATGAAGCCCGAGTTGGCGGGGATGCGGCTGTTGAAGTTGCCCGCTCCGTCGTCGTCTTCGGCGAGGATGGTGCCATCGGGGCGGACGAGGTAAAGATAGGCGTCGAAGGCGGTGGAGGCGAGTTGGAGAGCGATCTGCTGGCCGGCGACCCCGGCGAAGGAGTAGCGGGCGGCGCGGGTGTTGCCGCGGAGGGGGCTGATGCAGCTGGTGGCGGAGAGGGAGGCGGTGGTGGTGGTTCCGAGGGCGACGGGGGCGGTGGGGCAGGAGATGGTGAAGGCCTGTTCGACGATGTGGGTGGTGCCGCCGATTTGGATGGAGCCGCGGCGGAGGGCTCCGGAGCCGTTGGCGGCGACCAGGTAGTTGAGGGTGGCGTTGCCGGGGCCGGAGGCGGGGGAGAGGCCGGTGATCCAAGAGGCTTGGGAGACGGCTTGCCAGGGTGCGGAGGTGGTGATGGAGACGGAGAAGGCTCCGCCGGCGACGGGGACGGAACGGGTGGGCGGGCCGAGGACGAGAGGGACGGAGGTGCCGCCGCGGGGGCGGAAGGATTCGATGGTGGGGGCGGAGAGGGTGAAGGTTTGGGCGGCGTCGGCGCTGTTCGGATTGCCGGCGGGGAGGCCGATGGGCCGGCCGAGGACGAGGACGTCGGGGGAGGAGAAGTAGGGCTGAGCGGGGCAATCGGCGTTCGCGCATTGGTAGGCCATGATGTCGCGGAAGAGGGGCTGGGCTTCGGTGGACTGATAGCCGTAGGAGTAGGAGAAAAGGCCTTGGCCGGAGGAGTTGGCGCGATCGTGGGTGGAGCCCATGTTGTGGCCGAGTTCGTGGGCGAAGGAGATATTGCGCCAGAAGGTGGGGGATTCGGTGATGGTGACGGAGTAGGCGTTGCGGGCGAAGCTTTGGTCGTTGCGGTTCATGACCCAAGCGACGCCTCCGCAGTCGCCGCGGTTGACCCAGAAGCTGACGAGGTCGGCGCCGGTTTGGTCGCGGAGGGCGGGGACGTCGTCCATGACGCCATCGTTGGGGTTGGTGATGCGGTCGAGGGCGGTGGAGCAGGAGCCGTTTTCGGTGTAGGTGACTTCGCGGGTGCCGACGAGGTTGATGCGGAGGGCGAGGCCGGTGTTGGCGTAGGCCTGGTTTGTGAAGGCCAAGGTTTCGCGGATTTGGTTTTCGATGGCGGTGGCGCTGCCGGCGGCGGTTCTGGCGGCGGCGGAGTAGACGACGAGGACGTCGAGGATGCTGGCGGGTCCGGGGAGTTGCCGTTCAGGGAGGAGGGATTCGGCAGCCGCTTCGGCTGGCGGAGGGGTGGGGGAGGGGCATTCGAGCCGGAAGGAGGCGGGGTCGACTTCGGTGATTTCGGCTTGGTTGACGGTGCCGGTGAT
>Ga0163144_10020116_pt1 | contig 13377 bp, 13 predicted proteins | sample OliLak19BULKMAT1_FD_123175 | JGI IMG/M metagenome (GOLD analysis project Ga0163144, IMG submission 123175) | Freshwater microbial mat bacterial communities from Lake Vanda, McMurdo Dry Valleys, Antarctica - Oligotrophic Lake LV.19.BULKMAT1 | ecosystem: Environmental > Aquatic > Freshwater >... | reverse complement strand
TCGCTCGGTCGGCCCCTTTTTTGACGGCTTTCGGAAGGGGCACTTCCTCGCTTATCGCTCGGTCGGCCCCTTTTTTGACGGCTTTCGGAAGGGGCACTTCCTCGCTTATCGCTCGGTCGGCTTTGGCTTTAGCGGGCTTCTTTTTGGGCATATCGTTGTCCAGGCACTGAGAGTACTCTTTCCTTTAACTCTAGCCCGAACATTATAGAGGAAATGCGGGCGGTGTCAAGCCCGGAGAGCTGAACCAGTTCATCTAAGGAGAGGGCGTCTGAGCCCAACAAAGCTATCACCTTCGCCTCCTCCTCCGTCGGGGCGGCGCGATGGGGAGCCGGGGTCAACGGAAGGTCGCGGGCCTCCAATAAATGACCGTCCGGAAGCGCCCTCACGATGTCATCGGCGGTCTCCGCTAGGCGGGCACCGTCCCGGAGCATCCGGTGCGGGGCCTCGGACATGACCGAATCGACGGGTCCGGGAACGGCCAAGACCTCGCGGCCCATGTCGAGCGCCGCCCGGGCGGTGATGAGGGAGCCCGATTTGTGCCGCCCCTCCACTACGACGACCGACCAGCTCAGGCCGGCCACGACACGGTTGCGGCGCGGAAACACCTCGGGTGTGGGAGCGGTCAAGAGCGGTCGCTCCGAGATCACCGCACCCCCCTCCGCGACGATGCGGCGGGCCAAGGCTGCGTTCTCGGCAGGGTACACGCGACCGAGGCCGGTGCCAAGCACCGCCCATGTCCGGCCCTTGGCGTCCAGGGCCGCGAGGTGAGCCTCCGCGTCGATGCCGCGCGCCAGTCCGCTGACGATGGTCAGGCCGCGCCGGGAAGCGTCGCCGGCCAGCCGGCGGGCCGTGCGGCGGCCGTACGGCGTCGGAACGCGCGTTCCCACGAAGGCGACGGGCGTGTCCCCTAGGTCCAGCGCGCCCTGGATGTACAGCACGAGCGGCGGATCGTGAATCGAGGCGAGCAGGTCGGGATACTCGGCGTCGCCCCGCACGATCAGCCGGGCGCCCAGCGCGGCGGCGCGGCTTTCCTCGGCGACGACATCGAAGGCGAGGGCGGCGGCGCGCCAGGCAGCGGCGTGCTCCGGATTTCCCCCGCTGATAGCGGCCCAGTCGGCTTCGCCGGCCCCGGCGAGGCCTTCGGAGCCCAAGGCCTCGAGCAGCTCCCAGGCGCGCAGCGGCGGGGTTTCAGCGTTTAAACGCGCGGCCCAACGCTGACGATCCGTCCAGGGAACGGCCATGGGTTAAAGCAGCTCCTCGTTGAAGGGTTTGGCGGAGGTAAAAGAAGCGATGTATCTAGCGGGGGAGTCTGTTTTGATCGCCGGCGCTTTGCGCAGAGGTGCTGAGTGAAGCATGGCGTCGACGCGGCGGAGAAGCTCGGGATTGCCCGACAACGACTTCCACTCGGCGGGGATCCGGCCGGCGGCGACGAACAGCTCCACGGCGTCCGTCTCCAATATCGCGGCCATGCGGCGCAAGGCGTCCTCCTCCGACGGGGGATTTCTTTTACCGGCCAGCACCTTGGAGAGGAAGGAGGGATCGAGCTTGGCCTGGCGGCACAGCTCGCGCAGGCCCAGCCCGCGCCGGGCCATGGCGTCGGTGATCAGGCGGGAGAACGCGGGGAGGGCGCTCATTTGAACTTGATGATCTCCAGCCGTTTTTCGGCGACGGGGCGTTCCTTGTGGTCGGGAAACTCCTCGATGAAGCGCTGCAAAGTCTGCCGGGCGACATCGAAGTCTTTGTTTTCCTGGGCCGCCGCCGCGAGCAACTGCAGCCCTTTCGCGGTGTAGGGCCCCGTCGAATGGTCGGTCACGAGCTGGGTGAGGGCCTCCTGGGCCTTTCCCGGCTGGCTGCGCTGGAAATAGACGACGCCGACATAGTAGTCGATGGCCGGAGCCCAATTCGAGTACTGATGCTTGTGCGCGTAGACCAAGGTGTCGGAGAAGTTGAAGCGATTGCTCGCGTACCAATAGGTCCCGTACAGGAGTGCTACGGTGATTAGGAATTTATTCAAGCGATGGCCTCCAATTTCGACCGCAGGCGGTCGAGCATGCACGCGTTGCCTTTTGGCAAGCTCCGTCTGACGGCGAAAAAACCATTAGATTCATCATATCCGAAGACTTTGACGACCCGAGGAGATCATGTCCGGAAACACCGGCTTGACCTCGAGCGCGGCCAGTCCTCACTATTCATACGATTGAGGGTGGATAAAAGTTTCACAACAAATTGGGCTCATGACGACATACTGCGGGATGTTCTGGGCGTCCCGCTCACTTCCTTCCGCTTCATCTCCAAGAACCGCTGAAGGTCCTCTTTGCTCGGAAGTTCGAGCTGGTATTTGGAGACGAAAAGACGGTTGTCCATGCTCGCCGTGGCGTATTCGACAAGGTGTGGTCTTTGTCGGTGCAAAGAAGGAGCCCCACGGGCGGGATGTCGCCGCGGCCATCATGTGCTTTCGATACCAAGTGGCATAGGTGTTCAGCTGTCCGATGTGTTCGTGGGTGAACTTATCAACCTTAAGTTCCACCAGCATGTGGCACTTGAGGACACGGTGATAAAAGACCAGGTCCACAAAACCGCGCGTCTTGCCAATGAAGATGCTCTTTTGCTGCGCCTCCAGGCAGAAGCCGTGCCCCAGTTCTAGCAGAAACTCTCGCAGATTGGCCATCAACGCGGCTTCCAGGTCGGACTCCTCGACGGCATCCTTGGCCCGTAAGCCGAGAAATTCGAATATGAAGGGGTCGCGGATGGCGAGCTTGGGTTCGGCTGTCTCCACCCCGGCCTTCACCATCGCCGCCAGTTTCTCTGGATTCTTCGACAGTCCGGAACGCTCGAAATGGTTTTTTTTCGCGGGCATGGACTTCTTAGGCTACTGCCTGCTGCTGCCGACGAAGATGTGTCCGAAGCTTATCGAGGCTTCGATACTGCGCCGCTTCAGCGACATGGGGCGAGCCAACTTCTTCGCTGCCGGCAAGATCGGCGATCGTGCGGGCTACGCGAATGACTCGATCCATAGCGCGGGCTGAAAGCGAGGCCATTTTCTGCGCCGCTTCCAAGGTGGAGAACGCCGAGGAAGTGATGCTCCCATTTCGTCGCAGCTCGGCGGGCCCCACGAAGGCGTTTAAAGCCGCCGCTCCTCCGCCCCAACGATTCGTCTGCCGCGCGCGCGCCTCGTGGACTCGCTCGCGCACGACGGCTGACGACGCGGAGTGAGTCGTTGACGATGACGGGCTCGATGCCCACTCGTTGAAAGACACCGGACCCATCTCAATCTGGATATCTATGCGGTCCAAGAGAGGGCCGGAGAGTTTTCCAAGATAGCGCTCGATGCCGTGCGGGGTGCAGGAGCATGTTTTTTGCGGATGCCCCAGATATCCGCACGGGCAGGGATTAGCCGCCGCGACCAAGGTGAAGCGGGCCGGGTACTCGACCGTCTCCTTCGCGCGGGCGACGGACAGGCGCCGGTCCTCCAGCGGCTGGCGCAGGGACTCGAGCGCGGGCCGGGAGAACTCGGCGAGCTCGTCGAGAAACAGCACGCCGCCGTGGGCCAGGCAGGCCTCCCCCGCGCGCGCCATGGGCCCGCCGCCGATGAGTGCGGCCGCGGAGGCGGAGTGATGCGGCGACCGGAACGGCCGCTCCCGCACGAGGCCCGGCACGACGCGCCCGCACGCCGACTGGACGAGCGTGACCTCAAGGGCCTCCTCGGGGGTCATCGGCGGGAGGATGCCGGGCAGGCGGCGGGCGAGCATGGACTTGCCCGAGCCGGGCGGACCGACGAGCAATAAATTGTGGCCGCCGGCCGCGGCGAGCTCGAGCGCGCGTTTGGCGAGACTTTGGCCGCGCACATCGGCGAGATCGGGGGAGCCGGCATAAGAGACCGAGGGCGCTGACGGCGCGCAACGGATCCGCGGGACAGCACCGCCAGCCAGCTCGGCCGCCTCGCGCAGATCGGCCACGGGGAACGCCTCGATGCCGGCTGCGCGCGCCTCCTCGGCGTTGGCCTCGGGCACGATGATCGCGGCAAAGCCCGCCGCCTTGGCGCGCGCCGCCATGGCGAGCACGCCGGACACGGGCTGCACCTTCCCGTCGAGCGAGAGCTCCCCCACCACGCACCAGCGCGCGGCCCAGTCGCCCGCGGCGACCTGGCCCGAGGCGGTGAGCAGGGCGAGTGCTATCGGCAGCTCGTAGTGGCTGCCCTGCTTGCGCGGACGCGCGGGCGAGAGGTTGACGGTGACGCGACGGTTGGGCATGGCGTAGCCGGAGTTGCGCAGGGCCGCGGCGACGCGCTCCCGCGCCTCGCGGACGGCGTCATCGGGAAGGCCGACCGTCGTGAAGCCGGGCAGGCCGTTAGCGAGGTCAAGCTCAACTAAGACGGGATAGCCCTCCACACCCTTGAGGCCCATGGAGTGCACGCGCGCGAGGCTCATTGGCGGACTCCGGGCATCTCGACGGCGAGCCGGCCCGACTCGGGCTCGACGGAGAGCAAGGTCAAGGACGGGTCACGCCGCAGCAGGCGGGCCGCGAGATCGTCGATCTTGAATCCCTCGAGGAACACGCGCAGCACGACGCTCTCCTCTTCGCCGCGCCAGACGGCCAGATACGCGCCGGCCACGCCCTCGGTCGCGCGCACGGAGGCGAGCAGGCTCTTGATCCGGTGAATGTCGGCGGACCCGACGGCGAAGATGGCACCTTCGGAGCGGCCGCGCTGCGCGCGGGTGATCTCGGCCGCGACCTTGGACGCCGTCTCCTCGCCCGCCTGCTCGAGCGCCTTGCCGCGCGCCGCGGCGGAGGAAACATCGAGCACGGAGGCGTCGGTCTGCGTCTGGGCGACGGGGACAGCGCCATTGACCTCGTACTGGTCAGCGACGAGGCTTGCCCGGCCGCGCCAGGTGCCCGTCTGCGCATCGAGCTCAGCACTCGCGGAGGCGGCGGCGAGCAGCATCCAATCCGCGCCGAGCTTCGCAGCACCCGCGGCCAGCGCGGCGGGTTCCGTCCCCTTGGCCAGGAACGAGTTGAGCTTGTCGCGACCGTCGATGGCGGTCATGCCGCGGGCCGACAGGCCGCGGCGCACCGCGTCGGCCGCGGGCCCCACGCCGAGGTCGAGTATGCCCAGCGGTTCGGAGATGAGCAGCAGCACGCGCGGCTCACGCGACGAGAAACCTTTCGGGCGCAGCAGGCCTTCCGCGTCCAGGGCCGCGAGGATCTTCCCGAATTTAAGCTCGACGACGCCCTTTCCTTTCTTGAAGCGCTTGCGGCCCGTGAACTCGCCGGCGCGCGTCGCGAACTCATCCGCGGTCTTCGCCGTCGTCGAGGAACCGGGTGCTAAGAACAGGTCGAAGGTCTCCCGCAGAGCCAACTTCCTCGCGTCCTCGAGCGTCGGCGCCGCGACGGGAACGGCCGCGCCCTCCTTCGTCAGGCCGGGCTTCAGCCGGCCGAAGCCGCAGCCGGAGAGAAGCGAAGCCGCGATGACGCCGATGACCAGGGAATGTTTCATGCGCTTAATTCGGCAGTTCCTGCGGCTCGCGTCCGGCCGCGGGGACGACGAAATGGAAGGTCGTGCCCTTGCCGAGCTCGGACTCAAGCCAGATCTTGCCGCCGTGCTTGTCGACGACCTCGCGCGCGATGGCGAGGCCGAGGCCGGTGCCGGGCGCGTTGACCTGGGAGCGGTTGCCGGCGCGGTAGAACCGCTCGAAGACCTTCTCGAGGTCCTCGGGGGGGATGCCGATGCCGTCGTCGGAGACGGACACCATAACGAACTCCCCCTTGTCCTGAACCTTCACGCGCACGCGCCCGCCCGGATGGGTGAACTTGATCGCGTTGGACACGAGGTTGTCGAGCACGAGATGCAGCCAGCGCTCGTCTCCGAGGGCGCGCGGCAAGCTCCCAGGCGCCTCGGACGACAAGGTCTTGCCCGCCTCGGCGGCGGCCGGCTGGTGGTTCTCGACTGACTCGTGCACGAGGCGCGCCAGATCGAGCGGCCCCGGCTCCATCTTCGCCCCGCCCTCCAGGCGCGACAGATCGAGCAGGTCGGAGACAAGCCCCGACAGCCTTTTTGACGCGGACTTCGCTATGGCGAGAAATTTCATTTGTTGTGCGTTGAGGGGTCCGGTATCGCCCTCCAGCATCACGGTCAGGAACCCCGAAATCGTGGTCAACGGGGTCTTAAACTCGTGGCTGACGGTCGAGACGAACTCATCCTTCATACGATTGAGGGTGGCTAATTGTTCCGCCGTTTTGGCCAATCTTCGGTTCAAAATGGCGGTCTCCACGATGATCGCCGCCTCCCCCGCGATGACCGACACCAAGGCGATCTGCTCGTCGGAGAACGCCCCTTTTCGCCGGCTGCCCACGCGCATGACTCCGATGCAGCGGTCCTCTAAAATGAGGGGCACAACCATGAGCGAGTGAACGCTCCACATTTTGGCGTAATGGGCGATGACCTGGGGGTCGTCCTGGGCGTCCCCGGTGACGAACGGCCGGCGCGTCTTAAACACCCGGACGGACGAGGATCGGTCGTCCGTGAGTGCCAGCCGGTACAGCACCTCCTCGCCCTCGAGGCCATAGGCGCCGGACTGCGTCACGAGTTCCCCGGTGCCCTCATCGAGGATCAGGAAGGCCACGAGGTCCGCCTCGAGGGCGCGCGCCACAATCGAGACGATCGCGGCCAAGGTGGACGGCGCCTGCGCCGCGCGCGAGCTCAGCGCGCCGGCCACATCGTGCAAGGTCTTGATCTCCTTGGACTTCTTGAGCAGCCGGTCCTGGGTCGCGGTCAGCTCCTCCATCGCGGCCGATAGCCCGCCCTCGAGCTTCTGGCGCGAGGCCGACAGGTCCGTGAGCCCCGCCGCCACGGCCGCCGCCGAACGCAAGGCGGCGGCGGCGAGTTCCAGGCGCGCCTCGAGCGCGCGGGCCCCGTTCGCGTCGGGCACGAAGCGCAAAGCGAGGATCACGCCCGCGCCCGCAGGGTCGCTCCAGCCGCCGGCCGTTGCGGAGGTGTAGCCCTGCAGTGCCAAGGCGCGCGTGAGGGCGTCCTCGCCGTCCGCCGCGCCGCCGAGGCTCCAGGAGGAGCGTCCCGACGCGGACGCGCGCGACAGCAGCGCTCCGTCGAAGCGGAAGGTGGACAGGTCAAGCCGAGCCCAGGGTCCGCCTCGGTGGGCGATTAAGGCCGCGCCGCCATCGGGGCGGCGCGAGAACGCGGCCAAGGCGAGGTCCGGGTGCCGCCGATGGACGGCCCCGAGCACCCGGCTCGCGGCCTCCTCGAGGGCGTGCGCGGGCCGGCGTAGGGCCGCGTCGAGGTCGAGCGCCTCCGCCGCGAACGCGCGCATGTCCTCGAGCTCGGCGCGCAGCGCGCGCGCCTCCCGCTCCAGGGGCAGGACCTTGCGGAAGGAAAGCCACCACCACACCGCGGCGGCCGCGCACAGCGCGAAGAGGACGCCGACGGCGGCGGCGGCGGCTGTCATTTTTCGAAGTCGAGGTGGGCGTTTATGTAGTGGGCCGCGATCTGTATCTGCGCGTGCGGCACCCAGCCGGTGGCGACGCCGGAGCTGTCGAGGATGTGACGAACGGCGTGGCCGAACTCGGCGGCGCGCGGCGCCAACGGCGAGTCGGAGCCGGGACCGACGATGAGAGCGCGCGTCACGCCCGCGCGGTGGCACAGATGGGCGATCAGAAACGGGACGCCGACGGGCTGCATCGCGTCGTAGGTCTCAATCAACGCGTAGCTGTAGGTCCGGGTGAAGCCGTTCTTGGCGCCCGCGTCGGCGAACTGGGCGGCGGCGTAAGCGCCGAGCCCATCCTGCCCCTTCGGCACGAGGATGGCGAGGGGCTGGGAACCGGGCGGAACCGCGGGCGGCGTGAAGGCCGTGCCGGCCGTCGAAACGGGCGGCGCCTCGGAGCCGATGGTGATCGGCTCGTAGACGAGGCGCAGCATGTCCATCAGCGGCGCGGCCTGGCCCGCGGCTGTGCGCATCTTGCGCAAAGTCGCCAGGCGGCGCGTCCACAGGTTCATGTCCGAGTAGCCCCACAAGGTGAGCTTGTCCGCGAACTGTCCGATCTCATCGCCGCCAAGCTGCGCGCCGATGCGGTCGGCCACGGCCGTGACGAGGTCGCGCTGGATGTTGGGGCCCGGGACCTTGAGGTCGACCGACCAGCCCTTCGAGAAGGTGAACTTCAGGGCCTCCTCGAGCGTGCCAAGCGCCTTCGGCGGGTACATCGAGGTGATCACGACCTGCAGGCTGCGGTCGAAGAACGACTTGAACACCTTTGAGAGCAGCTCCTTATTCTGATCCGTGATCGAGAGCAGATGAATGTCGTCGATGAACAGGGCCTTGGACTCCGCGATCTTCTTGTCGATGGCCGGCATGCCGCCGCTCGCCGCGGCCGCGCTGATCGCGCGCGACAGGCGCGCGCCGGAGGTGACCATGATCGACGCGGTCCCGAGGCCCTTCGACATCGAGGCCGCGACCGCGTACATGAGGTGCGACTTCCCCGTCCCCGGCACGCCGTACAGGAACAGCGGATTGTACATCGAGCCGGGAGAGCTGACGACCGACATCGCCGCCGCGTGCGCGAAGCGGTTGTACGCGCCGACGAGCAAGGTCTCGAAGGTCAGGTCCGGGGGCAGCTCGTCGGTCAGCGCCATCACCGCGGGATTGACGCCCGCGGGCACGGCTGTCGCCGCAGGCGCGCCGGCGACGGGCGAGGCCATGCGCACCTCCGTCGGCGGCGCCGACACCGGCACCGGCGCCGGAGGCGGAGGCGGCGGAATCGCCGGGGCTGGGATGGGCGGCGGCACGGTCTCGGGTCCGAGGGAGATCAAGGGCTGCTTCGCCGCAGGCGCCGGCGGAATGGCGGGCGCGGCCATCGACGCCGGCATCGGCGGTGCGAAATCGGTAGGGGGCTTGAGCTCCGCGGCCGAGGGGATACCAAGGGTCGGCATCGTCGGAATCGGCGGCATCGCGGGAAGCGACATGGGCGGCAGCGCGGCCGCCTTGAGCGGCTCGGCCGCGGGAGTGACCGGAGCCGGAGCCGCCGGAGCCGCGGCCCTCGGCGACATCTTGCCCAGCCAGTCATTGAGCTTCTCGCGCACCTCGGGCGTAACCTTGTGCAGCACGAAGCTCAGGTTGAAGTCCTCCCCCTCGAGCGGCGTGGGGCGGCCGCACAGCGCGCCGAATTTCTTGAGCACCGCGGACACATCGGCGACGCCGCCGCTTAGGAGCAGCAGATGCCTCTGCGGATCGTCCGCGTGCGGCGACGGCCGGATTTCCCAACGCTCCATCAAGCCTCTCCCGGGAGCAGCATCATGTCCACGATGATGTCGACCGCGGTGGATTTCTTTTGAGCGTCGGCGGAGGCCACCGAGCGGAACAGCAGGTTGGCGCGCGCGCACGCGTCGGACAGCTCGTCGATCTTCGCCAGCGGCCAGCCCTCGACGACGGCGAGCACCGACGCCGCTTTCGCCTGCAGCGCCTTCTGCACCACGGCGTTCGCGTCGCTCGCCGCCCCGACCTCGATGGCCATGACCTCGCGCAGGAATAGAGGCTTCTTCGAGATCGTCCTCGCCGCCTGGCTCAGGAACGCGGCGAAAGCCAGCTTCACCTCGGCGGAGGGGGCGGTGTACGCGTACGCCACGCGGCGGATCTGCTCCTTCGGCGTCTTGGGATCAAACTCCCCAGGCTTGCTCGCATCCGCGGGCTCGGCAGGAGCGGCGGCCGTGGGCGCAGGCGCCGGTGCAGGCGGCGCGGCGGCTGGCGGCGGAGTCGGCTTGGGTTCCGGCACGACAGGCTGAGACGCCGCCACGGGAGCGGCGGCCTCAGGCTCGGGTGCCTTCACCGGCTCCGCCGGGGCAGGCGTGGCGAACAGCTCGATGGATTTCTGATCGGGCAGCTTCGGCGCCGGCTTTGGCGGCTCGGGCTTCTTCTCCGGCGGCTTGATCATGCCGTCGCGCGGGGCGAGCTCGATCTCCGGTCCGCGGGATTCGGCGGGCTCCTTCGGCTTCGGCACGGAGAAGATGATCTCCGGTCCGCGCGGCGTGTCGGACACGGGCGTAGTCGCCTTCGGCGGCGGAGGCGGCGGCGGCACGACGATGGCTGGCGGCGGCACGGCGGCGGGCGGCGGAGGTGGCGGCACTGCGATGGCCGGCGGCGGCACGATGACGGCCGCGGGCGCCGGCGACGGCGTCAGCGCTTCGATCTTGGGCGGCGGCGCCTTGGCCGGGGGCTCGGGGACGGGCGCGGGCGCAGCACCTCCCTTGTCGGAGAGGATCGAGTCCAAGTCCGAAAGAATGGACTCGATGTCGTCCGATTTATTCGGCTCGTCAGCCATCTCAGGCGCCGCCGGCCGAGAGCCCCTTCAGACGCAGAGCGACGTCCTCCGGGTTGGAGGCCTCCTCGAGCACCGCCGCCTCATCGATCTTGCCTTCGCTGAACAGGCGTAGCAGGTCCTGGTCGAAGGTGTGCATGCCGTAGTACTCGCCGCCCTCGAGCACCTTGCGGAGCTCGGTGGACTTGCCCTCGAGCAGGTTGCGGCGCACGAGGCTGTTGGCGATCATGATCTCGGTCGCGGGAAAGCGGCCCTTGCCGTCTTTCGACAGCACGAGGCGCTGGCCGATGACTCCCTTCAGGCAGTTCGCGAGCTGCTGGCGCACCTGCGAGTGCTGGTGCGCGGGATGCGCGTCGACGATGCGGTCGACGGTCTGCATCGCGTCGAGGGTGTGCACGGTCGACAGCACGAGGTGGCCCGTCTCGGCGGCCGCGATCGCGGCCTGCATTGTCTCGAGGTCGCGCATCTCGCCGATGACGACGACATCGGGGTCCTGGCGCAAGATGTGCTTGAGTGCGGAGCCGAAGGAATGCGTGTCGAGGCCGACCTCGCGCTGGACGATGGTGGACTTCGCGTCCGTGTGGTAGAACTCGATCGGATCCTCGATCGTGATGATGCGGTACTGGTGCGTGTTGTTGATGTGATGCAGAAAGCTGTTGAGCGTCGTGGTCTTGCCCGCGCCCGTGATGCCGGTGAACAGGATCAGGCCGCGGGCCTCGTTGCCGAGCTTGGTCATCGTCTCAACGGGGAGGTTGAGCTCCGAGAAGGTGCGCAGCTTCATCGGCACGACGCGCAAGGTCAGGCCGAGCGAGCCCTTCTGTCGGTACACATTGACGCGGAAGCGCGCGAGCCCGTCGAGGCTGTACGCCAGATCGAGCTCCATCGTCTTCTCGAACTCGGCCGCCTGCTCCTTGTTCATGAGCTGGTACGCGGCTGTCTTAATATCCTCGACGGTGAGCTTCTGGAGATTGGTGGCCAGGATCATCGCGCCGCGCACGCGCAGGGCGGGGACGGAGTCGGCCTTGAAATGAATGTCCGAGATGTCCTTCTGGACCATCAAAGTCAGCAGGTTCTTGATGTCGATCGCCATGTCAGGTGAGTCCTCTTACGACTTCTATTCCTCTTAGGGTCAGCCAATCCGTGACCAAGGGGCTTATGATCGCGTTCTCCGGAATTGTAAGGCGAACACCGCCCGGCGTCAACCTCTTTTTTATGTCGTACTCCGTCAGAAACGCCCGCCCCGCGGGCCCCGCCTTGTTCCACGAACGCGCGACCGCCGCCGGCTTGATTTTGGCCAAGCCGGCGGCGATGATGTCGAGCAGGTCGTCGCGTGTGAGCGTTTAGCGCTCCAACTTAATGGCGATGCGGTCGAGGTACTTCTCGAGGTCATCGTGCGGGCGCGGGATCACATGCACCGCGACGAGCTCCCCGACCTTCTGCGCGGCCGCCGCGGCCGCGTCGACGGCGGCGCGCACGGCGCCGACCTCGCCCCGGCACAAGGTCGAGCACAGGCCGTTGCCAACTTTTTCATAACCCACCAAGCGGACCTTGGCCGCCTTCGCCATGGCGTCCGATGCCTCGATCATGGCCGTGAAGCCCTTCGTCTCGACGATGCCCAGCGCCTCTCGAATATCAGCCATATTCCCCCTTACTCCGGATCGTCTCCGCCGAGGGCCTCGCGGCCTTCGGCGCCCGTCTCAAGCACGGCGTTGCAGTGCGTGCAGCGGCGCGGCGTGGTGTAAGTCCGCTGGCACTCGTCGTCCTCGGGCCACCACTCCTCGAAGAACATCTCCACCTTCTTGTGGCACTTGAAACAGAACTTCTGCATCCCCGCCCCGCACCCCGCGCAGAACTTCGGCAGGGCTTGGTCCTTATGCGTATGCATAATGGCCGCGCACGCCCCGCACTGCAGGTCGATGTTGATCTTATACTTCGGCGTCTCGTCCTTCTTCTCTTTCGCCATATCTCCCCGTATTTTTGGTGTCAGGCCTTCTGAGTTCTGGTATTTCGGCGCTTCAACAACAGAACTCAGAAGGCCTGACACCAAGATTCCAAGATTATCGTTAGTAGCCTTTGCCCTCGGACTTGGCGTCGGTGACGATAGCGATGGATGCCGATGTGCCGAGGCGCGTCGCGCCCGCGGCGATCATGTCGTGGGCGATCTTGGCGTCGCGGATGCCTCCGGAGGCCTTGACCCCCATCAGGGGGCCGACGGTCTCCCTCATTAGCTTAACATCCTCGACGGTGGCTCCGCCTCCTCCGAACCCGGTCGAGGTCTTCACGAAGTCCGCTCCGGCCTTCTTCGCCGCGGTGCAGGCGCGCACCTTTTCCTCGTTGGACAGCAGGGAGGTCTCAAGGATGACCTTGAGCACCCGGCCGCGGGTGGCGTCGCGTACGGCCTTGATGTCGTCGTAGACCACGATGTCGTTGCCGGACTTCAGCGCGCCGATGTTGATGACCATGTCGATCTCGTCGGCGCCGTTGGCGATCGCGTCGCGGGCTTCGATGGCCTTCACGGTAGGGGTCGTAGATCCCAGCGGGAACCCGACGACGGTGCACACTTTCACGCCGGAGCCGCGCAGAAGCTGGGCGGACAGCGCGACATAAGATGGGTTCACGCACACGGAGGCGAAGCAGAAGGTCTTGGCCTCCTCGCACAGCTTGCCGATTTCTTCTTGCGTCGCGTTCGGCTTAAGAAGCGTGTGGTCGACATAGCGCGCAGTGTCGGAGCCTTTTTTGGTGGGCTTGCAGACGGACACGCGGTCCGCACCGACGGCCTGGATGATCTTGGCGTCGACATGCGCGTCCTCGTCGTCATCGTCGTGGCCGGGCTTGGGCGGGAGTGATGAGAACTGGCCCTTCGCGGGCATCGAAGGCTTCGCGCCCCAGGAGGCCGCGTTGCCGAACACCTTGCCGGCGCTGCCGATCGAGGTCTTCACCTCGCCCTTGAGCGCTTTGGGGCCGTTCTCGCACTCACACTTGGCGGTCTTGAGAAAACCCTTGGCGTCGAGCGCCTTAACCACTTCTTCGACGACATTTCTCAGCTGAGCCTCAGTCATA
>Ga0163144_10020115_pt1 | contig 13377 bp, 10 predicted proteins | sample OliLak19BULKMAT1_FD_123175 | JGI IMG/M metagenome (GOLD analysis project Ga0163144, IMG submission 123175) | Freshwater microbial mat bacterial communities from Lake Vanda, McMurdo Dry Valleys, Antarctica - Oligotrophic Lake LV.19.BULKMAT1 | ecosystem: Environmental > Aquatic > Freshwater >... | reverse complement strand
GCTGAAAAACAATCACACCGAGAAAGTCGGCGTCAAGAACAAACGCCTCCTCGCCGCCTGCAGCGAAGAATACCTGGAGGAAGTCTTGTTCGACACGTAACTTATGACGCAATCGCCCTGGGCCTCACCCGTACCCTCTCCTTTCGGCAAGGCCTCCACCGCACCCTCCGCTTTCACAATCTTCACATTCGTCGACAGATAATACGGCATGCCGTCGGATTCAAACACCGCTTCGCCGAACATCGCGGCAAAGCCCTCGGCCGGCACGGGCAACTCGTATTGATACGTACCATCGGTGGCGCTGATGGGTTGGCTGGTCCATTTCGACTCGCGGAAGTCGCGCGTTGCGGCGGTTGTCGTCCAGGCCGAGACACTCTTGGGCGGCGTGTCGGAAGTAACGCTCAGCAGCAACCGCCGTGCGTTGTCGTGCATTTGCCACGAGAGTCGGGCCATGCGGCCGTGGCCCGCCGCTTCGCGGTGCAAAGCCGCGATTGTGCCCGTGATCCGGGCAAAATCCTTCAGCCCGTGGCCATTGTTGGGCACGTACAGAATGTGCTTCTCGCCCACCAGGTCGGGCCAGTAATTGTTCAGCGCGTCGAGGGGCCAGTAGCGGTCGTTGGTGCCCAGCAGAATGACCTTGGGCTGCTTCAACAGCGCGCGATAGCTGAAAGGGTCAACGATCGACCGCAGCCGCCGGCCTTCCTCGGTGTCTCCCTGCTGCTGGATGCCCCGCTGCGTGTAGTCGGCGATCTCCTCGGAAAACGTGCCGAACGTGGCCACCTGGTGCTTCATTTGCACGGCCATGTTGAGCATGTCGATGACCATCGGCGCGAAGGCGTTCACGCGTGGATCGACCGACGCGGTAAGCCAGGTCGTCCAGCCGCGCTTCGACGCGCCGGTGAGTGTGAAGTTACGGACGTCGAGGCCCCACTCCTGCTTGTTGAACTCCTGCACTGCGTCCATGGCCCGGACCGCGCTTTTCACCATCGGCAGCAGCAGCGGCCACGTCGAGTCCTTGGTCTTGAGAAACTTTTCAAACGTATAAGAGATGGCGGCGTCTTCCGTGAGCCCGTCGAATATCGGCTGCTGCGGCACTTGCTTCAGGATGGCCACGGGCGACTTCACGCGCTGGGCTACCGCGGCCAAGATGGCAGCCTCGGCCGGCAACTTGTAGTTGCCCTCGACCGGCTTGGCCAGCTCGTCTTTCCACGCGCCGCCGTCGATGAGCAACATGGCCTGGGCCGGGTCGGCGACCTCGCTGGGCCGAATCACAAAGAGCTGATGCTTCCAGACCGTGCCCTTCCACGATTGCGACGTGAGCGTCAGCTCGACGAACGTCGCCCCATTGGTCTTGCCTTCGTACCGTTTGATCCAGCGGTAGCTGTCGTCGGGCTGGGCAACGTATTTGCCCAGTGCGTCGGAAGCCGATTCTTCCGCGCGATCTCCAGCTAGGACCACGCGGCCGCCAGGCGACCCCCCGGCGACAATCGCCAACCCCAGTAACAGATACACGCGCAGGCCGCTACGGGACTTGAGCAGGTTTTTCACCGTCCGACTCCGCTAAAGGCTGAAAGGAAATTCGTGGCGAATCGCCACTTCACCCTCGATCAGTCCATCATAAGTCGGCCGTGCCACGCCGGGCAAGCAAAGAGCCGAAGGCAGTGCAGTGAGTTGCCGGAGAGGCAAGCGAATCGCAGGGCCGCGAATTGGCTGCGAGCGACAACTTGCGGCGAATGGCAATCCCTGCCGATCGTGCGGGTGGAAGCGGCCGACATGGCCGTAGGTTCCGCTTGCCGTGCGGGACCTGTGCATCAGGAAAGAATCTAACGACAGTCGTACGTCAATGCACTCGGCCACGTCAGTTCCGGGAAGTCATTCCCGCGAAGGCGGGAATCCAGGGACTCAGGGAGGGCGCGGCGTTTACAAATCTTATGGTGCAGGTCCGGCTTGTGGTTTTCTGGATTCCCGCCTGCGCGGAAATCACGGCAACGATGACTTCGGCAAGCGGATCCTACATCAAGCAACAGCCTGAACGGGCCACTTTAGATCACATCCCGCCGCGGACGCACCGCAACGACCAACGCCAAGGACACTTCCACGATCAAACCGATTCCAAGCATAAGAAGGATGCCGGACATGCCTAAGCTCCGCAAATCTGGGTCTGGGGTCCACTCGGCCGGGCTACAACCTCGACCTTCGCTACCCAAGAAAGGCAACCATCGTGCCAGCACTGCGGTCACACCCACACCCAGAATCGGTAGACCGCTCACAACATGTTTATTGAAATGCCTTTAGGCCCTACAGCCCGGCTCATGCGGCGGGTTTGGCATGGCTGGGAACGCTGGAGATGTGTTATCGATTGCGCAGCGCCGTTGGGTCAGTTTGACGACACTGACTCGCGGCCGGCAGTGCGGCGAAACCGAAAAAGTGGCCCGGAACCCAGGGAAGGCGGTCGGCGCGGCACTTGAACAGCAACGTCAGCAACCGCCATCCCTGGGCGAGATGGCGACATTCTCGTCAGAAGCCGCATCGGGGCGGTAGCCAGTTGCCTTTGACCCCGCAGGGGTCCAAGCCATTAGCCGGTGGTCGAGCGCTGCTCAACCACCGGAACCCGAGCCCACAGATTCTGTGTTTGACCCTGAAATGGGTCGCAGAACCAAGTCCGCTCCACGCTCGTCGTCAAACCGCAAAGCGGCGACTCGTCCACGGCAGGAGAAGTCGACTGTCTCCTTGTGCATCCAAAAGCGTCTCAGCCCCGCTCGTCCATTCGCGTGTATTCGCGGTTCAAGAATTCAACCGCGAATACACGCGAATGGACGCGAATGATTTTTCCAAATTGAATCCGTGCCGTGAGAATGATGGTGCTGGGCCGTGGTGCGGTTCGCTGGATTCCCGCCTGCGCGGGAATGACGTGACGCTGCTGTCGCGGATGTGCCACGACGATGCGTCAGGCGATGCCTCTCTCCGCTACCGGCCCCCTCACCCCTCACTGCCCGCCCAGCCGCACCCAATTCAGGTGTGTCAGGAAATCGAGCAGCCAGGGTTGGATCCAGGGGTTCCAGGTGGGAAAGGCGGCGGACATTACAGACAGGCCCAGCAGAATCGCGGCCAGGACTTGCAGCCACCATTTACTGGCCATCCGATCGGCCACGGGCAACAGCCCCACAATCCACAAGGGCGCAAACCAGAAGACCCAGCGAAAGCCGCTGGTCATGCCGCCGTAGTTGCGGTCGATCTGTCCACGCGAGAAGTAGAACGCCATACAAACCAGCGACGCGGCGGCGATCAGAGCGCCCAGTTCGCGGCGTGCGGAATCGCGCGAGGCGCACAGCATTGCCAAACCCGCGACGCTCAACAGCCACACCGGTGTGAGCGAAAAGATGCCGTGATGGCCCACCAGTGCATGCAGCGCATAGGTCGCGCGCGAGGGCTCGCCTTGATCGATCGGGCTGCGGGCTTTGGGGTCGCTCCAGTAGCTTTCGCGGACCTTGCCGTCGCGGACGTACTTGAACGCGTACCAGTTGTCGCCGTCGCTACGGTGAGCGTAGGGCGGCCGCCACGAATGGTGCGAAGCATAGTTCGTGCCCATTGCCGCAGCGCCGACCACGAGCGCCGCCGGCGCATAAGCCAGCAGCGTCAGCCGCGGCGCTTTCCAAAGCAGCCACAACGTCACCAAAGCAAAGAAGGCCAGCGCGGGCAACTCATTGGCGGCAGTGAACGCCCCAAAGAATCCCGCCGCGACAAAATATCTCGGACGGCGGTCGCCATCGGCCACGATCCGCAGCGCGGCGTAAATCGTCAATGCCGCGGTGACCGCCGCCGGCAAGTGGTTGTTGAGCGTCACGGCGAAGGTCGTGAGGAATGTGCCCAGCGTCGCGCAGGACATCGCGAAGATCCGGCCCCAGTCGGTGGTGCCGAGCCGTTCGACCAACTTGGCAAGGATCACAAAGTAAATCATCAGCGGTACGAGATTAACCGTGACCAGCATGAAGCGGCCGATCGCGTAGGGGTGCGTGCCTAACGTCCGGCCGGTCGCTTTGTGGATCAGCCAATACTCGCCGGCCAACAGCGTGGAAAACAAAGGCGGCTTGCTGGAATACAGATGCCCTTGGCCCGGTTCTGGCGATTCGTTGCCGAGCTCGTCGTGCTTGACCATGTCGATCGTGTCCCAGTTGGGCTGGCTCACGATATCGTCGATGGCATACGTGCCGTGCTCGACCAGCGATCGAATGGTACACCAGCGGCTGCGGTCGTTGGCGCTCAAGAACGGCCGCTGTTTTTGCCAGTCGTTGCCGCGCTTGCCCGCCTTGAATTCCCGTTCCAGGTGCGTTTCCAGCCGCACGTAGTCGACAGAGTTGACCGAGAGAATCCGCCCCAGCACGCTGCCTGTGCCCAGCGCGATCAGCAGCAAATAGACACCCCAACGGAGCCGCGCGGAAGGGTCGTCAGCCGCGCTATTGGTCGGCGATCGGCTAGTCGACACGCTGGTGTTGAGACTGGTCATGGGGCGGAGTTTCCTCGGCGATCGAATACGTGTCCTCGTCGCGGCCCTGGTACGCCGTGATCAGCTCGGCCAGGAATCCGATCGACATCAACTGCCCGCCCAGCAGCAGCGCTCCCATCGAATAGAGCATGGCCGGCCGCTGGTGCAACGGCGGCCAATCCAACTGCGGATTGAGCCGCACAATGATCCAGTACACGGCCAGGTACGCCAGCCCGGCGCCGCCAGCCAGAAACGATACCAGCCCCAGCGTTCCCAGCAAGTGCTGCGGCCGCTGCCCAAAGCCGGTGAGGAACTTGACGGTGAGCAGATCGAGAAAGCCTTTGACGAACCGCCGCACGCCATACTTCGAGCGGCCGAACTTTCGCGGCCGGTGTTGAATCACCAATTCGCCCACGCGATACCCCCGCGCGTGTGCGAGCACAGGCACAAAGCGGTGCAGCTCGCCGTAGAGCCGCACCTCGCGAAAGATCTCGCGGCGGTAGCACTTCATACCGCAGTTGTGGTCGTGCAACTTCACGCCCGTGAGCCGGCTGACCATCCAATTGAAGACCCGCGAGGGGCCAACCTTGTGCCAGGGATCGTGCCGCGTGCGTTTCCAACCGCTGACGACGTCGAGGTTGTTTTCCATTTCCGCCAGAAAGCGCGGGATCTCGTGGGGATCGTCCTGCAAGTCGGCGTCGAGCGTCATGATCAACTCGCCCCGGGCGACGCGGATGGCCGCGCTCAGCGCCGCCGCCTTGCCGAAGTTGCGACGAAAGCGAATTCCCCGCACCCGTGGATCGGCCGCAGCCAGCCGCGCGATCGTAGCCCACGATGCGTCAGTCGAGCCGTCGTCGACAAAGATCATCTCGACCGAGAGCGCGCTGGCCCGCGCAACGTCGTCCAATTCTCGATAGAGGGCCTCCAGGCTTTCGGCCTCGTCGTACACGGGAATGACGATGGAAAGCATGGGGCGGGAGGAGGAAAGCGGTAGGCGGAAAGTGGAAGGCGGTTAGATTGTCAGTGAACAACAACTCAGGAACAAGCCCAGGGATGGCGGTCAATCCGCGTGATACCAGCTCACGCATCGACCGCCTTCCCTGGGAGCTTTCCTAGGGGTTCGGCGCAATCATCTCACCCGATACAGGATAGTCGAAATCGCCAGTTCAGCCACTAGCCACACCAGGCGGGACAAAACCGCGCACACCAGGGCCGGGCCGCTGCCCACGGCCGGGGCCAAGAGCTGCAGCATGACGAGCTCTCGCACGCCGAGGCCGCCGGGAATCATCGAGGCAAAGCCCGCCACGATCGATAGCGCCGCCACGGCCGTACAAAGCACAATTTCTCGACCGGCGGCCAACGTCGGCGTGTACTCGATCGATTCGAGCGTCGCCCACAAGCTCGCTCCTAGCAGAAACCATCCGACGGCAATGGCCAACCACCAAACGAGCAGCCCGCGAACCGTAAGACCGCTGAGTCTGCCGATCATCCCCGGTGCTGCTCGTTCGATCCCCGCCAATCGCGACAATCGTTGAAAAACGGCGGGCACCACCGGCGCACCCGCAGCGACCGCTAGCGCCAGCGCGATCAACACCAATTGCACCTGGTCGTGATGCCAGACGGCCAGAATCGCCGCGGCCACGATTGCGCCGACGGCCATCATTGTAAGCGTCTCGTAAAACACGCTGGCCGTGGCCGCCGCGGCGCTCACGCCTTCGCCCCGCAAACAGCCGGCCCGCAACAAGACGACCATCGCCTTGCCCGGCACATACTTTCCTAAGTGGCCGATATAATAGGCCCGCATCGTGGGCAGAATGCGCGGCGGCTGACCGAGAACCCCAAGCACGTGCCGCCAAAAACAGGCCGTCGGCACGTACGCCAAGAGATAGAGCCCGCCCGCGGCGACCAGCCATGCCGGCCGCACACTCGATAACGTCCAACCCTGCTCGCGCAGGTCTTCGAGCGCCGCCTGTATCGTGCGGTGCAAGCCCCAAGCCAACAGCGCGACGACTGCCAGCTTGAAAGCCAGCGGCAGCCAACGCTTCAGAGTTGTTCGGGCAGAAGTCACGGACGACTGATCTCGCAGTGTGGTCGGCGCGCACATTCTCAGTTGCACGCTTGAATTCTGGGTGCCACCCTTTCGCAAGACGCATTCAAGCAGTTCACCCCACCGCAAAGGGCACAAACTCCCGCTTCAACAGCCCGTCGCGGGCTTCGACGACAAAGTAGCCTTCCTCCTGGGTGCCGTCATGGTTATTGCGCTTGAGCGAGCAGCAGCGGTTCGTCGTCAGCACCGTGTCGCCGGCCTTGCCCTCGGTGAAGCCGTGAAAGTGCCCGCCGTAGGTGGCCGCCAAGTGACACCCCTTGAAGCGGTCGAGCAACGCACCGGCGTTCGTTAGGCAGTACTTTGTCTTCGCGTTGAGCGGGAAATGCGTGAACACGACTGTGGGCCGGCTGCGGTCAAGCGTGGGCAGCAAACCGTCGACGTAGTCGAGCGTGGCCTGGGACGCGGCGACTTTGTTGGACTTCTGCCCGTCGCATGTATCGAGCCCGACAAACTGCCAGCCCTTGTGCTCGAAATGTTGATTCGTCGATTTCGGAAAGGTTTGTTCGTAGGGCTTGCGGTTGTCCTTCAGATGGTCGTGATTGCCGGGCACGGTCACGACCTTGCAACGCAACTTATCGACAATCTCGCGCAGCGGGCCCAATTGCTCGGGCGTGCCGTTGTCGCTCAAATCGCCGGCCAGGATGCAAAAATCGAGATCGCCCTTAGTGGCGTTTACCTGTTCGACGAGCTTGGAAAAGAAATCCGCACACTCCGGGCATTGGTAGTGCAGGTCGTTGATCACGACGAAGCGGAAGTTGCCCGTGTCCTTGTCGGCCGCCCACAATCGGCCCGGCCACAGCCCAGCGGCCAAAAGCGACGACGCGCTCATGCGCAACATCGAGCGACGCGAAAGGGAGTTGAGGTTCATCGCTTGGATCCTCAAAGGGAATGTGCGTTGGCTGTTCGCCTAAATTGTGTGGAGGACATCAGGGCTCAGTATATACGAACCACGCGCTGAGTGGCACGACCGCGAGCGCCGCATCGCCCCTGGACAGAATCCGGCCACGGTAGTACGGTGTGCTTCGCCGGTCCAAATCACCAAAGCAACCAACATAAACCAAGCAAACGAACCGCCGAGTCGCTCTGGCGCGGAGCAGGTAATTCAGGCGGAATGATCCCTGCGCCTCCGCGTCTCTGCGGTAAATCTGTCCTCATTTCATTTAGGCACTAGCGCTCGACCAACAGCCTTCATCCATGAAAGCCCTCGTCAAAAAGCACGCTCGGCCCGGTCTGTGGCTCGATGACGTGCCCGAGCCGACCACCGGCATCAACGACGTGCTGATCCGCGTCCTCAAGACCGGCATTTGTGGCACGGACTTGCACATTTATCAATGGGACGACTGGGCCCGGCGGACGATACCCGTGCCCATGGTCGTGGGCCATGAGTTCGTGGGCCGCGTGATTTCGGTCGGCTCGAACGTCAGCGATTTTCATCCCGGCGAGATTGTCAGTGCTGAAGGGCACGTCGTCTGCGGACGTTGCCGCAATTGCCTGGCCGGCCGCCGCCACTTGTGTGCCGACACCAAGGGCATCGGCGTGAATCGCACCGGCGCGTTCGCCGAGTACATCTCGGTGCCGATGACCAACGTCTGGCACCATCGCGAGGACGTCGACCGCGAGGTGGCCGCCATTTTCGATCCCTTTGGCAACGCGGTTCACACCGCGCTGTCGTTTGACGTGTTGGGCGAGGACGTGCTGATCACCGGCGCGGGCCCCATCGGCATCATGGCCGCCGCCGTCGTGCGGCACGCCGGGGCAAGGTACGTTGTGGTGACCGACGTCAACGACTACCGCCTGGAACTGGCCAAAAAGATGGGCGCGACGGTCACGCTCAACGTCAAGCAGGGCAAGCTCAGCGACTTGCAGCAGCAACTGGGCATGAAGGAAGGCTTCGACGTCGGCCTGGAAATGTCGGGCAATCCGGCCGCCTTCCGCGACATGATCGACAACATGTGCCACGGCGGAAAAATCGCCATGCTGGGCATCCCGTCCGAGGCCATCGCCATCGACTGGAATAAAGTCGTTTTCAACATGCTCACGATCAAGGGCATCTACGGTCGCGAGATGTACGAGACCTGGTATAAGATGGCCGTGATGCTCGACAGCGGTTTGGACATCAAACCCGTGATCACGCACCGCTTTCATTACACGGACTTCGAGCAGGGCTTTGCGGCGATGATCTCAGGCCAATCGGGCAAGGTGATTTTGGATTGGACGTAGTGCGCAAAAGGGGACGCGGCGCTGGTGACTGGAACCTTTGGCCGCAATCCGTCCACGATTGCGATAATCCATGACGGCCAAAGGTTCCTGACACCCTCGGCGAGGCCCACGCGACATGCCAAACGGAAGGAGTGGATGAGTCCAATAATCAAACGGAATCGACGAAGCGTTCGTCAGCGCCGCGATTATTGGACTTATCCCCTTTTTGCGTAAGATCAGGTATTCTTTACAGCATGAGCACTCCATCATCAAGCCTTGGCGATTGGACACCGGAACAGCTCGCCCAAGGCAGGAAATGGGCTGAGATTTGGAAGCTCGCCGCGGTCGATCTCGAACGAATCCGCCGCCGCGAATTGCGCGAGCTCGATACATACCGCGCGATCGAACTGCTTTGCGGACCGGGCGACTACACACGTCCACCGCGAGCGCCCAAACCCACGTCCGGTTTGGTAGAACTACAACTTTGGTTCATGAAGGCGGCTGGCCGTGAATGAAGTCATACAGGCCGCGGCAGAATTGCAGTCCGTCTGTAAGGCACACGGCTGGCGGTTTTGCTTCATCGGCGGACTGGCTCAACTTCGTTGGGGCGACCCGCGAGAAACGGTTGATGCCGATTTGAGCCTGTTGACCGGGTTTGGCGGCGAGGAGCGTTTCGTTCGGACTCTGCTCGAGCACTTTGAAGGGAGGATCGCCGACGCCGATTCATTCGCGCTTGAACGGCGTGTATTGCTCCTGCGCTCGGGTAAGGGAGTTGGCCTTGATGTCATGCTGGCAGGTCTACCGTACGAAGAGTTGATCGTCGAACGTTCCACAGATTTTGCTTATCCTCCTGACGTTACGCTGCGTACATGTTCGGCGGAGGACTTGATCGTGTTGAAAGCTTTCGCGGGTCGCACCCAGGATTGGGCTGATATCGAGCGTGTGATCGTACGACAGACCGGCAAATTAGATTGGAATCATATTTTCCAGTATTTGCGGCCGCTCGCGGAGCTTAAGGGTGAGCCGGAAATCCTCGAACAGCTCGAGCGTTGCCGTATGGAATTCGGACGGTAACCCAAATCTCCCGTAGCCTGCCGTCGCCCCCTCGTCTGCCCAATCAATCGGGGATTCCCATGTACGGTTCGTTTCAACAGCACCTCTCGCAAGAGCTGCAAAAAATCCGCGAGGCCGGCACCTACAAGCCCGAGCGCGTCATCCTTTCGCCGCAGGGCGTCTACGTCCGCGTCAGCGACGGCCAGCCGGTGCTGAATCTGTGCGCGAATAACTACCTGGGGCTGGCCCAGGATCCGGCCGTTCGCCAGGCCGCGCACGAAGCGCTGGATCGCTGGGGCTACGGGTTGGCCAGCGTGCGATTCATCTGCGGCACGCAGGGCGCGCACAAGGAACTCGAACGGCGATTGAGTGAATTCCTCGGCACGGAGGACACGATTCTCTATTCCTCGTGTTTTGACGCCAACGGCGGGCTGTTCGAGACGCTGCTGGGGCCCGAGGACGCGATCATCAGCGACGAATTGAACCACGCCTCGATCATCGACGGCATCCGGCTCTGCAAGGCCCAGCGGTTCCGCTACAGAAATCGCGACATGGCCGATCTGGAAACGCAATTGAAGGAGGCCGCCGCGGCGCGGTTCCGCATGATCGCCACCGATGGGGTCTTTTCCATGGACGGCACGATCGCGCCCTTGGCCGAGATTTGCGAGCTGGCCGATCGCTACCAGGCCCTCGTCATGGTCGACGATTCGCACGCCGTTGGCTTCATGGGCCCGCGCGGACGCGGCACGCACGAGCATTGCGGAGTACTGGACCGCATCGACATTCTCACTGGTACGCTCGGCAAGGCCCTGGGCGGCGCCAGCGGGGGCTATACCGCCGGCCGCCGAGAGATTGTCGAGTACCTGCGGCAGCGTTCGCGGCCCTACTTGTTCTCGAACACCGTGGCCCCCTCGATCGTGGGCGGCACGCTCAAGGCCCTCGACATATTGGGCCAATCGACCGAGCTTCGCGATCGGCTGGCCGACAACACGCGCTACTTCCGCGAGGGCATGAGCAAGCTGGGCTATAACGTCGTCGCCGGCGAGCACCCCATCGTGCCCATCATGTTGGGCGACGCCGCGTTAGCCGGTAAGATGGCCGAAGCCATGCTCGTCCAAGGTGTGTACGTGATTGGCTTTAGCTATCCCGTCGTGCCGCAGGGCAAAGCCCGCATCCGCACGCAAATCAGCGCTGCTCACAGCCGCGAAGATCTCGACCGAGCGCTGGCGGCGTTTGCGGAAGTGAAGCGAGAGTTGGGCATCTAACGGAGATCAAACACCATGTCGATTCAACCCGTGCTCATCGCCGGCCGCTGGCGCGAGTCCACTTCCACCACGACCTTCACGGCCGAGAACCCCGCGCTGGGCAAGCCGTTGGCCGACACCTATCCGGTCAGCGCGTGGGCAGACTGCGACGCCGCGCTCACCAGCGCCGTCGAAGCCGCCGCGGCACTTCGCCAACTGCCGGCTGAGCGAATCGCACAATTCCTCGATCGTTATGCCCAGGAGATCGAAACCCACCGCGACGCGCTGGTCGAAATGGCCCATGCCGAAACGGCGCTGCCGAAGTCTCCCAGACTGGCCGATGTCGAGCTGCCGCGAACGTCTGGGCAACTCCGTCAGGCCGCGGCCGCCGCGCGCGAAGGCTCCTGGGCCATGCCGACCATCGACACCAACCTCAATATCCGCTGCTGCTTCCTGCCGCTGGGGCCGATCTGCGTTTTCGGGCCCAACAACTTTCCGTTCGCGTTCAACAGTGTTGCGGGCGGTGATTTCGCCACGGCCATCGCGGCCGGCAACCCTGTGATCGCCAAGGCCAACACCTCGCACCCAGGCACGACGCGCATGCTCGCCGAATTGGCGCACACGGTCGTACGCGAATGCGATCTGCCGCCGGGCACCGTGCAATTGCTCTACCGCACCTCGCACGCCGATGGCGAGCGGCTGGTCGCGGACCCACGCACGGGCGCGACCGCTTACACGGGCAGCCGCGCCGCCGGGCTCGCGCTCAAAACGGCGGCCGATCGCGCCGGCAAGCCGATTTACCTGGAGCTTTCGAGCGTCAATCCGGTTATCGTGCTGCCCGGCGCGCTGTCCGAACGATCGGACGCGATCGCCGACGAGTTCACCACCAGTTGCCTGATGGGCACGGGCCAGTTCTGCACCAACCCAGGCCTGGTGATGCTGCTCTCGGGCACTGCGACCGATGACTTCGTTGGCAAGCTGACGAAGCGTTTCGAGGCGGCCGCGGCCGGAGTGTTGCTTTCGCGCGGCGTCGCACGATCGTTGGCCGAGAATGTCGCGCGATTGGCGTCGGCAGGGGCCGAAATCCTCGTCGGCGGTCAACCCGTCGCCGGCGACGCCCATCGCTATGCCAACACGCTGTTGCGCGTCCCGGGCAAAGAGTTCCTCGCCGATCCCGAGGCGTTGCAAACCGAAGTCTTCGGCAACGCCTCACTCCTGGTGATTGCCGACGATTCGAGCCAGGCGGCCCGCATGATCGACCAACTCGAAGGCAATCTGACCGGCTGCATCTACTCCGACACGCGCGGCAGCGACGATCGCCTGTACGACGAATTGGCCCCGCGGCTGCGAGTGCGCGTCGGCCGCTTGCTCAACGACAAGATGCCCACCGGCGTGGCCGTCAGCCCCGCCATGAACCACGGCGGCCCCTACCCGGCAACCGGCCACCCCGGCTTCACGGCCGTGGGCATCCCGGCCGCGCTGCACCGCTTCGGCATGCTGGCCAGCTACGACAATGTGCGCGCTGGCCGATTGCCCGCGGCGCTCCAGAACAAGAACCCATCGGGCGCGATGTGGCGATTGATTGATGGCGTGTGGACCAGCTCGGATGTGGGCAGCGGAAAGTAATCGCGAAGCGAATCCCAGGCGAGCCGAGATCGCATAAAAAAGGCGAGCCGGATGCGTCAGCTTCCGGTTTGGTAACTTCAAGCGGTGTCAGGAACCGTTGGCAAGTTCCTGCGAACCACTTCCAAGCGGCCCGTTGCCAACGGTTCCTGACACCTTCCGGCGCGCCAAAGTGCGCACTTTGCGCAACTGTGCGCACTTTTGCGCAATTCGTAACTGCAACGGCGACAAGCGGTTGACTTCGGTTTTTGCGATTTGCGCGTGAATTTTGCGCGTGCGCGCGAAAAAAAAACGTGGTGATCGCGCTGCGAGCGATTTCCGCCGAAGTTAGGGCGAGCGAAGAATCGGCGTTGCGCAGCGCAAGCGATTGTCGCCATTCGGTTTGGCCTGTTGCCGCGCGATTGAAGTCGTGACGTAAGCGCGAAGACTTTCATCAGATTGCTCACTCTCAATAGCGCGCGGAATCCGCGCCGGCTGGGCCGCGCGATTTTTAAAAGCGCGGCCGGGTTCGCCGTCGGGACGTGATTTTTGATCACTATCCCAATTTCTACTGTCCAAGGCCGCGTAGCGGCACGTAATTGATTTTGGTATTGAGCTTTCTGAACATGGACCCGTTCAGGAGGTATTGGTTATGGAACGACGATTTGCGGAGCGTAAGGCGGCCATGC
>Ga0163144_10020113_pt1 | contig 13377 bp, 7 predicted proteins | sample OliLak19BULKMAT1_FD_123175 | JGI IMG/M metagenome (GOLD analysis project Ga0163144, IMG submission 123175) | Freshwater microbial mat bacterial communities from Lake Vanda, McMurdo Dry Valleys, Antarctica - Oligotrophic Lake LV.19.BULKMAT1 | ecosystem: Environmental > Aquatic > Freshwater > Lake... | reverse complement strand
GGCTGTGACGATGGATGTGGACCTGGGCATCGCCCTCGGTGCAACCGGCGGACAATATGGCACGCTAACCTCCCATCTTCAGGGCATCGGGTTTAAACAGGACGGCGGTCGGTTTCGCCGGGACCTCAAGGGCCTTACCATCTTCGTAGATTTTCTGACCGAGGCCGCCAAGCCTGGTCAAACCGCCGCGATGGTTGACGATCTTCCGGTCAGTTCGTTCCCGGGCATCAACCGTGCGCTCGTTCTGCACCGCATGGTCACAGTCACCGGCACCGATGTATTCGGCGGCAAACAGAGCTGCGCAGTCAAGGTGTGCGAAGTTGGACCTTTTCTCGCCCTCAAACTCAACGCCTTCGCGAACCGCCAACAGCCGAAAGACGCCTTCGATGTTTACAAGACCGTCATGCACTACGATGGCGGCGTGGTCGCGGCGGTTCAAGGGTTTCGCGCGGAAGCCGAATCCAACTCGGGTTTCCGCGTCGCGAGTGACACACTCGGAGTGCATTTTACCACGGCTGACGGCAGCGGCCCGACACGATGCGCAGAATTCATGATTGGCGGGCTGGAGGGCCAGATGCCGGCGGCCGATTTCGATGTTCGGCGCAATCAAATCCGGGAGGAAATGGTTGGGGTGGCCCGCCTCCTGCGAAATGAATAGGATGCTTGGAAATCGTGGAGGGAAGAAAACGGAACGCCAGCGGTTCGGACGGGATAGCGTCACACCTTCGCCGACAGCTTCCACCGCACGTGGAATGGAAGCGTCGCGATCCAACGACGACGAACCTCTACACCGACTCGTCCCAGCTCCCGCTGGCAGGTGGCGTCGCGGCGCTGCCAGGCTTCCCAAATTTATCGAAAGAGACGGTCGAAAAATTCGGCCGAAATCACACGCACACAGAAACGCACACAAATACGCACACAAATGGGGGTCGCAGGGGGTCGCAGCCTGTCATCACGTGTCGTCTCGGGTCATCAAACACCTATTTCGCAACCCAGTGTGAGTGTCGCAGTTAGACGCGAACAGACGCGACAAGACGTGAAAATTCGCGGGGGTTTAAATGGTCGGGCTGGTGAGATTCGAACTCACGACCTCTTGCACCCCATGCAAGCGCGCTACCAGGCTACGCTACAGCCCGAACAAAAAGGAGGGTCAGAAGGTAACAGCGGATGGAACGAGGCAAGAGTTTTCTCCGTCGCTTTCGAATCAAACACGGTGCCGTCGGCATGTCATCCGGGGTAGGTTCGGTCGAGCCACGCGCGACCTTGTCCTGATTTCAGAAACTTCTCCCGGTTGCGTGCTCCCGCATAGTCTGGAAAATCTTCCGTTTGCAGCACGATGAAATCGCCGAGCAGTCTTCTCACCGTCGAGGCGCGTTTTTTGATGCTCAATCAATCGGCGTGACAGATTGTCCGTGATGCCGACGTAACGCTTGCCACGGGCGCAACTACGAAGGACGTAAGTGCAGATCATCTCGAAGAAAGCGGCGAAAGATTTGGCTCGGCTGGTGAGACTTGCCCGCCTTTGGCGGGTTCGAATGCGCCCAAGGCGCACAAGCTCACGACCTCTTGCACCCCATGCAAGCGCGCGACCAGGCTCGCCCGCCTCTGGCGGGCAAGCTACAGCCCGAACAAGGAAGGGTCGCAAAGCGCCCTGCCCCTGACAGGGGCAAGTGCTTTTTCTGGGCGAGGGCGGATCGGAATGTTTTCGGTTGCCGAATTGCGCCGGGGCCCCGCAATCGGGCGCGCATCATGGCAGCAGAATCCGGCGCGGCCCCGCCCTCCCTCAGCCGCATACGTCATCTCTGGCCGCTCGCGATCGCGGCGTTGATCTTCGTGGCGTCGAGTCGTTCGCGGGTCGCGGCGCCCCAGGTCACCCTCATCGACGACAAGATTGTTCATTTCGCAGTCTACGGGTTGCTCGCAACTCTCGTGTGTCGGCTGGGCGGCGGCTGGCGCGCGGCCGCCTGGTCGCTGCTGGCGGTCTCCGTCTATGGCGCGTCGGATGAATGGCACCAAAGCTTTGTGCCCGGCCGCTCCATGGAGTTGATGGACTGGGTGGCGGACACCACGGGCGCGGCGGTCGCGATCGCATTGTATATGGGCTGGGCGCGTTATCGCGGGTGGCTCGAATGGCCGCTGGGCCGCGGCGCACGAGCGACGGAGATTTCAGCGGCGGCGCAGGCGGCGCAGAAACCGGCATCATGAGCGGCGGACCGACGGAAAAGGCGAAGCGATCCCCGGGGTGGCTGATGGGCGCTGCGTTGTTGGTCGCGACGTTGCTGCTGTTTTCGCGCGTGCTCGGGCCGGGGTATGGCTTCGTCAACTACGACGACCCCGACTACGTGACGGCCAATCCGCACGTGCAGGCCGGCTTCAACGCCGCCGGTGTGAAATGGGCGCTGTCGGCCGGCATCGCCTCGAACTGGCACCCGCTCACCTGGATGTCGCACATGCTCGACTGGTCGTGGTTCGGCCACGCACCGCGCGGGCATCATGCGACGAGCGTCGTGCTGCATGCGCTCAACGCCGCGCTGGCGTTCGCGGCGCTGCGGCGGCTCACCGGCGCGTTGTGGACGAGCGCGTTTTGCGCGGCGTTGTTTGCGTGGCATCCGCTGCGGGTGGAGTCGGTCGCGTGGGTGTCGGAGCGGAAGGACGTGCTGAGCGGCTTTTTCTTTTTCGCGGTGCTCTGGGCGTATGCGGTCTACGTGGAGCGCCGGCGGGCGAACGACGGACGCGCGTGGCGGTTCTACGGGCTGGCGCTGGTGGCGTTGGCGCTCGGGTTGATGGCGAAGCCGATGCTGGTGACGCTGCCGTGCGTCCTGCTGCTGATGGATGGGTGGCCGCTCGGTCGGGTGCGTGGTCTCGCCTTTGGGCGGAATCCGGCGAACGCGAACCTTCCGCCTGAAGGCGGAAGCACCAGCACCGTCGCGGCGCTCATCGGGGAAAAACTGCCGTTCTTCGCGCTCGCGGCGGGGTCGAGTGTGGCGACGTATCTGGTGCAGAAGGCGGGCGGCTCGGTGACGGAGGCCCTCTCGCTGGATGCGCGGCTGGGCAACGCGGTCGTCGCGGTCGTCCGCTACGTCGGCAAGTTCCTCGTGCCCTTCGATCTCGCGGTGCTGTATCCACATCCTGGGCACTGGCCGACGCGGCAGGTCGTCGCCGCGCTGGTGATCGTCGTGGTCGTCAGTGCGCTGGCGGCATGGCAGTTTCGGCGGCGGCCGTGGATCGCGGTGGGCTGGTGCTGGTTTCTCGGCACGCTGGTGCCGGTGATCGGCATCGTGCAGGTGGGGCTGCAGTCGATGGCGGATCGCTACACGTATCTCACCCTGCTTGGCGTGCAGATCGCGGGCCTGTGGACGTTGCGCGCGGCGGTGGTGTCGCCCGGCGCGCGGCGGGCGTGGGCCATCGCCGGCGCCGGCGTGCTGTTGGCCTGCGCGGCGCGGACTTGGAATCAGCAAGGCGTGTGGCGGAACTCGTTCACGCTGTTCGATCACGCGCTGGCGGTGACCTCGGACAACTATCTCGCCTACAATAATCGCGGCATCCATCTCGGCGACGCGGGGCGCGTCGCCGAGGCGGTGGAGGATTACCGGCGCGCGCTGGCCATTCGCCCCGATTATCCGGAGGCGAACAACAATCTCGGCCGGATCCTGGTGCAGGAGGGGAGGCCCGCGGAGGCGGTGCCGTTGCTGCGGCGGTCGGTCGCGGCCAAGCCGACGCAGCTCGAGGCGCGCAACAATCTCGCGAACGCGCTCTCCGACACCGGCGCGCTGGCGGAGGCGATGGAGCTCTACGCCTTCGTGCTCGCGCGCGATCCGCGGCACGTGAACGCGTTGACCAATTCCGCGGTGGCGCTCGCGGTGCAGGGCAAATTGCCGGAAGCGCAGGCGCGGCTCGAGCAGGCGCTGCAGATCAAGCCCGACGACGTGAGCGCGCACAGCAATCTCGGCAACGTCTTCGCGATGCAGGGCCGGCGCGACGATGCGATCCGCCACCACCGGCGCGCGATCGCGCTCGCGCCGGCCGATGCGCGTTTGCACCACAATCTGGCGAATGTGCTGGCGGAGGCCGGGGAACTGGCCGAGGCCGCGGCCAGCTACGTGCGCGCGGTGGCCGCGGCGCCGACCAACGCGGAGTCGCGCGCGCATCTCGGGTTCACGTATGCGCGACTCGGGCGGCGCGAGGACGCGTTGCGCGAGCTGCGCGCGGCGGTCGCGCAGCGGCCGGACTACGCGCAGGCGAAGGCGTGGCTGCAGGCGGTGGAGCAGATGAGGTAGGGACGCCGCTCCGAGGCGTCCGAGGTGCGACGCGCACGTTGCGGCTCCGATGTCCCTGCGCGGACGGCCCGGAGAGCCGTCCCTACCATCTGCTCGACTACGGTCGCGCGAGCCGTTGAGTTTTCTTCGCATGACCCCGACCGAGGCCCAGCAACGCATCGAAGCACTCCGCGTGACGATCGCGCATCACGAGGAGCTCTACCGCAAGAAATCGCGGCCGGAGATCAGCGACTTCGATTTCGACCGGATGGTCCGACAACTTGCGGGCTTGGAGAAGGGGTTTCCCCAGTTTGCGACCGCGGAGTCGCCCACGCAGAAGATCGGCGACGACCGCACCGAGGGTTTCGCGCGCGCGAAGCATCGCCAGGCGATGACGACGCTCGACAACACCTACGACGAGGCCGAGCTGCGGGAATTCCACGCGCGGCTGGCGAAGCTGTTCGGCCGCGAGGACATTGTCTATTCGGTCGAGCCGAAGATCGACGGCGCGTCGATCAGTCTGACCTACGAGCGCGGGCAACTGGTGCGGGCGGTGACGCGTGGCGACGGCGAGGAAGGCGACGACGTGACGGTGAACGTCAAGACCATCGCCAACCTGCCGCATGCGTTGCGGCCCCCCGCCGATCTGACAGAGACGCCCGTGCCGGCGCTGGTGGAGATCCGCGGCGAGATTTTCCTGCGGTTCGAGGCGTTTGCGCGCATCAACCAGGCGCAGCAGGAGGCGGGACTCGCGCCCTACGCCAATCCGCGCAACCTCGCCTCCGGCACGCTCAAGCAGCTCGACACCGCGGGCGTCCGCGCGCGCGGGCTGGAGATCGTGCTCTACGGGCTGGGAGCGTGCGAGCCGGAGGTGCCGGTGGATTCGCAGGCGTCGTGGCACGCGGCCCTGGCGCACTGGGGGTTGCCGGGCCTCGAGCACCGCAGCACGGCCCGTGGTATCGAGGAAGTGGTGACGGCTATCCGGCGGATCGACGCGCTGCGCGCGACGCTGCCTTACGCGACCGATGGCGTGGTGGTGAAGCTGGACGATTTGGGCGAGCAGCAGCTCGCCGGTTACCGGGGCGAGGGCCAGAGCGCGCGCAAGCTGTCGCCGCGCTGGGCGTGCGCCTACAAGTTCGCGCCGGAACGGGCGGAGACGCGGCTCAAGGCCATCACGATCCAGGTGGGGCGCACGGGGGTGCTGACGCCGGTGGCGGAGCTGGAGCCGGTGCAACTCGCGGGCACGACGGTGGCGCGGGCGACGTTGCACAATCGAGACGAGATCGCGCGGAAGGACATCCGGGTGGGCGACACGGTTTACGTCGAGAAGGCGGGCGAGATCATCCCGGCAGTCATCGGGGTAAACCCGGCGGGGCGGACACCGGAGTGCGTGCCGTATGTTTTTCCGGAGACGTGTCCGGTGTGCGGCACGGCGGTGGTGCAGGTGGCGGGCGAGGTGGCGATCCGCTGCCCGAATCCCGATTGCGCGGCGCAGCTCTCCGGCCGGCTGGACTACGTCGCGGGGCGGGGTGTGCTGGATCTCGAAAGTCTCGGCGGCGTGGTGGCGGAGAAACTGGTGACGACGGGCGCGGTGAAGGACATGTTCGATTTGTTCGCGCTGGAAGCGGCAACGCTCGGCGCGCTCAACCTCGGCACGCCGGAGGCGCCGCGTGTGCTCGGCTTGAAAAACGCGACCAACATCGTCGAGGCGATCGAGCGCGCACGCACGCTCGATCTAGGGCGCTGGATCCTCGCGTTGCAGATTCGCGATGTGGGCGGAGCGACGGCGCAGGATCTCGCGGCGGTGCATGGGACAATGACTGGGGTGGCGGCCTCGGAGATTTTGCCGCGGCTCGCGCGCATTCCGAAACTCGAGGAAGAGGCGAGAGTGACCAATCCGAAGGCCCGGGTGAACAAAGGCCAGACCGAGGAAGAGCGTGTCGTCCGCGAGAGCCAGCACGCCGCGCTCAAGGCGGAACTCGAGATGGAGAAGGCGTGGCGTGCCTCGATGCCCGAGCTGACGCGCATCGACTTTGTGACGGCGGAAAACGTGATCGCGTTTTTCGCGTCGGAGCGAGGGCAACACACGCCAAGACGGCTGTCCGAGCTGGGCATCGCGCCCGTCGCGACGCGGCTGGCGTCGGCGCCGGTGCAGGGCGTGTTTTCAGGGAAGACCTTCGTGCTCACCGGCACGTTGCCGAGTCTCTCGCGAGAGGAGGCGGCGGCGAAGATCGAGGCGGCGGGCGGCAAGACCAGCGGCAGCGTGAGCAAGAAAACGCATTACGTCCTCGCAGGCGAGGAGGCGGGATCGAAGCTGGAGAAGGCGAGGGCGCTGAGCGTCCCGGTGATCGGCGAGGCGGAGTTTTTGCGGATGCTGGCGGGTGGGTGAGGTGTGTGCGTTGGCCCGGTGAAGCCTGGCTCTCCGGACCGGCCTCAGTTATTCCATGGCCTTCAAGATAGGACAAATTTCGTAGCGGAGCCGCTTCGGTTCCGACGGAACGGGAAGCCGTTCCGCTACGGAGGACGAACGGCGCGCGACCAGCCCACCGAATTGTTACGCAATTTCCCTCTTCTTCTGCGCCGATTGCACCGAACGATGCGTCTAGCTTCACTGGTGCACGCCTCCCGTATGTCGGTTTTTCCCCACCGTTCGTCGCTCGCGGCGTGGTCTTGGTCCACGTTGGCGCTATGCGTGGGCCTCGCTGCGTCCGGCCCCGCGGCGGAGCCGAGCGCGGCCCAGGTGCAGGAACTGATCGAGCAAAACCGGCGGTTGCAGGAGCAGGTGCGCACGCAGCAGCAGACGATCGAAGCGCTCAACACGAAGGTGGCCGACGTGCTTAAGGCCAGCGAGCGACACGATCGGGAGTTGCGCGGGCTGACCGAGCGCGTCGAATCGGCGGGTTCGGCCGCGCCGGTGGCCGCGCGCTCGGCAGCCCGGGAGCGCGAGGTGCGAATCTCGGCGGAGGCGGGCATCGCGTTTTTCAACACCGGCAGCCAGGGCCAGTTTCCGAAGGCGGAGTTCCGCGCGGACGATCCGGTCATCGCGCTCGAGGCGCCGGTGTGGAAGGACGTCTATTTCTACACCGAGCTGAAGCTGTTGCCGCGCGATACCAACGTGGAGGATTTCCAGCTCGGGGAGTTGTATGTGGATTTCGAGAACGTCTCCGCGGCCTGGGGACAGCCGGGTCTGCTCAACCTGCGCGTGGGCCGGTTGAACATCCCGTTCGGGGAGGAATACCAGGTGCGCGGGCCGGTTTCGAATCCGCTGATTTCGCACTCGCTCAGCGATATCTGGGGCGTGGATGAAGGCGTCGAGGCGTATGGCCGGTTCGGGCCGGTCAGCTACGTCGTCGCGGTGCAGAACGGCGGCGAGAGCCGGCTGCGCGATTTCAACGCGGACAAGTCCATCACGGCGCGCATCGGCTGGGATCCGACGCGCTGGCTGCACCTGAGCGGGAGCGGAATGCGGACGGGCGAGCTGGCGAGCGTGGCGGACAATCTTTCGGAGGTGTGGTTCGGCAACGCGTTTTTCCGCGCGCTGGGTCCGACGTCGCGCACGGGCACGTTCTGGGCGAACCTAGCCCAGGCGGATGCCACGGCGCGGTGGAAAGGCGGGCATCTCGGCGTGGCGCTCGGTCGCGTGCGCTATGACGACAGCGATACGGCGGCGGACAACGCGCGGCGGTTCCGCTATGGTTATGTCGAGGGCGTGCAGGAGATCGCCGGGCGGCTTTTCGGAGCCGCGCGCCATTCGGCGATCCGGGTGCCGCGGGGCTATCCGCTGGCGGGCTGGGGCCCGCTGGGGACGTTTTTCTTCCGGCCGGTCCTCACGGAGGAGCTGACCCGCACGAGCGTGGGGCTTGGTTACCGTTTTGGTCCGCCGCTCGTGTTCAAGGTGGAATACACGTGGGAGACGGGTCGCACCACGACCGGCTTGAAGCGCGATAAAGAGGATTTCTTCGGCACCGAGTTGGGAGTAAGATTCTGAGATGAGATCGTTTTGGAAAACGCTGTGGCGCGTTCGTGTTTCCTCCCCCAGGCGGAAAGGGGGCGCGACCTTCCCTAGTCGCTTCAGTCGGAATGCGGCCGGAGACGGTCGCGGTCCCGGATTCGGCGGCATTTGGCTGTTCCTGATGACGGCCGCTACCTGTTGCGCCGGCTCGATCGTCGGCACGGTCAAGGGCGTGCCGCCGCCGGCGGCGGGGCTGAAGGGTGAGGCGGGCGGGGCGTATGAGAGCCGGCGCTACAAATACGTGGAGAAGATCGATTACGCGGCGCTGCGGGACTTCGTGGTCTACATCGATCAACCGCTGGCGGAGGTTTTGCCGGAATCGCACCGCAACCAAGTCGTCAAGACCACGCAGCGCGACGCCAACTTCGAGCCGCACGTGCTGCCCGTGATGGTCGGCACGACCGTGCGCTGGCCGAACGAGGACGACATTTATCACAACGTGTTCTCCACGTCCGATGCCAAGGAGTTCGATCTCGGTTACTACAAGAAGGAAAACACGCCGGAAGTGCGCTTCGATCGCGTGGGCCGCGTCGATGTGCACTGCGCGATCCACACGAAGATGCACTGCATCGTGCTCGTGCTGCCGAATCCTTTTTTCGGGGCGGCGGACGCGCAGGGGCGCTTCGTGATCAAGAACGTGCCGGCGGGCACCTACAAAGTCCGCGCCTGGCACGAACGGCTGCCCGGCCAGACGAGGGAGATCGTGGTGCCGGCGGTGGGCGAGGTGCGGATCGATTTTGCGTTGGGCGTCGGCCAGAACGCCAAGTCGTAGGCGATGACCGCGCCGTCCCGTGGTCCCCGCGTCCGGCTCGAGACCAAGGTCATGGTCGCGGTGCTGGCCGTGCTGGTGGCGCTTCCGATCACGACGCTGTGGATCGTCGATCGGCATCTGCAGGAGCAGGTCCGGCGTGACGCGGATTTCGCGCTCGCGGGCGCGCGGACATCGTTTCTCCAGGCCTTGAAGGCGCGCAACGACGAGCTGGCGGTGCGCTTTCGCAGCGGGTTCTACGATCAACGCTTCCTGGCCATCCTGGGGCTCAACGACGCTGCGACGATGCAGGCCTTCCTGCAGGAGGACGTGCTCGGCGAGTATCGCGACACGGAGATCGTCCTTTTCGTGAATCCCGACGGCAAGGTGTTCGCCAAGGCGCGCAGCGGCGGGCCGGCGTCCGTGACGTTCGAGCAGATCGCCGCCGGGGCCGAAGGGCTGATCCGCTCGGCGCTGCAGGGCGAGGCGGCGACGGAGAATTTCCTGGTCAACGGTCATTTCTACGACGTGGTGGCGCTGCCGGTGTCACCGCTGGCCCGGCGGGTGGCCGGGGCGCTGGTCTTCGGTATCCGGATCAGTGATGCGACGTTGCAGCGCGCGCAGCCGCCCGGGGCGGAGATCCTGGTGACGGCGCGCAACCAGGTCGTCGCCTCCACGCTGAAGGATGCGGGGCAGAACGACGCGGTGCTGCGGCAGCTCGCGGAGAACGCCGCCTCCGGGCGCGACGTGGCGGTGCGGGTGGCGGGCGAGCGGTTCCGGCCGGCAACGGGGCCGCTCGATGCGGCGTCGGCGCAGCAGGGCCTGCGCTACATCGTGCTGGCGGCGGTGGAGCGGCGGTTGAGCGAATTCGAGCGGACGCGCCGGGCGCTCGTCGGGCTGAGTGCCGCCGGCATCCTCGTGAGCGGCGGCATCGTGTGGTTCTTCGTGCGGCGGATCACGCGCCCGCTGGTGGAGCTGCGGGACAACGCGGAGGCGGTGGGCCGCGGGGATTTTTCCCGGCGGATCGAGGCGTTTTCCAACGACGAGTGCGGCGAGCTGGCGGAGGCTTTCAACCGGATGACGTCGAGCCTGCAGTCATCGCGCGCCGAGCTCGAGCGGGCGATGCAGCAGGTGCGCACGACGCAGGAGCAGTTGGTGCAGAGCGAAAAGCTCTCCGCGGTCGGGCAGTTCGTGGCGGGCGTCGCGCACGAGCTCAACAATCCGCTGACGGCGGTCGTCGGTTTCTCCGAGCTTTTGCAGAGCATGCCGGGGGACGCGAAGACCCACGAGCACCTCGATCGCATCGCGAAGAGCGCGCACCGCTGCCACAAAATCGTGCACAGCCTGCTGAGCTTCGCGCGGCAGCATCCGCCCGAGCGCAAGCTGGTCGACCTTCACGTGATTATTGAGGAGGTGTTCGAGATCATGGCCTACGACTTGCGGACGAGCGACGTCACGATCGTGCGCGAGTTTGCGCCCGAGTTGCCGCGCGTGATGGCGGATGCGCACCAGTTGCAGCAGATCTTCGTGAACATCCTGGGCAATGCCCGGCAGGCGATGGAGGCGTTCCAGCGCGAGGGGCGGATCACGGTGCGCACGCGGCGTATGGGCGGAATGGTGACGGTCGAGTTTCAGGACAACGGCCCCGGGATCAAGCCCGAGCACCTGGCGCGGATCTTCGATCCGTTTTTCACCACGAAGCCGGTGGGCAAGGGCACGGGGCTGGGGCTGAGCCTGTGCTACGGGCTGATGCAGGAGCACGGCGGCAAGATTTCGGCGCGCAGCGATCCGGGGCAGGGCGCGGCCTTCGTGATCGAGTTGCCGGTGGCGCAGCAGGCGCCGGCGCCCGCGCTCTTGTTTGCGCGCGGAGGATCGGCCGCGCCGTTTGCGGCGGAAGGGAAGGCGCCGTCGGGCAAGGCGATTCTCGTGATCGACGACGAGGCCTGGATTCTCGAGCTGGCGGCGGAGCTGTTGCGCCGCGAAGGCCATGCGGTCGAGACCGCGCAGGGCGGACAGCAGGCCTTGGAGCGGCTCGGCCGGCAGCGATTCGATGTGATCGTCTCCGACTGGAAGATGCCCGGACTGAACGGCGTGCGCCTTTACGAACACCTGCGCGCGACGGATGCGGCGGCGGCGCAGCGCGTGTTGTTCATGACGGGCGACACGGTGAGCGATGCGTTCCAGGAGTTCCTGCGGACGAACCAGCTCACGTGCCTGGCGAAGCCGTTTGCCACCGGCGAATTTCGCGCAGCGGTGGCGCGGATGGTTCGGGCGGGGAGTTGAGCGGCTTCACATCTCAAGCCGCTTGGTAGCGGAGCCGCTTCGGCTCCGTCGGAACGGGAAGCCGTTCCGCTACGAACTCCAAGCAAACGGCTTGGGGTCAAGCCGCTCACCTTGCCTGCAATCTCAGAACCCGCGCTGCTGCAGGGCGGCGCTCAGCTCCTGCATGAAGGCCTGCGCATCGGCGGGCTTGGGGCGGTAGTCGGGCCGGCTCACCTCGGTGAAGCCGGGGCGGCCGTATTGGTCGACCACCCATTTGCCGGTGACGCCATCGCTGAAGGTCACGGTGCCGCTCGCGAGTGCGCCGGGGAGGAGCGTGACCTTGTCGACGCTGACGCTCACGGTGCTGGCGCCCTCCGGCGGAAGGTCGTCGAGATCCTCGGGCAGCGGCTCTTCGGCGCCGGCGTCATCGGCCGCGGCGGGTTCGCCCTTGGCGAGGCCGAGCTTTTCCTTCGCCTTGTCGAAAAAGCCTTTTTTCTCGGGCGCCGCGGGCCGCGCGGGGGCGGCCGCGGGCGGAGGCTGGGTCTTGGAGACGTCGCTGGTGTCCACCTTGGGCGCGGCGTCTTTCAGATCGAGATTGAGATCGTCGACGAGGAAACGGACGTCCCGGTAGGTCAGCGAGAGCTTGAACTGCTCCGAGAGTTTTTTCTGAACGGCGGAGAGATTGTCGCCGGCGGCGACCCAGGAGGAGACGGCGGCTTTTTGCTCAGGAGTTAGCTGCATGGCGCGGAGTTGAAAGTCGAAAGGTGAAAGTTGAAAGACCCAAACCGCTAAACCGCGGTCGGCTGACTATCAACGTTCCGCTTGCAACTTTCAACCGCGCCGCGCGCTGCGCGCGTCACTTCGACAACTGCGTCTTCAGAAACTCCACGCTGCCGCGGGTCGAGGCATCCTGCTCGCACATGTTGTCCACGGCCTTGCAGGCGTGGATGACGGTGCCGTGATCGCGGCCGCCGAAGGCGTCGCCGATTTCCTGCAGGGAGTGCTTGGTGAGCGTGCGGGCGAGGAACATCGCGATCTGGCGCGGGATGGCGATGTTGTTGGGCCGGCGTTTGCTCGTCATGTCGCTGTGCCGGATCTGGAAGTGATCGGCCACGCGCTTCTGAATCGTCTCGATCGTCAGGATGTTCTGCGCCTGCTCCATCAGCACATCGTGCAGGAGGCGCTCGGCGGTCGCGAGATCGAGCGTCCTGCTCGTGAGGGCCGAGTAGCTCGAGACCTTGAGCAGCGCGCCTTCGAGGCGGCGGATGTTCTTGGTGATGTTCTGCGCGATGAAATACAGGATCGGCTCGGGCAGGTTGCAGTTCAGCGTCTGCGACTTGGTGCGCAGAATGGCGAGGCGCGTCTCGAGGTCGGGCGCCTGGATGTCGGCCGGCAGGCCCCACTCGAAGCGCGACACGAGGCGCGACTCGAGCTTCTGGATCTCGCTGGCGCGGCGATCGCTGGTGAGGACGATCTGTTTGCCGGATTCGAAGAGGTCGTTGAACGTGTGGAAGAATTCCTCCTGGATGCGCTCCTTGCCGGCGAGGAACTGCACGTCGTCGAGCAGGAGCACGTCGGCGTGACGGTAGCGCTGCCGGAATTTCGTCAGGCTGTTTTCCTGCAGGCCCTGGATGAACTCGTTGGTGAACTTCTCGGTCGAGAGATAGGCGACGCGCGCTTCCGGGTTGTGCCGGATGATGGCGTGACCGATGGCGTGCATGAGGTGCGTCTTGCCGAGGCCGGTCTCGCCGTAGAGGAAGAGCGGGTTGTAGGCCTGCGCGGGCGCCTGGGCGACCGCCATCGAGGCGGCGTGCGCCATCTGGTTGTTCGAACCGACGACGAAGGTCTCGAAGGTGTTGCGCGGATTGAGCGTGCCGGCGGCGGGACCGCGGTCGTCGTAGCGCGCGGTGCGCTTGGGGGCGGCGGCCTTGATCCGGCTGGCGTGGCCGTGATCGGAGGAACCGCGGCCATTCGGGCCGTGGGTGGCGGTGGCCGCGGCGCCGGCGCGCGGTGCGGAGTCGATCTTGCGCAACGTGACGTTGACGACGCGGCCGGCCGTGAGCCGGAGGCGCTGCGTGATCAAGTCGAGGTAGTTGTCG
>Ga0163144_10020112_pt1 | contig 13378 bp, 10 predicted proteins | sample OliLak19BULKMAT1_FD_123175 | JGI IMG/M metagenome (GOLD analysis project Ga0163144, IMG submission 123175) | Freshwater microbial mat bacterial communities from Lake Vanda, McMurdo Dry Valleys, Antarctica - Oligotrophic Lake LV.19.BULKMAT1 | ecosystem: Environmental > Aquatic > Freshwater >... | reverse complement strand
TTTCGCCCCGCGCGGCCACACCGCACCAGTTAATTCCGCGCATCGAACCCAACTTTGGCTTGGGGTTCTATGCTCCTGAGTAACAGGATTACGAGGCTGTTATGCGGGAACGAGTTTCATGTTGAGGGCGAGGGCCTGGTTGTGGAGGTTTTTGATCCGGCGGGCGGTGGAGGCGGGGGTGGTGTCGAAGGCTTTGGCTTCGTCGTAGGGCTGGCCGCTGACCACCATGGCCCAGATGATGCGCGACTACCTTCGCCGGTTGGGCATACAACCGGATTGAATCTGGACCTGTCTTCCTGCGTCCTGATACAGACTTAAAACCATGCGCGATCACACCATTCTACGTCACATCCGGCGGGCGACCCTCACGGGCTTCGCCGCCAGTCTTGTTGCCCTCAGCCCCGTCCACGCCCAGCAGTTCAGGCTTTTGCAGGATGATTTCCCGTTCCAGAAGGCCGCGATCGGCACGGTGATCGTGAACAAGGACAGCACGGACAAGGCGCCCAAGGGCATCGCCATCCGCGTGGGGAACAATTCCACGGTGTCCTTCGACGAGGATGTGCTCCGCTTCCAAGGCGGCTGGGTCGGCGGGTTCATCTCCGAGCGCGGCGTGACCTTCAACGGCGCGCACGGCGGCCATCCCGAGATGATCGGCGACCTGAAGTTCTCCGCGAAGGCCGGTCCTGCCTGGGCGGGTGAAGACGGCAGCTTCAAGGACGTGCGGCCCGAGCCGTTCGGTCCGATGCCCAAGTCCGTGGCGCGCTATGACGGCATCTACGTGAGCGGCGACAAGGTCGTCCTCGCCTACACGGTCAAGGGCACCAAGATCTACGATCAGCCCGGCAGCATCGCGTCCGAGGGCGAAGTGGCCTTCGTCCGCAGCATCCGGCTCGATCCTCCGAAGGGCGGCTTCTTCGGCGGCGCGAAGACCAAGGAAACCGTCCATCACAACGTCGCCTACGTCGCCGGTTCGACCGGTTCCGTCGAAGGCAACGTGGCCACGCTGACCAAGGGCGAGTCCGTCACCAAGGTCCGCCTCGACGGCGCGCCCGAAGGTGTCTCGCTCAGCGCCAAGGATGGCAACGTCCTCCTGACCATCGCGAAGGGCAGCAAGGCCGGTTCGTTCAATCTCGTGGTGTGGGGTGGTTCCGCCGCCAAGGCCGGAGCCTTCGCCAAGACCAGCTCCGCCGGCGTTGCGATGGTCGACTTCACCAAACCCGCCGCCAACCGCTGGCCCGAGCCTGTGGTGACGAAGGGCGCACTTGAAACCAGCGCCACTCCCGACGGCGCCTACGTGACGGATTCGTTGACTGTCCCCGAGAGCAACCCGTGGAAGCGCCGCATCCGCATCGGCGGGCTCGACTTCTTCAAAGACGGCAAACGCGCCGCCGTCAGCACGTGGGACGGCGATGTCTTCGTCGTCTCCGGCATCGACGAGAAGCTGGAGAACCTCAAGTGGACCCGCTACGCCAGCGGCCTCTTCGACGCGCTCGGCCTGAAGATCGTCAATGAGCAGATCTACGTGATCGGCCGCGACGGCATCACGCGCTTCACCGACTTGAACAACGACGGCGCGGCCGACTACTACGAGAACTTCAACAGCGACCTGACGGCGTCGTGGGGTTTCCATGAGTTCGTCTTCGACCTCCAGACCGACAAGGAAGGCAACTTCTACTTCGCCAAGGCCGGTCCCGTGAAGGGCGGCGGGCGGGGCTTCGGGGGCGGCGGCGGCAACGGCGAAGTCACGAGCAGCGCCGGCAAGCTGATGAAGGTCTCCAAGGACGGCTCCAAGTTCGAGATCGTCGCCACCGGATTGCGCGCGCCCAACGGCATCGGTGTGAATCCCTGGAACGGCCAGGTGACCACCGGCGACAACGAAGGCACGTGGGTGCCCGCCTGCCCGATCAACTGGATCAAGCCGGGCGGCTTCTACGGCGTCGAAGAGACCGGCGGCATGAAGGAATTCGCCAAGCGCGAGAAGCCCCTTGCGTGGTTGCACCACGGCACCGCGGACAACTCCGGCGGCGGCCAGACGTGGGTCCAGGGCAACAAGTGGGGCCTGCCCGAAGGCGAGCTGCTGCACACGTCCTACGGCCAGTGCCAGCTCTTCCACGTGCTCAAGGAAGAGGTCAGTGGTCAGATGCAGGGCGGCGTCATCAAGTTCCCCCTGAAGTTCACCTCCTCGGCCATGCGCCCGGTGTTCAACAAGGTCGACGGCCAGCTCTATGTCGCCGGTCTTCAAGGTTGGCAGACCAAGGCCGTGAAGCTGGGCGGCATCGACCGCGTGCGTTACACCGGCAAGCCCCGCTACACCGTCGATGATCTCAAGGTGACAAGCGACGGCGTGCAGGTCCGCTTCACCCAGCCTCTCGACGCTACCTCCGTGAAGGATCTCCAGAACTTTTCCGTCCAGCGCTGGAACTACGAAGTGAAATACATGGACGACAAGACCCAGGGCGGCCGCATCGTCCGCGCCGAAGGGCACAACAAACTCAACTACGGCGGCACGGAAGTCTCCGCCGCCGAACCGCTCAAGATCGGCCGCGACAAGATGGAAGTTATCAAGACCGACCTCTCCGCCGACGGCAAGACGGTCACGCTCCACTTCGCCGACTGGCGCATCGCGCACCAGGTCCTGACCAAGTTCACCCTGAAGTCGAAGGACGGTAAGGAAATCAACCAGGAAGTCCTCCAGACTGTGAACGTCGTTCCGGGTGCCGCGAAGCTGAACTAAGCTGAAGGGTATCCAGTAGTAATTCAACGAACGGGCTCCGGTTCACGCCGGAGCCCGTTTTCGTTGGTGAAGATCACCCGTAGATCGCCATCGGCTCGACCGTGAAGTCGGGGAAGATCTTCGACAGGTCCGCGCCCGCGCCGTGGCGTTGCAGGACGGGCGCGAGGACGTTGCGGTAGTTGTGGACCACGGGCAGATCGCCGGGGCCCTCGAGCAGTTCTTCCTTCAGCCCGCTCCACTTGGAATGGACGGTCCCGCCCTTCACGCCGCCGCCGAGGACGAACATGACGCTGGCCCGGCCGTGGTCCGTTCCGAAGGCGGAATTCTCCACCACACGGCGGCCGAACTCCGTCATGACCACGACCGACGTCGTCGCCATGTCACCACCCATGTCCTTCGTGAAGGCCGCGAGACCCTGCGCGAGATTCAGGATGCGAGGGTCCATGATCGCACCCTGGTTCAAGTGAGAATCCCATCCGCCAAGGTCGAGCGAGGCCGATTCGAGGCCGACCTTCGATTTGATGAGCCGTGCGATCTGCCGGAGTCCCTGGCTGAATTCGTCGCGGGCGTATTCGGCCCCGTTCGAGGGCAGATACGGAGTGGCCCGCAGGGTCTCGATGCGTTCCAACGCGGCCAACGTGTCCCGCGCCGCGCCGCTGAGGGGACCGGTTTCCAGTCCGTAGAGCCCCGCGAGTTGGCGTTGGAGCTTCGCGGAATTGCCGCCCAGGGAAAACTCGTCGAGCGACTGGATCACCGTCGCGCTGGGTGCGCCGCGCAGGCACTCGGGCAGTTCGCGTCCCAGGGCGACGGCGGACAACGCCCCGGCGGGAGCGCCGTTGCGGAAGCGGAGAAATCGGCCGAGCCAACCTCCCGCGACCACGCCACCGTGTTCCATCAAGTCCTGCGCTTCGAAATGCGAGCGGGTCGTGTCCTCCGATCCCGCCTGGTGGATGACCGACATGAGCCCTTCCTTCCACGCCGGTTCGAGATCCTTCATCAGCGGGTTCAGGCCGAAGAAGCCATTGAGTGGAACGGCGTCCTTGCGGCCGATGCCGATGCGGGGGCGGGCCTTGTAGTAGCCGTCGTCGTCGAGCGGTGCGACGAGGTTGAGGCCGTCCGCGCCTCCGCGCAGGAAGACCACGATCAGCGTCCGCCGTTCGTCGCCATTACCCGTCACGAATGTCTGGAGCTTGGCCATGTCAGCACCTCTGGTAGGACGGTGCGGCCAGCATCAAGGCGAGGCCGGAACCGGAATCGTGGTAGGCGGAAGTCTCGGCCTCCGATGGTTTGCGTCCGAGCAGATGGGCGATCAGGCCGGCATCGCCGCCGAAGGCGTTGCGGAGTTTGTCCGCCTTGATCTTTGTTCCGCCCACGCGGCCTTCGGCCAAAGCGACCGCGAAGTTCCAACGCCAGAGCAGGGTGCCCAGCCAGGGCGAGGCTTCCTCCGGATAACCGTCCGGCGTGGGGTAGTGGAACGGCGCGTGGCCCATGCGCAGGAGGAAGTCGACGACCGGTTGGCCTGCGTCCGTTTCGGCGCCGGTCGCGCGCAACGCGGAGACGATGAAGTGGAAGGGCCGCTTGAATTTGCCGCCGCGCGTTTCGCGAAACTCCGCCGTCGCGAACAAGGAGCGCAGGGTCGAACGGATGTCACCTCCGGTTTTCAGGAAAGCGGCCGCGACGGAATCGACCGCGCTCTTGGGCGGTTCATCGGCGATGAAACGACGGCACAGCTTGGTGGCGATGTGTTGGGCGGTGGCCGGGTGATCCGCCGCCAGTTGCAACAGCCTGACGACCTCGTCGCGTCCGCGCTGCTGTTGTTCGTCGGCGGACAAACCCTCCGGCCAGGCGGGAAATTCGTGGCCGAGCAAAGTCTTCCGGCCCTTGTCGTGTTGGCGCGGTTCAAATTCCACCTTGCCGATGTCGAAGCGGCTGCGTTCGGTGGCCCTCACGGTCCAGCCGGTCAGGCAGCGGGCGGCCTCCATCACGTCCTTCTGCGAATAGCCGCCGTGGACGCCGAGCGTGTGGAGCTCGAGCAGTTCGCGGCCGTAGTTCTCATTCGGTTTTTCAGAATCCTTGGAGCGGCGGTTCACGCGGCCGTCGAGATACCAGAGCATGGCCGGGCTGAAGGCGGAGGCGTTGAGGAGGTCGGGAAATTTTCCAAGCGCGTGGGTGCGGATGACGTCGCGGTCGTCGGCGACCTTGAGCCACTTCGCGTCGCCCTTGGAGGGGTCGATGTTGAAGTGATCGCTCCAGAACTGGACCATCACTTCGTAGAGCTGGCGTTCGCTGTTGATGGCGCGGAGGAGCGTGGCCCGGATGAGTTCATCGAGCAGGACCTTCTCCTTGTATTCGAAGAGTTCGCCCAGCGGTTCGACGAGCGTCTCCAGTCTGCGGACGGAATGGGCGGCGAAGGCGTCGTCGATCTTCTCAGGCGCGAGCTGCTGATCGAGGAACAAGGCGGCGGCTTTGTCGGCATCGGCGTCGAGGGCGCGGACGCGTTCGTAGTCTCCGGGACGCGCGCCGAAGGTGAGACGGTTCAAGGCATGTGAAACGGCGTCGATCTCCGCCGAGGTCGGAGGCCGAAAGGGTCCGTCGAGGGAGACGCGGTCCGGCGGCAAGAGCGACTTGAGCGCATCCGGAAACCGGTCGCATCCGACCGATGCCAGCAACGCCGAGGCACCACCCGCCTGGAGAAAATGACGCCGGGTGAGGCTCATGAGGCGGTGGCGGTTTCACCCGACAACGCCGGCGCGGATGGAGGAGTCGACGGTGCGGGAACCGGGGCTGGCTTGAACGAAGTGATGGCCGCCGCGAATCCGCTGACCAAGGTCCACGGCAGGATCAGGAACCAGCCGACGAAGGGGAGGAGAAACGTCAGCGTCAGCACGGCGCCGCCCCGGAGCACACGACGCCAGGGCTGGGCCACGTCGGTCGGCGATGGCAGGCCGAGACCGACCTTCTGGGCGAAGCCGGCCGAGCCGACCAGGCCGAGGATGATCGGCCCGCCGACAACAAGCCACCCGACGACCTTCACGGCCGGGTTGGCCAGATTCAACAGAACGATGCCGATGGCGATGGCCGGGGCCATGGCGAGCAGCCCGACGAAAGTCAGCTTGACCGGCCGTCCGTAGCGCTCTCGCGCCCGTGTGACGAAGCCGGGAAAGAGCGCCTCGGCCACGACCCAGTAGCTGATGAAGACCAGCATGACGCCGAGGATGAGGAGGAACCACTTGAGGACATCGGCCATGATCATAGGGAGCCTTTCGTTTCGGCGGCGGGCCGGAGGTTTTGCGGGACGGAGTTCATGCGCGGGACGTGGACTTGGGATGGTTGCGAAAGCATGATGTTACCCAAGCAGGACACAAGGGCTCGGGAGAAGGTTTCAGAATTCTCCCGAGTGGTGCTTTGGTGGAAAACGAAGGCCTTGCCGTTCCTGGCCCGGAGCAAAGAGAGTCATTTCGGACGGCGGAACTTCCAGAGGGCAAACGCGCCCACACCGATCAACGCCCAAGTCGAAGGCTCGGGCACCGCTCCCGCCGAGATCGACTGGCCGGGGACGGTGTTGTAGGCGTAGTCGAGGATTCGGCCGTCGTTGTAGTTGCCGCCGCGCACGCGGATCCACCCGTAGTGCAGTCCGTCGGCCGCGTAGAACTGCACGCCCACGTAGCCTTCGGTCTGCATGGAATTGGCCCGCGCGAACTCGCCTCCGCCGTCTCCGCCGTTGCTCAAGTTGTAGAGGAGGTAGGGGCCGGTGACCGAGCTCGTCGGGTTGGGCTGGTAGCCGACCCACTCCAGGCCCGTGGCCGTGGCCCCGGCCGAGATGTCGGCCCCGGCCAGGAGACGACGCACTCGGAAAAGCCCGCGTGCTGGGCTCTCAGGATAGCCCAGCACGCCGTTCTGGTTCTGTGGTTCGAGGTAGAGGCCGCCCGAGAACGGGTTCTCCCCCACGAAACGGAAGTCGTTCACGCCATCCCCGTTGATGTCCATGAGGAGTTCCGCGACCGGAGCCAAGCTTTGTGGGAATCCAACCCGGATACCCGCTCCGTAGCTGAAGTAGACGATGCTCTGCGCTTGGGCGTGGAGGGCCGCTGCTGTGAATACAGCCAATGCGATGAAAGGTTTCATGATCTTCAGCGCGTTTGGCGGACTTGGAGGAAGCGTTGGGTGTTGGTCGTGCTTAGGAGAACACTGACATTAGTTTGCAGCGCGACGATTTCTCCCGTGATGGCGGTCCAGTTGGTCGTGCCGAGGTCGTCGTTTGCCAGAAGCTCGAATCGGGAACCGACGCGGGCGGGCCAGCTCACGGCCAGTTGATTGGTGCTGACGAGCATCGTCTGGAGGACGAGGGGATGGGTGGTTTCGTCCTTGGCTCCGTTGATGACGAGGCTGGCCCACTGGCCGTTGTTGTAGGCGTCGGTGGTGAGCGTGCCTTTGTGGGTCACGACGACGAGCAGCTCATCCCCGGCGGTCACGTTCGTGACCGTGACCTGCTCCACGTTGTCCCGCCAGTTGTCGCCCTGCGTCGCTGCGGCCGACGGGTTGAAGGGATTGAGGACGTAGGCGCGGTTAGTCACGCCGCCTTTGACGACCACCATGTCGAGGTCGTTCACGAGCATCGAGTTGGTCCGGTTCATGGCCCCGAAGATGTAGTTGTTGGCCGGGGGATCGTTCCAGACGAGCGTGAGCGTGACGGTGCCCGACAGGCCCGCCCGCACGATGAAGCGGGATTGCTTCCCGTTGGTCATGAGCAGTTCCTTGATGCTGGAGTTCCGGCCATTCTGCGCCTCGCCGTAGACGAAGGTGGCGGAGCCGGGCGCGTCGAAGCCGCCCCAGCCCGTCTGGTAGCTGGGGCCGGGCACATTGCTGAAGGGCTTGGCTCCGGCGATGGCCACGGCCTTGTAGGTCGCGCCGTTGAAATAGAAGTTCGTGCCGAGGAGCCGCTTCACCAGCTCCTCGACGAGCGCGAGTCCGCCGGTGACGACGGGCGCGGAAAGGCTGGTGCCTTCTACGGTCTGATACCAGTCGTCGCCCGAGGCCGAAGCCGTGACGATGGCTTCGCCCGGCGCCACGAGGTCGGGCTTGATGCGGCCGTCGTCCGTCGGGCCGAAAGAGGAGAACGGGCTGACGGACCAGGTGTTCGTGCCGTCGGGGTTTTTGTTGCACGAGCCGACAAAGAGCGGGTTCTTGGAGGTGGAAAAACCAATCAGAGTGTCGTAGCCGTTGGTGCCGCCGTTGCCGTCGTGGACCACATTTGTGACCAGGGCGTATCCGTCGGCAATCGCGACTGGGACGATGCCAGGTGGCAGGTAGTCTTCAAGGATCGCGTGAGGTGTCGGCTGTGAGACGGGTGTGCGGTCAGGAGCCCGGTTGTTGCCCGCCGCCGCCACGACCAGCGGCATCCGGTTGGTCGAGAGCATCGTGTCCACGCGAGCGGCAAGACTGTCATAGGAGCCGAAGTAGGGCGACTCGTTGGTCGAGACGAACAGGTTGCCATGCCAGATCGGATAGTTGCCGATGAAGGGGCCGGAATTGAAAAACTGGCTGATCCCGATCCAGCCGGTGCGGTCGCCAAAGGACAAGTTGGCCAACTGCGCACCGACGGTGAAGCGCATGTCCTGGACGTTGGCTGGGCCAGAGAACTTCTCCAGCCTTGCTCCCCGCGCCATGCCGGTGGCGTTGGTCCGGTTCGGCACGGGAAAGCCGGAGGTGTCGAGCGGCTGCGGGAAGTAGCCGCCGATGGTCCCGGCCACGCCCGTCGCGTGCTGGACCGAACCGTTGTCGGTGTAGCCCGCCTCGTAGTTGTTCGCCCGCGTGGGAAAGGTCCCAGCCGTGAAGACGTAGTGACTCGTGCGGATCTCGCCCTCCTCGAACACTCCCACGACCACGTTCGAGCCGTGGAGGTTGAAGACGTTGGGCTGCCAGAGCTGGTCGGCCCGCACGGTGCGCGCGGCGCTCAGGTTTTCATTGCCGGTGTAGACGGGAATCTCGCCGGAAAAGCGTAACCGCAAGCGCCCGCCCTTCTCATCGTTGAGCACCAGCGGGAGCTTCAACCTCGCGGCCTTCTCCTTCACCTCCGCGTCGTCCCGCTGGCGCTCCTCGGCGTGCGCCTTCATCGCCTTCTCCTTGTCGAAGGGCACCGGCTCGGGCGGTTTCGGCGGGGCCACGTGCAGCCAAGGGGCGAACTCCTTTTCCCAGCGTTCCTTGACCGCCGCCTCCTGCGCTTCCTGCGCCTTCTTCGCCGCCTCGATCTGCTCCGGCGTCGGGTCGCCCCGTTTCAGCACGATGCCGTCTGGAAAGGGTGGCAACCCCGGCGGCGGTTCCTGGGTTTTGGTCGCGGTCTGTTGCGCGGTGGCGAGCAGGCTGCTCCCCAGCAGCACGGCCATGAGTGTGGTCTTCAGCTTCATTTGTTGCCTTGGAGGTTCGTATTTTTCCCCTGGCTGGGATTGAGACCGTGAGTCTTGTCCCCGCTGTGGCTTCTCCGATTTGATGCCGGGCGTGCTCGGCGAAGGCAAGTTCGCTTCGGGAATGAAGTCAGCTTCTCCGGTCTTCCTGTTCTTTGGTCCGCCCGCTACAAACGCCGGAACGTCCGCATGAAACGAATCCCTCTCCTCCTGGCCACCGCCGCGTTGGGTGTGCTGCCCCTCCACGCCGAGAACTTCATCTGCGCCCATGGCCACGTCCATGCCGCGCCGGCGGCCGGCCCCGGCTCCGGCATCCGCCGTTACGCGCCGGATCGCCGCGCGGACCTGCTGCATCTGATCATCGACGTCACGCCCGACTTCAAGCAGCGCAGCATCGCCGCGCAGGCCACGCTCACCTTCAAACCCATCGGCCAGCCGATGGACGAACTCCGTCTCAACGGCGTCGATCTCCAGGTTTCGTCGGTCGTTTCGTCGGCCAAACTCAAGGGCTACCAGTCCACGGCGGACGAGGTGGTCCTGACCTTCGACAAGCCGCTCCTGCCCGGCGTCGAGCAGAAGGTGACCATCGTCTACACGGCCACGCCGGGCGAGGGCCTCTACTTCCGCACCCCGGAGCAGGGCTACAAGGAGGGCGAAACCCACCTGTATTCGCAGGGCGAAACCGTCTTCGCCCGGCATTGGTTTCCGGTGCTGGATTCCCCGAACGAGAAGCTGACCACGGAGGTCGTCTGCCACGTGCCCGACGGCATGACGGTCTTTGCCAACGGCAAACTGCTCTCGCAGGAGAAGAACGCATCGACCGGGTTGACCGCCTTTCGTTGGAAGCAGGAGAAGCCGCACTCCGCCTATCTCGTCTCGCTGGTGGCGGGGCAGTTCGCCGTCGTGGAAGACAAATACAAGGAGTTGCCGCTCGCCTTCATCGTGCCGCCGGGCGACGCGGCGTTGGCCAAGAAGTCGCTTGATGGCACGAAGGAGATGCTCGCCTTCTTCGAGAAGGAACTCGGGTATCCGTATGCTTGGGAGAAGTATTACCAGATCGTCGTCCGCGACTTCCAATGGGGCGGGATGGAGAACACGTCGGTCACGACCCTGACCGACCGCACCCTGCACACGGCCGAGTATGAGACGCTCCGCAGCTCCATCAGCCTGGTGGCGCATGAACTGGCGCACCAGTGGTTCGGCGATGTCGTGACGTGCAAGGACTGGTCGACGCTCTGGCTCAATGAAGGATTCGCCACCTACTACGACGCGCTCTTCCAGGAACATTTCTACGGCCGGGAACACTTCCTCTACGAACGCTGGCAGGTCGCCCGTGGTCTGACGGGAACCCAGAACCCGCGCCCGATCGTCTACCGGAAGACCGCGGCCGACGCGCTCGACCAGTTCAGCAACCTCAGCTACCAGAAGGGCTCGTGGGTCCTGCACATGCTCAGGAGCGACCTGGGCCCGGACTTGTATCGGCAGGTCATCCAGACCTACCTCAAGCGCTACCAGTTCCAGCCCGTCGTCACGGAAAACCTCCTGTCCGTCTTCGAGGAAACGACCGGGAAATCCTTCGACCAGTTCTTCGACCAATGGCTTTACCACGGCGGCCATCCCGAGTTGGCGGTCGACTATGCGTGGGACGAAAAGACCGGCCTCGCCCGCGTCGGAATCCGGCAGACGCAGAAGATCACCGACGAGATCCTCCAGTTCCGCGTGCCGGTGACGGTGCGCTTCAAGGGCGACTTCGGCACGGTGGACAAGGTGTTCCAGCTCGACGATCTCGCGCAGGATTTCCATGTGGCGCTGCCGTCCGCGCCGAAGATCGTCCGGGTCGATCCCGAGATCGCGCTGCTGGCCAAGGTGGAGTTCAACCCGTCGCGCGCGTTGTTTGATGCGCAGCTCGCGGACACGGCCGACCACATGGGCCGGGTGCTCGCCGTGGAGAAGATCGCCAAGGACAAGCAGGCCGACGCGGTAAAACGCATCGCGGGCCTCCTCAAGACGGACAAGCAGTGGTTCGTCCGCGCCGAAGTGGCCAAGGCCCTGCGCCAGATCGGCACCGACGAAGCCCTGACGGCGCTGCGGGCCGCGACTGATCAGCCCGACGCCCGGGCCCGTCGGGCGGTTTTCGATGCCATCGGTTCCTTCACCCAGCCGGCCGCCTTGGAGACGCTCATCGCCGCGTTGCCGAAGGAAAAAAACCCCGACATCCGCGACACGATCGTCCGGAGTCTGCCCCGCCATCCCAAGCCCGAGACTCGCGCCGAGCTGCTCCGACAGCTGGAGTCGAAATCGTTCCGCGAACATCTCTTTGACGCGGGCGTGGCCGGACTGCGCGCGGCCGACGATGCCTCGCTCATCAAACCGCTCCATGAGGCCATCCTGAAACGGGAGAAGGACCTCGAAGGCCGCAGCCTAGGCCAAGCGCTCAGCGCGCTCGGCTTCCTCGCGCGCAACGAAACCGACAAGACTCCCGTGCGTGATTTGTTGCTCAAGCATGCCTCGAATCCCCGGGATCCCGTCGCCCGCGGCGCGATCACCGGCCTAGGCGAACTCGTCGATCTCCGCGTCCGTCCTGTGCTCGCCGGGCTGGCCGTGGCCGCGCCGAATGAAACGCGGCGCAAAGCCGCCGAGGCCGCGATCAAGGCGCTCGACCAGGGTGTGAAGGCTCCCGAAGCCGTGACCGGCCTGCGCGGCGAAGTGTTGGAACTCCAGAAGTCCAACAAGGATCTGAAGGCCGAAATGGAAACGTTGAAGAAACGATTCGACGCCATGGCCACTCGGCCCGCGCCGGCCGACGCAAAGAAGAAGAAATGACCGTTCCGCCGTTTCTCAGCCAAGTCCTCAGCGAAACGCCAGGGCTTCGCCGCGCGTTTCTCGTGGGCGGCTGTGTCAGGGATTCGTTGCTGAACAAGCCGGTCAAGGATTTCGACATCGAGGTCTTCGGCGTCGACTACCCGGAACTTGTGGAGGGATTGGAGCGCTGGGGCCGGGTGGATCTCGTCGGGAAAAGCTTCGGCGTGGCCAAGCTAACAGGGCCGGATCGCGAGCAGTTCGACTTCTCCATCGCCCGCCGCGATTCGAAGACCGCGACCGGCCACAAGGGTTTCAGCATCGACCTCGATCCGGCGCTTGAACCGCGCGATGCCGCCGCGCGTCGCGACTACACGCTCAACGCGCTCATGTTCGATCCGCGTTCCGGCGAGGTGCTCGATTTCTTCGGCGGCCGTCGTGACCTCGAGGCCGGGATTCTCCGGCACACCAGCGACGCCTTCACGGAGGATCCGCTGCGAGTGCTTCGTGGAATGCAGTTCGCCTCCCGCTTCGGATTGGTCGGAGCGCCGGAGACGTTGGAACTGTGCAGGAGCATTCGGCAGACACACTCGGAGCTGCCGGCCGAACGCGTGCGAGAGGAGTGGTTCAAGTGGGCCAGCCGCAGCGTGAAGCCGTCGCTCGGGCTCAGGTTTCTCGCCGACTCGGGATGGATCGAGAACTACCCCGAACTCGAGGTCATGCTTCGCACGCCGCAGGATCCGGAGTGGCATCCGGAAGGGAACGTGTTCATCCACACCGGTCATTGTCTGGATGCGTTGGTCGGCTTGGAGGAGTGGCGGCAAGCGGACGAGACCGGTCGAATCGTGCTGTCTCTTGCCGTGCTCCTGCACGATGTCGGCAAACCCCAGGTCACGCACGAGGCCGAACGGCATGGACGCATCCGGATAGTGTCCCCGGGGCACGAGGAGGCAGGCGTGACCGTGGCCGAGGGTTTCTTCAACCGGCTCGGCCTTCCCAACGTCATGCGCGACCGCGTGCCGCCGCTGATCCGGAACCACATGGCCTGTCATCGCGATTGGACCAGTCATGCCGTGCGAAAACTGGCGCGGCGCCTGGAGCCGGAGAACATCGCGGACCTTTGCACCGTGATGACGGCGGATCACATGGGGCGTCCGCCGCGTCCGGCGATCGTGCCGCTCGGAGTGGTGGAACTGCTCCAACATGCGGGCGAACTGCGGCTGAAGGATTCAGCGCCGAAACCGATCCTGCTTGGTCGTCACTTGCTCGAGCTCGGATGGCAGCCGGGAGCGGAGATGGGGGAGATGCTCAAGGCCGCGTTCGAAGCCCAGTTGGAGGGCGCTTTCCACGACGTGGACGGGGCGAAGAGCTGGGTCAACGGGAAGACCTCGTAGGCTGGAACGGTTATCCTACTGCATTGCGGCGCGGGTGAGGCGGTCGCGCA
>Ga0163144_10020111_pt1 | contig 13378 bp, 11 predicted proteins | sample OliLak19BULKMAT1_FD_123175 | JGI IMG/M metagenome (GOLD analysis project Ga0163144, IMG submission 123175) | Freshwater microbial mat bacterial communities from Lake Vanda, McMurdo Dry Valleys, Antarctica - Oligotrophic Lake LV.19.BULKMAT1 | ecosystem: Environmental > Aquatic > Freshwater >... | reverse complement strand
GGCTTGTTTGGCTGAGGCCGTGTTAAGAGGTACCGTATGAAGCGTCGTACGTTGATAGTGGGCGGTGTGGCCGGGGCGCTAGGCTTTGGCGCCCTGTTGCGCCCGCGCGATGTGGGGCAGGAGCACGCGCCGTATTTTCGCGCACTCAGTGCCGCACTGGATAACGCCGGGCAGGCCAAGCCGACGCTGGTGGTTGATCGAGCATTACTGCTGTCCAATATCCAGACGCTGATGGCCCATATCTCGGATCGATTTGCCTACCGCATCGTCGTCAAATCGCTGCCGTCTGTGCCGCTGCTGGAAACGGTCATGCAAGTGACGGGCAGCAATCGGGTCATGATGTTCCACCAGCCGTTTATCAACCGGGTGGCGACGCGTTTTCCACAGGCGGATATCCTGTTGGGCAAACCGATGCCAGTGATGGCGGCCCACAATTTTTATCAACAATTTCCCGGCGGAAACTTCAATCCGCAGCGCCAGTTGCGCTGGTTACTCGATACACCGGAGCGGAGCGCACAGTACGCTGAGTTGGCGGAAAGTCTCGGCCAGGATATGCAGATCTGTATTGAGCTTGATGTGGGACTGCATCGCGGCGGTGTGCGCAGTGATGAACAGCTTATTGCCATGCTGGATTTGATTCAGCAATCCCAGCATTTGCAGTTTTGTGGATTCATGGGTTACGAGCCGCACATCGTAAAAGTACCGGTGGGCAATCCCATTACGTACCGGGATCGCGCGGTGGCGCTCTACCAGCATTACATTGATGTCGCACGACAGTATCTGGGCGCTGCCTGGCCGCAGGATGTCGTGCTCAATGCCGGTGGCAGTCCTACTTACCAGTTGTACGACCAGGGCACGTTTCCCTTCAACGAGTTGTCTGCGGGCTCGTGTCTGGTCAAGCCCACGGATTTTGATATGCCCACGCTGGCGGACCACAAGCCCGCGTCCTACATTGCCACGCCTGTATTGAAGGCACTGGATACGCTGCAGATACCCGGTATCGATCTGGGTGGTTTGCAATCAGCCTGGGATCCGAATCGGGCGCGCACTTTTTTTACCTACGGTGGCTACTGGAAAGCCAGGCCGGAGTCTCCCGTCGGGCTGTCCAATAATGCGCTTTACGGCCGCTCCAGCAATCAGGAGATGCTGAATGGGTCGCGCAGTATTGCGCTACGACCGGACGATTGGGTATTCCTGCGCCCTACACAAAGCGAATTTGTCTTTCTGCAATTCGGTGATATTGCGGTCTATGACGGTGGCAGGATCACTGACTATTGGCCGGTCTTTACTGAGACGACTGCCTGATCGCAACCTTTACCGAAACGGTTTACCGATCCCAACAGATTCCGGGCCGGAAAAGCTCATGGCGGTAGTCTTTATGGAGACGCTGAACAGCGGCTTTTTTGGCAGGCCCAGCGTGCGTAACTCCAGCGCCAGCGGGTGGCTTTCACCGATGGCAGGCATTGTCCCTCCGAGTGAGAAGGTGAGGCCGCTACCGGTATTGGTGCCGAACGTTTTCCAGGCCTTACCATCGCGGATGGCCAGCGATGCGGCGCGCTGCTCCTTTACTTTACCGCTTCCGCCTGTTTTGGCGGCAAAGCTGAAGACCAGCTCGCCTTCATCGAAAAAGCTGCCGGTCGCACGTTTTTCGCCAAACTCAATATCGATCCGCGCTACCCATTTGGGAAAGCCCCAGATATAGCGGCCGGCATGGGTGGTAAATTCCTGATCCACCGGCATGCGGTAGACGAAGTTGCCGACACGTCCCGTAGCGATACGTTGAACTGTACCGAAGAACGGGAACGGCTTGCTCTCGCCGGGGGTGAGCACGGGAAAGATGATGGCAGCCTCGTTGTAATCCCCCAGTTCGTTCTTGCGATAGTCGACCAACAGCAATTGCAGGATGGCCTTGCCAGGAAACATTTCAAGCACCCGAAAACCGCTGTCCTCGATCATCTCCTGGGCCACTGCGGCGTTCACCAGATACGCATTCATCAGCATGGAAGCATCGGCAACAACTACTGGAAAGCTGATCGGCTGGCCGTCTATCAGGTAGTTATCAGCGTCAAGCCTCTCGCATATCTGATTGGTATAACGCTCGCTCTCCTTTCTGCCTGTTTCGCGTATAACGGGGAGTTCTTCAAAAATAGTGCCAGTTATTTTCACTTGGATCCTTAGCGCAACATCATCGACAGCAGGCAATGGGTATATAGTATGGTGGCGCATGGAAAATGTCCTGGCAAGCATTAGCTGCCACGGTTGATTCACACACAGGAGGTAGCCTCATGATATCGGCATTGTTCTCTTTCCTGCTGGGCGCCTGCGGATGGACGCTCGTTGAATACCTGCTGCATCGCTTTGTCTTTCACGGCCCCTCGGCCAAGGGTTTGGGTGCCAGGGAGCACCGCCGTCACCACGCGGCCGTCGACTACTTTGCACCCTGGTGGCAAAAGGCTATCGCCGCAATTGCGACGACTGCCATGATGCTGCCAATTGCTGCACTGATTGCGGGTCTGGAAATTGGAGCCGCCTTCACGCTTGGGTTCATCTCGATGTATCTGCTCTACGAGGTCCTGCACCGGAGAGCCCACACACGCGCACCCCGCAGCCGCTACGGTCGTTGGCGGCGCAAGAACCATTTCACACACCACTTTGTCGATCCGCGCCTGGCCCAGGGTGTGACGACGCCTTTTTGGGATCTCGTGTTCGGTACTCGCCTGTCGGTCGACCGCGTGCGTGTGCCGCGCCGTCTGGCCATGTCCTGGCTCGTCGACATGAGCGGTCAGGTCCACGCCGCCTATGCATCGGACTACGAACTTGTCGGCTCACGCCGGGGGGACGAGCGTACACGCCGCAGGGACAGCGAGGCCGCGCTGGCCAACGAGCGGCCCGAAGTCTGAGCGTTCAGGAACAGATCGATGAGCAAGCTGAACTACGTCACTGCTGAAGAGGCGGTACACAATATAAAATCCGGTGAGCGGGTCTTTCTGCACAGTGCCGCTGCGACGCCGCAGTTACTGGTGAGTGCCATGACCGCGCGTGGCGCTGAACTGCGTGGGGTGGAACTGGTGAGCATACACACAGAAGGTGCTGCCCCCTATCTTGACCCGCGCTACGCTGAGGCGTTTCACCTGAATACTTTTTTTGTCGGGGCCAATGCCCGCGAGGCCGTAGGCAAGGGTATGGCCAACTATGTACCGGTATTCCTCAGTGAGATTCCCAATTTGTTCCGCTCTGGCTTAATGCCCATCGACGTGGCGTTGGTGCAGGTGAGCCCGCCGGACAAGCACGGCTTTTGCTCGATTGGCGTGTCGGTGGATATCACCAACGCCGCTATAGAAACAGCCAGGCATGTGATTGCCCAGGTCAACGACAACATGCCCAGGGTGCATGGTAACGGTATCATCCACGTATCTGCCATCGATGCACTGGTTGAATGCAACGACCCGATTTTCGAAATTGTACCGCCAGCGCCTTCCCCGCTTGATCAAAAAATTGGCCACTTTATTGCAGAACTGGTGGAAGATGGCGCGACCCTGCAGACTGGTATAGGCGGGGTTCCCGACGCGGCGCTGCGGGCGTTGCGTGGTCACAAAGATCTCGGCATGCATACCGAGATGTTCTCCGATGGCGTAATGGAACTGGTAGAGTGCGGCGCGCTGACCGGACGCTATAAAGTCACGCAGCGGGGTAAAATTGTCGCTGGATTCTGTATCGGCTCCAGGGCGCTGTACGATTTTGTTGACGATAATCCGATGATAGAAATGCGGGATATTTCCTACGTCAACGACACGTCCGTCATTCGCACCAATCCCAAAGTGACGGCCATCAACAGCGCGCTGGAGGTGGATATCACCGGCCAGGTGTGTGCAGATTCCCTGGGCAGTACCCAGTACTCGGGCGTGGGTGGACAGATCGATTTTATCCGTGGCGCGGCGCTTTCCCAGGGCGGCAAGCCCATCATAGCGCTCAACTCCGTGGCCAGCCGGGGCCAATCCAGGATCGTTTCCCAGTTGCAGCCCGGTGCCAGCGTGACTACCAGCAGGGCCCATGTGCATTATGTGGTCACTGAATATGGCGTTGCCTACCTGTACGGTAAAAACCTGCGCCAGCGCGCCTCGGCATTGATAGCGATAGCCCACCCCGATCACCGGGAGCAACTCGAAAGAGACGCCTTTGCTGTGTTTCATCGGCATTAGGAGCCTGCCGGGAATCGAAGGTGTCGGGCCATTCCAGAGATGCGCTGTAAAGTGATGCAGGTCAACGTGTTACATGGGAGCCTGCACTATTATTGCTAGAGAGTGGTGGCCGGAATTAGCGCATTTACCGATGCATCTGTGCAGGAAAAAAGCCCGTGAAAAATTATAGAGAAATCTTCAAAACGAGTTTGTTGTGGAAAATCCTGGCGGTATCAACCCTGGTGAGCTTCTCAGTACTGCTGTTTTTTGGCGGCAAGATCTACCAGCAAGCGCCACCCATGCCCACGCGCATCGTAGCAAGCGGCGGCGCGGAGGTTTACTCCCTGCAGGACATACAGCGCGGCCAGAATGTCTGGCAGTCGCTGGGCGGCATGCAAAGGGGCACGATCTGGGGTCACGGCAGCTATCTCGCACCGGACTGGAGCGCAGACTGGCTGCATAGGGAAGCCATGGCCATGCTCGACATTGCTGCACTGGCGGACAAGGGCAGCAGTTTTGCCAGCCTGGACAGGGCCGCCCAGGCGGCGCTCGAGGTGCAGCTGCCTCTGGAGCTGCGCACCAATACCTGGGACGCTGACAGTGGAGTTATCCGCATCGGGGCAAGGCGCCAGCAGGCTGTCGAGCAGGTCGCACGGCACTACGCCAATATTTTTCAGGCGCGTGACTCCGCTGAGTCGCGAACATTGCGCGAGCAGTACGCATTCTCCAAGTCGGTGACCATTAGTGACGCGGATTTGCACGCACTGACTGCCTTTATTTTCTGGACCAGTTGGAGCGCCGTGACTGAGCGCCCCGGGGATACCATTTCCTACACCAGCAACTGGCCTTACGACCCGCTGGTGGGCAATACACCGCCGCCGAGTTTGTTGATATGGACGCTGCTGAGTGTGATTTTGCTCATCGGCGCGACCGGCGCCCTGGTCTGGTTCTATGTCCAGCAATACGATATCTGGCGCGACGATCTCGAGCCGGAAGGGGGTGTCGCCTCCGACAACCTGTTGGCGCAGGGCATACAAACACCCTCGATGCGCGCAACCGCCAAGTATTTCTGGACGGTGCTGGCGCTGTTCGGCGCGCAAATCGTGTTGGGCACTATCACCGCGCATTATGCAGTCGAGGGGCAGGATTTCTACGGCTTTCCGTTGGCGGATTATCTGCCCTACAGTGTCACCCGCACCTGGCACACCCAGTTGGCAGTGTTCTGGATAGCCACCGCGTGGCTCGCAACTGGCTTGTATGTGGCGCCGCTGATCTCCGGTGCGGAGCCAAAATTCCAGCGCTTCGGCGTTAACTTTCTCTACATCTGCCTGCTGATTATCGTGGTGGGCTCCTTCGCCGGTGAATGGCTGGGCATCAACCAGGCCTTCACTAACCTGACCATGAATTTCTGGTTTGGGCATCAGGGCTACGAATATGTCGATCTGGGCCGGTTCTGGCAAATCTTCCTCTTCGTGGGCTTGTTGCTATGGCTGGTCCTGATGTTCAGGGCTTTGTTGCCCGCCCTGCGTGACGGCAAAAACCGTGCACTGATTATTTTACTGGTGTTGGCATCAGTCGCTATTGGTCTGCTGTACGGCGCGGGGCTCATGTGGGGCGAGCATACGCATATCAGCATCATGGAGTACTGGCGCTGGTGGGTGGTACACCTGTGGGTTGAGGGTGTGTTCGAGGTGTTTGCCACCACCATCATTGCGCTGCTGTTTGTAAAAATGGGTTTGCTGCGCGGGACCACGGCCACCGTCTCGGTGTTGTTTGCGACGATTGTGTTCCTGAGCGGCGGCGTGCTTGGCACGTTTCACCACTTGTACTGGAGCGGCACGCCGATCTCCGTCATTGCCCTCGGCGGTGTATTCTCTGCGCTGGAAGTGGTGCCACTGGCGGTGATCGGCTTTGAGGCCTATCAACACACCAAGCTGGAACGCGCGGCGAAGTGGACCAGTTTTTACCGCTGGCCCCTGAAATTTTTCGCGGCGGTTGCGTTCTGGAATCTGGTCGGTGCCGGCTTGTTGGGCTTTCTCATCAATACCCCGCTGGCGCTGTATTTCATGCAGGGACTCAACACTACCGCCGCCCATGGCCACGGCGCCATGTTCGGGGTCTACGGCATGCTGGGCATTGGCCTGATGTTGTTCTGCCTGCGCGGCATGACACCACACTACACCTGGAATGACCGTTGGATGACCTGGTCATTCTGGAGCCTGAATATCGGTCTGGCCGGCATGATTGTGTTCGCCTTGCTGCCTGCGGGCCTGTGGCAGACCTATAATGTCGGTATCCACGGCTACTGGTTTGTACGCTCGGCTGAATTTATCCACAGTCCCCTGATGGAGGCGCTGGTATGGGGCCGGGTGCCGGGCGATGTGATCTTCGCTTTCGGCGCGTTCGCGCTGTGTTGGGCGATGCTGGGTGTTTACAACGCGGTGCGTGCGGAAAAATAAGTTGTAGCGGGGGCGCCGCCACCCTGCTGTCCATTCAGGTGCGCAGCAGAACTCGCGCTAGGATCAGGTCAAAACCAGTGATAGATTGTTGCGGACACCTTCACGGCTGATCCGGGACGACTCTCACATGACGCTACAGCGCGCGCTACTTCCGCTCCTCCTTGCCATGCTCGCCGGATGCAGCGATGGCTCCGGAAATGGAGTCCTGACGATCACTGATTCAGGCGAGCCGCAGGTCTTGCTTGAAAGCGATGGCGATATCGCAGTTCAGGTGGCGGGTCGAACGCTGTTTGCCATGCCCGGGCACACGTCCCCGCTGGCCCGCAATTTTACGGAAACCCCTTCCGGCATCGGCGTTATCAATTTTACCCGCGCGGATGAAACTGTCGATTCCCTCAACCTCCTAAAGAGTCAACAGATGGGCTCCGGGGTCAAGCTGGACTTCGCAAACACGGCTGGCTCCAGGCAGGCCGTTCTCGAAGCAAAGCCACGTGATGCACAGCACACCGTTTTTCGCTTCACAATGACAGGAGCCTCCGCTGACTCTATCGCGGTCCCCGTGCGATGCGATGACCCCGGCTCGTTTCATGGCTTCGGCGAGCAGTACAACGCCACCGACCAGCGCGGCGAGGCCTTCGGGCTATTTGTGAATGAACAGGGCAATGGTCGCAGCGGCAGCGGCGGTATAGCGGTCGGTGACGAACATACCACCTATTTCCCCATGCCCTACTACATGGATGTGCGCGGCTTCGGCGTGCTGTTCGATACGGCGCGGCGGGTGCAGCTTGATCTGTGCGCCGCTGACCCGGCTGTGGCATGGGTAGAAGTCATCGGCGGCGACTCGATCGAGTGGACTGTATTCCATGGGCCGACGACGAAGGACGTTATCCAGCAGCTTTCCGTTGTGGTCGGTCGACCCGCCAGGCCTCCCGAGTGGGCTTACGGCTTGTGGATCGGCTCGCAGGGCGGGCGTGACAAGGTGCTGGCCGAGGTGGCGGCGCTCGAGGCTGCCGATATTCCTGTGACGGCAATGTGGGTGCAGGACTGGGGCGGCCATCGCCGGAACTTCGACGGCGGTGACGGCGTGCAGTATCGCTGGGCCCCGGATGAGGTATGCAATGAGCTTGATGCTAACGGAGTGCCGATACCCAAGGACGTCTGCTACCCCGATATCGCCGGTATGGTCGCGGGCCTGCATGCCCGGGGCTACAAGTTTCTCGCTTACGCCAACCCGTTTCTGGTGACAGACCTCGATGCAAGGTTCTCGCCCAATCATTTTGCCCAGATGGACGCGGCGGGCCTGCTGATGAAAAATCCCGCCGGGGCAACCAATGTGTTCTTTGGTGCAAATATTCCACAAAGGGACGGGCACGCCGATCTCACCCTGCCCGCAGCACGGGAGTACATTAAGGACGCCCTGCGCAAAATGGTAAGGGATTACGGCTTCGACGGTTGGATGGCGGATTTCAGCGAGTGGACGCCGCTCGATGCGGTGGTGTCGGACGGCACAGACGCCATAGAGGTACGCAATACCTACCCGACCCAGTGGCAGCGCCTTACTCGTGAGGTGATGGAGGAGCAGCGGCCGGACGGAAATTGGGCCATGTTCGCACGCGCCGGTTGGTCCGGCACGCAAGGTGCCGCCCAGATCCACTGGGTAGGTGATCAGGAAACTAACTGGAGCACGCTGGACGGATTGCCCACGGTCGTGCCTGCCATGCTCAATCTGGGACTGTCGGGACAGCCTTACGTGACGCATGACATCGCCGGATTTGCGCGCGGCACGGGCCCCAGCGACGAGGAACTCTTCATGCGCTGGACCGAGTTGGGCGCGTTTACGCCCGTCATGCGCACCCATGAGGGCGCTAACAAGGAGGGCAACTGGTCGTGGGAGAAAAGCCCCGCGACCACCGCACATTTTCGCCGCTTTAGCCTGGTGCACTGCGCGCTGCGCCCGCTGTTCATGGCATTGTCCGATGAAGCGCAGCAAACCAGCGTGCCCATCCTGCGCCATATGATGCTGGAATTCCCCGACGATCCGCAGACGTACAGCCTCAGTGACCAGTACATGATCGGCGACACATTCCTCGTCGCACCGGTGCTGGAACAGGGCGCAACGACCCGCTCCGTGTATTTCCCCGCCGGAACCTGGTACAACGTCTGGAGCGGTGCAGCCTTTGCGGGAGGCGCGCGCCTTACGGTGGATGCGCCCATGGGATATCCGCCGGTGTATTCCTTGGGCGTTGACCGCCCGGAATTGCGGCAGGCAGAATCTCTTGCGACGTCGTCCTGTCGATAATTCCATAGCCGATTCTTGCAAGGAGCGAAAAATTGCCTGAAGACATTAAAGCGGTACTGTTCGATTTTGGCGGCGTCTTTACCGATTCGCCCTTTCACGCTGTGCACGCGTTTGGTGAGGGGTTGGGTATTGGCGCCCGCGAAGTCACCGGCATTGTGTTTGGCTCCTATGAGAACGACGGCGATCACCCCTGGCACCAGTTGGAACGCGGTGAGATCACCCTTGAAAACGCGCGCGAACAGATTCTGCAACTGGGCCTTAAGCGCGACGTGCGCGTCGATATCTATGAGCTATTCGCCACCATGGCGGGCAACAACGCCGGCGCGGATGCCAGGCAGCCCCTGGTAGAACGGGTCAGGTCGCTCAGGGAGGAGGGCTTTACGACCGGCATCATCACCAACAATGTCGTGGAGTTTGGCGATGGGTGGCGGGCATTGATACCTGTGGATGAGCTGTTCGACTTTGTGGTGGACTCCAGCAGCGTGGGGGTGCGTAAACCCGACCCGCGTATCTTCGAGATTGCATTGGCGCAGTTGGGTGATGTAGCACCCGGACAGGTCGTCTTTCTGGATGACTATCAGGCCAATGTGGATGCAGCCCGTGCATTGGGGTTGCGCGCCATCACCGTAGGCACTGACCTGCGCGCTGCCATCAAGGAATTGGACGACCTATTGGCGCGTTGACCGATTTTTCACTGTCACCCCGCACTTCAGCAGGATTTTACTTTCGCTCAAACAGGGCGATAGCCTCACTGTGTCCGGTGTGGGGAAACATATCCACCGCCGCAGCTTTGGATAAGCGCAGCCCGGCAGCGTGAAGCACCCGCGCGTCGCGCGCCAAAGTGGCGGGATGACAGGAGACATACAGCAGTCGTTTTACCCTGGAGCGCGCCAGTGCCTCACACACTGCTTTCGCACCGGCGCGGGGCGGGTCCACAATGGCAATGTCTGCCTTGGGCAACACCACCTCGTCTGCCAGAAGATTGAGCGCCTTGGCCGATATGTTCTCTATGCCATTACGTTTGGCATTGGCGAGAATACGCGCCGTCATACTGCTGTCGCCTTCAACCGCGTGGACAGCTTTTGCGGCGCGCGCCAGTGGCAAACTGAAGTTTCCGATACCGGAAAACAGGTCGAGGGCGGTTTCGTCACTGCGCGGCTGCAGCCAGTCCAGGGCCCGGGCAACCAGCGCAGCGTTTACTTCCCAATGGGTCTGGGTAAAGTCACCGGGCAGGTAGGCCAGTTCCAGCTCGCCCATCGAACCGCCCCCATGCGCACCTGGTACGGCCAACCTGAGGCAAAGCTCACCTGCAGCATGGAGCTCTTGCCACTGCTCTGTAGTCTCACCCCCGGTCTCGTCGGATTCCACCGCGCTGCGCGATTGCCGTCGTGTATCCAGGCGAATCCGCAGCGCTATGACTGAATCATCCAGCACAGCGGCACGCAATGCCAATAAGGTTTTTTCACCCGGATGCGCGGCAAAGTAGAAGCACAGGCCAAGTTGATTGTTGCTGTCGGCGTCGATCTCGATTTCTCGCAGGCCCTGCAGGTCAGGTGCGTTGCGCAGCATGTCCGGCAGTGCCTGTAACAGCCCATTGACGGCAGCAGTGGCGACCAGACAGTGCTGTATACACACTGCCTCGTGGGAACGGCGCTGGCGCAGACCGAGGTCATAGCTTCTGTCTGCATTACGCGTCACCAGCAGTCGCAGCCGGTGCCGAAAGCCGCTTGGTTGAGCGGTTATCGGTGGATCGAGGATAAGTGCGGGTACAATCGCCTGCAGCACAGCCAACAGGTTCGCTCCCTTGTGTTGCTGCTGTGCTGCCGGCGACCAGTGTTGCAAACTACAGCCACCGCAATGATGGTAGATGGGACACTCGGGCTCGACGCGCTGCGCTGATAGCGTCGTGTCCGCCAGCAGCTCTATCAACTCGGCCTCGTCGTAATCCCGCTTAACAGCCGTGCACTGCGCCCGTACGTGTTCTCCTGTCAGTGCGCCATTGACAAAGACGATCTTGCCAGCACGTCTGGCGACTCCGCGTCCCTCCTGGCTCATGCGCTCAATCACCAGTGTGTCTTTACCCCACAGGTCGGGCTGTCGAGTTCTTGCCGGGGCTTTACTGAACGGCTTGCGTGTCGGCCGAGGTTTGGTCACGAAACAAAACCCTGTGGCTTTAGACGAATCTTGAGCGTTTCACTGCCATATACGATGATATCGCCGTTGACGATCTTTCTTCGCTTTCGCGTTTCGACATCGCCGTTAACCGTGACCTGCCCGTTAGAAATGGCCAACTTGGCTTCGCCGCCGCTCGCGACCAGGCCTTCAAACTTAAGAATTTTGTAGAGCTCTACTGGTTCGCTGGTAATGGTTACGAGTTCCATAAATGCATTCCTGACACACTTTGGCTGGTGAAAAATAGGGTAGGTCCACTTGATCTAAAGCTATCACTGGTCTTAACTACTGGCTGGTAGATTTCAATGGTACACCAAGTGGAAATGAGCCATTTCTATTTTTCCGGACGTTCACTCCATTAATAAGGATCAGGTTGGCCTGGCACGGCGCAAGATGGAGATTCTCTGCGGTAACTAGGCGAAGAATACCGTGATATGCCGATAGCTTGTCCTATTCGGGGACTGGATAGTCGAAGGCTGGCAAATTTCGAGCCTTAAAAAGTACAGTTTTTCTGTAATTTTTTGGTGTCCGCAAGGCGATGTATGGGCCTGGAAGCTGGGCTACAATGTCCCTCGCTATAAAAAAGAGACAAATGGGCGTGAAGGCGTTGTTGGCAGTTATCATCAGTATATTGCTGCTCTCCGCCGCGCAGGCTGCGGTGGAAAAGGGCACTACTGTTTTATCCAATGTCCCGGAAGGCCAGGAAGCCACACCAGAACCACCTTCCATAAAGATCTACAAGTACACTAACAGGTCCGGCGTGCGCTCGTACTCAGACCGCGCGCCGATGGGGGGCATCCAGTATGAGGTCATGCAATTCTCCTGTTTTGCCTGCAACCCACAATCCAAAGTTGATTGGGACAATATCCCGCTGCAGCTGAGTGCTTTTGAATACGCGATTAACGCCTCTGCGAAGAAATATCGAGTTGACCCGGCACTGGTGCGCGCGGTAATTCATGCAGAGTCCGCCTTCAGGCCCGGCGCCAGGTCCAACAAGGGCGCACTTGGCCTGATGCAATTGATGCCAGATACAGCAAAAGACATGGGTGTCGTGAACGTGATGTCTCCTGATGAAAATATTCAGGGTGGCGTTCGCTACCTCGCCTGGCTGCTCGAACAAAACAGCGGTAACACGATGTTAGCGACAGCTGCATATAACGCCGGACCGGGAGCGGTAAAGCGCTATAACGGCATCCCGCCTTTCGAAGAAACCCAGACTTACGTAAAAAGAGTCAAGGTTTTGCACGATCGCTACAAAAAGGCGCTGAATAAGACATTTACTGGTCGTTGGGTATCCAAAGCCGATAAATACTGATTGATACCGGGAAGTTGGAGACAAGGGCACATTGATGGCGGGAAAAATTACACTCAATAACGAGTTCTCGGTGCCGATCTTCAATATTGACCTGGACGGGTTTGAACACCACAAACAGCTACTGATAGAGCATTTCCTGAGCTTGCGAGCTAACGATAAGGGAGCAACAAGAACCAACCAGGGAGGATGGCATTCGAAAGACGACCTCTTCAAGTCAGAGCATCCCTCCGTCAAATGGCTGGTCCGCACGATATTCCAGGCGGGAGCCGAGAGTGTAAAGCAGGCGAAGCTCCTGCCACCCGGGAATGAGATCGCCATGTCCGCCTGCTGGGTGAATATCAATGAAGCTGGGGATTGGAATTCACCGCACAATCACCTTCCTGACGAATGGTCGGGTGCGTTTTATGTCGATGTGAATAGCAAAAACGCCGCAACCGTGAAAAGTGATAAGGATGGCGACGTCATCTTTTTTAACCCACTGCCCCTGAGCATACAATATCAACGGGCGGCTACGATGATCGCCACGCCAACCAGCGGCAAGATGTATCTCTTCCCTGGCTATCTTCTGCATATGGTTGCTCCACACTTCGATGAGAAGCCCAGAATATCGGTGGCCTTTAACCTTACACTCAGGTCTTTATCTTCAGCACCGTCCACATATCCCTAGTACAAAGGGAAATCTCCCGGCTCTGCCGGGGAGGCACCCAGAGTTGGACAGTTCCGCAAATCCCCTAGTAACGCCCAAGTGTGAGCCGCCAGGCACCACACCAGGGAGAAACCATGAGACACGTGAACAGTTTGCATCACACCCGATGGGAGTGTGAGTACCACGCGCAGTGTCGATACCGAGCCGTCACTCCGGGGATCAGGCCTGATCCCAGCAGTGTCTATACCGAGCCGTCACTCCAAGGATCAGGCCTGATCGCTCAGACGGCTAAGATATTCGCTCTTCAGG
>Ga0163144_10020110_pt1 | contig 13378 bp, 9 predicted proteins | sample OliLak19BULKMAT1_FD_123175 | JGI IMG/M metagenome (GOLD analysis project Ga0163144, IMG submission 123175) | Freshwater microbial mat bacterial communities from Lake Vanda, McMurdo Dry Valleys, Antarctica - Oligotrophic Lake LV.19.BULKMAT1 | ecosystem: Environmental > Aquatic > Freshwater > Lake... | reverse complement strand
TCACGGCATCGGCAGCGCGATCACCGACCACCTGGCTGACGCGTGGCTTTACCGGCTCACGGCGGGCATGGACTACGATTTCGAGCTGACAGCGCTCGGCTGGAATGCGGGACTTGCCCTGACGTTTCGGCCGCGCAAGAGCATCGATCTTACGGCGGAAGCCGCCTACACCTCGAGCGCCGGCGCCAGCAACGCCGGTTCCGCCGCCGTGCTCGCCAGCTTCTTTGTCCGCGCCTACTACTGATCCGCCCCCCACCTTTCCGCCATGCTTCGCCTCCTTGCCGCCACTTTCCTCCTGTTCACCGCGGGCTGTGCCACCGTCGTGCACCATGGCGGCCCCGCGCGGGGCGCCATTGCGGTGACGCGGCTCGTCCTGCCGCCCTTCGTGAACGCGACCGACGATGAACACGCCGGCCGGGCCCTGACCGAGATGACGGGCAGCGCGCTCGTCGAAGCGGGCATCGCGCTCTTTCAGACCGAGGAGTTGTTGCTCAAATCCGCCGCCGACAAGGCCCAGGGCGCCGACGGCCGTTACGCCGAGGTCGCGCGCACCGTGAACGCCACGCACCTGCTGATCGGCACGGTGCACGAATATCGCTACAAGACCGATCTCGACGGCGATCCCGCCGTCGGCGTCACGCTGCGGCTGGTCGATGCGGCGAGCGGGCAGACGCTGTGGCAGGGCACGAGCGGGAATGTGGGATACGCGTTTGCCTCGCTCACCTCGGCCGGCCGCAAGGCGGTGCGCACGCTCGTGCAGGAACTGCCGGTCGCGGGCAACCGGCTCCGCCGCGGAACCGCAGACGCGCGCTGAGCGTGTCGCCGCCCGCGCTGCCCGCTATGACCTGGCGCGACCACCTTCGCCCGAAATCCATTCTGCTCGACGCGCTCCTGGTTGGCGCGATCGTCGCCGGCGCCAACTTTCTTTTCGACCGCACGGACCCCGGCTGGACGAAACTCAATCCGTCCCCCTACCTGCTGCTGCCCCTGCTGCTGGGGGGACGCTACGGTTTTCTCGTCGGCGTGCTGGCCGGCGCGGCGACGTGCCTGCTGGTGGCCGCGGCGCAGGCCAGCGGGGGCGCAGGCTCGCTGCGCGCGGCGTTCGCGGCGGAACCGTTTCTGCACCCGAGCTTCCTGTTTGCGGGCGGATTGAGCGGCGAGCTCTTCGGGTGGTTCCGGCGCGACCGCGTCCAGGCCGAGGCGCAGCTCGGGAAACTGCAGACCTCCGTGCGCCGCCTCGACGCCGATGTGCGCTACCTGCGCGGGGTGAAGGATGAGCTCGATCGCACCGTGGCCGCGCGGGATGGCGAGGTCAGCACGCTCGATGCCGAGCTGCGCCGGCTCTATGCGAGCACGAGCGAGGACCTGCCCGCGGCGGTGCTGCATTTTCTCAAACGCCAGGTGCGGCTGGCCGACGCCGCGCTCTATGCCGTATCCGAAGGAGAAGCACCGCTCGCGCGCCTCGCCCTCGTGGGCCAGGAGGCGCATCTGCCCGCGAGCCTCGGTCGCCAGCAGAGCGCGGTGGCCGGCCTCGCGCTCACTCGCGCCTCGCTGGTGACGTTGCCGGAGCTGTTGCAGCAGCACGAGCCGCCCGCCGGGGAACACGTGCTGCTCGCCGCGCCGCTGGGCGATGCGCAGGGCCGGGTGCGCGCGTTGCTCGTCGTGACCGGGCTGCCGTTCATCACCTTCACCCCGCAGACCGTGAACCTCATCGCGCTCGTGTGCGACTGGGCGGGCGAAGTCTTCGATCTGGCCGCGGGCGCGGCCGGGCGCTACCGCATCGTGACCGGCCGCGAGAACCAGCGCGTGTTCACGCGCGATCACTTCCAGCACCTGCTGCACCTCGCGCTCGAGGCGTTTCAGCGGCACCGGCTGCCCTCCTCGGTCGTCGTCTTCGAGCTGCCGGGGGCTGCGGCCGAGCTGCAGGGCCGCTTCGAGCAGGTCGTGCTCAGCGCAGCGCGCGCGGGTGATTACGCGGCGGAGCTGGGCCGGCCGCATCCGCATCTCGCCGTCCTGCTGCCCCTCGTCGGCGAGCGCGGGGCGGCGATCTTCATCGAACGCTGCCGGCAATTCCTGCGGCACAGCGGTCCCTGGCCGGTCGAGACGGTCGTGCGCCGGATCGAGTTCGGCCGCGCCGAGGACGTGCCGCAGTTGATCGCCGAGATCGACGGCCGCGAGGAGGCGCCGGCTCCATGAACCGGATACGCTGGCTCGCCGTGATCGGAGGCGTCGCCTTGCACACGCTGGCGCTGGGCTGCCTGTGGCGCGGCGGCCCGGTCGCGCTGACTCTGCTGGCTCACGTGCTTGGGAGCCTGGCGTGGGGCCACGGGGTCGCGGCGTTTCTCCCGGGGAAGATGCAGGCGACCTGGTGGCTCCCGGCCGGTTGCGCGCTGGTGTTTCCCGGCGCGGGCCTCGTGGCCTCGTTGCTGCTGCTGGACGCACTCCGCCATCCGCCCCGTGGGCAGAACGAGACACGCTACGTGATATGGAATGAGCAGGCGCAGGGCGAATGGAGCGACGCGATGCCCGGTGGGGCGGCGGGACAGTCCATTGTCGAAATCCTCCAGAGCCCGCGCACGCAATTGCGCCGCAACGCCGTGCTGGCGCTGCGCGACCTCGATCCCCAGATGGCGATTCCGCTCCTCCGAAAAGGACTGCAGGACAGCGACGAGCAAGTGCGCATCTACGCACAGAACATCCTGAGCGGGATGCTCGAGCGCTTCGAGGGCGGGATCAAGGAACTCGAACAACAGCTTCGCGCCAATCCGGGCGCCGCGTTGCCCGCCCGGCGGCTCGCCGAGCAGTTTTTCGAGTTGGTCTACCTCGATGTCGCCGGCGACGACGAGACGGCCGCCCATTACCTCACGCAGGCGCTCGGCCTGCTGGAACGCGCCGCCGCCGCCGCGCCCGCCGATCGCGAGATTCCGCTGCTCGGACTGAAGTATGCGCTCCGGGCCCGCGATGTCGCGACGGCCCGGCGCTGGAGTGCGCGGATCGAACCGGCGCAGCAGAATTCACAGCACGTGCTGCCGTGGCGGATGGAACTCGCGTTCCAGGAAGCGGACTGGGCCGGGCTGCGCGCGCTCTTTGCCGCGTTCGCCCAAGGCCGCTATTTCAATCCGCGAATCGACGAGGTCGTGCGGTTCTGGAGCGCCGGGCAAGCCATGAAACAATAACAAGCGCGATGCCCTCCCGGCATTTTCCGATTCCCGTGGCTGCGAGCGTGAGCGAGTGGTTCCCCCTCCACTCGCTCACGCTCGCCGCTACCCCAAACCGTCGGAATCGAATTTCAGGGCATCCGACCACCTGCACATGACCGCCCGCCCCGTCGAGAACACCGCCGACGTGTGCCTCGTGCTCGAGGGCACCTATCCCTACGTGCAGGGCGGCGTCTCGTCGTGGGTGCACCAGATCGTGACCGAATTGCCGGAGGTGACCTTCGCGCTTTTCTTCCTCGGCAGCACGCCGGAGCAGACGGTGAAGAAACGTTACACGCCGCCGCCGAACGTCATCTCGCTCACCGAGGTTTTTCTGTTCGAGCGACTGCCGCCGGATGAGCTGGTGCCGGGGCCGGTCCCCGGCCCGGCGCGGGCGCGCTTCTACGCCGCGCTGCGGGAATTCTACATCGCGCCGGATGGCGCCGACCGGATGAGCGCATTCTGGGGCGCCATCGATGCGCTTGAAGCCATCGAGCGCGCCGGCAGTCGGCTGACGTTCGGCAACCTCATGCGCGACGAGGAAGCGTGGGGCCTGCTGACCGAGGCCTGCGAGCGTTTTGCGCCGGACGAGTCGTTCATCGATTTCTTCTGGGCGGTGCGGTTCGTGCATCTGCCGATCTGGACCGCGCTGCGCGCGCGCCCGCGCCTCCCGCCGGCCCGGCTCTACCACAGCGTTTCCACCGGCTACGCCGGCCTGCTCGGCGCCATCGCCGCCCGCCGCCAGCGCGTGCCGTATCTGATTACCGAGCACGGCATCTACACCAAGGAGCGCATCGCGGAGATCAGCCAGGCCACCTGGATCTACGATCCGCCCAGCCGCTATTTCGACGTCGGCGAAGGCATGGGGGCGTTCAAGCAACTCTGGATCAACCTCTTCATGTTCCTGGGCGAGGTGTCCTATGCCGGCGCGCAGCGGATCGTCTCGCTGTTCGAGGGCAACACGTATCTGCAGATTGAATTCGGCGCCGAGGCGCGGCGGCTGGAGGTGATCCCCAACGGCATCGACCCCTCGAAGTTCGACGCCGCCTGCGCCCAGCGCCGCACGCGGCTCGCCGGCGGACTCGGCGCGGAGATCGTCGTGGGCTTCATCGGGCGCGTGGTGCCGATCAAGGACGTGAAGACGCTGATCCGCGCCGCGCGCACCATCGTCGCGCGCGAGCCCCGCGCGGTCTTTCATATCATCGGCCCGACCGAGGAGGACCCGGACTATTTCGAGGAGTGCAGGCAGATGGTGACGCTGATGGGCCTCGAGCAGAAGGTGCTCTTCCTCGGCCCCCAAAACGTGCGCGAGATCCTCTCCGGCCTCGATGTCTGCCTGCTCACCAGCATCAGCGAGGGCCTGCCGCTGATCATCCTCGAAGCGTTCGCCGCGGGCGTGCCGTGCGTGGCCACGGATGTCGGCGCGTGCCGCGAATTGATCTTCGGCCGCACCGCGGAGGACAAGGCGATCGGCCGGGCCGGACTGCTGACGAAGATTTGCTCACCGCTCGACACAGCCGATGCCGTGCTGCGCGTCGTGTCGTCGGCGGAGAACCTCCTCACGATGGGCCAGGCCGGCCGCACGCGGGCCGAGCGACATTACCGGCAGACGGAGATCATGGGAAAGTATCGGCGGTTCTACACCGATCACTCCTGGTCCGCACTGCCCGCGCCAAGCGCTCAAACCTCCGCTCCCTAATGGCTGGCATCGGCTTCCGCCTCACCAAGCTCATGCAGAAGCGCACCTTCGCCGGTGGGCTGCAGGCCTACGGTTACGCCGCGCTGATCGGCAGCGGACCGTGGGTGCTCTCGATGGTGACGCTGGCGCTGCTGGGCCTTGTGCTGGCGAAAGCCGGCGAGGCGAGGGAGCTCGATTTGTTTTTCGTGACCGTCACGCACATCTGCGCGTTCTCGCTGGTGGTCACGGGGCCGCTGCAGTTGCTGTTGTCGCGCTATGCTGCCGACTGCGTCTACGCCAAGCAGCCGGAAAAGGTGTTCCCCTCGCTGCTCGGCGGACTGACGGTCGTGTTCGCGACCACGGGGCTGATTGGCTTCACCTTTTTCACCGGCTTCGTGCCGGCCCCGCCGGCTTTCCAGCTCGCGGCGGCGGGCGTGCTGATGGTCATCTCGGCGATCTGGATTGGCGCGGTGTATGTCACAGCCGTGCGCAACTACAACGCGGTGCTCCGCTGTTTCGCGATCGGCTATGGCGTGAGTTTCGGCGCGGCGTGGCTGTTGTCCGGGTGGGCCGGCCTCGCGGGCACGATGATCGGGTTTCTCATCGGCCAGTTTGTGCTGCTGCTCGCGATCGTGCGCGTGATCTACGCGGAATTCGGCGCCGCCGCCGTGCCCAGCTTCGCGTTCCTCGGCTACTTCAAGCGCCACCGGGCACTCGCCGGCTGCGGCCTCGTCTACAATTTCGGCATCTGGATCGACAAGCCGCTCCACTGGTGGCTCTCGCCCCATTCCTATCAGGTCTCGGGCGCGCTGTATTCGTCGCCCCTCTACGATCAAGCCGTGTTCCTCAGCTTCCTCTCGGTCGCCCCGGGCATGGCGGTCTTCCTGCTCACGCTCGAGACGACGTTTGCCGGGCGTTACACGGAATTCTTCCGGCTCGTCGTCGAAAAGGGCACGCTCCGCGAGATCCTGCGCACCAAGGCGGAGATGGTGGATGCGATTCGCGACGGTCTGTCCCAGCTCGTGAAGTTCCAGGGCACCGTCACGCTCGCCCTCGTCATCGGCGCGGAACGGCTGCTGCGGAGCCTGGGGCTCGGCGCGGTGCAGACGCTCGTTTTCCAAGTCACCCTGGTCGGCGTGTTTCTGCTCGTGCTGTTCCTGGCGTTGCTGACCGTGCTCTTCTATCTCGACCGGCTCCGGGCCGCCCTCGCCTGCTGCGGCGCCTTTGCCACCGTGAACCTGGTCGTCACTTTGGCGGGATTGATGATGGACGAGCGCTGGTATGGTCTGGGCTTCACCGCCGCCGCCGCCGCCGCGACCGTGCTGGCAGGGGGATATGTGAATCATGCGATGCGGCGGCTGGAGTATGAAACGTTCACTTCGCAACCCGTCTATCCTTGATGCGCCTTGCCGCCTGCATCTTTATTCGCCTCGTCTCTCCCACCCAACTCTTTTTCCACCATGTGCGGCATCGTCGGCTACGTCGGTAAACAAAAAGCAGCTCCCTTGATCATCGAGGGGCTCAAGCGGCTGGAGTATCGCGGGTATGACTCGGCAGGCGTCGTGGTCCTGCAGGCCGGGAAGTTCAACCTCGCGAAGAAGATCGGCCGCGTCGCGAACCTCGAGAAGGAGGCCGCGCAGCACAAGATGACCGGCACCTACGGCATGGGGCACACGCGTTGGGCGACGCACGGCGGCGTGACCGACGCCAACGCCCACCCGCACATCAGCAGCGACGGGAAGATCGCGTTGATCCACAACGGCGTCATCGAGAATTACGCGAAGATCAAAAAATTCCTGCTCGAGAAGGGCTACACGTTTTCCTCCGAGACCGATACCGAAGTCCTCTGCAATCTCGTCGCCTACCACTACGCCAAGGAGCCGAAGGGCAACAATGGCGACAACGCCTTTGTCGAGAGCGTGCGCAAGACCCTCCGCCACACCGAGGGCACCTACGGCATCGTCGTCATGGCGCTCGACCTGCCCGGCGAGCTCGTGACGGCGCGCAAGGGCTCGCCGCTCATCCTCGGCCTGGGCGACGGCGAGAGCCTGGTCGCGAGCGATGTATCCGCAATTGTGAGTCGCACGCAGAACGTCGTCTACCTGAAGGACGGCGAGATCGCGCACCTGACGCCGAAGAATTTCGCCATCACCACGCTGACTTCGGACACAGTCGAGCCCGTCGTCGACAAGGTCACGTGGTCGATCACCGACGCCGAAATGGGCAGCCACGCCCATTTCATGGAGAAGGAAATCTTCGAGCAACCCACCGCCCTGGAGAACGCCATGCGCGGCCGGTTTTCGGAGGATGGCAGCACCGCGCAGTTCGGCGGCCTGAACATCAGCGCCGGCGAATTCCGCGGCATCGAGCGCTTCATGTTCTGCGCGTGCGGCACCGCGCTGCACGCGTGTATGGTGACGGAGCATCTGATCGAGCGCTTCGCCCGCATCCCGGTCGAGTGCGATTTCGCCTCCGAGTTCCGCTACCGGAACTCACCGCTCTTCCGCAACACGCTCTTCTTCGTGATGAGCCAGTCGGGCGAGACGATCGACACCCTCGCGGCGATGCGCGAAGCCAAGCGCAAGGGCTACAAGGTGCTCGCGGTGAACAATGTCGTCGGCTCCACCATCGCGCGCGAAGCCGACGGCGGCATTTACCAGCACGTCGGCCCGGAGGTTGGCGTGGCCTCGACCAAGGCGTTCACCTCGCAGCTCCTGATCGGCGCGATGCTCGCGCTCTACATCGGCCGCATGCGCGACCTCAGCTTCGGCGCCGGCGTGCGCTACGTCACGGCGCTCAAGGGCGCACCCGATCTCGTGCGCCAGGCGCTCGACCAGGCGCCGCACATCAAGGCGATCGCGAAGCGTTACGCGCATTACACCGACATGCTGTTTCTCGGACGGCTGGCCCTCTACCCCATCGCGCTGGAGGGTGCGCTGAAGCTGAAGGAAATCTCCTACATCCATGCCGAGGGTTATCCGGCCGCGGAAATGAAACACGGGCCGATCGCGCTCATCAGCGAGAAATGCCCGAGCGTCTTTCTCGCGCCGAATGGCGAAATCCTGAACAAAATCGTGTCCTCGATGCAGGAAATCAAGGCCCGCAAGGGCCCGATCATCGCGATCATCACGGAGGGGGTCGAGCTCCCCGCCGGTCTGGCCGACGAAGTGATCGTGGTGCCCGATTGCCACGAAGCGGTGCTGCCGATCGTGATGTCGATTCCGGTGCAGCTCCTCAGTTACTACATCGCGGTCGAGCGCGGCTGCGACGTCGACAAGCCGCGCAACCTGGCGAAGTCGGTGACAGTGGAATGAGCCCAAGCTCCACGCACCAACCCCCAAGATCCAGAGAAGTTCCAATCAAACAGCGAGGAGTGAACGTGGGGGGGGCGGCTTGGTGTTTCAGTGGAGGTTGGTGCTTGGAGCTTTCGCCGCGTTAAGCTGAGCCCAGGCGTCGAGAGCACACTTCACGTGCAGGATGGCCATGAACACCACTGTGCCTTCCTCCCGCGGCATTCCGCCTTGCGACGCCGCAACGCGGCTCGCATACACCCACGTTCCGACGATGCACATTCATCCGACCAGGGAAGTTTTCGAAAGCCTCGCGGCGCAGGGAAATGTCATTCCCGTCTATGCGGATCTGATGGCGGACTTCGAAACGCCGGTGTCGGCCTACGCCAAGTTGAAGAACGCCGGCCCTTCCTTCCTCCTTGAGTCGGTCGAAGGCGGCGAAACGTTGTCGCGCTACAGCTTTATCGGCTGCCGTCCGCGCAAGATTTTTGCCTGCGGCCCGCAGACCACCGAGATCCGCGTCCCGGGCCAGCCCGCCGAAACGCGCCCCACTCCCGCCGATCCCCTCACCCTGATTGAGGAGGAGATGCGCGGCTATCGACCCGTGGTGTTGCCGGGCCTGCCGCGCTTCACCGGCGGCGCGGTGGGTTTCATCGGCTATGAATATGTGACGCGGATCGAGCCGAGCGTGCCCGCCGTGGCGAAGGATGAGCTCGGGCTCCCGCTGCTTTACTTCATGCTCGCGGACTCGCTGCTGATCTTCGATCGCGCGAAGCAGACGCTGCGGCTGTGCGTGAACGCCCACGTGCGTCCTTCGACTGGCTCCAGCCAGGCGGCCAGCGAGGCGGCCTACGCCGCCGCCGTGGCCGAGTTGCGCGAACTCTACGACCTGCTGCGTCACCCCAGCGCGCTCGCTCCCGCGCCGTTGGTCGACACCCCCAAACTCAGCGTGCCCGCCGGCAATTTCACGCAAGCCGCGTTCGAGCAGGTGGTGGTCGATGGCAAAGAGTTCATCCGTTCCGGGGACATCATCCAGTTCGTGCCCTCGCAACGCTTCACACGGCCGTTCGCAAAGTCGCCGCTCGATCTCTATCGCGCGCTGCGCACGGTGAATCCCTCGCCCTATATGTTTATTCTGGAGGCCGGTGATTTCTCCATCGTGGGCGCCTCGCCGGAAGTCCACGTGCGCCTCACCGACGGCCTCGTCGAAATCCGCCCGATCGCCGGCACCCGCAAGCGTGGCACGACGCCCGCCGAGGATGCCGCGCTCGAAAAGGAACTCCTCGCCGACGAGAAGGAGCGGGCCGAACACCTTATGCTCGTCGACCTGGCGCGCAACGATATCGGGCGCGTGTGCCGCTACGGCAGCGTGCAGGTGCCCGAGATGATGGTGGTCGAGCGCTACTCGCACGTGATGCACATCGTGTCGCAAGTCGAGGGGCAGATTGCGCCCGACAAGACCGCCTACGACCTGATGCGGGCGACCTTTCCTGCGGGCACGGTGAGCGGAGCACCGAAGATTCGGGCCATGCAGATCATCGCCCAATACGAACCATCCCAGCGTGGCTTTTACGCCGGTGCTCTCGGCTATGTCGGCTACGACGGCAATATGGACACGTGCATCATGTTGCGCACGGCCTTGCTGAAAGATGGCCAGATCCACATTCAGGCCGGCGCTGGCGTCGTGGCCGACTCCGTGCCCGCTTCAGAATATCAGGAAACCGTCAGCAAGGCCTCGGCCCTGCTCAAGGCGGTCGCGATGGCGGAGCAATTCTAGCGAGGCTTCGCCCCAGCCCGACGAGGCTTGAACAGGAAGGACGGGGAGACCGGGGAGTTTCTTCGTTTCGAACTTCCCAGCCATCCCTGTTCCCAGAAGTGGGTTCGGGCTCAGACAGACTTTGGAGTTTGTAGTCAAACTTTGGCCACTCAAGGCTTGGATCGGCCAGAGTTCCGTTGGGGCACTTAATCGGCCCCGTCGGGTCCGAGGTGGAATGTGACGGTATCGTTACCGTTCTAGCGTCGTTGCGACGCTCCATTGCGCCATTTTGCCCGGCAAAAAACAGCGGCAAGCGCATCCCTCCCTCGTGGCGGCACGTAGTCGTGTTTGGAACGAATTCCGCTCCAGGTAGGGAACAACCTCCCACCTCATATCTCTAATTTGCACGAGGTTCCTATCATGCCTTCCAAAGCCAAGTCGCTCCGCAGTTCCAACGCAGCCGATGATCGGGCCCCGTCCGAGGTCTCGACTGCCACTCTCACCGCCGCGCCCCACGACGCGCCGCCCTCTTTTCTCGAGAAGGCGGAGCCGGCCGCCGCCGAAGCGCCGATTGCGCACGGCGAACGCAGCAATCTGCAGCTTTACCTGCAGGAAATCGGCAAGACCGCTCTTCTCACCATCGCCGAGGAAATCACCCTCGCCCGTCGTATCCGCCGCGGCGACAAGGCCGCGCGCGATCATATGATCTCCGCCAACCTTCGTCTCGTCGTGAAAATCGCGATGGACTATAAGGACTTCGGTCTCCCGCTCCTCGACCTTATCAGCGAGGGAAATATCGGGTTGATCAAGGCCGTCGAGCGCTTCGACCCGCGCAAGGGCGGCAAGCTCTCGACCTACGCCGCATGGTGGATCAAGCAGTCGATCAAGCGCGCCCTCGCGAACCAATCCAAGACGATCCGCCTGCCCGTCCATCTCGTCGACAAAATCTCCAAGATGCGCCGCACCGCCATGATGCTCACCGAGCAGCTTGGCCGCGAGCCCACCGACGAGGAATTGGCGATCGAGCTGCAGATCCCGACCTCGAAGGTCGCGCATCTGAAATCGGTGAGCGTCCGCCCCGCCTCGCTCGATGCGCCCATCGGCGAATCCGGCGACTCGGGCACGTTCGGCGAGATCGTCGGCGACGAAAATGCGGTCAGTCCGTTCGAAGGCCTGCGCGAGAAAAACCTCAACTCCGACCTCAGCGCGATGGTCAACTCGCTCGACAAGCGCGAGGCCGAGATCATCAAACTCCGTTTCGGGCTTGAAGGGCGCGACGAACTCACGCTCGAGGAAGTCGGCAAGAAATTCCACGTCACCCGCGAACGCATCCGCCAGCTCGAGTATCTCGCACTGACCAAGATGCGGAAGGCGATGGCGAAGAACGAGGCCGTCCGCACCGTGGACGAAATCGATCAGGAAAAGCGCCAGCGCGAGCGGATGGCCGTCATCCGCGAGTTCGTCGAGAGCAAGACGAAGAAACAGGGCAAGGTCGGCCGGAACTGATCCGCGACCGCCAGACCAGATTCAGATTGAAAGGCCGGCCGCGAGGCCGGCCTCTTCTTTTCACCCCCTGCGTCACGGGGCGTAGATGACTTTTCGTTCCTCGTCTTCCTTGAAGAAGACTTCGAGCGGCACGTCGACCCCCGCATCGGTGTCGACGAGCCACGCGCCCTTACGTTTCACCACCCGAACCTTGAAACCACGGGGCCCAAGCGGGAGGAGATACGTGGCCGATTTGGTGGCCTTGTCCTCAGCGGGCTGACGGATGCGGACAACCGGAAGCATGGCGATCATTTCCGCATAGACTCCCAAATCGCTGTGCGCCGCCGGCTTCGTTCGGCCAAAGCTGACTTTCTTGGGATTGGTCGCCACTTCCCCCAAATCCTCAAGATCCCGTTCCATGGCGGCGTAGATAAAGCGCAGCACGGTTTGCCGCTGTCGGAAGTAGACTTGATCAAGGATGAACCGCGGATCGGCTTTCCCTTCCCGCAGCTCGATGATGCACAGTCCACCGGTGAATTTCTCCCAAACGACCTCGTTCTTTCCCGGAGCGAGTTTGAGCGCGGCAATTTCCGCGAGGACGCGGTCGTCTTTGGGACCGGCAATCATCCACAAATCGTCATTCGGCCAGCACACCTCGGCTACTTTCACCTCCTCGGCACCGAAGAGATATCGCAGGAATTCGCGCGCAGGTTCTGCCGCGGCGATCGCAGGACTCGATAGCAGGAGCGTGATCGCGCACACGAGGAGGGGTTTCGTCATGCCATCAATCAGACAACCCGTCGGCCACTGCGACAACATCCCCGCCTACCTGAATTTAGGGTGAGGACAACAGCCGAGACGTCGGCGCGGTGACCGCCTTCGGTGCCCGCTCCGCCCTCGTCATCGAGATGCCACACGCCAACACCGGCGCTCACGCGCAGGGCTACGCACGCACAAAAAAGCCGCCCGATGGCTCGGGCGGCTTGGAGAGTGGCTGCCCCGGTTTGGCGGGGCAGGTTTGAGAAACTCCGGCGAGACGCCGAAGCCACTCGGTCGGATTACTCTTTCTTCGCGGCCTCGTCGAGGATGTCGCCGAGGTTCATCATGTCGTTGCCGGCGCTCCGATTGAGCTGCTCGTAGGCCGAGGTCTCGGCGGCGAGTTGCTGCTCGGAGTAGTTGGCCGCCTTGATCGACAGGCCGAGACGGCGCTCTTCGCGATCGATCTTGATCACGCGCGCAGTCACTTCCTGGTCGGGCTTCAAGACGTCCTTCACCTTGTCGATGCGCTCCTCGCTGATCTGCGAGATGTGCACGAGACCATCGATGCCGTCCTTCAGCTCCACGAAGGCGCCGAACGACGTGATCTTGGTGACCTTGCCCTTCACGACATCGCCGATCTTGAAGAACGAATCGATGTCCGACCACGGATCGGTCGCGAGCTGCTTCATGCCCAGGCTGATGCGCTGCTGGTTCGAATCGACGTCCAGCACGATCGCGTCCACTTCGTCGCCCTTCTTCAGGACTTCGGACGGGTGGTTGACCTTGCGGGTCCAGCTCATGTCGGAGACGTGCACCATGCCGTCGATGCCCTCTTCGAGTTCGATGAAGGCGCCGTAGGTCGTCATGTTGCGGACCTTGCCGCGAACACGGGCGCCGATCGGGTAGTTGTGGCGGACCATGTCCCACGGGTTCGGCTCGAGCTGCCGGAGGCCGAGCGAGATCTTCTGCTCTTCCTTCTGGATACCGAGCACGACCGCGTCCAATTCCTGGCCGACCTTGAGGAGCTCGGAGGGCTTGGTGATGCGCTTGGTCCAGGACATCTCGGTGATATGCACGAGGCCTTCCACGCCGGGTTCGATTTCGACGAACGCGCCGTAGGGCACGAGGTTGACGACCTTGCCGTGAACCTTCGCACCGACCGGATACTTCCGGTCGATCTCGTCCCACGGATTCTTCGTGGTCTGCTTGAGGC
>Ga0163144_10020109_pt1 | contig 13379 bp, 11 predicted proteins | sample OliLak19BULKMAT1_FD_123175 | JGI IMG/M metagenome (GOLD analysis project Ga0163144, IMG submission 123175) | Freshwater microbial mat bacterial communities from Lake Vanda, McMurdo Dry Valleys, Antarctica - Oligotrophic Lake LV.19.BULKMAT1 | ecosystem: Environmental > Aquatic > Freshwater >... | reverse complement strand
TGATCGATTTGCTCGTCAGCTTACGCACTTGAGCCGAGACTTGCTCCGAGACGCAGAGGCAATGGTCGATTCCGAATTGAAAGGCAACCCTATCAAGTCCTCGAAGCAACCCTGTTGGTTCACGGTCGAGCGGCCAGAGGACACAGTGCAGGGCTGGAACGATGCGGATGCCGAGAAGCCTAGCCGGGAGGGTGAAGATCCATGGCGCCGTCCCTTCCGCAATGACCGCGACGTCGGGACGATAGACTGCGAGGTCGGCGAGAAGGCGGAGGCCGCTCCAGAGTTGGTCGGCCCAGTATCCCCAAGCCCCGCGCCGGTGGCAGGCGAGCCGAGGCCGATTCGTGACGTGAATCCCCTTTTCCGTGTGGTCGGCGACCCGGTCGTGAGAGGACACGACCCGCGCTTCGATCCTGCGGTTATTGACGAGATCGAAAAACTGCCAGCTGTAGGCAATTGCAAAATTGGAACGGTCTTCCTCTCCCCGCATCCATTGCTGGAAGGTCCCTGCCACATCTCCTGGACCGGCGGAGTAATAAAGTTTTGAAGTCATTTGGGAAACCAGAAATTAAAATTATATGGAATATCAATAATTACAAGAAATAATTTTCGCGGGAATTCCCACTGCCGTCGCCCCTTCAGGAATGTCGCTGAGCACCACCGCGTTAGCTCCGATTCTGGCGTCTTTTCCGATGCAAATTCCGCCGAGAATTTTCGCTCCGGCCCCGATCATGACCCCCGAACCAATCCTTGGAGCTCCATCCACCGGGCCTCCCGCCCCAATCGTGGCCTGTTGAAAAATCAGAACATTCGCGCCAATCTCAGCCTCGGGATGGATCACGATTCCAATCGGGTGAGGGATCATGAGACCTCCCGCGATCCGCGAATTGAGCGGAATATCGCAACCGGCTACGGCACTCCAGAAGCGATGACGTATCGTGGTGATCCCCCGGGTGAGGGGATTTTTGGCCCGCTGATAGTCGCGTAACGATTTCAGAAGGAAAAGCCCGGGTTTCCACTCCCGTCCACAAGGTTTTTCCCGCTCCCAGTTGGGTTCGACACTCGTTGGGGCCAGATCGCCGTTCCGGTTGGTCGTTGAGACGGAACAAGGTTTACTCAGAATGTGCGCAGCCATGATCGATGGGAAGGTTCCGGTTCAGAATCGGTGCGGCCAGAGCAGGAAGCCGCCCACCGCAAGAAGTGTCGTGAGGGTTAGGTAGAGCAGGTCGGTCTTCGGACTCCACACGCCGTATTTCCGGAGATAGACGATCCCCGGAATCCAGGCGAGATACTGCGCGACTACGAAACCGCCGGTGAATCCGTAAAGCCCCCAGATCGCTCCGCCGATCGACATCGTGACGATGATGGTGAACGCCTCGATCGCACAGATCAGCATCCTGCCATACGAATTCCCCCGCGATAGCAGGACCGGACCGATCAGAGCCCGCAACGTCGCGCCCGCTGCGCCGAGCGCGAGTATCTGCAAAAGAGGACCGGCCGAAAGATAACGATCATCGTAGAGAAGTTCGATGATGAAAGGTCCGGCGAGGAGGAACACACCGATCGGCAAAAGCGAGCAGCCGAGGATGAGGCGATAGTAACGACGGAACTCGGCCGACTGCACGGCAACGCTCTCTCCCTTGAGCCGAGACAGCACCGGAAAGAGGACTCTTTGAGAGATTCCCCGTGTCACCATCGTAACCGCCTGGGCAAAGAAAAATGCGACGGTATAAATCCCCAACTGCGTGAGGGTAAGGAATTTCCCGAGAATGATGCGATCCCCTTCGCTGGCGAGAAAAGTAAAAGCCGATGCCAGCAAGAGCCATTTTCCGAAATGGACTAGCTCCCGGACATGAGCGCGGTCCCAGGCGAAGCGGTGCTGGATCTGACCGGGGAGAAAGTAGGTGATCGTCGTGCGAAACGTCGCCGAGATCATGCCGCTGATGACGAGAGCCCAGACGCTTTGAAATTGCCAGGCGATTAGGATCGCGCTGGCAGTCCCCACGAACGCGGTCGCGAGATCGAGCATCTCGGTAAGACCCTGCCGCAGGTTTCTCACGCAAAGATGAACTGCCGTGGATTCAAATCCCGAGATGATCTGAGTGATCCCGACCACTGGAAGAATCAGCAATAATTTTGGCTCATTGTAGAAATGGGCGAGCGGCCAGGCGAGCGCCGTTGTTGCAAACCACAGCAAAACCGCCCGCAAAGTCTGGAGAGTCCAGGCCGTCCGGAGAAAGGAAACGTCAGGAGCTGCAGCACGCTGGACGATGCTGGCTCCGATTCCGAGGTCGCTTAGTAGGGCGATTCCCATCAGAAACACATTCACCAGCGCCATCAGACCGAACACTTCCGGAAACAGGAGGCGAGTAAGAATCAGGTTCCCCGCCAAGCGCAAAACCTGGGAGCCGGCGAGATTTCCCAGACCGGCTAGGGCGGAGAAAATGAATTGTTTCCTAACTCCCAGAAAAGCAGCCGGGGATTGATGAGCCTGAGTCGCGGAACTCGTCGGTAGCCCCACCGCCAGGAGGTGGCCGACCTCGGGCATCGACTCAGCAGGCTTTGTTGAGGGAGGGTTCGTCATGCCTGATTTGCGGGGGTGTTGGCCGCCGAGCCCTGTGTCCCGGCCCCGCTTGGGGATGTCGGAGTTTCGGAGCGGCGATGGAAGTTCGGTTCGCCATGGTGTGAAACTGGGGCCGTTTCAAGTCCTGCGCCGACAACGCCTGCAGTCGCGGTTTCTGCCTTACTCCGCCGCAAACCAAAACCTACGCTGCACTTGCCAAACCTCGCCTTCAAGTTTGGAATGGTGGTCTCGATCAACCGCGTCTTCATCCGGAGCAGCTGATCGATTTTCTGCTCAGTCTCGCCATTGAAGATCGCCGTCATCGCCCGGACCTTGAGGTGAACCAAGAACTCGATCGATTTGCGTAGATCTGAGTAGGCGCAAAGCCCCCGTCGCCCCACCAGCACAACCGTGTCAGCCTGAACCGCGACAAATTGGGCCAGGTCACTCACAAGCAGTGGCCCTGCATCGATCAACACCACACCGAATCGGGCCCTCGCCTCTTTCAAAAGGCGCTCGAGATTCGACCGGCGATACACCATCTCCGACGCTCCCGTGTAGGCGATATGGGCGACCCAAGACTCGTCCTCGGGAAGGCTTTGAAGAACCAATGCCACGGGATCCAGGTCAACATTCACCTCCCTTTCGGAAAAAGATTCCACATGGTGCGGGAGGGTTATGATCAGGACCTGATCGACATACTGCTCGAAGCCAGCCGCAAAATTCCTCGTCAGACTGGAGACCCCCGCTCCTCGCGACGCTCCAGTGAAGAGGAAGACTCCCGCACCCTGTCGCTCTCTTTCCTGGTTGAGGCGGACGATGCTGCGCCGGATCGACCGGGCGCAGTTGTGCGAAGGGGTCGCTTGCACACAGTCTTCGAAATGCAGCGCCGGATCTTCCGAAAGATGAAAGGGAACAGGCTCGAGAGGCATGGTTCCGAGGGCGGCGGCGACATCGCCGCGTGAGCGAATCCGCCCGTCGAGAAACTCAAAAACCAGCGTCGAGGAACCCACCATGCCAAAGGCTGCGGCCAGCAAGGCTGCGAGAATCGTGGTGAAGTTGTCTCCGGCTGGTCCCCCAGGGACGTCGGCCAATTGCTCGACCGAAAGATGAGTCGGGGCTTTGGAATCCAACTTCACTTCGCTAATGCGCTGCTCAAGGAAGGAGCGCCGATCCTTCAGCGAGTCGAGACTATCGTTGATCCCGATGCCTTCAGTCACCGCAGCGGAGCTTTCGGCAAAGGCGGTTTGGGCGCTTTCAACCTCCAGCCCGAGGGTCTCAGCCAACTGGCTCGCCGCGATGAAGGCACTCTCAGCCCGCTTCTCTTCATTGGAAAACTCGAAGTCGCGCTTCTCTCGGAGGATGGCCAACATCGTCCGATGCATCTGCTCCTTGAACTCGTCGAGATATTGCGTCATCGCCTTCATGCGCTCCTCGACATGGACGCGATCCGTATTGTCTGCGGTGAGTCCGTCGATTCCGGTGCGCAGGTCCTGAAGCTTCTGGTAGGTCCAGTTGTCGATCATATAAACCGCTTCGTTCGTCGCCACCATTTCGCGGGCGAACACGGACAGATCCTGGTTGCCGATGGTCGTGCGATCATTCTTCGCCCGATCCAGCATCGCCTTCTTATCGAGGGCAGCGGCGGAGGCTTTCAGAAAGGCGGTCTGGCTCTCGATGAGACGTTCGTAACGCGGGTTTTTCATCTCATTGAAGCTGCTGCTTCCGAGGACCAGAGCGAGCTCGGCACGCCGCTCCATCAAGGTTTCGATTTCGGCTTGAACCGTATCTCTTTCCTCAGCGAGGAATCGGAGGCCACGGGAGCTCTCGTCCTCCTGCTCGCGCTCCAATTGCTCCACGTATCCATGCATCACCGCATTGATGATGGGCGGAATCGATCCGGGCTCGTCTCCATTCATTGAAACCGCGAGCAAGCGACTGGACCCTACCAGATCAACCTCCAACTGACGGTTGATGATCCGTGCCGCGCCGCTCGCATCCACTCCTACTGGGATGAACTGGGGCCACTGCTCGCGCGGGATGGCTTCGATGGTCCGGCGAATCGAGGTTTCGCTTTTGATCCGCTCCGCATGAGTCAAGGCGAACTCACGGAAACTGCCGAAGACTCGCTTCACATCCGGTGGCGCGAGCAAGTTTACCTCGGCCGAGAGCAGCAGCGTCCCCTGGGCTCGGTAGTAGTCCTTTCTCAACAGAAGCGCCATCGGCGCAAGACAGCCGAACAGAACCAGGGACGTCACGACGATAAGGATCGAGCGACGCAAGACGAAGTCACGAATATCAAAAGGACGGGATCGCTTTCCGGGAATTTCGGTGGGGTTCAAAGGTTCCATGACACGTTTGGGTATTCTTCAAGGAGCGACCCGCGAGACTGACTGGGCGAAGTCGAGGTAACTGAGCGAAGGGGAGAGCTGGGAGATGACGTAGTTTGTCTTCTCGATGGCGTTCTCGCTGACGTAAATGATGTCGCCGTCCTTCAGCAGGTAATCCTGACGGAAGTCAGCCTTCCCGATGAGGATTCCCATATCGATGGGTTGCACGTAGCCTCTGTCTCCGGTGCTGCGGACGAGATAGACATGTTTTTTGTCGGCCCCGCGAGTCGGTCCACCCACCGCCATGATCGCATCCATCAACGAGAGCTCTGTCTTCAGCTTGACCGCTCCGGGATGCGCCACCGCACCCATCACGAAAACGAGTTCATCATCGCTCTCGGGGATGAAAATCAGGTCGTTGTTCCGGAGCCGCGGATTCATCGCCGTGTTGCCATCATTGAGGAGCGAGCGGAGATTGACCCAGATGACTTTGTCATTCCCGCGGAAGACCATCGCCTGGGTCAGAAACGCTTCGGTGGCGATGGTGGGAAGACCGCCACATGACGCGAGGGCCTCTAACAAAGTTCCGCCGCCTTCGAGTTGCACCAATCCAGGGTTGGCGACGCGGCCCAGCACGAACACTTTGTTGTTCTTGTATTCGGTCACCATCACGCTGACCTCGGGCTTTTCGTAAAACGTGACGAGGCTCATGCGCACCCGGTCGGTGAGCCACTCGATGGTCGTGCCGCTGACATCGAGAATGCCGATGCGGGGAACGGAAATTTTGCCATCAGGAGAGACAATCAAATTCTCTGCACTCGCTTCCGGGCGACCACGGGTCGTGATGGAGAGGACGTCTCCGGGTCCAATTTCGTAGTTCGTCGGCACGTCGCGGGAGAAGCTGGCCAATTCCGTCTCCGAGGCGAAGGTCGTCCTCTCTTTGGTGTCCCCAGCTTGAAATTCGCCCTCAAGATTGAACGATTCCCTTTCGCTTCGGGCGTCTGGTTTTGAGTAGTCGTGCACGCCGGAGCGCATCGTCGTGCAAGCATTGAGGCTGACTAAGAGCAGAAGGGGGAGAGCAAGAACCGCTGAACGGTGGGTGGATTGATGAAACCCCACTGGTCGCTGGTTGCGCAGCGGACGCCCCAGCCATTTGCCGAGGTGATAGCGGAGAATGCCGAAAAATTCCGGCACCACCACCCAACTGCAATGCCACGCATAGCGTCGCGCATCTTTGATACTCAATCCTTTGTGCTTCGCGAAGGAATCGACTCGAAGTAGGCGCGGATAGAGGATCAGGGCCGCGCCGAACAAGGCGATCAAGAGGGCTGGTGGAAAGACGCATGAGAGAACCAACCCGGCCAACAACAAGCCGAAACCACCGCCTCCTCGAACAAGGATGCGGCGGAACTCCGTTCTCCAAAATCCGTCGGCGGTATCCGAATGACGGTCGAGAACCGCTCCGAAGCCATATCCCGTGCGATAGCCGCGCTTCCAATACTGGCGCACCCGGTGCATCGCCATGTCGTGATTCGTCATGGGCTCGTCGAGCTGGAAGATCTGATTGCGTCCCACCTCCGACGATTTGCGAACCCTCTGACTGAGTTCCGGGTCTTCACCGCCAACGAGGGTCTCATCGTATCCTCCGGTTCGTATGAGCGCTTCGCGAACCATCAGCACATCCCCGCCGAAATCTGAACAAACTCCCGCCGGAGCATTCCATTCGAGATCTGCCACCCAATTGAAAAAAGAGGCTTCCGGATGCCGCTCGCGCCGGTTTCCGCGGACAGCGGCAACTTCTTGTCTCTCACGAAGAAGCCCGACCGCTTTGACCAGCCAGTCGGCATCCATTTCCGTATCCGAATCCAAAAATTGCACCAGCGGAGCCTTGCCCGCCCGCCATCCGAGATTGCGACCCGCTCCGGGAGAAGGATGTTCCGTCTCCAGCGAGAGCACCTCCAGGCTCTCGATGCCGTGGGCACCCGAGCCGAACTCTTTCGCGATCGCGATGCTTTCGTCAGACGATCCCGAGTCTACATAAAAGACCCTCAGGACGCCTTCCTGATAGTTGGAATGGGCGACGCTATCGAGACAGGCTCGCAAGGTCTTCCCGGCATTCAGGCCAATGATGACGATATCAACATCCATCTTCACCGGGCAAGTGCGGAATTAGGTTCCTTCGGGTGGGTGGGGATTGTTGAGGTCTTACGGGGGATGATGCGTGCGGGAATTCCGACGGCGACCGAGTGAGGCGGCACGTCCGAGAGGACCACCGCGTTCGCTCCGATATCGACGTGATCGCCGATCCTGACATTCCCTAAAATCTTCGCGCCCGCGCCGATGCTCACGTGATTCCCTATCCGGGGACCGCAGGGCTCGGTTTCGTTCTTCAACCCGATCGTGACACCCTGACGAATCACGCAGTAATCCCCGATGACCGCATATCCACTGATGACGATTCCTCCGAAGTGATCGATCCGCGTTCCGCGACCGACAGTCGCCTCACAGGGAAATTCGATTCCGGTGAGAATCTGTACCATTTTATACAAGACCCTGTAAACAAACGACATTCCCTTGCGGAGCGGACTCCAGCGAATCTGGTAGCGCCACTCCCCGAAGCGATGCACGGCGAAGGCCCAGAAACCCTGAGCGAACCAGTCACCCCGATGCGCCCGGAGATCTTCGCGGATGGATTCGATCAGTTTCATCTTGTGTGCGCGAGCGTTCCCTGACACATCACCAGGGTGTAGCCGGACTGGTGCGGCCATACGCCGTATCGAGCATGGCCTTCTGCAGCCCTTTGACGATCTCCGCCGAGTAGCGGCGTTTGTTTTTTGCCAGTTCCCCGGGGCGCAGGTTGACGAGGCGGCGAAGCTGATGCCAAAGAATCTCGACCCCGACATTGGCCAGCAGAGAGGCGAGTCCGAAGTTCTTGCGATGATAGAGGCATTCCGCCATCATCCGGAAGCGCCGCACCTGCGATCCGGCAGGGTCGAAGGTCTGCCCCTCGATTTTTTTGCTGCTGGCGCCGCCTTCGTGCTCGATCACGCTGTCTGGAATGAAGAAGGTGCCCCAGCCGTGGCGTTTCGCCCGCAGGCACAGGTCGGTCTCCTCGTAGTAGAGAAAGAAGCGCTCGTCGAAGAACCCGATCTCTTCGATCATCGACCGGCGCACGCAGGTGAAGGCTCCCGGAACCCAGTCAACTGCGAGCGGCGATTTGTGATCGAACCAGCGGAAATCTCCCGCTCCGAAAAAGCGGCTTGAGGAGAAGCGCTCGGCAAGACCGGAAAGGGTGATGAGCTTGGTGAGCGCCGTGGGAAACTTGCGGGCGGACGGATGGGAGTGTCCTTCCCCATCCACGAGCAACCCGCCGACGATGCCGCACCGGGGATGACTCGCCATGTAGTTGATCGAGGCGGCGATGGCCTCCGGGCGCATGACGGAGTCCGGGTTGATGAGAAGCATGAACCGCCCACCCGCTTGCTGGAAAGCGAGGTTGTTGGCAGCGGCGAATCCGGCGTTGTAACCGCTGTCGATGAACTTCACCTCGGGGTATTCCGCCCTCACGATGTCCACAGTTCCGTCCCTGGAAGCATTGTCCACCAGGATCGTTTCCATCTCGAAATCCGCGCTTTGGGCCCGGATCGAGTCCAGACAGGCTCTGATTTCATCCGCCGAGTTGTAAGTGACAATTAGGTTCGAAACGAGCGGCGCTTTGATTTTGGCTCGCGGGGCGGCTGAGATGGTGCTGGCTTCTTTCATCTTACGAAATCCCCCAGTGGTATCGTGGGAACTCGGAAAATTACAGCTATTATCAATTTATACAAATATTATTGAAATCTTTGATAAACTTGCGCCAAAAAAGTTCTTCAGTCCAAATAAGGGACCCTCGCGCTCAAGACGGAAGGACGGGACCAAGGATTTTAATGGCGAGCGGGCGCAGCCCAGTCGTAGATCAGCGACACGATCTCTAAGGGAACAGACTTCAGTCCCGCGCTGGATTTCCACCAGGTTTTCGCAGTGAAATCCTCTGAAGCAATGCCCCGGACCCCCACGACCGCCTCGTCCCCGAAGACCCGTTGGAAAATCATACGAGAACGGCGGGCATGAACGCAATGAGTGAGGATATTGATTACCGGGGGAATGCCTTCGTGGCGTTTCAACTCCTCCTTCAAGTCCAACGCGCTTCGCTGGGTTCGTCGCCGATCCACCGACACTGCGGAAGCCACGATGATGCTCTCGGCCGGTATTCCGAGTCCGATCAGCCGACCCGCCCCGAAACTGGCATAGGTATCCGTTTGGAAAAGATGAACCATGCCCGTGATCGGCCCGCCGGTAGAGGCGATCTTCGCGTAACCGCCTCGTTGGAAAAGGGCGGCCGCTTCCGCAACGACGTCGTCCGGTGCCCAACCTTCGACCACTAGCAGGCACTGGTCCGGGGCCGCCTCTAGCTCAACCAGGCGATCAACCGCAAGCCAATCGTAAACCGAGCTGACTAACGCAACCCCGAGCACTCCCACGAGAAGGCATCCCCCCAGAAATACCGGCCAGGTTGGCACGTAAATGTGTTTGCGGACGAACCACTTCATGAAGGGTTCAACATCAACCGATCTCCTTCCGATGCAATGGCGGGGTGTCGCCCTGCACCAAACAGGCGAATTTGTTCTCGCGGGACCGATGCGGGATCTCGCCTCCCCCGTTGACGCGCGGAGGGTCTGCATTACACTCCGCTGGCCATGCTAGATATCCGACTGCTCCGTGAAGACCCTGCCGGGTTCCAAGCTCGACTCGCCGCTCGTGGAGGCGATTTCGGGGGAACTATCGACGAAATCCTTGCCTGCGATGAAAAGCGGCGGAGCGGGGAGACCGAAAAACAGGGGCTGCAGGGTGAGCGCAATCGTCTCTCGAAGGAGATCGGCGCACTCCGTCAGAGCGGCAAAGCGAGTGATGCCCTCGAATCCACCGTGAAAGAGATCGCGGAGCGTATCAAGGCCATCGGCGAAGAGGCGGATGCCGCCGATGCCCGCCAGAATGAACTGCTTTTGCAGGTGCCCAACTTACCCCACGAAAAATGTCCGGTCGGTCAGGATGAGGCAGCCAACCCGATCGTGCGAACCTGGGGAGAGCAGCCGAAGTTTACCTTTGCTCCAAAAGACCACGTGGAACTCGGGGCGAGCCTCGGCTTGTTCGACTTCGAGCTCGGAGCCAAAGTCAGCAGCAGCGGCTTCGTGACCTTCACCGGCCCAGGAGCTCGACTGGAGCGGGCGCTGATTCAGTTCTTGCTCGATCTGCAGACCGAGGAGCATGGCTACACGGAGATTTCGCCGCCGTTCATCATCAATCGGGATTCCATGTTCGGGACCGGGCAGTTGCCGAAATTTGAAGATGACATGTATGGGCTGGAGGACGGGGCCTTTTTCCTGACCCCGACTGCCGAGGTCCCGGTGACCAATTTGTATCGCGAGACTTTGCTGACCGAAGCGGAACTGCCCGTCAAACTGACCGCTTACACGCCTTGCTTCCGCCGCGAAGCGGGATCGGCGGGCCGGGACAGCCGGGGCCTGATCAGGATGCACCAGTTCGACAAAGTGGAACTGGTGACTCTGGCGCACCCGGACGAATCGTTTGCCCAACTGGAGACTTTGACCAAGGAAGCAGAAACCGCGCTCCAGCGACTCGGCCTGCACTATCGCACGATCGAACTTTGCACGGGGGATCTCGGATTCAGCTCGACCAAGACCTACGACATCGAGGTCTGGGCGCCGGGTCATGGGAAGTATCTCGAAGTCTCAAGTTGTTCGAACTTCGGGGACTATCAGGCCCGCCGGATGCGACTGCGCTTCAAGGACGGCGAAGGGAAAAATCGCTTCTGTCACACCTTGAATGGTTCGGGCACCGCGCTGCCGCGTTTGTTTGTGGCCTTGGTCGAGACCTACCAGCAAGAGGACGGATCGATCCTGCTGCCCGAGCCGCTCCATCGGTATTTCGGGAAGGATCGGATCGGCGCGAAGTAGGTTGCCGCGATTCGAGGTTAAGGAAGTAGGAGTAGCCCCAGTTCTTTCAGAAATTCGTTATGCTTCGCCATTGCGTCCCTGATCTTCTTATCAATGGCAATGAGGTCGGCCTGGGTCGCCGCTAGATCGATCTCCTCCTCGGCGACCGCCGTGCTGATGTATCGCGAGATGTTCAGGTTGTAGCCTTCCTCGGCGATGCGCTCCATCGAGATGCGCTTGGAGTAGCGGTCCTCTTCCTTTCGGAATTGGTAGGTGTCGATGATCTTGGCGATGTGCTCCTGCGTCAGGCGGTTCTGGCGTTTGCCTTTCTCGAAATGCTCGGCGGCGTTGATGAAGAGCACGTCGTCGGGTTTCTTGCACCTTTTAAGCACGAGGATGCAGACCGGGATGCCGGTGGAGTAGAAGAGATTGGCGGGAAGGCCGATGACGGTGTCGATGTGGCCGTCCTTGAGCAGCTTAGTGCGGATGCGTTCCTCGGCTCCGCCACGGAAGAGCACGCCGTGCGGCAGGATGATCGCCATCACGCCTTCTTCCTTCAGGAAGTGGAAGCCGTGGAGGAGGAAGGCGAAGTCGGCGGCGGATTTGGGGGCGAGACCGTGGTTTTTGAAGCGCACGTCGTCGCCCATCGCGTCGGTGGGGTCCCAGCGGTAGCTGAAGGGCGGGTTGGCGACGAAGTAAGGCTTCTTGGTCCCGACGCGTAAGGGCCGTATTTCAAGAAGGTTCACCCCAGCATACGCGAATGCCAGCATTGTGAAAATGCAGGCAGATCGGACCCTCAATTACATGGTTGGGTTCGGTAGGTTTGTGCAATGACCAAAGCTTATCAGATTTTGCCGCTTGATGAAGCCGATCTGGTAGTTGTGTGCAGGCGAAGCGAATTTTTCCATTCACTTTTGCAATCGCCGAAATGACCTCGTCTCGAGGATTTCCAAATTTGGTTCGGTGATTCGAGAAAACCACTACCTCCGGCGACACCATTCGCGTTATTTCAAAACCGAACAGAGCAGCTTCTGTTTTGTCACTCGTTCCGGGCATTCCGCCGTGATGAGGATAGACGAGCACAGATGCTGACGGATGACCATTTTGAGCCTTCCACTCGGCGAGAGTATCAAATTCAATATCGGCTGCTAGGAGCACGGATGCCTTCCTACCGCATGACACTCGAATGACTGCACTCATGGAGTTTGAAGTATGCCTCTTCCCGGACGCCGATTTCCCACCAACGCCTGAAAGAGCCTTCACATCTGGCGGATGCAAAACCTCAATGGTCGCACCTTTCCGTTCTATGTGAGTGCTGGTCGTGAGTTTAGGGTTGATTCGTGTGCCGACGCGCTGATTGGCCTCGGCCAGAGCATAGCGTAACTGTTCAAACACTGCCGAATCCTTCGATGAGTCGGGATTTAATAAAACCTCATCGACGTGAAGACTCTTGTTCATCAGCAAGGTCGCGGCACCGCCGATGTGGTCTGCATCGGCGTGCGAGAGAAGCATCGCTTCCACGCATTTCACACCGACTGCATCCAAGTGGCGAGCTACGTGCGCGCCCTTCCCTGTGTCGAAAACGACCGTTCCACCCTCGTCATGCAGAATGGCTGCACTGCCGTGCCCAACGTCAAGGACGATCAAATAGGGTTTTTGCATTTTGGAGGGCATCAGAGTTGGGCAGCTCGAATTTGTCGAAATAAAGGTCTTCTTGTCGGGCAGCCTCGATGTTCACCTCCGCGATTAGCATACTGCCGGGCTTCACTGCCATTTGGAGATTGTTGGGAACTAAATCGAGTGGAAAGCCGACTTCCTCTGCCGCGTCCCACTGGCTCATCATCACCTTTACTATTCTATTGGGACCACGAGGCTCAACGTGCCGAACGGTCATAATCGTTCGATGAGGGATTCGCTCTATTGGAGGGGAATGTTCCCGGACCTCTCGGTCAGCCTGCAATAAAGCTGCCTGTAGTTTGTTTCGCTCGAAATCTTCAGGAGATCGAATCAGGGCGGGGATGTGACGCCGGAATCGGCGCAAAGAAAGCTCCGCATCATCCTTCTCGAACGCTGTAATCAAAATACCTCCGATTCCATGACGATAACATTCCGCAATAGCTTGAGCGCCGTAGTAGGGCGCGTAGTCCCCTCGTTCTGAAAGATGGTGATCGCAAATTACCATCTGAATGTTTTGATCCGTGAAGAATCCCTTTAGTTCGTTGAGCTTGGGAGCAGGACCATTAACTGGAACTGGAACGCCGCCGCTCAATTTAACCATGCTCGACAAGCGGTCTCGATTGCTTGGATAGTCTTCGAGAATGGCAATGCGCCGATTGGATAAAGTGACTGCAGCCATATCAGGTTTTCAAGGGAAGAGTGATTGTGAAGGAAGCGCCACCCAGTTCGCCATGCGCCTCTGCTTGAACGCTACCTCTCAGGTCCTCAACGACATCTTTAACAATAGCAAGACCAAGGCCGGTTCCTTTGTCAGTTGTT